>Ga0307278_10001762_pt1 | contig 10729 bp, 4 predicted proteins | sample ER_DNA_117_FD_194482 | JGI IMG/M metagenome (GOLD analysis project Ga0307278, IMG submission 194482) | Bulk soil microbial communities from the East River watershed near Crested Butte, Colorado, United States - ER_DNA_117 | ecosystem: Environmental > Terrestrial > Soil > Floodplain | place: USA...
CGTCGAGCTGCACGGGACGCGCTGTTCCGTTCGGGACTTCGACGCGCACTTCACGACCGCGCGCCCACCAGACGCGCCGGCCTTTCTTCTCTCCGTTGCCCAGCAGCAGCTCGATCACCGCGCTCGCGCTCTGAAACACGCCGTCGGCGTCGAGCGCGACGACGTCGAGCCAGCCATCATCGGGCACGAGCGTCGATCGCAGCGTGAGGAATCCAGGCGGCAGCTGCCCGCAGTTCAGCACCAGCAGCATCGCGGCAGGGACCTCGTGAACGGTGCCGTCGACGGTCACACGATGGGGTGCACTTCGGACCGTGTTCAGCGTCATGGCGGCGCGGGCGACGTACGCGCCGAGCTTCCAGCGGCGCTTCGCCTGCAGCCCGGTGTCGGCCATCAGCTGGGCGTCGAATCCCGTGCCGGCGCCGACCGCGAAGTAGTGCGGCCCATCGGCCCGCTCCACCACGCCGAGGTCGATGGGACGGCGGCGTGCCTTGAGCAGGGCGCGCGCTGCTCCAGCAGTGGTGCGCGGCAGTCGCAGATTGCCGGCGAGGACGTTGCCCGTGCCGCCAGGCACCACTCCCAAGGCGATTCCGCTGCCGGCGATGCCCGCCGCAACCTGCATTGCCGTGCCGTCGCCGCCGTGGCTCACCAGGACATCAAACCCCGCGCCGCGCGCTCCCTCGGCGATGCGGCGCGCGTCGCCAGGCCCCGTGATCGTTTGCAGATCGACATTCCAACCGCCGCGGCCCAGAATCTTGAGAATAGCGGTGACCGCTCGCGCGTCCGCGCGCGCCGCGAACGGATTGGTGATCAGCAGCGCGCGGGTCATCTAGTAGCGCCGCTCCCAGAAGAGGTCGAAGCCCACCTGGCGCGGAACGGTCGTTGTGTTGAGCTCCAGGTCGCCGACGGCGCAGTTGCGCACCGGCTCGAAGCTCGCCTCGGTGCGCCACTCGGGGCTGAACCGGAACTGCAGGGTGGCGCCGAGACTGTTGGTGAAGCGCGACGTCTGCCGGCTGCGCTGGGCACTGCAGAAGCCCGCGTTCAGCACGAGAAACGTCTTCGCGCCGATCGCCCACCCTGCTGCGACCTGCGCGCCGGAGAACGGGTTGTTCGGATCGCCAGGGCGTATTTCGAAGTAGTCGAGCGGCACGCCCAGGTCCGACACCACCGTGCGCTCCAGCTCACCGGCAAGGAGTGATGCGCCGACGCCGAACACGTAGGCGCGTTGCCCGCCGCTCAACTCGACCGACGGCCTGCCGGTTAGCAGATACGAGATCAGCTCTGCCTGCGAGTAATTCGCGTTCTCCGCCTCGAGCGTGAGGCGCGGCAGCCGCAATGTGCCCCCGATGTGGGCGATCACCGTGATCTCGGGCGGCTGCCCCGGTCCCGGCAACGGATGGACGACGTGGTTGCCTTCGATATCGAGCGCGGCATCGAGATCCGGCGTGCCGAAGTACTGGACCGTCCCACGCTGGACGACGAACTCGCGTGTCACCGGTCCGATGATCAACCGATACGTGCCGCGCGGCGCCTGCAGCGTGCCGCTGAGCAGGTAGTTGTCGCGCACCTTGTTGACCGTGACCGATCCCGAGAGCTGGATGTTCGCTTCGTTGGACCGGAGCCACACATCCTCGCCCATCGTCAGCTGGAGGTTCCTGACTTGCAGGCTGTCGAAGAAGAGGCTCTGGAACTCCGGGCCGAGCCGCTGCGTGCGGATCAGGGACGTGTCGATGAGGTCCTGCACCCACGGCTCGTCCAGGTTCACGACGCGCTTGTTGACGAGATCGGCGAAATGCAGCACACCGGACGTGACCGTGCCGCGTCCGGTGAGTGTCGCGCCGAACACGGGACCCGTCAGGGCGACGCGGCCGCTCGCCGTCAGGGCGAGGTAGCCCCGCAGATCGAGCGCCTTGAACTCGGACGTCGCGATGTTCAAAGCGAGGACCGGCTTGGTGAGCCGCTCCAGGCGCATGTAGCCGGTCAGCTCCGCGTGGCCGCGTTCACTCGTCGCGGTGATGCTGTCGACGCGGATCGTGTCGCCCCGGAGCGACAGGCTGCCGTTCATGTTCGTATAGCGCACGTTGAGCGCAGGGATCGTGGCCGCCGCATGGCCGATCTCGAGGCCGCCCCTGAGCCGCGGCGCTTCCCACGTCCCGCCGATACCGAGGTCGGCGTTGAAGATGCCTTCGACGTCCTGAATCGTCGTTGTGACCGCCGCGAGCACGCCGAGATCGACGCTGTCGGCGCGCGCCTGCACCGACAGCGTGTCAGGCAGCTGCCGTTGGGCCACCGGCATGAGCGCGAGGTCGAGCGGCAAGTGCGCGGTGACATTCAAGACCTGCTGTCCCGACCGCCACAGGTGCACCTCACCGTTCAGGCGGCGGCCGCGATAGTCGATGATCCCGTCCATGAACGGCGCGCGGAACGAGCCAAACGAGGCGTTCGAGAATGCGAACGAGCCGCTGTACAGTGGATCCGCGCGCGTGCCTCCGGCGGCGACCGTGGCCGTGACCGCACCCGAGACCCCCAGCGTGTCACTCTGCAGCAGCGCGTAAATGCCGGTGAGCGGGAAACTGTCCAGCCCTACATGAGCGTTGATCGGACCCCGGCCCGGCAGATCACCACTCAGCGTGAGACGACCTGCACCGGCGGAATTCCTCAGTGCCGCTGAATCCACGTGGAGGACGGAATCGCCGAATGCGAGTGCCGTGGGACGCTCGAGGAACCACACGCCGCTCGGCACCAGCACGGCGAGCGAGTCCACTGCCGCGTACTGCGTGCCATGACCGCCCGGCCGCGCGTAGCGGCCGCCGGCCAGGAACGCCCCGAGATCGCCGACGCGCGAGCGTGCAAACCAGGTGAGCGAGTCGCGCGTCCCACGAGCACGGGCGGCGGCCGCACCGAACCCGAAGCGCCCGTACCCGAGCGAGTCGATGTTCGCCGCGACGTCGAACCGCGGGACGGGTCCGGGCTGATAGGCGATCGTGCCTTCGCCCTTCGGCAGCCGCCATCCGCGCCACCGCAGGCCCAGGACGTGCGCGTCGCCCCCGATGGAGAGCGAGTCGAGCGCGCCATCGAGGGTCATCCGCACCTGGGCCGATCCCTTCAGTTTGTCTTCGCTCGACGCGCTTGCCGAGCTGGCGCCGGCGAACCAGGTCATCAGGGAATCGAGCACGCTGAGGCTGTCGGCGTCGAACTCGAGCGACAGCGTGCCGTGGTCGGGACGTCGCCATCCGAGGGAGCCGCCGCCGCTCGTCAGCAGCCCGGGCTGCTGCAGCCGTAATGAGTCGACGATCAGCCTGCCCTCGGCGAACCGGACCTTGGTTGCGCCGCTGTCGATGATGGTACCGGCGAACAGCGACGGGGCCAGCAGGACCGAGAGCTCTCCCGTCGGCTTGGTGACGCTGTCCGCCGCGACGCTGCCGGTGGCCGTGAACGTCAACCGCGACGGCGGTGCGCTGCCGCGGGTCAGCCAGCGTTGGAGGTTGACATCCTGTGCGTGCAGCGTGAAGTCGCGGGTGCCGAAACCAGGATGCATGTCGCGCGCGCCAAGCAGCAGCGTCCCGTCGCCGCGCATCGCTCCGCCCCCGCCCAGCATCGCGAGATCGGCATGTGTCTCGACGCCGGTGAGGTCACCGTTCATGCGGATCGTTCCGGCCAGCGTGCCGCGCAACGGGAACGCGGCGACCCGGCCGGTCAGGCCGTCGAGCGACAGCGAATCGGCGCGCACGTCCACGAACACGCCTAATACGTCGGTGCGGGAATCGAGCCCCACAACGCCGCGCAGCAGGCTGGCGTTTCGATCGCCGTCGTGATGACGTAGCGTGCCGCTGAACTTCGCATTCTTGAGTGTGCCGGTGAGCGTGCCCGACGCGTCGAGCTCGCCCTGGAGATCGAATGCGGGGACGAGCCGGCGCACCGTGCCGATATCGATGCGGCCCGTTTCCACGGCGAACGGCTGAAACGCGAGGTCTTTCCCGGCGACGTTGATTTCGCCCTTCCCGATGATTTGTGACTCCGGCCAGCCTGGCACGAGCGAATCACGGAACGACCACTCGGTCTCGATCTTCAGCGCGCTCATCGGCCCGTCTACGATCGTTCGGCCGGTCAGGCGTCCGTGGAACGGCAGCGAATCGATATAGACACGGGGGAAATCGAGCGAGAGGTCCCGCGCAACCAGGTCGCCCTGCCGCAGCGCTACAAGTCCCGAATCGGCGGCGCTGAACGCGTTGACGTGACCGGTGAGGCGCCCCTGGCCAAAGGTGAGGTCGAGCGGCCGCAGCTGAATCTCGAGCACCCGCCCGCCATGCGAAGCGAGCGTCACGCCCCCGTGCAGCACCGCCTGCTCGGGAAACCGTGGATCGAGGAACCGGATGTCCGTCAGCGTCGCGGAGTCCGCCTGCATCACGAGGTTCCAGAGCAGCGTATCTCGCGGCCATTGCACGGTGCCCCGGGCGTGGAACTGTGTGGCCGGGAAGCGCACGCGCGACAGATCCAGGTCGAGCGTGCGGCCGTCGATCGTCAGCCGGCCGACGACGTCGGCGATCGTCAGCTTGGGGTCGCTGCTCTCGGTCGCAAGCCGCAGCACGTCAATGCGGATGCCCTTCTCGCGCGGCGCCTGGATGCGCAGCGCCGCCAGCCGGGCGTTGAGATGCTCGAAGCGGCGGACGCGGTAGCGTCCATCTTCACCGGAGTACTCGATCTCTTCGTTGGCGCTCGTGACTTGGCCGTGCTTTTGCAGCCGCAGCGTCAGCGAGCCGTCCATGATCTGCACGTTTCGCAATAGAATGAGCGACCGCGGTCCCGCGGGACCGAGCGGCTTCACGGTGACGGTGTCTTTTTGGCCGAGGCGGAGCAGCTCGTCGAAGTTCGTCTTGCCGTTCGCATGCTGCACGATGTTGATGATGGGGCGCTCGAGCCGCACTTCCATGAACACCACGCGCCCCGCGGCGAAGTCGATCGGGTTGTAGCCCAGCTCGGCGCGCGGCAGCCAGGCGACGAGGGTCGAATCGGGATCGAGCAGGCGCACGTCCGTGAGGACCACGCCGGTGAGCAGCGATCCGCGCACCTCGCCCACCTCGATCGAGCCGTCGACGGCGCCCTCGACCACCGTACTGGCCACGCGCGCGAGCAGCGTGCGGCCTGCGTGGGTGCCGACGAGCGCGTTGAGAGCGCCGAGGAAGCAGGCGAGCAGGCCGACGAGAGTCCAGAGCGCAACACCCAGGGAGCGGCGCATTTAGAAGGCCTGCCCGACAGCGAACTGGATCACGACCTTCTGCCAGAAGGTCTTCTCTGCGCGCAGCGGCGGATACGACGTCCGGATCTGGGTGATGGTACCGGTGGAGTCATTCTGGTACAGCAGTGGTCCGCGTTCGATCTGATAGCCGTTGTATGCGGCGTCGATGCGCACCGGTCCAAGCGGCGTCGCAAACCGCACGCCGATCCCGGGCGTCACCCGCATGCCGCGATTCGACACCAGCTCCTGACCGCGCTCCCAGACCTGGCCCGCATCGACGAACACCCCCAGCCGCACCCGCTGTGGCAGGATCGGCGACGGAAACCGCAGCTCGGCATTGAGGATGATCGCCGTGTTACCGCCGGTCGGCGCAGTGAACACGCCGCGCCAGACCGTGTCACCCGCCTGCCGAGTCGCCGCGGTGTCGACCGCCGGTTCGCCGGGGCCACGATCGCGAATGACGTACACGCGCGGGCCGAGCTCGTTGCGGCCGTAGCCCCGTACCGAGTTGGGACCGCCACCGTAGAAGCGCTGATCGGGCGGCACGTAGGGTACGGGGACGCCGGTGAGATTGATGTTGCCCGGAAGAATCGTCCCGCCGCGAACCCGCCATGCGAACACCGTGGCCCGCCCCAGGGGGTGATACTTCGCGACCTCGACCTCTCCCCGGTTGAATTCGTAGGGCACCTGCGATCCGACCAAGCGCGACGCGTGCAGGAACGTCGCGGTGGTGATACTGCCCTCGGACGGGTCGAGGATGCCGTTCACCCGATCGCGCACCGCACTGATCGTCACCGCGCCGAACCTCCGCCGGTCACGGAGGAATTTGCGGCTCGCCTCGTCGCACAACCGGAACAGACTGCAGTAGATCCCGTCCGCCGCGAGCGTCCGTCCGACGGAATAGGAGTATCCGACGGTGACGGGAAGCCGGCTGCGGGCGTTGAACGTGAGATCGGCGTTTCCGCCGATCGCCTCGCGAGTGTAGATCCCGAACTCGGAGCGCCGCTCCGCGACGAACCCCAGGGTGGCCACGTTGGAGCGGGACAGGAACGCCGGCTGTCGCAGCGATATGCCGAGCGTGTAATTCAGCGTATCGATCGTCCACGTGCCGGCGAACGGATTGCAAAACTGATTGAATCCCGTTGTGCTCGTGGGTGTGCCGGCCCCCAGCTTCGACACACGAGCCGACAGATCGAGCGTGCGCGCGCCGCCCAGGAAGTCATGGGCAGTCCAGCCGCTCTGCACGCGGAAGCACTCCACTGTCGCGTAGCCGAAGCCGACGCGCACCTGGTGGGCGGGACCTTCCAGCACCTGGATGAGGGTGCGCACCATCGAGTCGCGTTGGACCGCTTCTTGGGGCGGGATGGAATCCAGGAGCGTGACGTTGACCGAACTGAACACGCCCATGCCGTAGAGATCGCGCTGTGTCTGATACAGCGCGTCCTGCTTGAACAGGTTACCCGGCCGCACCGACATGACGCGCCGCACCGTACCGGTGTCCACGTCACGGAGCCCGCGGATCATCACCTCGCCGATGCGCATGCGCGGACCTGGCTGCGCATCCAGCTCCACTTCCGCCTTCAGGATTCCCGCTTCGGAATCGAAGTTTCGCAGCACGTCGGCGTAGGGATACCCACTGTTGCGCAGCCGTCCGACGATTGTGTCCGCCGACGCCTGCATGAGGAAACGATTGAAGGGATCACCGACCTGCAGCGGTAGGTCGCGCTTCAGCTTCTCGACGTTGAAAATCCCGTCCAGGCCCATGACGTCGAGCCGCGCGACTCGAACCGGCTCGCCCTCGTGGATCCGGAACGTGATGTACACGTCGCGGGGTGTGCGCTGCACCGACGTGTCCACCACGGCGTTCATGAACCCGCTTTGTCGATAGAGGAGAATGAGACGGACGACGTCGCGGCGGAATTCGATTTCGTTGAAATAGCGCTTCTCACCGAGCCCTAACCACCGCACGATCCAGTACCGCGCCCAGGCGCTCGACTTGGTCGTCGCAATGGCGCTCTCGAGGGTATAGTCGTCGAGCGCCCGGTTACCGACGAACGACAGACCCCGAACTACCCGCTCCTGTTCTTGAGCGGCGAGGACGGTTGTCGCCACGAGCGCGGCGAGCAACAGGCAGGGTATGACGCGCAATTGACGTGGTTTACCAATCTCGGCTATGTTGCGACACTTGTACCGCACTGTCAACCTTTTCGACACCGCGAAGAGTGCGCTGTTCCTGTGCTTTCTCGCCGGCTGCAGCGGTCAGTCCGGTGGTGGAGCGCCGGCGCGTGGTCTGATCTATTACGAGACCTACGACCCACGCTCGCTCGACCCGGCGCTGTCTACCGACGTGCCGACGGGCGAGATGGTGACGCTGCTATTCGACGGACTCACCCAGTTCGACCCCGATGGCCGGCTCCTGCCTGGCCTGTCCGACCGCTGGACGAGCGATCGGAAGGGACAGCGGTACGTCTTCCATCTCCGCCCGGGTGTCAGCTTTCATGACGGGCGACCCCTCGTCGCCGCGGATGTTCAACGCTCCTTCTTGCGCGTCCTCAATCCCGCGAGCCACGGCGGCCGGGTGTGGCCGCTGCTGCCCATCGCGGGAGGCGGCGACTTCGCGGACGGACGCGCGCGCGACGTGCGCGGCATGGAGGTGCTGGGAGATACCGCGATTGCGTTTACGCTCACCGAGCCGCTTGCGATTTTTCCGAAATTCCTCGCGATGCCGGTGGCGTCGGTTGTGCCGTCGTCCGTCCCGGACGACTTCGGCCAGCGGCCCGTTGGAACGGGGGCGTGGCGCTTCGTCGGGTGGCAGCACGACGACTACCTGCGCTTTGCCAGGAATTCGGGCTACTGGGGCGGAGCACCGCTGAGTGAATCCCTCACCGTTCGGATCATCCCCGAGGCGCTGACGCGCGCCGCGGAGTTCCTGTCAGGACGGATCTCGGTCGTCGAGATCCCGTTCGGGGAGACGGTCAGGTGGGAGCAGGAACATCCCGACTGGTTGAAGCGCAAGGCGGCGCTCCGCGCCGTCTACGTGCCGCTCAACAACCGGCGCGGTCCATTGCGCGATCCGCGCGTACGCCAAGCGATCAATCACGCGGTCAACGTCGCCGAAATCTTGCGCACCGTGTGGAACGGCCGCGGTGCTCTGGCGGCGGGAGCGATTCCCCCGACGTTGGGGGGAAGTGATCCCTCACGCCGGCCCTACGCCTACGACACCACCGAAGCGCGTCGCCTGCTGCGCTCGGCCGGATACCCCAACGGGTTTTCGGTGCAGCTGTGGCGCTCCGGCACGAACGTGGAGATGGGGCGCGTCGCACAGGCGATCCAGTCGCAGCTTGCCGCCGTGGGGATCCGGGTCGAGATCGTGTCGCGCGACGCTTCCAGCATGCGCGAGGCGGTGCGCAAGGGTGACACCGACATGGCGATCACCGACTGGTGGGCCGACTATCCCGACGCCGACAACTTCCTCTACCCGTTGTTTCACAGCGCCAGCTTTGGCCCCGGCGGCAACTATGCCTTCTACAGCGATCGCGTCACGGACTCGCTGATCGTGCTGGCGCGCCGCACCGTCGACCAGTCGGCGCGCGAGGCGCTGTACGCCCGAATCGACAATCGCATCTTTGACGCCGCGCCCTGGCTCTATCTCTGGTTTGCCGTGGACCTCTGGGCGGAACACCCCTCCATCGCGGGGTGGGATGTTCCGGCGATCTTCAACGGCCAGCGCTGGACCAAGGTTCGTGTTGCGGCTCGTCGGTAGGCGGCTGCTCGCCACGATCCCCACGCTGTTCGGTGTTCTCGTCGTCGCCTTTCTGTTGCTGAACGTCGTCCCCGGCGATCCCGTCGCCGAGATGGTGGGTGAGCGCGCCGATTCCGCGACCATCGCGCGCCTGCGCGGCGAGCTGCACCTCGACGAGCCGATTCCGGTGCAATTCGCGCACTATCTCTGGGGCGTCGTGCGTGGCGATCTGGGCCGGTCCTACATCACGCAGCGCCCGGTACTCGGCGATCTCGCCGAACGCTTTCCCAAGACGCTGCAGCTCGCGGGCGCCGCCATGCTGCTCGCGGTGACCTGCGGCATCACCCTTGGCGTCCTCGCGGCGATCCGGCCCGGCGGCTGGATCGATCGCTTGAGCATGCTCATCGCGTACGTCGGCGTCTCGTTCCCGGTCTACTGGGTGGGGCTCCTGCTGATCTTGCTCTTCGCGGTAGCGCTACGCTGGCTGCCGCCGTCGGGATACGGCGGCATGGCGTTCCTCGTGTTGCCGGCGCTGACCCTCGGCACCCGCTCGATTGCGTTTCTCGCGCGCATGACGCGTGGCGCCATGCTCGACATCCTGCCGTCGGACTTCGTGCGCACCGCGCGGGCCAAGGGACTCGGTGAGCGGCGGGTGATCGGCCGGCATGCGTTGCGCAACGCCTTGCTGCCGATCATCACCGTGCTCGGACTCGACGTGGGCAACTATCTGACCGGCAGCATCCTGACGGAGACGATATTCTCCTGGCCCGGAGTGGGCCGTTATGTGCTGCTCGCGATTCAGAAACGGGATCTGCCGGCGGTCCAGGGGAGTATCCTTTTTTTGTCCGTGATCTTTGTGCTGGTCAACCTTCTCGCAGACGTGCTCTATGCGAAAGCTGATCCTCGCGTCGCTTACGATTAGCGCCGCGCTCTCCAGTCAGGCCGGGGCCCAGAACCGCGGCTCGCTGCAGCAGCGCCTGACGCGCCTGCTCGATCAGCCGCCGTTCGACCGCGCGACCTGGAACGTCTACGCACAGGACGACCGCGGGCGCGTGCTGTTCAATCGCAACGGGGACCGCTTTTCGGTGCCGGCGAGCAACACGAAGCTCGTGGTCTCAGCGGCGGCGACGGTGCTGCTACCCGCCGACTATCGCGCGCGCACGAGCCTCTACGCCAACGGCACCATCACGAACGGCGTGCTGCAGGGCGACCTCGTGCTGTACGGCCGCGGCGATCCGACTTGGTCGGAGCGCTGCTACACGGTCGACACGCTGGCGCCGGGCGGCTGCGACTCGACGTGGACCGCCGTGGGGGCGATCGCCGATTCCTTGCGCGCGCATGGGATTCGGCGCGTGACGGGCCGGATCGTCGGTGACGGCTCGTATTTCGAGTCGACCCTGACCCATCCGGGCTGGAATTCGTTCGATCTCAACTGGTGGTACGCCGCGCCCATCTCGGGCCTCGGATTTCACGACAACAGCGTGGATTTCCAGATCACACCTGGGTCCTCCGTCGATGCGCCGCCCGTCATCACGTGGAACCCCGATCTCACCCTCTTCACGTTCGAGAACCGGGCCCGCACGGTCGCCGCCGATTCGTCGACGACGATCGGCGACAACTTCTTCCGCAAGCCCGGGACGCTCGATATCTGGGCGGAAGGCACGGTCTCGTTGAGCCGGTCGCCGTGGATCGAGAGCTTCGCGCTTCCCGATCCGAATCTGTACGCCGCCCGCGCGCTCGAGATCTCGTTGCGG
>Ga0307278_10001763_pt1 | contig 10725 bp, 8 predicted proteins | sample ER_DNA_117_FD_194482 | JGI IMG/M metagenome (GOLD analysis project Ga0307278, IMG submission 194482) | Bulk soil microbial communities from the East River watershed near Crested Butte, Colorado, United States - ER_DNA_117 | ecosystem: Environmental > Terrestrial > Soil > Floodplain | place: USA...
CGGTTGCGCGTCGCGCTTGAGCACGATCACGAGTCGCTGTCCGGTACGCGCCGAGGTGTCGTCGCGGATGTCGGCAATACCGTTGATCTTGCCGCTGGTCACCAACTCGGCGACCTTGAGCGCCAAGTTGTCGGGATTGACCATGTGCGGCAGCTCGGTGATCACCAGCTGGGTGCGCCCGGCTCGATCTTCTTCGATGTCTACCACAGCGCGCATGATCACCGAGCCGCGGCCGGTCCGGTATGCGTCATCGATGCCACGACGCCCGACGATCAACGCGCCGTTCGGGAAGTCGGGACCCGAGATGCGCGCGATCGCTTCCTCGAGCAGTTCCTCCGCTGAGGCGTCCGGATGCTCCAGGGACCACTGCACTGCCGAGGTCACCTCGCGCAGGTTGTGGGTCGGGATGTTCGTCGCCATGCCGACGGCAATACCGGTCGAGCCGTTGACCAGCAGGTTCGGGAAGCGGCTTGGCAGGACAACAGGCTCTTGTTCTTTGCCGTCGTAGTTGGGCTTGAAATCAACCGAGTTCTCGGTGATATCCCGCACCATTTCCGTTGCCAGCGGCGCCATTCGGCACTCGGTATAGCGCATCGCGGCGGCTTTGTCATTGCCTGGCGAGCCGAAGTTCCCCTGCCCCGCCACCAGCGGATAACGCATCACCCACGGCTGCGCGAGCCGCACCAAGGTGTCGTAAATCGCAGAATCACCGTGCGGGTGATATTGACCCATGACCTCGCCGACGACCCGGGCGCACTTGTTCCATCCCCGATCCGGCCGGTAGCCACCGTCGTACATCCCGTAGAGGATTCGGCGATGCACCGGCTTGAGACCGTCCCGGACATCCGGCAGCGCCCGGCCCACGATCACGCTCATGGCGTAATCGAGGTATGACTTCTGGATCTCGTCCTGCAAGTCCACCGGCTCCAGCCGGTCAATGATCGGCTCCCGTGGCATATCACTCATGAATTAGCGGTCTCCTCTTCCTTTCAGAGGCTCCAGCGCCATAGTGGTGCTGACCTGCTGAGAAGTCGCTGAGTTTGATGTCGAGTTCTTCGTTCCAGGTTCGGGCGAGGGAATCACGCGCAACGCGAGCGCCGTATGGCTCGATGACACGAGCGACCACGGCGGGTATTTGGATCGGCCGGTCCGGCGTGGTCCCGGGAACAGCCCGAGGAGCTTGGATGGGCCTGGCGGGAGCACCGGAGCTTTGCGGAGGTGCGGATGGTTGCGACGAGCGTGGTCGCGGGACCACGCAGGACCGGTCCCACCGCGCGACCCGGACCGCCGTCTAGCGCCCGCTCGCGTTCTAGATGTCAAGAAACCGCACGTCCTTCGCGTTGCGCTGGATGAACGAGCGACGTTGCTCAACGTCTTCACCCATCAAGATCGAGAACATCTCGTCCGCGCGCGCGGCATCGTCGAGAGTGACCTGCAGCAGGATGCGGTTGTTGGGATCCATGGTGGTGTCCCACAGCTGATCTGGGTTCATCTCGCCGAGGCCCTTGTAGCGCTGAATCGCGTTCTCCTTCGGCAGCCGCTTGCCCTCTTCACCACCAGCCCGCAGCAGCGCGTCCCGCTCGGCGTCGCTGTAGGCGAGCTCGGCGGCGGCATTGCTCCAGTTGATCTTGAACAGCGGAGGCTGAGCGAGGAAGACGTGCCCGGCCTCGATCAGCGGCCGCATGAAGCGGAACATCAAGGTCAGCAGCAGCGTACGGATGTGTGCACCGTCCACGTCGGCGTCGGCCATCAGGACGATCTTGTGGTAACGCAGCTTGGCGATGTCGAAGTCCTCATGAACGCCTGTGCCGAGCGCGGAGATGATCGCTTGCACCTCCGTGTTTTGCAGGATGCGGTCGATGCGAGCTTTCTCGACATTGAGGATCTTGCCGCGGATGGGCAGGATCGCCTGGACCCGCGGATCGCGGCCGCCGGTGGCGGACCCGCCGGCCGAGTCACCCTCGACAATGAAGACTTCGCACTCTTCCGGATTGGTGGATTGGCAGTCACGCAGCTTGCCGGGCAAGCCACCACCGCCCAGCAGACCCTTGCGGTTGCGTGCGGCCTCGCGTGCCTTGCGCGCTGCGAGACGTGCGATCGCCGCGGCCTGACCCTTGCGGATGATCAACTTCCCCTCGGCCGGGTTCTGCTCGAGCCAGTCACCCAGCTGCGAATTGACCACCTGCTGCACAAACGACCGAGCCTCGGTGTTCCCTAGCTTGGTCTTGGTCTGCCCCTCGAACTGTGGCTCGGCGAGCTTGATCGAGATGATGGCCGTCAGGCCCTCCCGAACGTCATCTCCGGACAGCCGGTCCTCTGGCCTCTTGATCAACCCCCAATTCTCGCCCCACTTGTTGGCGGTGTTGGTAAGAGCTGAGCGGAAGCCCTCCTCGTGCGTGCCGCCTTCGTGGGTGTTGATCGTGTTGGCAAAGGTGTGCACCGACTCGGTGTAGGAGGTGTTCCACTGCATAGCCACCTCGAGGCTGATGCCGCGATCGGGCCGGTCAGCCTCGAACGCGATCACCGACGGGTTCACCGGCTCTTTGCTGCCGGTCAGGTAGCGCACGTAGTCGATCAAGCCGTCGTCGTAGCGGAAGGTGTCCGCGTACGCGTTCCCCTCCTCATCCTTATGGTCGGGGCGCTCGTCCACGATGGTGATCGTCAGACCCTTGTTGAGGAAGGCCATTTCCCGTAAGCGCGCGGCCAGCGTGTCGTAGGAGTAGTTGGTCGTCTCGAAGATTTCTGGACTGGCGTAAAAGGTGACCGTGGTTCCGGTCTCCTCGTTCGGCTCCAGCCGCTCCAGGGGCCCATCCGGGTCGCCGTAGCTGAAGCTCTGAGTCCATCGGTAGCCGTCGCGCTTGACCTCCACGATAAGGAGGGCCGACAACGCGTTGACCACCGATACGCCGACGCCATGCAGGCCGCCGGAAACTTTGTAGCCGCCATCACCGAACTTGGCGCCCGCGTGCAGAACGGTGAGCGCCAAGGTGACAGCCGGGATCTTCTCCTTGGGATGCTCTTTGACCGGAATACCGCGCCCGTTGTCAACAACCTGGATCCCGCCCTCGGCCAGAATTCGGACGAGGATGGTGTCGCAGAATCCGGCCAGCGCCTCGTCGACGGCGTTGTCCACCACCTCATAGACGAGGTGATGCAGACCACGCTCCCCCGTTGAGCCGATGTACATGCCGGGCCGCTTGCGTACTGCGTCCAGTCCCTCGAGGACGGTAATCGACTCTGAGTCGTAGGCCCCCGGCTCAATGTGGTTGATCACGTTGTTGACCGCCGGATGAGACCTCGAATTGAGCGTGGCGGAATCAGCTTGAGTCGGGTTGAGGTCGTCGGGCTGGTCAAAATGCTGCACCGGCGCGGGGCTCCTGTCAGACGTGCGCCGCCCGAACCTCACCTCGTGAACAGGTGACGCAGGCGGCACGCCAAGGTTGTTGTTCGCTTCGTTCCTGATGGTCACGTTGACAGATACGGTGTCCCATGAGTTTGCGTCCCTTGAGACGGCCCCTTCTGAGATGGCCTTTCTTGAGCCGCCGAACGAGGGATTCGACCCGCCCTTGTGACCTCGTCAAGTTTAGCGCGCGGACGTAGCTGACGAGGGCTGCCAGCAGACCTCCGACGGCACAAAAATGCACCTGGAAAGGTCTGCATGGCCTGTCTGCGGCTATGTGAGGAGGCCGAGGAGCCCCTGTACGCGCCCCACCATGCCGAGGGCGCCGTGAGCCTTTCTACGGAGGCAGGTCCTTTGCGCGGTGAGCCCGTCGTTATGCGCGTCCCGAGCATGTCCTTTGCGCCGAGCCTGTCGAAGGGCGATCTTCGAGAGGCTCAGGCCCCAACTGCATGCACCCGCGGTGCTTACACTGAGCCGGTGCAGACGGCACCGACTGAGATCAACCATGGCGGCGGTCTTGATCCAGGCGCCGTCGATCCCAGCTGGGCGCCGCCCACCGCTCTGAGCCCTCAGGTCTCGGGTCGCAAGACCATTCCCGCGCCACTGCTGTACGGCTCGATCCTGCTCGTCGTCGTGTTGCTCGTCGTCGCGATCTGGGGTTTCGGCGGTTTCAAGAGCCGACATCCTCAAGACCACGCCACCAGGCACGTTGTTCACCGCAGGCCCTTACGAATTCCGCTTCACCGAGGCCACAGCCCAGCACAAAAAGGACTTCAACGGCACTCTCTATTGGCAGGTCGTCATGATTGGCGAGGGCCGGACCATCGGCAACGAGTCGATCAGCCCCAACTACATGCCCAACGACGGCATGTTCGGCAGCAAGGACGACGTGACTCAGCAAGTCAGCCTGCCCGAAAGCGTCCGGATGGGCGGCGGCGGCTTCGACCGGCACCGCTTCACGCCTGGCCTGCCACTCAGCTCGTACTAGGTCGTGTTCAAGTACGACGATCAGTACCATCCTGGCCCGACGGTTCGATTCGTCGTTTGGGATCTGGTGTATGGCAAGCATTTCCTGGCCAGCGAGCAGGAAGGCTGGCACAACGGGACCTACGGCCACCAGCTCTACCTGCCGGTGGGCGTGCTGGCCCCTTCGATTTGAGCTGCTCGCGCCCTCGCGCGCTCCGGATCCACCTACTTCGTCGTCGTCGCGGAGAAACAACTCCTCCGCTCGGCTCTTTTTACATTGCTCGCTCCGCTCGCTGGGGCTCAGCACGGCGGCGCGCGATTTTCCGACGCTCGCGACCGATAGTCACTGCTGCGGTGGGGTCACCACCGGCGTACGCGCCGCGCTGGAAGCGTCATTCAACGCGATACCGATCAGCTGGTCGGTATAGCGTGCCGGCACCATGAACACCGACTCAAACCGCACCGGCTGCCCAACAGGGTTGTCGGTTTCGCAGTGAGGAGCCGAGCGCGTCACTGGATCGACCGCCTCGGTCCACTTCCTCTCCTGCGGGCCCAGCAGTACGAGTTCGCAATAGAACTCTTTGCCGGGATCCTGCCGCACGGTCTCGAGCTCGGCGACGACCCATACTGCGCCCGGCTCAGGTAGCGCGGGCGAGCCACCCTTTGCGTCGCCCAGTTCGCCCGCCCGGACCAGAGATAGGAGTCGTATCGATGCTCCTTGGACCTCAGCGGCGGCACCTGGCGGGCGGATGGTATAGCGCTCGTTGAAGTGAATTGCAGCGTAGGTCGCCCACCAGATCAGATAGATCAGCACGGCCGCGAGCGCCGCGACGGCAAAGAGAATCCGTGGCAGCGGCAGGAGTTTCACGGGATGGCTCTCGTCGTGACACGTGAGATCTCGATTCCATGATCTCTGGCCGCTGCGCGCCATTGCTCGGCGTTGGCAGCGGTGACACCGAGCTTGATCCGTACCCGTTGCTGATAACCCGAGATGACCTCGTCGGGCCACAGCTCCAGGGCGAGGTCGTCAATCTGGGCGGGGTCGACCTCGAAGAGCGTATCCGCGGATACCTGGAAACCGGGGCTGGCGTTCATGCCGCCGGCGATCTGGTAGGTGTCGTAGTGCACCTGCCCGCTGAGCAGCCGCGCCGATCCCAGTTTCAGCTGTTCTGGACCGGTGGTCGCTGCTGTCACGGTAACCGCCACGAACATGCCGGCGGTGCGATCTGTGAGCAGATCGTCTTCCCTCAGGAAGCTACCGACCCGCACCTGCGTAACGCTCACTTCACCGTTGTTGATCTTGACCGGCTCACCGAAGTCGCCAGTGATCACCTGAAACTTCTCATCGGGCTCGCTCAGCCGTAGACCGATCGCGGATAGGCCGATGAGGGCAATCACGGCCAGGACACCCATGAGTTCGGAGCGGGCGAGCTTGGAGCGGGCGCGCGTCATGAGCGGGCCTCCGCATCGATCAGCGCCGGTGTCCCGACTGGTGCCGCAACCGGCGCTGCCGCGCGCCTGGGCTGGGCTGCAGCTTGTTGCGCAAACAGCTCAAGGCAGCGGCGGAATGCGACCGCGAGAAGGCACAACCGGATCGGCTCGGTGAGAGCGTCCTGCAACAGGGCGAAGACTGGCTCCCAACGCACCCAGAACTCGATTTCATGACCCCCGGCGAGCCAGTTGAGACCGCTCTCGACGTAGTTCTGGGCAATGATCACCAGGTTGTACACGAAGATGTACGCGCCCAAGAAGATCGGCCCGGCGCGCACGACGAGCCGAAGTGCATGCAGCGCAGGTAGGTATTTGTCATCGATGTCGCCGAGGAAGGCCTCCTGGAAGCGGACCGCAGCCAAGCGCATGCCTTTCGGCGGTGGCCCGAGGCGCCGGAACGCTCGCTTCTCGCGATAGCGGGCGAAAGCCGTCGCGCCCGGCATGCGCGAGGTGTACGGCTGACCCCTGCGCCACAGCTCGGCCAGTGAGAGCACCCTCGATCCGAAGACCAGTGCCGCGACGGCCAGCCAGAACAACGGCTGCGCCACGACGTCGATCAGCACCGGCCAGATGTGGTCGGAGAAGAACGCCCAGACCCGGGTCAGGATCTCCGGCAACTTGATCTTGAAGATCGCGAAGAAATCGGCCGCGGCATCCTCAGCCTCGGCCAGCCACTGCATCACCGCTCGATCGCGCAACCAGAGCTGGAATTCCTGGAAGACACGAATGCCACCCATGATCACCATGAGCATGAAGAAGGCCTCGATGAGCACCACGACGAGACCGAGAACATGCAAGCCGGTGCGCTCAGCCACGTAATCGAGCAGCCGCCGCAGGACGTAGATGCCAAGGATGAGTGCTAGCAGCCACGCGGGATGTTTCGTTGCCAGGTCGTACAGCGCGCCGAGAACGGTCTGCTGATCGCTCAAGAAGCCGTACCGGATCCATTGCTGAGTGAGCAGTCGGTTCGCCGCCTCGGCTACGTGGCCGAACGCCGCGTACATGCCGAGGAACGGCAGCAACGTGATGACGAGCAGCCGGGTCAGGCTGGTGTCACGGTCATCGATTTCCCGTTCGTCTTCGGGCAGCAGTTCCCTGATACCAAGCTCGCGGCCGGCCAGGGTCAAGATCACGATGGCAGCGCCGAGCGTGCACACGAAACTGACGGCGAAAAGCACCAGCGCCAGCCAAGGGCTGATGTCGCCGGCAATCACTGCGACCCGCAGAGTGAGCTCGGTGCCCAGCCAGCCGAGCAGATAGACGCCCATGATCATCGGCAGCAGGCGCCACCACACGCGCCCGGTGTCGACGATCAGGACTCGGAGCTCGGTCCAAAGCACCCGAGCATCCTAAGAGGAGCCAGGTTCGCGATCAGCCGTACGTGTCACGCGGACCGCGGCCATCGCGGACAGACCGGCGGCCCTTCTTCCATGAAGGCGCGTCAGGGCCCAGAACCTTGATCAAGGTGACCGTGCCGTCTCCAAGCTGCTCGTTGAGCATCGCGACGAGCCGAGGTGCCAGGTAACGCAGCTGAGTCGCCCACGCCGTTGAGTCCGTACGGACGGTCAAAACCGTGTCCGCATAGCCCTCGGGATGTGAGTGCGCGGCGTTAGTAGCGCCGACCAACAATGCCCACCGGGCGAGCAGGGTGTGGACATTGATCTCGTTCGTCCACCCTTTGGTTTCCACCAGTCGCTCGACCGCATCAGCGAGCAGCTTGGGATCACGATCATCGGCCCGAGCCCCGGATACCTGGGGCCCGACGGGACGAGGTGAACTCGACCGTCGCCGGCGTCGCGCCTGAGCGCCGAGGGATCGGGCGACAGTCTGGGCGAGTTCGAGACCGCTTGGATCGTGTTGGGAATTGTCATGCTGAGGCTCATCCTGCTGGGACGGCTCGCTCGGAATCGCTTCCCGACTCTCCTCCTCGTCAGGCATCGGGTGTCACCTCTCCCCCAGCAACCCGGAAGCGCTGCCCTGCCAGCAGTTCGGGGACGTCGGCGCCCACCGCAGCGGTCACCAGCACCTGCTCCGCGACCCGCACCCCGGAAGCCAAGCGCTCCCGGCGTACGGAATCCAGTTCGGCAAAGACGTCATCGAGCACCAGCACCGGTTCTACCCCATCAGCGCGCAGCAGGTGAAAGCTGCCAAGTCTCAGAGCCAGGGCAAATGACCACGACTCACCATGACTCGCATAGCCCTTGGCGGGCAGCATGCCCAACGACAGCGCTATGTCATCACGGTGCGGGCCCACCAGCGAGACACCGCGCTGGATCTCTTCGGACCGCCGCTCGACCATTCCGGCAGCCAGGGCCGCGCTGAGATTGGCTCGCGCGGTTGGCTGTTCCTGCTCGCGAGTCGCGTCGAGGTCTACCGAGGCCCGATACTCCGCTGTGGCGTCGTTATTCGTCGGCGCGATGTCTGCGTATGCCTTGCTGACGTGCGGCGTCAGGTCAGCCAGGGTCGTCAGCCGTGCCTCGAGCAACTCACCACCCGCTCGCGCCAGGTGGGTGTCCCACACATCGAGCGTCGTTTCGGCAGATTCCATGGACCGCGATCGCGGGGTCGCGCCGGCCGCCGGGCCGCCGCGCGGCCGACCGCCGAGAGATTTGAGCAGAGTGTTGCGCTGTCGCAGCACTCTGTCGTAGTCAGCACGTACGCCAGCCATCCGCGGCCAGCGCGTGACGAGGAGGTCGTCGAGGAAGCGTCGGCGTTCGCTGGGGTCACCCTTGACGATTGCGATGTCCACCGGCGAGAACACGACGGTACGCAGCACGCCGATGATCTCGCGAGCTTGTCGTAGCGGCGAACGGTTGAGCCTCGCCCGGTTGGCCTTGCCCGGGTTGATCTCCAACTCGAGCGTCAGGCGTCGCGAATCGTCCAACCCAGCGCGGACGCCGGCGCGCACGATCGCACGAGCCGTGCCGGATCGCACCAGCGGCAGCTCGGATGCGACACGATGCGAGCTCATCGTGGACAAATACTCGACCGCCTCGACGAGGTTGGTCTTGCCCTGCCCGTTGGCACCCACGAAAGTCATCACTCCGGCCTCGAGAGGCAGGTCGACCGACGTGTACGACCGAAAATCGGTCAGCTGCAAGTGATCGACGTACATACTGACTCGCTTCGCTCGCCGTGGATCGCGCGCACCTTTGGAAGCCTATGACGCACTTGCTCCGGACTCGCCCAACGCCCGCGATGTCCACGGCGTTTGGGACATGCCAAGCTAACGTGACCAGGACTGTTCGGCGAGAGAGGACTTGTCATGACGACGAAGAATGACTTCACCGAAGAGGAGTGGGTCCGCGTTCGGCGAGCGCCATTCATAGCTGGGATGGCAATCTCCATGGCCGACCCAGGCGGTCCCATCGAGCTGACCAAGGAGACGTCAGCGTCGTTGAAGTCGGCGACGAATCCGCCCAGCCGGGAGCAGTTGCTTGCCGAAATCGCCTTGGACATCCAGGCAATGACGCAAGAACGGCAAAATCCGCTCACTGACTTCAAGCCGACACAGGGGTCTGATCCACGTCAACAGATGGTTGAAGAGCTCACCGCCGTGAGTGCCATCGTGAGCTCCAAGGCGACCGCCGAAGAGTCAGCTGCCTTCAGGCAATGGCTGCTTGCCACCGCACAGGCTGCTGCGGATGCCGCGAAGGAAGGCGGCTTCTTGGGCTTCGGCGCCGTACAGGTCAGCGAAGGCGAGCAGAACATGCTGGACCAGCTACGCGCAGCAATCGGCACCGCCTAGCAGCGAAATTCCCCTGAGGGAGCTGGTCGAAACGCTCGGCCCCCGTTAGCGGGGCGACATTTGCCGAGTAGTCGCGGCATAATCCGCCCGGCTACGCCAAATCAGCTGCGGCTGGGATCGCTGACCTTGTCCGCTTTTTCGCCACCCGCTTCGAGTTCGCTGCCAGCCGGCAGCTCCTGGTGGCCGCCAAACTGCTGACGCATCGCCGAAAGCACCTGGTTGGCGAAATGGTCAGCATCACGAGAGGCAAAGCGCTCGAAGAGCGAAGCGGCGAGCACTGGCGCTGGTACGCCGATATCGACAGCCGCTTTGACGGTCCACCGGCCCTCGCCCGAATCGGACACCCGACCCGCCAGACCGTCGAGGCTTGGGTTGGCTTGCAGCGCAGCAGCCGTCAGATCGAGCAGCCATGAGGAAATGACTGATCCGCGCCGCCAGAGCTCGGCGACCTTGGCCGTGTCAATCTTGAACTGGTAGAACTCGGGCTCCTCCATCGGTGCGACCTCAGCTGAATGCTCGCCGGCCTCAATGCCCACATCAGCGTTGTGCAAGATGTTGAGGCCCTCCGCGAAGGCGGCCATGATGCCGTACTCGATGCCGTTGTGCACCATCTTGACGAAGTGACCCGCGCCGGAGGTTCCGCAGTGCAGATAGCCCTGCTCCTCCGGTGCCAGCTCACCCGAGCGACCCGGCGTCCGCTGAATCTCGCCAACTCCAGGAGCGACCGTCTTCAAGATCGGGTCGATGATCTTGACAGCTTCGTCGTCTCCGCCGACCATCAGGCAGTAGCCGCGCTCCAAGCCGAAGACGCCTCCGCTGGTGCCGACGTCGACGTAATGGAGGCCCTGCTTGCGAAGCTTGGCGGCCCGGCGTACGTCGTCGCGGTAGTTGGAGTTGCCGCCGTCAATGATGATGTCGCCCTCATCCAGCAGCCCGGCCAACTCTTCGACCATCTTGCCCGTGATGCCGGCGGGGATCATGACCCAGACCGCGCGGGGCCGCTGCAACTTGCCGACAAACTCCTCCAGCGTTGGACCGCCGGTGGCACCCTCGCCCTCGAGCTCCTTGATGGAATCGGGATTCACATCGAAGACAACACATTCGTGCCCGTCGCGCATCA
>Ga0307278_10001764_pt1 | contig 10712 bp, 10 predicted proteins | sample ER_DNA_117_FD_194482 | JGI IMG/M metagenome (GOLD analysis project Ga0307278, IMG submission 194482) | Bulk soil microbial communities from the East River watershed near Crested Butte, Colorado, United States - ER_DNA_117 | ecosystem: Environmental > Terrestrial > Soil > Floodplain | place...
CGGGGCATTGACCAGCGGGTTGTTCTGGCGCGGCCACTCCCCTGCTTCGATCTTGGCGACCTCTGCGCGGATGCTGATCATGGCGTCGCAGAAGCGGTCGATCTCCTCCAGCGTTTCCGACTCGGTCGGTTCGACCATCAGCGTGCCTGCCACAGGAAAGCTCATGGTCGGGGCATGGAAGCCGTAGTCAATCAGTCGTTTCGCGACGTCCTCCACAGTGATGCCGCTGGCCTTGGTCAGTGGGCGCAGATCAACGATGCATTCGTGGGCGACCCTTCCGTTGCGTCCGGCGTACAGCACCGGATAGTGATCATGGAGCCGCTCGGCGACGTAGTTGGCCGCAAGTAGGGCGTGTTCGGTCGCCGAGGTCAATCCGTTGGCACCCATCATCGCGATGTAGGCGTAGCTGATCGGCAAAATGCCGGCCGAACCGTACGGAGCCGCCGAGATCGGCCCGATACCGGTCTTCGGACCCGCTGTGGCGAGCAAGGGGTGGTTGGGCAAGAACGGCGCAAGGTGCGCGGCGACGCCAACAGGTCCGACGCCAGGGCCGCCGCCCCCGTGCGGGATGCAGAAGGTCTTGTGGAGATTCAGATGGCTCACGTCCGCGCCGAAGCTGCCCGGTCGCGCCAGGCCGAGGAGCGCATTGAGGTTGGCCCCGTCCACATAGACCTGACCCCCGGAGTCGTGAACCATCTCGCACAGTTCGACGATGTCTTCCTCGAACACCCCGTGCGTGGAGGGATAGGTCACCATGATCGCCGCAAGTTGATCACGGTACTCCGCGATCTTGGTCCGCAGGTCTTCCAGGTCGACAGCGCCATCGGCAGCCGCCTTGACGACAACGACCTTGAGGCCCGCCATGGCGGCGGAGGCAGCGTTCGTGCCGTGCGCCGACGAGGGGATCAGGCAGATCCGCCGTTGATCATCACCACGCGACTCGTGGTAGGCGCGGATGGCCAGCAGCCCGGCGAGTTCGCCCTGGCTGCCGGCATTCGGTTGAATCGACACCTTGGCATAGCCGGTGAGTTCGGCCAGCCAGGACTCGAGCACCTGGATCAACGCCAGATAGCCCTGTGCGTCCTCGACCGGGGCAAACGGATGGAGATCGGCAAAGCCTGGATAAGAGATCGGCTCCATCTCGGTCGTCGCATTCAGCTTCATCGTGCAGGAACCGAGCGGGATCATCCCCCGATCCAGCGCAAAGTCCCGGTCCGACAGCGCCCGCAGATAGCGGAGCATTGCCGTCTCGCTGTGATGTGTGTTGAAAACGGGATGTGTCAGGTAGGCGGTCGTACGTTCCCGCCCCGCCAAGCCGTTGCCGAACGGCCGCGCTTGACTCTCGCTGACCCCGAACGCTGCGCGTACCGCGTTCAGCTGGACCGCAGTGGCGTCCTCGCCCACTGAGACGCCGACATGATCATCGTCGACGAGTCGAAGGTGGATTCCGGCGGTGCGCGCCGCCACCACCACCGCCGCGGCCCGGCCTGGCACCTCGGCGAGCACGGTGTCGAAGAAGGAGTCGTGCACCACCCGGATCCCTCCTCCGACAAGATCACCGGCCAGCTCAGCGGCACCGGCATGGATCGACGTCGCGATCTCGCGCAGGCCGTTCGGCCCGTGATAGACGGCGTACATGCTGGCTGTGACGGCCAATAGGACCTGCGCCGTGCAGATGTTCGACGTTGCCTTCTCGCGGCGGATGTGCTGCTCTCGGGTTTGCAGTGCCAAGCGGAAGCCGGGCGTGCCATCGCGATCCTTGGAGACCCCCACCAGCCGCCCAGGCAGCGTGCGTTCCAGTCCAGCGCGGACCGAGATGAAGCCGGCATGCGGTCCGCCGTAGAACAGAGGAACACCGAACCGCTGGCTGGAACCGACGGCTACGTCCGCACCCCACTCCCCCGGCGGCGTCGTCAACGGCAGGGCCATCAGGTCACAGGCCGCAATCACCATGGCACCGCGCGCATGCGCACCGTCCGCGACGGTTCTTAACTCAGCTGTGCTGGCGAGCCGTCCGCTCGCGCCCGGAGTTTGCACGATCACTGCGAACAGGTCGATCTCCTCGATCGCCTCTGTCAGCGGTCCGCGCGCCACGACAACCTCGATTCCGAGCGCAGCGGCCCTCGTGGTCACGACCCCGACAGTCTGCGGCAAGGTATCGCCGTCGAGCAGGATCGCCCGACCTGTTTTGACACTACGACGAGCCAGCGTCATCGCCTCGGCGGCGGCCGTGGCCTCGTCGAGCAGGCTGGCTCCTGCCGTAGGCAGCGCCGTGAGGTCTGAGATCACGGTCTGAAAGTTCAGCAAAGCCTCGAGCCGGCCCTGGCTGATTTCCGGCTGGTACGGCGTGTAGGCGGTATACCAGGCGGGCGACTCGAGGACGTTCCGGCGGATCACCGATGGTGTCACCGTGCCGTGGTAGCCGAGGCCGATCATCGACGTCAGCGGCCGATTGCGACTCGCGAGCTCTCGCAGCACTTCCAACGTCTCGGACTCCGACAGCGAAGGGGGCAGGGCGAGCGACCCGCGGCTGCGGATGGATCGTGGCAGTGACTGATCGACGAGCTGCTCGAGATCGGTGAGTCCGAGGACAGCGAGCATCTTTTCGCGATCATCGGCCTGAGGCCCGATGTGACGAGAGCTGAACCGCTGCGAGGGGCGTGAGCGAATTGTGGTGTCTGGAAGAGTGGCGGTCATCGAAACTTCTTTCGCGCGTGCACAGGTCAGTGCTCTCGCTCCCGCGAGCAGCACTCCCCCTCTGTCACCCGCGGCTCCAGAGTTGCCATGGCGTGCGCGGTCTTGATTGCCTGAGAGGTTCCGGGGATGTTGCCCCTTCGGCGCCACCGACCCTCGATCTGAGGTGGTGAACTCTCCCGCACCGCCGTTCCAGCAGCGCCCAGATTACCCCGAGTGAGCCGGCGATTCTTGTCTTCGCGCTGATTCGGAGCGGCTACAGCTCGGTGTGACAGCAGTCAACCGGTGGTTCGTGCCTGCCGACGCTGAGAGAGCTCATCGTGGGACTGACGCGGCTCGTCGGTCTCAGCGCGCTCGGCCGGCAGCTCCGAGAGCGTTCCTTCAATGTCCCGCCAGACGCCGCCCAAGGCGATGCCAAAGACCCCCTGGCCACCGCGGAGCAGGTCGATCACCTCGTCGTCGGAAGTGCACTCGAAGACTGAAACCCCGTCACTCATCAAGGTGACCTGCGTGAGGTCTTGGACGCCGCGCGCCCGCAGATGCTCGATCGCGGTACGAATCTGTTGCAGTGAAATACCGGCATCGATCAGCCGCTTGATCACCTTCAAGATCAAGATGTCGCGGAAGCTGTAGAGGCGCTGTGATCCGGACCCTGATGCGCTCCGTACTTCGGGTACCACCAGACCGGTACGCGCCCAGTAGTCGAGCTGGCGATAGGTGATGCCAGCCGCGCTGCAGGCGACCGGTCCACGGAAGCCCAGGTCGATCGGCATCGGCGAAAAGTCGCCGTCGAACAGCAGCCCCTGCGCTTCAGCGCGCTCAAGGCCGGGCGTGTCTGCCGGCTCTGCTGATGCGTCGGTGCTGCTCACGTGGGCCTCCGGATTCTTAAGAATCAGTTGCTTGCGATGGGAAGAGAGAGCTCCGTATGAGTTCTCTGCGCGTAATTCCACGGTCGACATTACTGTCTGAACGCTACGACGAGCGCACCAAACCGGTCAATGACCACGCCGCAGTGCCGCCCGGCTTTGCCAAAGTCTCAATCAATGCTTGAGGATGCTCTCATGGGCTGAGGCGTTACCGGCAGTCTCAAGTTGAGCGTGAGTGTTGCTGCTGACTAGGACTTTGGCTCCTCACCAGTGACAAAGTCATCGGGATTGACCTGGTCGAGAAATTCCCTGAACTTCTCTACCTCGTCATCTTCGGCTTCTGGAATCTCGATGCCGGCTTCATCGAGGACGTCCTCGGCGCAGTAGATATCCGAGCCCACCCGCAGTGCGAGAGCGATGGCGTCCGAGGGGCGCGCACTGACCTCGATCCCATCAACCAGCAGTACGGCGTAAAAGGTGCCACCTTCGAGTTCGGTGATGTGCACCTCCGTCAGCCGGTGGCCCAACGTCGTGAGTGTGTCGACCATGAGGTCATGAGTGAGTGGCCTCGGCGGGACAATGCCCTCCTGAGCATTGGCGATCGCGGCGGCCTCGGCTGCTCCGATCCAGATGGGCAAGTATCGGGTCCCGCCCACCTCGCGCAGCAACACCATCGGAGCATTCGACGGCATCTCGACCCGGACACCCACCACATCGAGCTCACGCATGCGACAACACTACTTCGCGAGCGGCCAGCTACAAGATCACCCCTCATCGGCGAACTGCGCGTCGCGGGACCAAGCGCTAAATGCTGCGCTCCATGGCTGTGCGGACCAAAGCTGCATGGAAGCTGATCACTAGCTGGGTGACATCGCTTGGGACATCCCGGTTGCCGCCGGCGCGTCGTACGTACGGCGCGATCGCCTGTTCCACCAGCCCGACCTCACGATCGGCTGACAGCTTGAAGGCTCGTAGATGTCGCCCGTCAATGCCGTACTCGGCTAGTCGCCGTGCGGCGATCGCCAGCGTGAGCGCGTCCCTGCCGTAGTGCGCGGTTCCCCGTCGAGTAGCCACAATTTGTGTCCGCTCCAACTCACTGAGCGCGCTCTCGGTCAGGCCGCTCGCGTCCAGCAATTCCTGGCGGGTGAGCCTGACCGGCTGCTTCGCGGCTCCAGCCGACGGGTTTGACATCCGCCCCGCGCCGGCTGAGCCGCCGCCCGCCAGTGCGCTCTGGCCACCCACAGGGAGCGGAGTCTGCCCACGATCGAGCTGTTCCAGATGCTCCCGGATCACCTTCAATGGCAAGTAGTGCTCCCGCTGCACAGACAGCACATAACGCAGACGCTCCACATCACTTTCGGTGTAGCGGCGATAACCCGACGGCGCACGCTGCGGAGTGATCAGCCCTTCGGCCTCCAGGAACCTGATCTTGGAGATCGAGATATCCGGGAATTCGGTCCGCAGGATTGCCATCACCTGGCCAATGCTGCGAGTCGCGTGCCGGAGACGGCTCTCGATCACCAGCGCGCCTGGATCCTCCGCGCTTCGGGCGCGAGCTTCGCCGGCCGCGCTGGCCGGAGACTCGGCAGAGTTCGGCATGATGCGAGGACTATTCCGCGCCCCGGGTGCTCCCGAAGTAGACCAGGCGGAACTTGCCGATTTGCACCTCGTCACCGTTCCGCAGCAGGCATTCGTCGACCAGGTCCCGGTTGACGTATGTGCCGTTGAGGCTGCCCACATCCTTGACCACGGTTCCCTCCGGAGTACGGGTGAACGTGGCGTGGCGGCGGGACACGGAGATGTCGTCGAGGAAGATATCGGAATCCTGATGCCGCCCAACGGTCACGAGATCGGTGTCCAACAGAAACCGGCTGCCCGCGTTGGCGCCCCGCTGGACGATCAGTAGCGCTGAGCCGTACGGCAACGCGTTGACGGCTGCCTCATCCTCGGCCGTCAGCGAGTCCGTGTCACGCTCTTCAACCATCGCGGGCATCGCCTTGGTCGTGTCGCCGGTCGGCACCTTCTCCGGGGTCGCGGCTCGTGCAGCACCAGGGATCAGCGCCGAGCCACATTGGCCGCAGAAGTTACTCCCCTCTGGGTTCTCATGTCCACAGTTGGTACAGAACGGCATTGCTCCGACTTCCCCTTATAGCCTCGAAGACTCGAGGCGTGATGCAGAGTTTAGGACCAAACGCAAACCGAGATGTGGTTGGCCGTGGACTCAACCTCCCACCTGTTCCGCATAAGAATCAGCATCCAGTAGGTCGTCCAAGTCCCCGCCCTCGTCCAGCTCCAGTTCGAAGAGCCAGCCGTCCCCGTACGGATCGGCGTTGATGGTCTCTGGATTGGCATCGAGCAGAGGGTTGACTGCGGTGATCACTCCGGGCACGGGACAGAAGATATCCGAGACACTCTTGGTGGACTCCAGCTCACCACATGCGTCACCAGCCGAAACCGAATCGCCCACCTCCGGCAATGAGACGAACACGATGTCGCCCAGCTGGTCAGCCGCGTACTCGGTGATTCCAACCCGGACGCTGCTGCCGTTGCCACTGCGAACCCATTCGTGCTCGGTCGAGTACTTCAGATCTTCGGGATAGTCCGACATCAGGCTCCTCAAGTTCACACCGTCATCGAGGGGTGGACGGTGGGGGTGCGGGACGAGCGTACTGATTCTCTCTCGAGGCGTGTAACGATTCGATCACAAGCCGGTCCTCCTGCTCGATCTGCACTTGTCCACCGATCTTGGGTCCGGTGATCTCGGAGACGATTCCGCCCCGAAACCGCGCAGCCTCCTCCAAACTGTGCGGCTCCCCGATGACCTCGAGCGTGATCGGCCGGCTGACCGGCTTGCCGTCGATGACCAGTCCACGTCCATCCGAGCCGAACCACGTTGACCCGACAACCCGGATCGTGTTGTTCACCTCGATCACCTCGGCACCAGCGTCCCGCATCTCCTCCACCGCATCGAGAAGAACTCCGGCATCCACAGCTGCCTTCGGATCGGCAATGCGCATCCGGATGCCGTGGCCCTCAGCCGGGGCTGTGCCGGCCAGGATGGACAGCTCAGTAAGGTGCTTTTCCGCTTCCTCTCGCGCCACGCGTTGCGTGTCGGCACCTGACTGCAGATTGCTCCTGGTCTGCTCGAGCTGCGCAATCTCTCCTTCGAGCCGTCGTGACTCCTCGCTGAGCCCATCCAGCAGTTGAATCAGATCTTCGCGTCGCGCCGACGCGTACCTGTCGTCGGCTGTGTTGATCTGGATCTGCATGGCACCGGCCAGACCCACAACAAACAAAATGATCGCCGCCAGGATCTGGCCCAGACCGGGATGCAACAGTGATGCCCGTAGTCGGGCGCGTGTGCTGGGTGCTGCGGCCCCATCGGTGCGGTTCGAGGGCCGCGAAGCGGGCTGTACTTCATTTCGGGTTGCTACTGTCGGATGCTCCTCGCCAGCCAGCCGTCGTTGGCTGCGCCGCAGCGAGCTGACATGGCGGGACGCTCTGGTCCGCGATCGGATGTGGGGGCGCCGACGCGGCAGGGAGTGCTCCGGCGCCTCCACGTCGACGCGTATCTCCTCAGGCATGGAACAGCGCCCGCCTGATGGCAGCAGCGTTGGTGAAGATGCGGATTCCCAGAACCACGACGACGCCAGTCGCAAGTTGTGAGCCGACGCCAATCTGGTCACCCACATAGACAATGGCCGCAGCGATCAAGACATTGGAGATGAACGACACAATGAAAACCCGATCAGTGAACGTGCCCTCCAAGTACGCCCGGAACGCCCCGAACAGGGCGTCCATCGCCGCGACAATGGCGATCGGAAGGTACGGCTGGAGGACCTGCGGAATAGATGGCTCCAGCCAGATGCCGAGCACGATCCCCGCTAGCAAGCCCAGCAGCGGGATCACGAGGTCGCCCTCCCCGCGTGACGGAGCACCATGCCAGGATCGGCTGCCAGATCGAGCTGCTTCACGTCACTGATCTCGTATCTCATTTGCCGGTTCTGGGCCAGGTCATTCCACCACGCGCCAGCCGAAGACTCAACAAATCGAGCTTGCAGCGTACGCAGATCGCCAATCGCTTCAATGCGGTAAGGGCGGGTGAGTGAGCGATAGTTGACCGTAATGGCGTCACCGGCACTCCGGATCGCCGTCAGATTTGACAGTCGGTGCCCGTTGATCGAAATGGCCTCAGCATCCGCCTCCCAGAGACCGTTGGCCAAGACCTGGAGATCGATGTCGAGAACCCGGTCCCGGGCGTCGGCCGTGGCCGATGGTGAGTCGTCCACGACGATCAGCACGCCAGGCCCAGCTACTCCGACATTGCCGACAACTGCGTCGAGCGCATCAATGCGGGTCTCAACAGAACGGGCCGCGTCATCATCGCCCAGAGCCGCGGCTCGCAGCGTCGCGATTTCCTGGGTCAGCGAGGTGACTCTCCCCCGCAGTTGGTCCTGCTCCCGTTCCGCGTTCTGTACACGATTGATCAACTCGGTTCGCTCCAACTGGAGTGCCGGTGCCGCGCGGGTGGTTTGCAGTGCCGCGACGGCAAATAGGGCGCCGATGATTACCGCGAGCAGCCCGAGGGTCCATCGTCTCCGGGCTGGCCCGCGTTCTAGTGCGGCCGCGACTGCGTAGTCAGGGTCGACCGGCTCCCGGATGATCTGATTCAGCAGGTCCATGCTGGCATCCGGCGCCTGACCCGCCGATTGCCTGCGCGGTTGGGCGGCTGAGTGAGTGGCTGGGCTGCGACGGACTCGGCGTCGTGCAGAGGTGAGTGTCATCCGGCTGTAGAGCTGGTACCCGGCCCGCTACCGGGTCACGCTAGAGCGAGGGCGGCGGTGGATCGGCAGTGTCGAGCGGAGCAAACGGACAGTTTGAGCAACGTAAAGCCCTCCCGCGTACCAGTACAAAGCTGTGCCCCAGATGGCGAATGCCCATCCCAACACCCAGGCCAACTGAAGCCAGCCCTGTTGGCCCGAGCCGAGCAGTACCAAGGGGAAGGCGTACAGCAGGCTGAACGTGGCGACCTTGCCCAGGAAGTGCACGGGTAGGGATGAGTAACCTCTCGTCTTGAGAACTGGGATGAGCAGCGCGATCAAGACGTCTCGTCCGATCACGATGACAACCAGCCACAACGGGACGATGCCACGCAACGCCAGTCCAATCAGGACGGCGAGAATGTAGAGGCGATCGGCGATCGGATCCAGCATCTGCCCGATCCGGGAGGTCTGGTGCCAAGCCCGCGCCAGGTAGCCGTCCAGCCAGTCGGTGATCCCGCCAAGTGCGAGAACGAGTACGGCCAGACCATCCGCCTGCGGGCCCAGAATGAGCCACAGCACGAGGGGAGCACCGGCTAACCGCAGGAAGCTCAGCACATTCGACAGGGTCCACACACGATCGGTGTCGTACAGCGGCACGGCCCTTGATGCCGGGGACGGCCCTGCGGACAATCCAGCGGGGCCGGGGATGGGTGGTGTTTCAGGATCGTGCGAAACGCCGGTACCCGAGATCGGCCGCTCGCTACTCACAAGGCCAGCGTAGTTCTCAGCCGCTCCCACTATGACCCCGCTCGCGGCCTTCTGCCATTTCGAACGGACGGGGCTCGGCGGTATGCCCCGCCATCCCCAAGATTCGTACCGTGTATCGGCGGCGGAGTGAAAGCGTCGTTGCCACGGCATCGTTGTGCAGCCGACGGCAGATGCTGGTTCGCGCTCGCTCCGATGTCAGCTCGCTTGGGCGGGCCGGAAGCATCGGATCGACGGTATCCAGTACATGGCTCAGGTCACTCTCGGCACGCTCGCGTTCGCCCCGGCACAAGTCCGGCTCGAGGGCAGCGGCTGCCGCATCAAGGACAAGCAGAGCTGTAGCCGGGTCGATGCCGGGCATCGTGACGAGCTCGGCAGCGCGCTGAGCCCGTCCCACCAATGCGGCGTCGAGCGCCGACCACGCTCGTTCCGTACGCGCGGTTGCCCGATGGAGCCGGCCGGCCAGCCAGGCGATCCGCCAGACCAGGAGCGCCACAACGAAGATCATCAGGGCCAGGATCTCCAAGGTGCTCATCCGGTAACTCCCCCCATCCGTCCAGTGGGCGCTGCGGAAAGGGCTGCTCGATAGATGGCAAGGACAGTCGTGCCCACACTCGACCAGTCGTAGCTTCGGGCTGTCTGTTGCGCCATCGCAGCCCGCAATGGGTTGGGGCTGTGGAGAACCTGGAGCACCGCACGCGCGAGCGCGCCGTGGTCGCCAGCGGTGAACACTTCGCCGAGTCGCTGCTCGTCGTGTGGCGTACCGAGCAGGTCGACGAACGATGGAAGATCAGAAGCCACGATCTCGACCCCACTCGCCATTGCCTCCAAGAGCACAAGGCCAAAGCTCTCCCGGGCCAGCTGGGGCGCCACGAATACGTCTGCCGAACCCAGGAGAGTGATCTTAGCCTCGTCATTGATCGTTCCAAGACTGCGGCACCAGGATGGCAACGGCCGGCTTCCCTGACCAGCGACGATCAACTCGAGATCGGGTCGAGCCTTTCTGATCAGCGGAACTGCCGCGAGCAGCACTTCGAGGCCTTTGCGCGGCTCGTCGAGCCGGCCGATGAAAACCAATCTCGGCTGCTCTGATGACCGAGGCGATCCAGCGACCGGGCGTTGCGCGAAGTCGTCGAACCGGATCCCATTGGGAATGACTACCGCATCTCGACCCAGATGCTGCACGACGACGTTGCGAGCCGACTCTGACACCGCGATACCGGCATCGATCTTCTCAATCGCTGCCCGCAGCACTCCACCGGCCAGTCGCATGGATCGCGATCGCGGAGTTGCGGTGTGAAATGTGGCCACCACTGGCTGTTCTGCTGCCCACAGAGCTAGTAGCGAAATGCTCGGCGTCATGGGCTCGTGGATGTGAAGGAGGTCAAACTTGCCGTTCCGCAGCCAGCGGCGTACGCGCGCGGCGCTGAGCGGTCCGAAGTTCACGCGAGCTACGGAGCCGTTATAGGGGACTGGGATGGCCGCACCGACGCTGGCAACCTCTTCGAGGTCACGTGCAGCGGCAGAGGGGCCGAGGTCCCCCGGAGCCAGCACGTACGGCCGATGCCCCGCTTGACGCAGGTAACGCGCGAGGCCTAGGACATGATTCTGGACTCCACCTGGC
>Ga0307278_10001765_pt1 | contig 10709 bp, 12 predicted proteins | sample ER_DNA_117_FD_194482 | JGI IMG/M metagenome (GOLD analysis project Ga0307278, IMG submission 194482) | Bulk soil microbial communities from the East River watershed near Crested Butte, Colorado, United States - ER_DNA_117 | ecosystem: Environmental > Terrestrial > Soil > Floodplain | place...
TCTTGGTGCAACCCGCCGACGTCTCGTGAGCCGTCGGCGACGTTCCGGCGATCGCCCCTCGGCCAGATCGAGTCGCGGATCGAGCGACCAGGGCTTGCTCGGCATCCGGCCGGCGAGCCCGATCGGTCTGGAGGGGGGACAAGGCCGTGGCTTCGTAAGACGCAGACACACTGCTCGACATCGCCGAGCAGTGTGCCGATGGCCTCCTGCCCGAGGACCGTTATGAAGACTCGGTGCGCCGGCACCAGGAACGCGTCGCGGGGATGCGCCAGACAGCGCGGCTTGCGGAGGTCAAGCGCACGTACGATCCTGACAATGTCTTCCGGTTCAACCAAAACATCCACCGGCACCCGAGAGCTGACCAATGTTGCAGAAATGGGATGTCATCGTCGTGGGCGGCGGTGCGGCTGGTTGTGTCCTGGCAAGCCGACTGAGCGAGAGGGCTGAGAGGTCTGTGCTGCTTCTCGAGGCGGGTCCGGATCTGCGGGCGCCCATGCCTGAGGACGTACGCGACGGCCGCAGGCCGACCTTCGACCATGACTGGGGATACCTCTCCGAGCCAATCTCCGAGGGTCGGTGCTCTCGCTCTTCCGTGGCAGGCTGCTCGGCGGCTGCTCGTCTACGAACGCCACGTTCGCACTTCGCGGACATCCTGCTGACTACGATGGCTGGGCTGCCGCGGGGAATACCGGATGGTCGTTCGCCGACGTCTTGCCCTACTTCTGCAAGATAGAGACCGACGCCGACTTCGGGTCCGCGGATTGGCACGGTTCCAGCGGCCCGCTGCCCATCAGACGGTACGGCGAACGCGAGCTCACTGATGTCGCTTTGGCAGGCCTCGAGACGCTCGAGGAGTGCGGATTCCCGAGGATCGCGGACGCCAACGAGCCTGGTGCCGTTGGTCTTGCCTGCCTCCCGGTCAACACTCGCGGCGGCGTGCGGATCAGTACAGCTCTTGCCTACCTAGGGCCCACTGAGGGCCGGCCGAATCTGACAGTTCGGTGCGACGCTCAGGTTGCCGAGCTGATCTTGAACGGTGCTCGGGCGGTCGGCGTACGGGTGCTGTCGGGCGAGGAGGTCCACGCTCAGGAGGTCGTGCTCTCGGCGGGAACGTACGCGAGCCCGGCACTACTCATGCGCTCGGGCATAGGTCCGGCAGCAGCACTTCGTGAACTCGACATCCCCGTCGTCGCGGACCTTCCCGGTGTCGGACAGAACCTCATCGACCACCCAGCCGTTTCGGTTGATCTGCGGTATGACCGACCGGTCAACCCTGTCCCCGTGTTCCAGGTCGTCGCCACCTTCCATAGTTCTGGAACCGATTCAGGTGGCGCACCCGACCTGCAGTGCCTCGTGTCGGGGCCGTATCAACGAGACCCCAGCACATTCTTCTTAGGCACCGCGCTGTTGAAGCCGAACTCGCGAGGCAGCGTCACCCTACGGTCGATCGATCCCACGGCGCCTCCCCGCATTGATCTCGGCTACTACCGCGAGGCCGATGATCTTGACCGGATTGTCGAGGGACTGCGGCGAGTACGCGGGCTTGGTCGCATCGGCGCCGTCAAAGAGCTGTCGGGTGCCGTCGATTACGGGCCTGGTCCCGAGTTCGACCTGCGATCTTGGGTGCGGCGCCAGACGTGGACATACCACCATCCGGTCGGCACCTGCGCGATGGGGGTCGACCCCTCGGCCGCAGCTGTCGTCGATCCCACTTGCAGAGTCCACGGCGTAGCCGGCCTGCAGGTCGTTGATGCGTCGGTGATGCCTGACATCCCGTCGGCGAACACGCATCTGCCCACGATCATGGTCGCGGAGCGGGGGGCTGCCCTCATTGACTGAGCTACTTACTGCGCGACACCTCACCTCCGGCGGACAGTCCGGATTAGCTCTGCACCAGCTCAAAGAGCTGCCACTCGCCCGCGACACCCTTCAGCTGGCGGCTGCCACGGTCGGCCAGCACGACCTCGAGCCGGCCACCAGGAGCCGACTACGTCGGTGAACAGCACTGTGGCCAACACCCTGGTGGTGGGGACATGTTGTCGCGCCCCGACCAGGAATTCCTCGATTCCCAGTCCCACCAATCCGGCGTGACTCCTAGGATCGCGATGTGTCCCCAGTACTTGTTGTGGTTGGCGGGCTGCCCGCAACGGGTAAGTCGACCATCGCCACGGCGTTAGCGCTGCGAACGTCAACCCCTTACCTTCGGGTCGATCGCATCGAGCAGGCGATCGTTGCCTGGTCCGCGCTATCTCACCCCGTCGGACCAGTGGGTTACGCGGTCGCGCACGTACTCGCACGAGAGCAGCTTGAGCTCGGACTGGACGTGATTGTGGAGTGTGTCAATCCCACCGCGCTCACCCGGGATGCCTGGGTCGGAACGGCTGGGGCGGCGGGCGCAGCGCTGGTCCAGGTCGAGGTGACCTGCTCCAACGAAGATGAACACCAGCGCCGCGTCGAGACCCGACGCTCCGACGTCGAGGGTTTGGTGAAACCACAATGGACGGCGATCCTTGATCGCGAGTACGAGCCCTGGCTCGGGAGGCCTTTCGTCATTGACTCGTCGACTACCTCGCCCGACAGCGCTGCACAGAGAATCGCGTCGAGAATGGCTTCGGTCAAGCAAGGGAAGGCCGCTGAAGGTTCGACAGACTGACAGTCGTGTTCACCCGGCCGGCTGACCTCGCAGACGACGTCGTTTCTGCGACCGTCCAGGACGCATGGGAGCTGACAATCCGACGCATCGACTACGCGCCGGTTGGATTCGGAAGCTACCACTGGCACGCCTGGGCGGATAATGATCGGTGGTTCGTCACCGTTGATGATCTTGTTACCGGTCGCAGTGATCTTGGCGCCTCACCTACTGAGCGGACGAGGCGGCTTGCAGGCGCGCTAAGCAGCGCGCGGGCCCTGCGCGATGAAGGGCCGGACTTCGTCGTCGCACCGATGCCAACTGCCGACGGCAAGATTCTCCAGATCGTCGAGGAGCGGTGGGCGGTCACCCTCTACCCATTCGTCAATGGGTCCTCGGATCAGTGGGGCGCCTACTCGACGAGCGCCGACCGGCGTGCCGTAGTCGAGCTGCTGGTGGCGTTACATGAGAGCTCCGGAACTGCACGTGATGTCGCCATGCACGACGACTTCGCCATTCCACATCGCGATGATCTGTTGTCCTCGCTCGCCGACTTGTCGACTGCCTGGACTGAGGGGCCGTACGGAGAACCGGCCCGCCAGCTCGTTGACCCTCATGCGGCCCGGGTCGAGGATCGGTTCGCCAGCTACAACCGTCTCGCGGCCGCCGCAGCCGGTCAGCCCGAGCGAATGGTGCTGACCCACGGGGAGCCCCACGCAGCAAACACGATCAACACCGCCAGCGGCATGGTGCTCATCGACTGGGACACCGCATTGGTCGCACCGCGAGAGCGCGACCTGTGGTCGCTCGCCCTCGAGGAGCCGGCGAGCCTCCACCATTACGCGACGAAGGCGAGCGTGACGCCGATGCCCGACCTCCTCGAGTTGTACCGGCTGCGTTGGGACCTGACCGAGGTCTCGCTCTACGTCGCATTGTTCCGCGCACCCCACACTGACACGGCCGATACTCGCACTGCATGGAATGGCCTCCGCCACTCTCTGCAGGCGCTCAGCGCACTGCCGTCATGAAGTCAGCCGGTGCCCAGCGCCAGCCTGCTGGCGCCCATCCGGCCCGGCCTGCGCCCGGCACAACCGCGTCACACCGGACCGACGCTCGCGAGGATCGCGCGCCCGAGCTCTTCCGGCCGGGTGAACTGTGGCCAGTGGCCAGTGGGCAGATCGATGTAATCGACGTCGCGGATCTTCGCGAGCTCACGCACGTACGGGTGCTCCTTCTCGATCAACTCCTGGGTCACCGCGCTCGGAAACTCGCACGAGATGACGGTGATGGGTACGTCGTAGCGCCGTTCGTCGAAGAGCTGTTGCGGGTCGCTCGCGACGTGGACGGGCGACGGAATCGCTCGCTCACGGAACCTCGTGCGCAGCTCCTCATCAAGGTCCGTGAGGTCGTCCTCTTCGAAGAGCGACCAATCTGGCAGCGGCATCTCCCCGTTCTCGGCCGGGAGCTCGTCGTTGATGACTCCACCCTCGCCGAGGGGAAGGCTGTCGACATACACGACCCGAGCGACACGGTCAGGCCGTGCATCGACCGCGGCATGGGCGATCGCGCCCCCACCGGAGTGCCCGACGAGTACGACCTCGCCGTTGGCAGGATCGAATGAGTCGACCACCGTGACAACCGCGTCGACGTGATCGCGCAGAGTGATCTTGGAGCGGTCCGCGTCCTGTGACTCCATTCCGGGCAGTGTGAGTGCATGTGTGCGATGCCCCGCCTGTTGCAAGGGCGGGATGGCCTCGTCCCACGAGGAACCGTCGAGCCACAAGCCGGGAATCAAAACGATGTCCATTGGCCTGACACTAGTGGAGCACTAGGTCAAGCCACCGACATCAGGTGAGGCTCCCTATGCAACACGCCGAGCGTGGCGCGTACGGCCAGCGGCGCCGTTTCGGGCCACGGCATTCGCAACTACCGCGGCACCTACGACGGTGGCTGGCACGGCGTACCACCTCGACTGTGATAGCTGCCCTATGTACGTGCCGACGAACATGGCTCCAATGGGGCCGGTGGCCGCGCGGCCAGCCCATCCGCATCCGGGGCTTACCTGTTGCGGCCGGTATCCCGGCGGCCCAACCGGTGAAAGCGAGCCCGGCGAAGAAGGTATAGATGCCGGCAACGGTGGGCCAACCTCCCACGTCGTTCAGGCTTCGCCCACCTGGAAACAGGTCGCGTCCCCCCGTGGCCTTGGCGTATCTCGCCACGACGGTGAAGTGCACGGCGTGCGCCACCATGAAGCCAAGGTAGAGCGGCCGCGAGGCCGACGCAGCGCGCGGTCCAAACGCAGGCATCGCTTGCGCGGCAGCAAAAAGCAGCGCCGAGCCTCGCGCCGTCAGCCGAACGTACTTGTGCAGAGCAGAGGCGATCATCGGTCGTCGGGGATTCATGAAACTTATAATATGTGAACGATTGAGAGTTGCCAACTAATGATGGTCGTCAAGCATTCGCTAGGATGGCTCGCGTGGCGGACGCGGATCCCTTGCTGGTGGAGACCTGGCAGCAGCTGATGGGCTTCGTCCTGGAGCAGCGCTTCAGGTGGGCCGAGGTCGCCACCGAGCTCGGGATTACGCAGGCCGGCCTGCGCGCCCTCCTAGCCATTGATCCACGCCAGCCGCAGTCGATGCGCGAGCTCGCCGCAGCTCTGAACTGCGATCCGTCCTACATCACCGCCATGATCGACGACCTTGAGCGCGCCAACCTCGCGGTACGCCGGCCGTCACAGGCGGATCGCCGCGTCAAGACTGTTGTGCTCACTCCTCGTGGGATGACCGCCCTGCAGACTGCGCGCGACGGACTGCTCTACCCACCACCCCATCTGGCCGAACTGACCCGCGCCGAGCAGCAGCAACTCGCCCGACTGCTTCAGCAAGGACTTAACCCAACCCGCCCTGAGCGGTAGCCCGTTCTCACCGCTTGAGCTACTCGTCCCTGCTTGCCATCTGCTGAGCGGCGTCGAGCCGGCGACGGGCCTCGGCCAGCGCATTCACCGCGTTCCGTTGCCGCGACTGCGCCTCCGTGAGATACCTCTGAGCGGTGACCCTATCGCGGCGCGCTTCGATCCGCTTGGCATCGAGCGAGCTCACAGCGTCGTCGGCGGCCTCCACGGCTGCCTCGGCGTCTGCGAGGTCGAACTCGGACTGCCAGTGCGCAGCCTCGGCGTAAGCAAGGGCCGCCTCCGCCAGGCGCAGCTCACGAAGTTCTTCCCCTCCACCCTCGGGCGCTGGATCGGCATCGTCGTCCTCCATCACCCAACCGTCAGTAACCTCGACGAGCTCGACGGTCCAGCGGCCGCCCTCGGCACGTCGCTGCCGCCGGGCTTCCAGCTCATCTTCGACCTGAGGACGCTCGATCTCAGCCGCAGCTTCTGCCGGTACCTCAACTGGCCTCAGTTCGACAGTCGACCGGACCTGCGGGGCGTTGAAACGTGGCCGCGGCCCGAAGCCGCTGTGCGATAACGGTCGCACCAGACGGCCGTTGCGAATGGTTAGTGCACCTGCGAGATCGACAAGAGCGGCCTGCAGTGTCGCCTCCACTTCCGACAGCACGGTCGGAGTCAACTGCATGCCCACAGCAGCGGCATGGGCCCTGGTCCGATCCAACAAGTCGGCGATCAATTGCCGGCGCTGCTCGGCAAGGTTGCGCAACTCCGTACGAGCCAGCCCGGTCTGGGCGTCACGCAGCTCCCGGCCCAATGCCGACAGACGCTGCATTGCAGTCGGATCGCGGGCTAAGAGGTTCACCAACCACGCGCTGCGAGTAGGCCGGCGAAGCTGCTGCAGCCGGTCGGCGACCTCGCGACTGCCTGCGGCCCTGGCCTGCCGCACCAACTCGTTCCGCGCGGAAACGAAATCGGTTGGTAGGAGCACATAAAGCTCGCGGACGATCTCGTCGAGCTCGCGTCCAATCATTTGCACACTCATCCCCGGGCCAATCTAGCGTGGCCGCTGGCGGACAATACAAACGGCGTTAGGGCAAACCGGCGTCAGGGCACGCCAGCGTTAGGACGCGACCGCGAAGTCCGCTGTCTCCTCGGTCACGCAGCAGCCACCCAGCACGTCGACGCAGTCCACGATGATCGCGTGCCGCAGGAGATCCAGACGTTGACAAGCCGTATCGGTGCAGTCGACTGTACGGTCATCGTGCACGACCAGCGTGCCGTGGCAGTGATCAACTTCCAGGCCGCAGTCGGAACAACTGCTCATACTGTCGTTGCTACCAGCTGGCACCGCCACGAAGGGGTATTACGTCGGCGTGTCGTGGACCATGCTTGGGATTCGGCGTCAGCCGCGCTTCTTCGGCGAGTCGGCTCCGCGTGCGGTCTGCGCCGGCTTCCTTTGCTTCTTCTTGGCCGCACCGGTACTCGCGGCGGTGCGCCGAGGACCACCGTTCCCTGTTGACCGCCGTTGCTTCGCCGCCTCAATGCTGGCTCGCAAAGCGCTCAACAGGTCGGGCGATGCGGCGGCCGGCCGAGTATCCTGCGTCACAGTGCGCCCGGTCGCCTTGGCATCGATCAGGGCGTTCAGTGTCTCCCGGTGTACGTCGCGATACCTCCCCGGGTCCAACTCCTCATCCGACAATGAGTCGATCAGTGCCTCTGCCATGGCGAGCTCCTGGCTCGGCGTCGACCATTCGTCGTCTTCTGCGAGGAACGGGAACCGAGGCTCGCGGACCTCGTCTGGCCAGAGCATGGTTGCAAGGATGAGCACTTCACCGTGCACTCGCAACGCTGCAACGATCTCGCGATCGCGGAGCGTGACCTTCGCGACGGCGACCCGGCCCTGCTTGTGCAGGGCGTCGCGGAGGAGCCGGTACGCCTTGGCGCCTTGCGGTTCGGGCTCCACGTAGTAGCTGCGGTCGAGGTAGATGGGATCCACGGCTTGTATCGGCAGGAAGGAGAGCACCTCGATCGAACGAGACGTCTTGGCCGGCAGCATGGCGAGATCGACCTCGCTGAGCATGACTATCTCGCCGGTAGCCGACTCGTAGCCCCGCCCGATCTCCTCGTACGGCACTTCGGCGCCGTCGATCGAGCAGACCCGCTTGTATTGCACCCGGCCGCCGTCGCTGACGTGGATCTGGTGGGAAGGAATGTTCTTGCTCTCAGTGGCCACATACAACCGAACCGGGATCGTCACCAAGCCAAAGGAAATGGTCCCTCTCCAGACGACCCGCATCGCAGCATCCCTCCGACTAGGTGAGCTACCTGTCAATACCGCCGTCACACCGGCTCCTACTATTGTCGCCCTTGCTAACCGATCGAAGCAGCCCTGATCGTGCGTCAGCGCTGACTCGAACATACTCGCGATTTTTGCGAGCATCCAGTTCGCTGCAGCTGGGTTCCGGGCGACAAAGGAGGCCTTGTGGCGTCACCAGCGCAGTGGTCTCGAAGGTGTGGGCACGTTGCATTTCTGAATCGATTCAGCATGGCCGTGCGCCCGCAGTTGCAGGGCACCTCGCGGTGGATGCCTGCCGCCTGGGTCTCCCGGGTGTCAGGCCCGTCGAGTTTGCATGATCATCACGGGGTACGGTCCGGCAGATTTCTCGGCCGTGGCCCGCTCATCGGGGATCACGTTGTCCATCTGCATCCGGAAACTGTCTGCGTCGGTTGCATCGAAACTGACTCGCCAACGCCAACCACCGCCGTAGTCGGCCTCGAGTTCCAGGGTCAAGTCCGTTTCGTGGGTTCCGGACAATAACCTCGGCGCCGGCTTCTGATGCCATGAATCACCCCACATTGCCACCAGCGAGCCGCCCTCATCGGCAGTCCCGATCACGAGGAGCCCATCCTGTGGGCCATCGTCCGGGTGCTCCCACGAGTAAGCAATGGAGGCGAGGTGACCGCCGGCGGCGGTCGTCACCGTCGCCTTGGCGGGGAACTCGGCGAGTGGATCAGTGGGCATCAAGCGGAACCCGTTCGTACCGACCCAGGTACCTGCGGAGTTGGGCAGCAGCATCCGTCAACAATAGAGGCGAATCGTCGCGAGCTTGCCGGTGACAGGCAGTCGACGGCGTACGATCCGCTACGTGCGGCTCGCCGTTTCGATCCCGCAGCTTGACACGGGAATCTTCGACGCCCCAGGCGTGAAGGTGGCCCGAGCCGAGCAGCTCGGCTTCCAGGCTGGCTGGGTGATGGAGCAGTCAATCGGCCCGACCCCGCTCATTGCTCCACTGGAAATGCTGGCGTACGCGGCCGCCTGTACCGACCGGCTCAGGCTCGGAGTTGCGGTTCTGGTCTGCTCCTTACATGATCCGCTGCAGCTTGCCGCGGCCGTGACGGCCGTAGACCGGCTCAGCCATGGTCGTGTTGAGGTGGGATTATCGCCCGGCGGTGGCTTCCGCAACTTCTCGGCGTTCGGAGTCGACCCCGATACGTTCGTCGCACGCTTTACCGAGGGGCTTCAGCTGATGAAGGCAGCCTGGTCCGACGAGCCGCGGCTTACGTTCAAGGGCCGATTTCGGCAGGTCGACGATGTGCCGATCCAACCAAAGCCCGTGCAGCGTCCTCACCCGCCAATCTGGATCGGTGCGAACGCGCCCAAGGCACTCGCTCGGGCTGTCCGGCTCGGCGACGGTTTCCTCGGCGCTGGATCCACGACGACCGCAGACTTCATCAAGCAGGTGGGCATCATCCGGCGGGAGTTGGCGGAACAGGGTCGCGACCCAGCGGGCTTCAGCATCGGCAAACGGGTCTACTTGGCGGTCGACGACGACGCTGGACGTGCCCAGTCGCAGGTCATCGAAGGGCTGCGGCGCATTTACGGCGGAATGCCCGGCATCGAGGACGTCCCAATCTTCGGCACGCCTGAGGACGTGGTCCGTGAGTTGCGCGCGGTAAAGGACATCGGTGCCGAGATGATCGTGCTCAATCCGCTGGGCGCTGACGTCGAAGAGGATCGGAAGCAGATGGAGCGCCTGGCGGCCGACGTCGTTCCCCGCCTGGACTAAAACCTCACCGCGCCAGCGAAACACATTGCCCCCAAGCCCGCCGACGGGTGGCACGCGGTGAACTCAAGGCCGAAGCGGTCCTCAGCCTCTGAAGACGTGCCAGATGATCAACGCTCCGCCCACGAAGCAGGCGCCGATGGAGATCCGCCGGGTGATCGTCTGGATCCTGCGTTGGGTCTCCGGTCGGAGCTGAGAATGGCCAGGGGCGACAGCCCTGAGCCCGATCGGGAGCCAGACCGGCGTCGCCACAACGACTACCACCAAGACCAGCAGCAGAGCCCGTGCCCACCACGGTGTTGCGACGGTGCCGATGCGCTGGGCGACGCTCAGATAGAGCGGAAGAGTCGTGAAGTTGGTGAGCATTCCCAGCAGCCCCGTGGCGAACAGCGCGCGACCGGCCGTAGGCAGCGCGTCATCCTTGTTCCCACTCGATGCGCCAGCGGCTGTCCGATTCCGGCGGCTCCGCACGACCTGCCAGGCACCATACGCGATCAGCACCAGCGCGAGCCCCAAGTCGACCCCACGGGATGCTAGATCGGCAGCAACCCGCCGCGACGTCGTGGCACCCATCAGACCCATAGTCGGGATGCCCAGAGCGACGAGGCAGATGACGGCCCCGCCCGCAAAGAAGAGGCCCGCGGAAATGCCCGCGGCCTCGACGACCCGTGAGGCGTTGAGAAACAGCACGGGGCTCACGGCCGCAATCAACACCAGCGGCAGGCCGTGTGCCAAGAAGGCCGCGACGGTCACGGAGGAATCGTAGGGGCAGCTGCACCTGAGAACCTCCACGCGACACTTCTGCAGTGCGGCTTGGACGCAGCCGGCTTCGACGACGACGAGCTCGCCGACCTCGACGCGGCGTGGGAGCGGCTGGATCGGGGCGAGGTGATGCTCGCGGCGGCCCACCTCGTCTGTAAAGCATCCTCGATCTCGGCCGTCGGTTCGCCGATGCTTGAAATCGCCCACACTTGCGGCGGCCGTCATTGGTGAGAATGCCAATCTTAGCGAGAAGAGACTATCCACGAGCCTGTGATGGCTGCTGAGCTGCGCCTCGGCCAAGGAGATGAGGAGACATGGAATACGTACGTTTAGGCAGCACGGGACTGGAGGTTTCTCGGCT
>Ga0307278_10001766_pt1 | contig 10701 bp, 10 predicted proteins | sample ER_DNA_117_FD_194482 | JGI IMG/M metagenome (GOLD analysis project Ga0307278, IMG submission 194482) | Bulk soil microbial communities from the East River watershed near Crested Butte, Colorado, United States - ER_DNA_117 | ecosystem: Environmental > Terrestrial > Soil > Floodplain | place...
CCCAACCCGACCGTCCACCCCGAGCACGACCTGTCCGAGGAGCCCGGCGATGTTGGCTAATCGAACCGGGATCTGTATCGCGAACTCAGAAACGGGTCACCACCGAAGGCGGCGCGGACCGCAGGTCCGCCAGAGGCGCGGACGCGCCGATAAATCAATCGCGCGAAGCGCACCAGTCGGCGCCGCCACTCCATTCCCCGAGGGGCATGGAAAGGCCCCTGACGGGGGCAACCCGTCAGGGGCCAAGCAGTCGGCGTGCCCGCGAGTCGTGTGCTCTTGGCGGGCGAGAGGCCCCAGGCGTGGGGCCCAAGCAGTCGGCGTGCCCTTGCGGGCGAGAGGCCCCAGGCGTGGGGCCCAAGCAGTCGGCGTGCCCTTGCGGGCGAGAGGCCCCAGGCGTGGGGCCAAGCAAAGTGCACAGCAGGTCTGATGCGAATCCTGCCGCGGCGAGAGCGTCGAGATTCGAGTCCCGTCGCTCATCGATCGAAGGTGAAGCGTGGCGGTTACAAGCTCTTGTTGTTCCAGACTGTGAGCCTGAACCCACCGAGTCGAAGGCGGAGCCTGGGCTTACGCCCTGCTCGACATGAGAAGACAAGGACAAAACGTCTGATCCGGCTGATGCGGACCAAAATGCCTAGGCGTTCCAGATGGAACTTCCCTCGTTCTACGCGCAGCGCGAACAGCTCACGATGAGAGACGCGGGCATTCCACGTCCGTAGGCGTCGCCTCGCTAGGAGCGCTAGCTTTCTAACTAGCTTTCCTAGGAGCATCAGGGCCACGCCGAGCGCCACGTAGAAGCCGCGCTGCTGGGAGCCGCTCGCGGTGGCGATCACCACCGCGAGCGTTCCCATCTCAGATCACTCCAAGATGGGAATGGTCGCGGGCCGAAGATCCGCTCTCACGGTCTTCACCCCCCGTATGGAGTTGTCATGGATCGGCCTCCGAAACCATTGTAGCGGCGACTCCCGTGATCATCCCGTACCACCCTGCGTAGCAACTGTTGGCATGAGACTGCCGCCGAAGGCGGCGCGGTCCGCAGGTCCGCCCAGATCGCGGCCGCGCCGCATGGACCAATCGCGCGAAGCGCTCCTTGCGGCGCGGCCGCTCCACTCCCCCTGAGGGGGGCCAGTCGGCCGCGGGTTGTGCGGCCGACTGGCCCCACGAGGGATGCTGAGCTGGACAGATGCGCTCGGCCACCGACGCTAGGGGTACGCGTCCTGTGCGCGTAGGGATGGACGTAGGGCTCGCCGCCCCGGAGTTTGCTAGGTGGGGGTGACTGACGATCACCATCGGTCGCCACCCGCCCAGCAGTTATCCAAGGCAAGGCCTTGGGTGACCGGCCCGCTGTGGCGGTCGAGGTGCGGAGTCAGGCAGCGGAGCGGAAGCGGAGCCGGGCCCGGTCGGCCAGCCAGGCGACCCGCTCGGGCCCAAGCAGTGGCGGCAATGCCCAGAGCAGGTCAGGAACTCGGCGGGCGGCAGCGGCGGTGACGCCGTCGGCCTCCAGGCGACCCAAGGGGACGCTGGCGCCGTGCACGGCGACGATGGCACTTACCTGGACGTCGGCGATGCCGAGGACCTCGTCGGCCTGGTCGGCCTCCCACCGGACCCTCCTCAGGCTCGAGACGAGCAGGTGGCGGCCATGCCACAGCAGCCCATCCTGATCCAGGCGCAACCGCCCCCGGTACTGCTTACTGTCGATCACCACCACCCCGCCAGGGCCAATCACCAGATGATCGATATTGGCCGCCGACCCGGGAATGGCCAGGTCGTGCAGGACCGCCCAGCCGTGCCGCTCGAGGCGGGCGAGCAGCCGGGCGGTGCGCCGCTCCCCGGCCGCCCCCCGCCGCCAGGCCAGCGCGTCGGGGCTGGGGCGGAAGCGCAGCACCCATGCCAGTCCGGCCGCAACTGCGATGCCAGCCAGGCCGCCACGACCGGGGATGGCCTGGGCGGCAAGCAGCCCGGCGGCGACGCCGGCGGCCAGCACGGCGGCGGCCCGCCAAGGCAGGGTGCGGGCCCAGCCGGCCCGCTCGGCGGCCCGCCGGCGCTGGTACTGTGCCGCGGCCGAGGCGCCGGGGCAGCCGACGGTGGCCCGTACCCGCACCGCCACCACCGGCCGCATCCGCGCCGGTCCGGCCGTGAGGTCGTGGTGGTCCTGGTCGTGGTCGAGGTGGGCAAGGAGCGCGGCCAGGTCGGCGCGGCGCAGCGGTCGGATCGACACCCCCGGCGGCTGGTCGTCGCAGGACGGCCACCAAGCGTCGGGGTCAGGTTGTGTGGGATCGGGCCGGGGCATGACGTGACCTCCTTGGGCTGCTAGCCGGCGGCCCGCTCCGGGCCGGATCTGGCTGGTGGCACCGCTGGCTCGGATCGGACTGGGGTCGGATCGTGCTGGCCACGGTCCATGGGTCGCGGCGTCGCCAACCGGCGCTCGGTGCGCTGCTGGCGGTCGCGGCCGGTGCTGCGCTGCCGGTCCTGGATCCGCTGGGCTGCGTGGCGGGCCTGCTGCCAGGCGGCCCGCTGGGTCGGCTCGCGAGGCACCGCGCCGAGCGCGGTTTCGGGGTCGGTGAGCTGGTAGGTGTGGCGGTAGTCCTGGATGGCGGCGGCGGCCTGCCGCCAGGCCCGCCGGCCGCGCGTGGAGTCGGGTAGCGGTCCGAGCTCCTCGCGGAGGTAGCCGGGCTGGGTGTGTTCGGCGGCCAGGCCGCCGGCCCGGCGCTGCCAGGCCAGCTCCCGCACCGCGCTCCGGTAGGCGGGGCCGAGGTGGGCGTTGGCTTCCAGCCAGCCGGCGCGGCGCTGCTGGTGCTGCCGCAACTGCCGTTCGGTGTCGTGGGCGCGGTCGGCCTGCTGGCGGGCCACCGCGACCACCCCGGCCCCGGCGCCGGCCGGCTCGCCCCGCCGCAGCAGGCGAAGCATCCCGGGGGTGGGGCTGGGCTGATTGTGGTTGGCGGTGAGCTGCTCGAGGGCCTGGTCGGCCTCGACCCGACGGGCGGTGGTCCGCGCCAGCTCCCGGACACGGTCGCGCGGGGCCTGGTCAAGCAGGCCGCGGACCCGGTCGCGCTCGGCCCGCAACGCTTGGGTGGACAGCCGCCGCAGGTCCAGGGTGCTCGGGGTGTCGATCGCCAGGCGCTGGTCGCCGGCGCGGGACAGGGCCTGGGCGAGCTGGGCGTACCCGTCGCCGAGCTCCCGGTCGGGCAGGTCGAGTTCGGCGGCCGGATGGGGTTCGGGCCCGACCACCGCATACAACCGGGTGTCGTGCTTGGCGCGGGACAGCTGCACATACAGCCAGTTGGCGTCCTCGGTGCCGGTGAGGCGGACCAGCGCCCGCCACTTGGTGAGGCCTTGGGCGCGGTGGCCGGTGGTGGCATAGGCCAGGTCCACCCGGCGGTTGCGCTCCCCCCGTTGCCGCCCGTCCAGGTACCAGCCGGGCAGGGTCACCTCGCGGGCCTCGGTGCCGTCGACCCGGATGGTAAGGGTGCGTTGCTGCGGGTTGAGGGCGGTGATGGTGCCGCGGGTGCCATTGGCCACCCCGAGCTGGTCGATGGCGTTGCGGCCGCACACCACCCGATCTCCGACCGCCAGCTTCAGGTCCTCGACCTGGAGCCGCTCGGGGCCGAGGCGGCCGCGGGCGGCCAGCAGCTGCTGGCAGGCGCTGTTGAGCCGGTCGACCTCGGCCCGCCGCCCGGCCAACACGATGGTGTCCTGGGTAGGATCGCGTTCGCTGTCTTGGTAGGCGGCCCACCAGTCCTGGAGCAGGGCCAGGGTGGCGGCCGGCTTGGACTCCGAACACACCACCCGGTCATGAGCTTGGTAGGCGGCCACCGCCTCCTCCACCAGCCCACCGCGGACCCACTCCAGGGTCTCGCGTTCCCAGGCTTGCTGCTGGCGGCGGTTCTCGGTGAGCTCGGAGGCGCCGAGGCGAAGGCGGAGGGCGCGGAACCCGCCGCCGGCGTCGATCGCCGCCAGCTGCCGGTCATCGCCGACCAGCACCACCTTGGCCTGGGCCTGGTGGGCGTGGTCGAGCAGGCGGGCCAGCTTGCGGCTGCCGGCCATGCCGGCCTCATCCACCACCAGCACCGTCCGCCCGTCCAGCTGTTCCTGACCGCGGTCCAGATCGGTCAGCAGGCGGTCGCAGGTGGCGACCTCCTCGAACCCCTCGGCCTCCAGGCTCACGGTGGCGATCCCGGTCGGCGCGGTCGCCAGCAGCCGGTAGCCGTCCAGCTGCCAGGCATGCCGCGCGATCCCGAGGGCGAAGGTCTTGCCGGTCCCGGCCCGCCCGATCACCACTGCGACGCCTGAGCCGCCCTGGCAGATGTCGCGGACCATCCCCTGCTGGTCCTCGCCGGCGGACGGGTGGGCCTGGAGGGCAGTTCGGACGGCGTCGTGGCACACCACGGCGGTCTGCTCACCGGCCCGATCCACCGCCGCCGCGACCAGCCGCTGCTCCACGGCCAGCAGCTCAGGCGTGGACCAGCGGCGCTCCTCCACCGCCCGGTCGGCGACCACCGCCACCGCCCACTCGGCCACGAACCGGTCGGCCAGGTCCTCCAGCTGGGCCCGGGTGGCGCCGGCCAGCTCAGCGCCGAGGGCAGCGATCACGTCCTGGCGGGCGAAAGTCGACGCGTTCGCGGTCAGCCCGTCCGGACTAGCAAGCCGATCCAACACCTGGCCCACTGTCCGCTCGGACACCGTCAAGTCCTGGTCGCGGGTGCGGCTGGTCACTTGCCGGACAAGGGTGTCCGGGTCCACGCCCCGTCCGGCCGCCTCCGTCCGCCACCGTCCATACAGGCTGTCCGGTCTCTCGTGCTCCTTGGGCTTGCGGGTGGCGTGGACGGCCCACTTGACCAGCCTGGGTGTCCGCTCCCGGCCGGACGTTTGCAGCCGCTCCACCTCCAGGTCGATCTGGTCGGTCCGCTTGGAGAACTGCCGCACCAGGTCCTCTGGGATGCCGACCAGCTCGCGGTTGCCGTGGGCGTCCGCCGGTGTCCACTCCACCCCTAGAGTCCGGACAAGCTCGCGCTGGTAGCCGGCGCGATAGATGGCGTCGGCGGCCAGCCGATGCCGATACAAATCGCGGCCGTCCAGCGCCGTCCAGCGGCCGTCCGGGCCTTGGACGCGGTTGGCCACCACCAGGTGGGTATGCAGCAGCGGATCCCCCTCCCTGGACGTCCGATGGTCAAACCCCACCGAAAGCAGCCCCTGTCCGGCCACGTGCTGGACACCGCCGTGTCCGCGCCGTGTGCCAATGTGCTCGTCCAGATAGGCGACCGCCTCGCGGACACCGGCGTGATGGGCCGCAAGGACCGCCCGCCCGGTCGCCGGGTCGCCCAGGCCGTAGAGGATCGAGACGCTCTTGGTCGGCCGCAGGACCACGTCGAACCCGGGCACGGCGTTGCGGCCATGGGGGCGGCCGAGAAGCTCGCCGGTGTCGGGGTGGCGGCCCTCGAACATGCGCTGGAAGCCGGCCACCGATGCTTCGCCATCCAGACCGAGCGCGTGGGCGCCGGCGCCGTACCAGCGGCCCGGGGACTCACCGTGCCCGGACAGGTACGCCTCGTGGTCGGTGGCCAGCTCGCGGGTGTAGTAGCCCTCCCGCCCCACCGCCAGCTTGGCCACGTCCGCCACCACCCTGCCGCTGCCTCCTCGCCGCCGTTGGCGCCAGCACGCACCCCTGGTGCATTGCTGTCCTCAGACGATTTCGGGTCGAGCGTAGAGCGAACGGTGAAGCTTCATCCGTTATGGCAAGCCCTTTGTAGGGAGAGCAGCGAGGTGAGGCTGCCTGGTCAAGCATGGCTGTCTGTACGCTTGGAGCGCAGGAAGCGAATCGGCAGGCGCTCGTTGCTTGCCGCGACTGCTCTTGGGGGTGTCGCGCTTTCTGCTGACGAGGCACTAGGTGGGCCGTGCGGTCGTTCCAGCGTCCTATCAGCGGGCTGGGGGCCTGCCGCGTCGCTGCGGCGGGTGCCGGCCTGGACGCCCTGCCCGCGCCTGGCTGGCGGCAGTATCGAGCGTGTCCGAGAGCTCGTTAAGCAGCTCGACGGCCAGCTGCCGGCGTTCGTTGGGCCAGCGGGCGCAGAGCGGCCGCGTCTGGGCCTCGAGCTCGGCGATGAAGCGCTGGGCGAGCCGCTTCCCCTCCGCGGTGAGCCCCACGACCGTGACGCGCCCGTCCGCGTCGCCGGTGCGCCGGTTGACCAGCCCGCGCGCGGCGGCGCGTTCAACCAGGTGGCTCACGTTCGAGCGGTCGCAGCGCAGCGCCCGGGCCAGGTCGCCGACGGCCGCGGGCGCCATCGCGGCGCACAGCAGCTCGGCCTGCTGGGCGGTCAGGCCGAGGGTGCGGCTGGCCTGGACGAAGGCGTCCTGGAGGGCGACGCGTAGCCGGCCCAGGGCCTGCGGCACCGTCTCGGCCGTGGGATGGCGGGGGTCGGTCTCGCTCATGCGACGAGGGTAGCGCGGGAAACTTGATGCCGTCACGTAGTTAGGTGCTATCATCACCTATGTAGGTGATAGTGTCACCCATCTGGAGGGACGCGATGGCATCGCCAATGGAACCCGCAGCATCACCAGGTGCTACCCGGGGATCGCTGTGGCGGCGCCACACCGCCCGGCCCGTCGCCGTCGTGCTCGGCGTGCTGGCCGCCCTGGCCGTCTGGGGCGTCAGCGAGCTGGTCTTCGCGATTGACGTGCGGCAGCCGGCCTTCGGCACCGGTGTGCCCCAGGACCTGACCGCCGGGCCGATCGTCGTCGCGAGCGTGGTCGCCGGGCTTGCCGCCTGGCTGGCCCTGGCCGTGCTGGAGCGGCTCACCCGCCGCGCGCGGGCCGCCTGGTTCGGGCTCGCGACCCTCGTGCTGGTGGTGTCGCTCGGGGCGCCGCTGTCCGGACGGGGGATCGACGGGCGGAGCCGGCTGGTGCTGACATTGCTGCATCTGACCGTGGGCGCGCTGCTGATCGTGCTGCTGGCAAGGACGTCGCCGCCGGCACGGTCAGCCACGCCCAGGAACGGCTGATGGCGAAGGCAGGCAGTGTCTTCAGCGGGGCCGAGCTTGACTATCTGCACGGCCAGCGGCTGCTGGGGCGGGTCGCGACCGTTGGGGTCGACGGCACCCCCCACGTCGCCCCGGTCGGCTGGGCGCACAACGCCGAGTTGGACACGATCGACGTCACCGGGCATGGGTTGGAGCAAACCAAGAAGTTCCGCGACGTCGAGCGCACCGGCCGCGCAGCCATAGTCATCGACGATCTGGCCAGCGTCAGCCCGTGGCGGCCGCGGGCCGTCGAGGTTCGCGGCCGAGCCGAGGCCCTCCGTCCCCCAGAGGTCCTGATCCGCATCCACCCCGAGCGGATCATCTCCTGGGGGCTTGGACCAGGGCGAAGCGCACGGACGGTCACACGCCCGGTTACCCCGTAGCCTCGCCGGGCCGATCCGCGACTGGTCGCTGTGTTGCTGATGCGGGCGGGACGCGGCGTGCCGGTGGTGGTCGACCGTGACCTTCGCGGGGATCCGTGGTGGTTGCCCATGCCGGTGACCCTTCCGAGGCCACGATGTGCAGTTCGGATCGACCGACGGGCAGGCGACAAGCCGTGGTGTGGGCGTGCGGTTAACGAATCCTGGGTGTCGGGTTGGCGTGTCATGCGGCCGACAGGCCAGCTGCGGCGGACGGCGGACCCGGTCGATCACTCGCTGGGTCAGCTTTGAAGTCTCTACAAGTCGGGGATCTCGTTGGGGAAGGTTGGCGCCTGGGCTCCTCCGTCGACTCCGATGACCTTGCCGGTGACAAAGCCCGCAGCTGGGGACGCCAACCACACCGCAGCGGCAGCGACGTCGTCCACGCTGGCCAGCCGGTGCAGTGGGGTGGCGGCGGTCACCTGGGCACGCAGCTCGTCGGTGAGCGCGGCCTTCAAACCGTCGGTCTCGACCACGCCCGGCGCGATCGCGTTGACTCGTACCCGTGGCGCGAGGTCCGCGGCCAGCAGACGGGTCATGTGCGACAGGGCGGCCTTGACCGTTCCATAGACCAGCAGCCCACGCCCCACCATCCGGTCCATGGTCGAGCTGATGTTCACCACACTGCCGTGGCCGCCTTCCAGCAGCTGCGGGGTCGCCTGCTTGACCAGCTCGAACGCCGCGGTGACATTGAGGTGGAACGCCGCATCAAGCTCGGCGCCGGTAGTGTCCAGCAAGGCCCTCGGCTCGGCACCGCCGGCGTTGTTGACCACGACGTCGAGCCGGCCCAGCTCGGCGACGGCCTGCTCGACGACGATCGGTGCCTGCGCCAGGTCGCGGACGTCGCACGCAACCGTGATGGCCGTTCGGCCGGTGGCCCGGATCCGGGCGGCGACCGCGTCTAGTTGCTGGCGCGTCCGGGCGACCAGGACGACGTCGGCGCCCGCCTGGGCGTAGGCCATGGCGATGCCCGCGCCGATCCCCCGGCCTGCTCCGGTGACGATGGCGACGTGTTCGTCCAGGCGGAAGTCCCTCATCTGCATACCGCAACCTCCATGTCGCGACCGACCGCTTCTCAGAGCCACCAACGAAAGGGACTTAGCCGCCGCTCTCCTGCCAGATGCGTCACGGCCGCCACTTTGGGCTACGGCGAACACCGCGAGCTCAGGACCCTAGTCCAGTCCTACGCCGCCCACCGGTTCGAGCTTCGCCCCATCCCGCTCGGTGGTGAGCGGCAGCCCGCGCTCGATCACCCGCGGACCGCTGGCAGGTCGAGCGAGGCGCGATGCGCCGCCTCGTCGCGCCACGCCTCCAACACCCAGATCGTGTCGAGGTCGTCGCGGTCTTGGCCGACCACATACAGCTCGCAGCCGTCCGCGCCCTGCAACTCCCTCGTCGCGGCGATGAGCAGCTCGAGGAGCTCTTGGCCCTGTCCGGGCTGGGCCACGAGTTTGCCCACCATGCCGAATCGAGCCATCACGCTTCCCTTTTGCTGATGCGAGCCACCCTTGGTCAGGGTCAGGTCGGGTTGCCTCCGAACATCGCCGCGGCCGCCGCCCTGATCTCGTCGGCCGGGACGTCGCGGAGGTGTTGGGCGAGCCCCCATCGGTGACCGAACGGGTCGAAGATCTCCCCATGACGGTCGCCCCAGAACATCTCCTGCAGCGGGACCGAGACTTCGGCTCCCGCCTCCATGGCCCGCCGCCACAGCGCGTCGACGTCGTCGGTGTGGATGGCCAGTGCGCCTACGGTGCCGCCGACAGACAGCGGCGAGAGCACGCCCAGCTCGGGGAACTCATCGGCGATCATCACGGTCGAGTCGCCAAAGCGGAGCTCGATCTGCATGAACCGGCCACCGGGCACGGGGATGCGGCCGCGCTCCTCGGCCCTGAGCGCCCGCTGATACCACTGCGAGGCGGTGGCCGCGTCGCGCACGACGAGGTGCGGTGTCACCGTGTGTCTGGCCGTGTTGGCTGAGCTCACGTCGCTCATGCTTGCCTCCTTGCTTGGCCGGGCCCGTAGGCGCGGTGGCTGTCAATCAGGGGACGGGTGGTGCCATAGGCGAGGCGGTCGGCGCCGAAGTCGTGGGGGAACCCAAGCTCGATGCGGCTGACCTCCTCCAGGCGTTCCAGCTCGGCGGCGGTGAGCTCTAGCTCCAGCGCCCCCAGGTTGTCCTCGAGCTGGTCGCACCGGCGGGCGCCCAGCATGGGGACGATGACACCGCGTGCCTGCTGGGCGCGCACCCAGGCGATGGCGACCTGGGCCGAGCTGGCGCCGCGCTCGGCGGCGACCACGTTGACGACATCGGCAATCGCCAGATTGCGACCGGTCAAACTGCTCTGCCCCAAGGCGGCGACACGCGTGTCGCCGGGCCGTTCCCGGTCGCTGCCGTAGCGGCCGGTCAGCAGGCCGCCGCCCAGCGGCGACCAGGCGGTCACCGTCAGTTCCAGGGCCTGGGCCATCGGCAACAGCTCCCGCTCGACGCTGCGCTCGACCAGGCTGTAGGGAACTTGCAGGCCGGCGAAGCGCGTCCAGCCGCGCAGGTCGGCCAGGGTGACCGCCTGGGCGACGATCCAGGCCGGCGTGTCGGAGATGCCGACATAGAGGACCTTGCCGGCGCTGACCACGTCGTCCAGGGCCCGCACGACCTCTTCAACCGGCGTAAAGGCGTCCCAGATGTGCACCCAGTACAGGTCGAGGTAGTCGGTGCCGAGCCGCCGCAGACTTGACTCCAGCGACTGCACCAGGCTCTTGCGATGGGCGCCGCCGCCGTTGGGGTCGTCGGGGCGCATCGTGAGGGTGTATTTGGTCGACAGCACCCAGCGTTCACGCTCGGCGGCGGTCAGCTCGCCGACGATGCGCTCGCTCTCGCCACCCGCGTAGGAGTTGGCGGTATCGATGAAGTTGCCGCCCGCTTCGGCGAACCGCTCAACGATGCGGGCAGCCTCATCCTTGCTCGCACCCCAGCCCCCCCGGCGGTCCCCGAAGATCATCGCCCCCAGGCACAGCTCCGACACCCGCAGGCCGGTCCTGCCCAGCAGCTTGTAGCGCATGCCCATCACAGCGCCCCTCCCAAGCCCGCACATGCCGGGGCGGGCGAGCCCTTCCGTCGCTTGCGGTGCTCCCACGCCGACTCGGCCAGGACGCCACCGGCCACGACCGCGGCGAGCACGGCCAACTGTGCTCCGGGCGAGACCACCAGGCCGACCGTCGCGGTGGACAGTGCGGCGCCGGCGATCGCCACGCGCGCACCGGTGGGGCCGATGCCGAGCAGC
>Ga0307278_10001767_pt1 | contig 10701 bp, 12 predicted proteins | sample ER_DNA_117_FD_194482 | JGI IMG/M metagenome (GOLD analysis project Ga0307278, IMG submission 194482) | Bulk soil microbial communities from the East River watershed near Crested Butte, Colorado, United States - ER_DNA_117 | ecosystem: Environmental > Terrestrial > Soil > Floodplain | place...
CGTTGTCTGAAGGCCGTCAGGGGCTTCCGTGTCCGCATCGGCAGACTCACGGGCCCGAGGTACTTCGATCTGCTCTACATCCTCACCCGGAAGCGTGGCACCTACAGGAACGGCGGGACGATCAGCGTCGGGATCAACGGGAAGTACTACATCGCCCAGCAGGGGACGCTGAAGCTGACGATTGGCAACAACGCCCGGAAGGGGACATTCTCCGGGAGGTTCCGATCGGGCGGCGGCTCGTTCAAGGGCTCGTTCGCCTGCTGAGTCCCGTTTGATCGCGGACGGAGCGATGCGGAGGGAGTTGTCGCCGGAGCCGTGCTCCGCCTGACGGCCCGCCGTTCCTCGGGTTCCTCTCGATGTCCCCTCGAGGCCCGGGGAGGCATACGGCGGCGAGCGCGCGAGTCCTCGAGAAGCGGTTCGCGGATGGAAACGTGAGTTCACGCGTTTCCTCGTGAGAGGATGGTGGCCTTGCCGCCGCCCTTCCGCATCGGGGTCATGCAGCTGACGATGGAGCCGGTCGAGCAGATGCTCGAGACGGCGAAGGTCATGGACCGCGTCGGGATCGACACGATCTGGCTGGCCGAGGCCTACCCGTGGTGGCGAAAGCATGGGATGGAGGCGCGCTCGTCGACGGTCGTCTCGGCCCTGATCGCTCGTGAGACCGAGCGGCTGACGATCGGCTGGGGCATCATCTCGCCGTTTACGCGCCACCCGGTGCAGGTGGCCATGGACGCGCGCGTCGTGCAGGAGCAGGCCGGTCCCGCCCGCTTCCTACTCGGATTCGGGACCTCGAAGATCTTCCTCAACAACGCGCGGATGCAGACGAAGAGGACGCTCGGCCCGATGCGCGACGCGGTTACGATCGTCCGCGGCGTCCTCGCCGGGAAGGAGTTCCGGTACGAGGGGGACACCTGGAGCGCCGACGTTCCAGCGCTCCGCGACGGAGCAGACACGCCGAGGGAGGTCCCGCCGGTCTACGTCGCCGCGACGGCGCCGAGGATGCAGGCGCTCGCCGGCGAGATCGGCGACGGCTGCCTGACGCCCTCGATCACGACGCCTGCCTTCGTCCGGTACACGCGCGACAACGTCGACGCGGACATCGACATCGGCTGCACCGTGATCGCCTCGATCGACGAGTCCGACCGAGAGCGGGGGCGCGACGGGGCACGCGAGATCGGCGCGATGTACCTGGCGAACAAGTTTCAGAACATCCGCGGCGCGGCCGACACCCTGCTGGAGCTGGCCGGAATCGAGATGGAGGAGCTGGCGCCGGTTGCCGAAGCGATGGAGCGTGAGGGGCGTCTCGCCGCCAAGGAGCAGGTCTCGGAGGCCCTCCTCGACCGCTGCAGGCCCGTCGCCGGCACGCCGACCGATTGCATCGAGGCGATCGAGGAGTACCGGGATGCGGGGTGCACCCATGTGATGCTCGAGCTCTGGGGCGAGCGCCGCCACGAGCAGCTGCGGCTGTTCGGCGAGCGGGTGCTGCCGCACTTCCGCTGAGCTGATGGCGACGCTGACCGTGAGAGGCCGGGCTGCCGTCCCGGCGGTGCCGGACGAGGCGACCGTGGCCCTCGAGCTCTCGGCGCTGCAGCCGAGCGCGCAGGCCGCCTACCGTGAGGTCGCCGGCCGCAACGCCGCGCTTGGAGCGCTCTGCGACGAGCTCGGGATCGCTGCCGCCGCACGCTCGACCGCGGGCGTTTCCGTTGGCCCGCACGTCGAGTACGTGGACGGGCGCGAACAACACCGCGGCTACCGGTCGGTCAACCGCGTGCACGTTCGTCTCGGGGATCCCGACCTGGTGGCCAGGCTCCTGCAGCAGGCGGTCGAGCGGGTGGAGGCGCGCGTCGAGGGCCCGTGGTGGCGAATTCGGCCCGACAATCCCGCACATTCGGAGGCCCGCCGGTTGGCGGCGGAGAACGCTCGGCTCCGCGCGGAGACGTACGCAGCCGCCCTCAGCGTCCGGCTCGGCGCGATCGAGCTCGTCGCCGAGCCGGAGGTGAAGGTCGCGCCGCCGCCGCCCGTCGGCCGGGCTTCCTTCGCGGCGATCGAGGCCGGTCCGCCCATCGAGGTCGATCCGGGGGAGCAGCTCGTCTCCGCCGCGCTCGACGTCTCCTTCGTGCTCGAGCAGGGCTGACGTGCCGGGCCTGCGCGATTCGATCGTGGCAGCCGTCGACGAGCAGGCGCTCGTCGATCTTGCCGTCGAGCTCGTCTCGATTCCGAGCCCGACGGGCGACGAGTGGGCGATGGGCGAGCGGATGGCCGCAGTCCTCGAGGAGTTGGGCCTTGCGGTCACCATGCAGGAGGTCGAGGAGGGGCGTGCGAACGTCCTCGGCGTGCTCGAGGGTGCCGGCGGTGGGCCGACGTTGATGTTCAACGGCCACCTGGACACCTCGTACTCGGGCGAGGAGCCCTGGCTGCGCAGGATCCCCGGTTTTCAGCCTGAGGGTTTCGTCCGCGGCGGCAGGATCTACGGGCTCGGCATCTCGAACATGAAGGGCGCGCTCGCGTGCTATGTCGCCGCCGTGCGCGCGCTGCGCGACGGCGGTGTCAGGCTCGGCGGCGACGTGATGGTCGCCGCCGTCGCGGGTGAGATCGAGAAGACACAGTGGGGAGAGTTCCGAGGCCGCGGCTACCGCGGCTACGCGGCCGGGTCGCGGCATCTCGTCTCGCACGGCGGCGCCGCCGACGTCTGCATCCTCGGCGAGCCGACCGAGGGGAAGGTCGTCCTCGCGCACTTCGGCACGCTCTGGGCTCGGATCTCGACCGCCGGGCCATTCGTCCACACGGCGTTCAGCGGTGGACGTCTGACCGAGAACTCGATCGTCCGCATGCGCGACGTGCTCGAGGCCGTCCTCGACTGGTCGCCGGAGTGGGAGGAGCGCGCCGCGTACGGGGGCAAGCGCGGGTTGCTGAACGTGGGGGCGGTCGGCGGCGGCTTCCCCTGGCGCGTCAGCCGGACGCCGCATCGCACCGACCTGTTCCTCGACTTGCGGGTGCCGCCGTCGATGCCGATGGCCGATGCGCGTGCGGCCGTGGCGGAGCTCGGCCGCAGGCTCCGAGAGCGTTTCCCCGGGCACGGGATCGAGTGGGAGGTGTACGTGACGGCGCCCGGGGCCGAGATTGCCGAGAGCCATCCGCTCGTGACCGCGATCGAGGAGGCGCACGAGGCGGTGTTCGGCGCGCGGCCGGAGCGGGACGTCGTGCACTGGTTCTCGGACGCCTCGGTGTTGACGCGATACGGTGTGGCGACGGTCAACTACGGGACGTCGAGTGGGCTGCCGGACGCCGAGCTCGGCGAGAATCTCGACATCGGGGAGCTCGTGGACACGGCCAGGGTGTATGCGCTGGCGGCGGCGCAAATCTGCGGGGTGGCGTGAAGTCCCTCGACGAGTTCCTGCCCGTCTACGAGTTCTCGGAGCGGCATCGAATCGAGATTGCCGCACCCCGTGAGCGGATCGACCGGGCCGTGAGGGCGGTGACGGCTGGCGAGATCCCCGTGGCGCGCGCGCTTCTGCGTCTTCGCGGCATCAGACTGGGGAGCGATCGTCCCGTCCTGGAGCAGCTCGCCGCCTCGGGCGTCGTGCTCGAGGACGTCGCCGGCGACGGAATCGTCATCGGCCTCAGCGGGCAGTTCTGGCGCTTCCGCCCTGCAGGCTCCGGGCTGACGGTCGAGGAGTTCCTGGCGGTGGACCGGCCTCACCTTCCTCGAGTGGTCGCGGACTTCCGCGTCCAGCCCGGCGTGCTCACGACCGAGACCCGCGTCCACGTCGGCGATCCGGTCGCGCGGCGGAAGTTCTCCCGCTACTGGCGTGGGGTGCGGCCGTTCAGCGGAGTGACCCGGAACATGCTCCTGCGCGCTGCGAAGAAGCGGGCGGAGGCCGGGTGACGCACGACGTCTAGCGACCACGCCGCGGAGCTGCGGGTACTCGGTGCGGACGTCGCGGGCCTGAGCGCGAAGACGCTGGTCTTCTACCCGGTGTTTCCGCCGGATCGGAACGCCGCGGAGGTCGACGCCTGGTTCGCAGCTCGATGAGCCGGCGAGGACTCCCAGATCACTTCGCCCGCGGTGTCTCTCTCGCTCGTCTGGATCAGCCCAGCGTGGCGTGCCACGCCGGCCGAGCTCACGTGTTCCGGATGAATGTGGGCGGCGAGCCTCCGGACGCCGGCGTCTCGCAGCCAGTCGGCCAGCGCCGAGGCAGCCTCGCCAGCGTAGCCGCGGCCCTGCCAGCGAGTCCCGATTACCCAGGCGAGGTCGGCGGCGTGCGCGCGGACGGTGGCCTGGACGACGCCGACGGCGATTTGTCCGTCGCGCAGGCGGACGATCCAGTTGCCCCAGATCTCGACGCCGTCGTCCGAAGCCGCGAGCTCGAGTCGCCTGTAGCGATTGGCGAGCGCTGCACACGACAGCGGCTTCCCTCCCGTGTACCGATGGAGCCTCAGGTCGTCTAGCACCTCGAACATCTCGTCCGCGTCGGCAGCGGCCAGCGGAACAAGACGGAGCCGCGGGGCCTCGATCACGACACGTACGTCGGCGGATTTGAACGGGAGGCGCACACCCACGATCTCATCGTAGTGACCGCCCGTTCGCGGAAGCCTGAGCGTCTCGGGCTACGATCCGCGGGCGGTGAAGCTGATCACGTTCGACGACGGGCGCGTTGGGCGCGTGGAGGGGGAGGAGGTCGCCGAGCTCGACGTTCCGAGTCTGCGCGCGTACTTCGAACGGGACGAGGTGCCTCTGACCACCGGACGCACAGTGCCGGTGTCCGAGGTGCGGCTTCGTGCACCGATCATCCCGCGGAAGTTCTTCCACACGGCCGGCAACTTCCGCGAGCACGAGGAGGAGTCGAAGCGCGTCGGATGGTCACACCGGATCGCACCGTGGATCGTGTTCTTCCAGAACGTCGACGCGATCATCGGGCCGGACGACCCGGTCGTCTACCCGGAGCACCTGACCGAGGAGCTCGACTACGAGCTCGAGCTCGCGGTGGTGATCCGCAGACCCGGCAAGTGGTTCTCGCCCGAGGAGGCCGAGGACTACATCGGCGGCTACGTGATCTTCAACGACATCACCGCCCGCGACATCCAGCGGCGCGAGATGGAATCCGGCGTGTTCTCCTTCTGCAAGGCGATCGACACGTTCTGCCCGCTCGGGCCCTGGATCGTCACGCCGGACGAGATCCCCGACCCGCACGACCTGGCGATGGAGCTGCGCGTGAACGGTGAGGTTCGGCAGCGCAGCCACAGCAGCAACATGAGCGTGACGATCCCGGAGATCCTGAGCCACTACTCGGCGCTCGGGTACTCGGCCGGGGACGTCGTGTCCACGGGAACTGTAAGCGGGGTGGCCGGGTTCAGCGAAGACGCTGCCTCGCTCTACCTCAAGCCCGGCGATGTGATGGAAGCCGAGATCGAGCGCATCGGCGTACTCCGCAACCCGGTCGTCTCGTGGCGGGAAGCACACGGCGAGCCCACGCCGCCGCGGGTCCGCTGGTGACGGAGCAGCGCGGGAGCCCGCCACCGGATCCTCTTCGGGCGGTCCGCACCTTCTTGCCGCTCGAAGAGCCGGCGCCGGAGGCTCGGCGCATCTCCTCACTTTAAGGCGACCTTAAGACCGCTCTCCGATGCTCCCGCGTACCAACGAGGGAGAGGAGGCTCTCCGATGAAGAAGTGGTCTTTCGTCGCGCTCTTGGTAGTGGGCGCGACCATCCTCGGCGCGACGGTGCTCAGGGAGCCAATCGCGAGAGCCGCGCAGACTGTCGACGCCAACATCATCGGCCCGCTGGACGGGAACGGGAACGTCAAGGTGCACGAGCAGGGAACGGCAAGCGTGAACGCCGCTCAAACGGGCACCTGGAGCACTCGCGATCGAGACAACCCGGCGCTACAACCGTACGCGAAGTTGGTCCAGGTTCCAGACATCCCGAATGGCGAATACACCAGATGGGTGGAGATCCAGGTACCACGTGGCAAGCGACTGGTGATCGAAGACGTCTCGGCCCTCGCGCAAGGCCCGGCCGGACAGGCGTTCGAGATCTCAATCAGCTTGGTCACGAACGGCGAGAACATCCTGCGGACCTTTACGGGCAGCGATAACAGCCCTTCAACCGTCGGCGACAACTACACGATCGGCTCTGCGACCCGCCTCTACATCGACCCCGGATCGACGTTCATCGTCCAGTTCCTCCGAGACTCCCACCAGCACGACGGCGTCTTCCACATCGCATTTGGAACGCTCTCGGGCTACCTGATCGACGCCCCCGCGAGCAGCGCGACGCCGTCCGCAAAGCGTGCGACCGGCGCACTCCGCGTGCTCAAGCCAATCGAGAGGAAGCGGTTCGTCCTGGCGCGCACGGCCTTGCGCTAGTAGCCAGACCGTCCTTGCTGCGAGCAGGCAGGATTTCTGCCGCTCCGACTGGCTTCCCCACTGCCGCCCCCTCGAACTCGCCGGCATCTCGGAACGCCTCCTTTCGGGACCTGCGGGCACGTCTGACGTGGCGTACCATCGGCGAATCGACGGCGATACCGTGAGCACGACGCCTGTCGGCTACCGCATCCAGCGGTTGCTGGCGCGCGGCGGCATGGGCGAGGTGTACCTGGCGGAGGAGATCGAGCTCGGACGAACGGTGGCGCTGAAGCTCTTGCCACGCGAGCTCGGCAGTGACGCGCGGTTTCGTGAGCGTTTCCTGCGCGAGTCGCGGCTCGCGGCTGCGCTCAACCATCCCCACATCGTTCCCGTTTACCGCGCGGGCGAGGCAGACGGTGTCCTCTTCATCGCCATGCACTACGTCGAGGGAACCGACCTTCGGCGGCTTCTCTCCGAGCATGACGACGGGCTGGACGCGGCACGCGCGGCCTCGATCGTCGAGCAGGTCGCCGACGCGCTGGACGCCGCTCACGGTCGCGGGCTCGTTCACCGCGATGTCAAGCCGGCGAACATCCTCATCTCCCCCGGGCGGCGTCACGATCACTGCTATCTGGCCGACTTCGGACTGACCCGTCATGCGAGCTCGCAGAGCCGCCTCACGGCGACGGGCGAGTTCATGGGCACCGTCGACTACGTCGCGCCAGAGCAGATTCGCGGCACGGATCCGATCGACCATCGGGTCGACGTCTACTCGCTCGGCTGCGTTCTTTTCGAGTGCATTACCGGGACGCCTCCGTTCCGGGGTGAGAGCGATTACTCGGTCATGTGGGCGCACGTTCACGACCCGCCGCCGCCGATCTCGGAGCGGCGGCGAGGCCTGCCAGCGGAGGTCGAGCCAGTGATCGCGCGGGCGCTCGCCAAGTCGCCGGACGATCGTTACCCCGCGGCGGGGGAGTTCGCCTCCGCTCTGCTCGGCGCGCTCGGCGAGACCCGACGGGGCATGCCGACGTTGGTTCCGGCGTCGGGTCGCGCCAGGCGGCTGTCTGGCCGAATTCGGCGCACGGGTGGGCGCCGCCTGGCGGCAGCGCTGGCCGCCGCCGGCGCGATCGCGGGGATCGCGATCGCGGCGATCCTGCTTTATCCGAGCGGCGACAATTCGAAGCCGACGCCCTCGTACGGCGCCGAGCTGCGGGGAGACCTCTCCAAGGTCACGTTGGGACCGCGGCTCTCGTTGAGAGCCTGGCTCAACGAGAACGAACAAGCCGTGGAAGACCGCTCGGGGACCGAGCTGGGGACATTGGGGCAGGTCGTTCACTTCCGCTTCGCCGTCCGAGGGCTCGCAGGTGCAAGGTTTCCGGTGCTCTGGTCGGTTCGGAAAGCGTCCGATTCGAGGCTCGTACGCGGCTTCATCGGACAACGAGGTGCAATTGTCAAGCCGCTCGCGCGGCGTTACACCGCCGAGGGAGAGATCTGGGCGTCGATACCCGGCGGTAAAGGGCCCTTCCTCATCGAGCTCCAGTTGGTCTACCGGGGACGGGAGCTGGCCTCGCGCAATACCCCCTCCTTCCCAGGGCTGCCGCGGTCCGTATCGCCGCCGTCACCGCCTTCACCGCCGCCTCCTGCTGCCCCGCCTCCTCCCCCTCCCGTCACCACGATCATCGGATAGGGAGACGAAGGCTGGGCGAGCGCCCGGCCATTCGCCACTTTATGCGGCTACTTCACGCCACAGATCGCCTCGGCCGGAAGGGCCGACTCGCAGAGGTTGTTGGTCCACGTGTTCGTGCCCGCGCGAGACCAGGCGGCGGCGCAGTTTCCCAGCATGCAGCTCGACGATCTCGCTTGCCGTTCTCCGTCATCGAGGCCACGGGCCTGCGCTCGAACGAGGTAGCGTCTCGCTTCCATGTCGATAGCGTGACGGCGAAGCTGTGAAGGATGCGTGAGCTGCAGACGTCGACCGACATCGAGGCCCAGCCGGAGCGGGTCTGGGCGGTGCTGGCAGACCTCGAGGCGTACGCCGACTGGAACCCGTTCATCCGCCGCATCACCGGGCCGCTCGAGCCCGGGGGCGCCTCGAGGTCAGGATCGAGCCTCCGGGAAGGCGCGCGATGACCTTCCGGCCGCGCGTGCTCGCGGTCGAGGCGAACCGTGAGCTCCGCTGGCTCGGCTCCTTCCTCGTTCGCGGCCTCTTCGACGGCGAGCACGCCTTCCTGATCGAGCGGATCGGCACGGTTCGCGTCCGCTTCGTCCAGCGTGAGCGCTTCACCGGCATCCTCGTCCCGCTCTTCGGCAAGGGCCTGACGGCGACACGGCTCGGCTTCGAGGAGATGAATCTCGCGCTGAAGGCGCGCGCCGAGGGCGGCGTGTGATGCCCTGGCCGCGAGACGATGCGAAGCTCGACCGCGTGCGGGCGATGATGGCGGAGGAGGATCTCGACGCGCTCGTCGCGCGGACGCCGGACAACCTCCTCTACCTCTCCAACTACTGGTGCATGAAGGGTTACGACCTCGTCGTCTTCCCCCGCGAAGGGGATCCGACGCTGATCGCGATCGAGCCCCAGGCCGAGGACGCCGCGCGAGCCGCGTGGACCGACGACATCCGCCTGTTCAGCGGCTACGACGAGGCAGACCCGCGCCCGCCCTGGTTTCGCTCGCTCGACGTCGCCCTCGACGTGCTGGCGGAGCGGGGCCTGGAGCGAATCGGGCTCGAGCTCTCGCAGGGAACGCAGACCGCCGACCGCATGGTGGGCGAGCCCACGGTGTTCACCGAGGGGTTCTTCCACGCGTTCCCGAACCGCGTCGACGCATCGCCGCTCCTCGCCCGCGCCCGCGCGGTCAAGACCGGGCAGGAGATCGAGCGGATGCGCCTCGCGAACGAGCTCGCGGCGCGGGCGATGGAGCACGTCCGCGACCGGCTCGAGCCCGGGATGAAGGAGAGCGAGGTCGCCGCCATGTGGGAGGGCCACGTCCACGCGCTCGGCGTCGGCTTCGAGGGCAAGGTCGAGATGGCCCGCGGCTACTCGCTCGTCTGGTCGGGCCCAGACATCCGGACCTTCACGGCAACCGGCGACGGCCCGGTCCAGGAGCACGAGCCGACGCTGTTCGAGATCTGGGTCTGCGCGGACGGCTACTGGTGCGACCACACGAAGAACCTGTGCCCCGGCGAGCTCGACCCGCGCTACGCCGAGCTGCTCGAGCTCCTGCTCGCCGTCTACCGGGAGGCGATCGAGTTCGCGCGCGACGGGGCGTCCCTGCCGGAGCTCGACCGCCTGATCCGAGACCGCATCGCCGCAGGCGGCTACCCGGGCCAGCCCTCGCACCCGGTCTGCCACGGCGTGGGAGCCAGAGCGCACGAGCCGCCCTACGCGCACCAGGCCGGCGACGGCATCATCCGCCAGGGCATGGTGCTCGCGATCGAGCCCGGCATCTACTGGGAGGGAGGAGGAGGCTTGCGTCTCGAGGACAACTTCCTGATCACGAGCGAGGGGAGCGAGCAGCTCTGCCGGTTCCCCGACGACTTCCGGGAGCACAGCTGACCGTGTCACGGCCGCGCCACTTCGCCGACGTTTGGAGGTTCGAGCTCATCGACGACGCGGAGTTCGAGGCAGGCGTCGAGCGGGCAGAGCGCGAGCTTCCGCTGCGGGTGCAGGCCAGCCTCGACTGGACGATCCTCGTGGGCGAGCGGTGAGTCAGCCCGAGCACTTCGCCCGCGTTGCCGCCCGCTACGACGACCTGCGCCCACGGCCGACCTCCGGCCCGCTCGGCGAGGCCATGGCACGCGAGGGGGATCTGGCGGGGAAGCAGGTCCTCGACATCGGCTGTGGGACCGGTAACGGCATGGCCGGCCTCGCCGAGCAGTTCGGGTGCGAGGTGACGGGCGTCGACCCTTCGGAGGAGATGCTCGAGCGGGCGCGAGCGAAGCTGCCCGAGGCAGAGTTACGCCGAGGCATTGCGGAGGAGCTCCCGTTCGGCGACCGCGAGTTCGAGGGTGCGATCATGGTCAGCGTTGTTCACCACGTCGATCGCAGCCGAGCGTTCCCGGAGGCACGGCGTGTCCTCGCCGACGGAAGCCGCCTCGTGATCGCCGACATGCACCCCGACGCGTTCGCGGACTGGTGGGCGGCGCCGTTCTTCCCCTCCTGCATCGAGCACGAGTGTCGCCGCTTTCCGCGACCGGAAGACGCCGTGGCCGAGTTGCAGGCAGCCGGGTTCGGCTCCTCGTGGTGGCGACCGTCTCCGATTGCCCGGCGTTTCAGCCGCGAGGAGGGGCTCGAGCGCCTTCGCGGGCGCGCGTACTCGACGCTCGCTCTCCTCACCGAGGACGAGTACCGGGAGGGCCTG
>Ga0307278_10001769_pt1 | contig 10697 bp, 9 predicted proteins | sample ER_DNA_117_FD_194482 | JGI IMG/M metagenome (GOLD analysis project Ga0307278, IMG submission 194482) | Bulk soil microbial communities from the East River watershed near Crested Butte, Colorado, United States - ER_DNA_117 | ecosystem: Environmental > Terrestrial > Soil > Floodplain | place: USA...
CGGCGGACGGCCGCCCCGCCCGCCCGCTCCGACGTCGCCCTCAGCGGCGCCGGGAAGGTCTGAGGCTCCGATGTCCCGCCGTGGGCGGCTCGCCGCGCTCGCGATCCTGGCCGGCCTGTGGGTCCTGGCCACGGGTCCGGCGGCGGCCGGCCACGGCGCGCTGGTCTCCAGCGAGCCGGCCGGAGGCAGCTCGCTGGAGCGGGCGCCGGCGGTGGTGACGCTCCGCTTCAGCGAGCGGCCCGACCCCGGGCTGTCGACGGTGCGGGTGCTCGACAGCGGCGGGCGGGTCGTGGCCGGCGGGCCCGCCCGGCCGGTGGCCGGCCGGCCGCTGGAGCTGCGGGTGCCGGTGGCCGGGCTGCCGGCCGGCGGTTACACGGTGAGCTGGCGGATCGTCTCGGCGGTCGACGGGCACCGCACCGACGGGGTGTTCGGGTTCGGGGTGGGGGCGGCCGGGGCCCCCCGGCTGGCGCCGTCCCAGGCGGTGGCCGAGCTCCGGGCCGGCGGCCCGGCCCCGTCCCCGCTGGCCGTGGCCGGCCGCTGGGCCTGGTACTGGGGCCTGGCCGTGCTGGTCGGGGCGGCCGCCACCGGCCTGCTGGTCTTCGGCGGCCGCCTCCCCGGCCGGCCGCTCCCCCTGCTGGGCCTGGCCGTCGCCGCCGCCGCCGGCGGCCTGGCGGCCATGATCCTGGCCGCCGGCGCCGATGCCGGCGTCCCCCTCGGCCGGGTCCTCGCCTCCGCCAACGGCCGCTGGCTGCTGTGGCGCGCGGCCACCCTGGCCGCGGCCGCGGCCGCCGGCTGGTGGGCCGTGACCCGCCGGCGCCCGGCCCGCTGGCCGCTGCTGGCGCTGGGGCTGGCCGGGGGGGCGGGCATGCTGGTCCATGCCCTGGCCGGGCACGCGGCCGGGCCGTCGTCGCTGCGGCTGCTCAACCTGGCCGCCCAGTGGGCCCACCTGCTGGCCGTGGGCGTTTGGGTGGGCGGGCTGGCCTGGCTGCTGGCCGCGCTGTGGTCGCGGGCCGGGGACTGGTCGACCCGGGAGGTGGTGGCGCGCTTCTCCAGGCTGGCCGGGATCGGCCTGGCCGTGGTGGTGGCCACGGGCGTGGCCAGGACCGCGGACGAGCTGGGCGGGTGGGGGCGGCTGCTCGACTCCGGGTTCGGCCGCACCCTCGACCTGAAGCTGGCCCTGTTCGCCGGGCTGGCGGCGCTGGGCGCGCACAACCGCTACCGGCTGGTGCCGCTGTTCAAGGCCGGCGCCCGGCGCCGGGCGGCCGCCCGGCTGCGGCGCAGCGTCGGCCTCGAGCTGGGCCTGGCCGCCGGGGTGCTGGCCGCGGCCGCCCTGCTCAGCCAGCTGGCCCCCGGGGCCACGGCCGGGGCGGCCCGGCCCCGCCCGCTGGCCCCCCCGGTGCTGGAGGCCAGCGGCGCCGACTGGGCGACGACCGTGCGGGTGACCCTCACCGTGACCCCGGGCGCCGCCGGCCCCAACCGGTTCACCGCCACCCTGGCCGACTTCGACAGCGGCGGCGCCCTGGCCGCCGACCGGGTCGAGCTGGCAGGCACGCCCGCGGCCCACCCCGGCCTCGGCACCGCCCGCCTGGAGCTGGCCAGGGCGCCCGACGGCCGCTGGCTCGGCCAGGGCCGGCTGCTGTCGCTGGCCGGCCGCTGGGACCTCACCACCACCATCCAGCGTCCCGACGGCGGCGTCACCGTGCCCCTGACGATGAACGTGCCCGCGCCCGCCCCCTCCTGACCGACCGACCGGAATGTCGCCCGTTGCCGCCTCGCGCACTATGAATGAGAGATAACAGTCCCTATCATTTGTCCTACCGACCGGCGAGGAGGCGCCGAACAGCTCGACAGGTTCGACCGGGAAGGGAGCAGCTCATGCTCAAGCTCGTTCATCGGGCGGTATCGGCCGTCCTCCACGTCATGCTGGTGGCCTTCGTGACCCTGTCGGCCAGGGTCCAGCATGGCCTCCTCCGATCGAAGCACTGGTTCGCCCCGGTCGCCGCCGGGGCGGCCGCCTACGCCCTCCTCGGCCTCAACGGCTGGCTGGTCCAGCCGGACCGGTGGATGTGGTGATGACCGCTCGACTCGCCGGGTGCGTCCCAATGGCCGCACCCGGCTCCAAGGTCCGCTGGGGCTAGGTGCCGGTCCCGCGAGGGACTAGGCTGGGCAGGCACGCCAACCGTACCAAGCACGCCCAAGGAGCGGCGATTTGGCCCGCCCCTCCCCGCCGACGGGCCCTCGCGGCGGCGCCGAGCGCAAGCTCGTCACCGTCCTGCTGATCGATGTCGACGAGGCCCGCGAGGGCTTCGCCGACATGGACCCGGAGGACGCCGGGAGGCTGCTCCCGGGCTCCCTGGCCCGGGTGCGGTCCGAGGTCGAGGCCCACGGCGGGGTCGTCGAGGAGACCCTCGGGGGCCGCACCGTGGCCACCTTCGGCATCCCCCGGACCCGCGACGACGACCCCGAGCGGGCGGTCCGGGCCGCTTTGGCCGTCCGCGACGCCCTGGGCGCGACCCCGGGCGTGCGGGTGCAGGCGGCCGTGGCCACCGGGGAGGCGCTGGTGCGGCCGGGCCCCGCCGGCGCCCGGCCGCGGGTCCTGGGCGAGCCGGTCGCCGCCGCCGCCCGGCTGCTGGAACGGGTGCCGGACGGGACCGTGCTGGTGTCGGCGACGACCCGCCAGGCGACCCAGCGGGCCGTCGCCTACGGCCCGCTGCTCGCCGTTCCGCCGGGCGGCCGGGAGCCGCCCGCCTGGCCGGCGCTGGCCCCCCGGGCCGGCCCGGCCGCCCCCACCCGGCGGTTCCCGCCGCTGGTCGCCCGCGACCGCGAGCTGGCGGCCCTGCTGGCCGCCGCCACCCGGGCCTGCGCCGGGACCGGCCCGGAGCTGGTCACCGTCGTGGGCGCCGCCGGCATCGGCAAGAGCCGCCTCCTGGCCGAGCTGGCCGACCGCCTCAATCAACCCCCCGGGAGGCCAGGCTTGAGCCCCCCGGACCCCCGGCCCGTCGCCTGGCGGCAGGGACGGGCTGTGCCCTACGGGGACGGGCCGACCTTCGGGGCGCTGGCCGAGGCGGTCAAGGTCGAGGCCGGCATCCTGGAGAGCGACGGCGCCGAGCTGGCCAGTCGGCGGCTGGCCGCGGCCGCGGCCGCGGTGGCCGAGCCGGTCACCGCCGCCTGGGTCGCCGGCCACCTGCGCCGGCTGGTCGGGGTCGGCGCCGGCCGGCCCGGGTCGGGCGGGCCGACCACCGCCGCCGACCGCGAGGAGGAGTTCGCCGCCTGGCGGCGCTTCCTCCACGGCCTGGCCGCGACCCGCCCGCTGGTGCTGGCCCTCGAGGACCTGCACCGGGCCGACGACGCCCTGCTCGACTTCGTCGAGGGCCTGGCCGACGCCGACGGCGGCCGGGTGGCGGTGCTGGTGCTGGCCACCGCCCGGCCGGAGCTGCTGGAGCGCCGTCCCGGCTGGGGGGCCGGCGGGACCACCATCCGGCTGGAGGCCCTGGGCGACGGCGACACCACCGGCCTGCTGGCCACCCTCCTGGCCCACCACGGGCTGCCCACGGCGGTCGACCCGGCCCTGCTGGGCCGGGTCGGGGGCAACCCGCTGTTCGCCGAGGAGTACGTGCGCATGCTGCGCGACCGCGGCGGCCTGGCCGGCGGGCCCGCCGTGCCGCCGCCCGGTCCCCTGCCCACCGGGGTCCACGCCATCGTGGCCGCCCGCCTTGACGCCCTCGGAGCCGCCGACAAGGCGGTGCTGCACGACGCCGCCGTGCTCGGCCAGGTCGGCTGGCTGGGGGCGCTGGCCGAGATCACCGGCCGCGACCTCCCGGACCTGGCCGCCTCCCTGGAGCGGCTGGAGGCGCGCGAGTTCCTGCAGCGGGCGCCCGCCTCGCGGGTGGCCGGCGAGGTCGAGTACGGGTTCCGCCACACCCTGGTCCGCGACGTCGCCTACGGCCAGGTGCTGCGGGCCGAGCGGGCCGACAAGCACCGGCGGGCCGCCGCCTGGATCGAGCGGCTGGCCCCCGACCGGACCGAGGGCCGGGCCGAGCTGCTCGCCTACCACTACCGGGCCGCCCTGTCGTTCGCCCGCGCCGCCGGGACCGAGCCGCCGGGGCTGGCCGGCCGCACCCTGGCCGCCCTGCGCGAGGCCGGCGACCGGGCCGCCACCCTCGGCGGCTGGGAGACCGCGGCCCGCTTCCACGCCGAGGCGCTGGAGCTGAGCCCGGAGGGCGACCCGTCCCGGGGCCAGCTGCTGCTGCGGCTCGGCCGGGCCCGCTGCCGGGGCGAGATGGCCGGCCAGGGCGAGCTGACCGCGGCCCGCGACGCCCTGCTGGCCGCCGGCGACCCGGTGGCCGCCGCCGAGGCCGAGATGCTGCTGGGCGAGCTGGCCTTCCTCCAGGGACGCGGCGGCGACCGGGAGGCGGCCAACGCCCGCGCCCTGGCCCTGGTCGCCGGGGCGCCGCCGTCGCCCACCAAGGCGGCCGTGCTGCGCGGCGCGATGATGCACCTGGTCATCGCCAGCCGGCACGCCGAGGGCCTGGCTGTGGGCCGGGAGGTGCTCGCCATGGCCAGGACCCTCGGGCTGCCCGAGCTGGAAGCGGACGCCCTCGGGGCGATCGGCACGGCCCGGGTCGAGACCGGCGACCCGGGCGGGCTGGACGACCTGGAGGCGGCCATCGCCCGGTTCGTGCGGCTGGGCACCCCCGGCGCGACGCTCTGGCAGCTCAACCTGGGATGGGCGGCCGCCTGCATGGGCGACCTGCCCCGCTGCTTCGTCGCCCTGGCCGCCGGGACCCGGCAGGCCGAGCGGTTCGGCTCCCGGCGCTGGCGCCGCTCGATCGAGCTGCAGCGGGTCGCCGAGCGCTACTGGACCGGGCGCTGGCCGGAGGTCGTGGCCGTGGTCGACGCACTGGTCGCCGGCGACGAGCACCACTACCTGGAGTGGGAGTGCCGGCTGTGGCGGGGCCGGATCCGCCTGGCCGGCGGCCGGGTCGGCAAGGCCCTGGCCGACGCCGAGGCCGCCCACGCCCTGGCCGTGCAGGCCCGCGACCCCCAGGACCTCCATCCGACCCGGGCGTTCCTGGCCAGGGCGCTGCTGGCCGCCGGCCACCACGACCAGGCCGCGGAGATGGCCGAGCGGCTGCTGGCCGGCCTCGGCGGCGGCGTGCTCGTCCCCGACCTCGGCGCCGACCTTGGCATGGTCATGGCCGAGCTGGGCATCCCGGCCGAGGCCCTTGACCGCCTCGGCATCCCGCCGACGCCGTGGCTGGCCGCGGCCAGGGCGCTGGCCGCCGGCGACCCCCTGGCCGCGGCCGAGGGCTACGCCGCCATCGGCAGCCGTCCCGACGAGGCCGACGCCCGCCTGGCCGCCGCCCGGCTGCTGGCCGGCCAGGGCCGCCCCGAGGAGGCCGCGGCCCAGCTGGCGGCCGCCCGCGCCTTCCTCGACGCCGCCGCCGGCGCCTGATTCCCGGAACCTGGCCGGCGTTACCGGGGCATTAGCACCGGCTGGGAGGTTGCGGCCATGCAGCGAACCCCGCCACGCCACCTCGCCCCGCCGCCGGGCACCCGGCCCCGGCCCCGGGAGCACCTGCTCGTCGAGGCGATCCTCGCCCTGGTGGCGATCGGGATCACCACCGCCATCCTGCTCGGCTCGCTGCTGGAGCGGCCCGAGTCGAGCGCGGCCCGGCTGCCCAACCTGCTCCCGCCCGCCCCCACCACCACCAGGGCCGCCGCCACCACCCCGAGCCCGGCCAGTACGCGGCCGGCGGCGCCCGACGACGGCAACCTGCTCGACGACGCCGGGTTCGAGGCCGGCCTTGCCGGCTGGCGGCCCGTCGGCCGGGCCGGCCTGCAGCGGGTCGGCGACGGCCGCCAGGGCGGCTGGGCGCTGCGCCTCTCGCGCGGCTCGTCGAGCCGGCCGGGTCTGCTGCATCCTGAGGTGACCCGGCTGAAGGCGGACCGGCGCTACGAGGCCACGGTCTGGTTCCGGGCCAGCCGCCCCGGGACCGAGGTCGAGGTCAACCTGTTCGAGCTGCGCGGCGGCCGGCGCTTCGCGGTCGACACCGTCGGCGCGGTGGCCAAGGCCGGGACCTGGCAGCGCGTGGACGTCTCCCACGACGCCCACCGGCCCGGGGACGTCCTGGCCGTCGAGATCCTCGCCCCCACCCTGGCCAGCGGGAGCAGCCTGCTGGTCGACGACCCGGCGGTCCGCGCCGCCCCCTCGACGATGTCGACCAACTGACCCCCCCGGTCAGCCACCCCCACCAGAAAGGACGACCAGCATGCGCCTGCGCAGGATCCTGGCGGTCCTGGGCCTGGCGACGGCGCTGTCGCTGCCGGCAGCCGCCTCCGCCGCCTCCTCGGGCAACCACATCGGCCTGCACGACATGACCTGCACCGGCATCATGGCCATGGGCAAGGGCCTCGATCCCAACGCCACCATGCAGCTCACCCTCACCAACCGGGACAACGGCACCACCCTGGCCGGCCAGACGGTGCGCACCTCGGCCAAGGGCGGCTTCATGGTCCGGCTGCCGGCCCGGCTCAACCAGGTGCTGAGCATCCGCCTCACCGTCAGCCGCCCCGACGGCAGCAAGGTCGGCTTCGCCGACCACACGATGGCCATGGGCGCGGCCATGTGCAACCTGCCGTTCACCGGGCCGTCGCGCACCGCCGCCCTGCTCGGGACCGGCGCCGCCGCCCTCGGCCTCGGCCTGGCCCTGGTGGCGGCGGCCACCCGCCGCGACCGCGCCCTGGCCCGCGTGGCCGCGCTGGAGTCGGCTCGCATCCGCCCGCCCATCCGGTAACCCGCCCGCGGGGCCAGGGCCAGCGGGAGCCTGGCACCATCTCGGGATGGAGCCGCCGGAGATCCAGCCCCTGACCGCCGACCACTGGCCGGCGGTCAGGGCCATCTACGAGGAGGGGATCGCCGGCGGCGACGCCACCTTCGAGACGGCCGCCCCGGCCTGGGACGCCTGGGACCGGGGGCACCTGGCCGGGCACCGGCTGGTCGCGGTCGCCGGCGGGCGGGTGGTGGGCTGGGCGGCGCTGGCCCCGATCTCGGAGCGCAGCGCCTACGCCGGGGTGGCCGAGGACAGCGTCTACGTGGCCGCCGCCGCGGCCGGCCGGGGGGTCGGCCGGGCCCTGCTGGAGGCGCTGGTCGCCGGGGCCGAGGCGGCCGGGATCTGGACCGTCCAGACCGGCATCTTCCCCGAGAACACCGCCAGCCTGGCCCTGCACCGGCGTTGCGGGTTCCGCGTCGTCGGGGTCCGCGAGCGCCTCGGCAAGCTGGGCGGCCGCTGGCGCGACGTGGTCCTGCTGGAGCGCCGCAGCCCCCTGGTCGACTGACCGACCGGCGATCCTGCCGGTCGGAATCTGTCGATCGTCGGCCGAAGGCCGACTCCGAGCCTCTCGGCTTAGCCGGAGGGGGTGCGGGGCCGCGAGGCCAATGCCCGCTCGGCCCGCTGGAACACCTCGTCGACGTCGCCCGAGGCGCTGACCCGGCGGACCCGGCCGACGTAGTGGGCCAGCAGCGGCCCGGCCTCGCGCCGGTAGGTGACCAGGCGGGCCGCCACCGTGTCGGGGCTGTCGTCGCTGCGGCTCTCCATCCTGGCCAGCCGCGACAGCCGGGCCGAGGCGACCTCGTCGGGGACGACCAGCTCGAGCACCAGCTGGACGTCGCGCCCGTCGCCCCGCAGCAGCCGGTCCAGCTCGGCCGCCTGGCGGACGTTGCGGGGGAAGCCGTCGAGGATGAAGCCGGGGCCGAGCTGGCCGCCGATCACCTGGAGGGCGACCCGGTCGGGCACCGGGTGGCCGCGCTGCACCTGCTCGGCGATGCGATGCGGGTCGCCCTCGGCGGCCGATGCCCGCAGCAGCCGGCCCGACGACACGTGCGGCACGCCGAGCAGCTCCGACAGGTGCGGGGCGAGGGTGCCCTTGCCGGCACCGGGGGGGCCGAGCAGCAGCACCCGCCGCAGCTCGCCGTTGGTCATGGGGGTCTCGGTCAACTGACGCTCACACCGATGAGGCGGCCGATCCCGAAGGTGGCCGCGGCGGCCAGGCCGCCGACCAGCAGCTGCCTGGCCCCGGACTGGAACAGGGAGCGGCCGGTGAGCAGGCTGATGCCGGCGCCGACCAGGAACAGGGCGAGCACGGACAGGGCCACCGAGGCGGCGAAGGCGGCCGTGCCCGAGGCGAGCAGCCAGGGCAGCACCGGCACCACCGCCCCGGCCGCGAACGACACGAAGCTGGAGCCGGCCACCCCCCAGGGCGAGCCGAGCTCGTCGGGGTTGAGGCCCAGCTCCTCGCGGGCCATGGTGTCCAGGGCGGTGGTGCGGTCGCGCATGATCCGGGCCGCCATCGCCTCGGCCTCCTCGCGGCCGACGCCCTTGGCCCGGTAGATGAGGGCCAGCTCGTTGGCCTCCTCGTCGGGCATGGCGTCGATCTCCTCGGCCTCTAGGGCGATCTCGCGCTGGAACAGCTCCCGCTGGGAGGTCACCGAGATGTACTCGCCAGCCCCCATCGAGAACGCGCCCGCCAGCAGCCCGGCCACCCCGGCGAGCACGATCAGGCGGCGGTCGGCCGACCCGCCGGTCACGCCCATGACCAGGGCCAGGTTGGAGACCAGGCCGTCGTTGACCCCGAAGATGGCCGCCCGCAGGGCCCCCGAGGCGTCGCCGCGGTGCCAGCGCTCGCCGCGCATGATCCCGCCCGAGCGGGCCGCCGACGGGGTCATCCCGGCCAGGACCCGGGCGTGGATGCGCTCGTCGGTGGCCATGGCCACGGTCGCGTCGGGCACGCCGTCGTAGTGGCCGGCCTCGGCGATCTCGGCCCGCTCGACCAGCGGCAGCACCGCCCTGGTCCCGAAGCGCCGGGCCAGCCAGGCGACCATCCGCGTCTTCAGGCCGCGGCGGTGCTGCTCGGGCCGGGGCTCGGGCTCGCCCAGCTCGACCAGCTTGGCCGCCCAGTGGGCGGCGTGGCGCTCCTCGGCCCCGGCCAGCTCCAGGAAGATCTCGCGCTGCTCGCCGTCGACGCGGTCGGCCAGGGCCCGGTACATGGCCGCGCCGTCCATCTCGTCGGCCCAGTGCTCTCGGAACTGCCGCGCCTTCGACGCCAACCATGCCCTCCTTCGCTACCGCAAGTGTTGGACGGAGATGCCCCGGCCCGCAAACCGCAAGCCTAATCCGCCGGGGGCCACGCTTCGCTCCTCGAGCGCCGGACCCCCCTAGCCGTCGGCGTGGTCCTCGCGGACGCCGGCGGCTCGCAGGGCGTCCAGGGCCCGCTCGCCGTCGTCCGGCCGCACGTTCACCGCCCTGGTGGCGTCGGTCAGGACCACCACCTCGTGCCCGGCGGCCCGGGCGTCCAGGGCGGTCGCCTGCACGCAGTAGTCGAGCGCGAGGCCGACCACCACCACCCGCGACGCCCCCCGCTTGGCCAGGAAGTCGGCCAGCTCCGGGTTCCAGCCGGTGTAGCCGTCCAGCTCCCGGTCGCGGCCCTTGAACACCTGGTAGTCGGCGGCGACCTCCAGGTCGGGGTGCGGCTCCCAGCCGGGAGTGCCCTCGACGCAGTGGGGCGGCCAGGGGCCGCCCTGGTCGGTGAAGGAGCTGTGGTCGGGCGGGTGGCTGTCGTGGGTGGTGACCACCGTCTGGAACCGGGGCGCCAGCCGGTTGATGACCGGCACCACCCGGTCGCCGTCGGGGACGGCCAGGCTCCCCCCCGGGCAGAAGTCGCGCTGCACGTCGACCACGACCAGCGCGTCGTCGCTGACTGGCGAGAAGGCCATCGGAGCTCCTTGGGATGAGGGGGCGAGATGACGGTTCGTTGACGAGCCGCCCGCTCTGCTGGCAGCCTGTATCCCCATGATCGTACTGATCGCCCAGCCAGGAGTGGATCCCGGGAGCGTTCCCCGGGGTCCCGCCGCGCTGACCACCCGGGCGTGCGCGCCGATGGGGCTCGGTACGGGGAACTCGGCCGCCGGGCGCCCGCCGTGTCGGCGGGTCGCGGCACGACTCGCCTGAGCGTCAGAAGGCTGGAGCCGGCCGCGGCCGCTTCCTCACCCGTGAACGAGCTGCCCGAGGAGGCATGCACCCACCATGGCCAACCGTGATCAGCTGCTGGTCTCCACCGACTGGCTGGCCGCCAACCTCGACGACCCCAACATCCGCGTGGTCGAGGTCGACGAGGACACCGACGCCTATGCCCGCGGGCACATCCGCGGGGCCGTGGCCGTCAACTGGAACACCGACCTGCAGGACCCACTCCGGCGCGACTTCATCGCCCCCGAGCAGTTCGCCAAGCTCCAGGACACCCTCGGCATCACCCCCGACACGACCGTCATCCTGTACGGGGGCAACAACAACTGGTTCGCCGCCTACGCCTACTGGTACTACAAGGTCTACGGGCACGGCCCGGTGAAGCTGCTGGACGGCGGGCGCAAGGCCTGGGAGCTGGAGGGCCGCGAGCTCACCGGCGACCCGGCCGACGTGCAGTCGACCAGCGGCTACCCGGTGCGCGAGCCCGACACCTCGATCCGCGCCTTCCGCGACCAGGTGCTGGAGGCGGTCGGGATCGGCGACGGCGCGGCCCTGGTCGACGTCCGCTCGCCCGAGGAGTACCGGGGCGAGAAGCTGGCCCCCGACCACCTGCCCCAGGAGGCCGCCCAGCGGCCGGGCCACATCCCGGGGGCGGTCAACATCCCCTGGGCCAAG
>Ga0307278_10001770_pt1 | contig 10685 bp, 9 predicted proteins | sample ER_DNA_117_FD_194482 | JGI IMG/M metagenome (GOLD analysis project Ga0307278, IMG submission 194482) | Bulk soil microbial communities from the East River watershed near Crested Butte, Colorado, United States - ER_DNA_117 | ecosystem: Environmental > Terrestrial > Soil > Floodplain | place: USA...
GCCGGGGCGCTGGTCGGGGCCGTCCGGCCGCGCAGCCCGGCCGCCGAGGCCGGCCTGCGCCGGGGCGACCTGGTGGTGCGGTTCGACGACCAGCCGGTGGGGGCGGCGGACCAGCTGACGGTGGCCATCCGCCGCTCCGAGATCGGCGCGCCGGTGCCGGTCACGGTCCTGCGCCGGGGCCACCAGCTCCTGCTCCGGGTCACCCCGACCGACCAGCCGGGGCGCTAGGAGGGACCGGGCGTGTTCAACGTCGGCCTGGGCGAGATCGTGGTCATCGTGCTGGTCACGCTGCTGCTGTTCGGTCCCGAGCGGCTGCCCGAGATGGCCAGGCAGGCGGGGCGCTTCCTCGGCAGGCTACGGCTGACCACCCAGGACGCGCTCGACCAGCTCAAGGAGGAGGCCGACCTCAAGGACCTCAACCTGCCCGATCTCCGGGTCGGGTCGCTGCGCTCCCAGGCCCGCGACTACGTGCGGGAGCTGATGGACGTCGAGGGCCAGATGGCCGAGCTGGAACGCGAGCGCGAGCAGCTCAAGGCCGCCCTCGACGCCGAGCAGGACGGCGCCAAGGGGGACGGGAACGGGACCGCGAGCGGCCCCACGGCGGACACCGCTCCGCCGCCGGTGGATCCCGAGGCCACCTAGCAAAGACTTGGAGTCGGCCTTCGGCCGACGACCGACTGGTTCCGACCGGCAGATTCGCCGGTCGGTCAGGTGAGCAGCGTCAGGCGCTTGCCGACCAGGGAGCGGGGCAGGGGCGGGAGGGCGGCGGCGACCTCGAGCAGGGCCCGGCTGGCCGGGGCGTCGGGGTCGGAGACGACCAGGGGCTTGCCGGCGTCGGCGCCCTCGCGCAGGCGCACGTCGATCGGGATCTGGCCGAGCACGTCGGTGCCGAGCTCGCGGGCCAGGGTCTCGCCGCCGCCGCTGCCGAAGATGTGGTGGCGCTCGTCGCAGGACGGGCAGACGAAGTAGCTCATGTTCTCGATCACGCCGGTGACCTTCATGCCGTTCTGCTGGGCGAAGTTGCCGGCCAGCACGGCCACCCGCTCGGCCGCCTCCTGGGGGGTGGTGACCAGCAGCATCTCGGCCCCCGGGAGCATCTGGGCGAGCGAGATGGAGACGTCGCCGGTGCCGGGCGGCAGGTCGGCGAGCACGTAGTCCAGGTCGCCCCAGTAGACGTCGGTGAGGAACTGCTGGATGGCCCGGTGCAGCATCGGCCCGCGCCAGGCCACCGGCTTGCCCGGGGGCAGGAAGAAGCCGATCGAGATGACCCGCACTCCGTGGGCCTCCAGCGGCATGATCATGCCGTTGAAGCCGACCGGCTGGCCGGTGGCGCCCAGCATGCGGGGGACCGAGAAGCCGTAGATGTCGCAGTCGATCACCGCCACCCGGTGCCCCTGGGCGGCCAGGGCGGCGGCCAGGTTGACGGTCACCGAGGACTTGCCGACCCCGCCCTTGCCCGAGGCCACGGCCAGCACCCTGGTGGTCGACTCGTCGCCCCAGAAGGTGATCTTCTTCTGCTCCTGGGCCGCGCCCGGCCCGCGCAGGCGGGTGACCATGGCCTGGCGCTGGTCCTCGGTCATCACCCCGAGGTCGACCTTGACCCCGCTGACGCCGGGCAGCGGGGACACCGCGGCGGTGACGTCCCTGGTGATGCGGTCCTTCAGCGGGCAGCCGGCGACCGTCAGCAGCACCTCGACGGTGACCAGGCCGCCGCCGTCGATCGTGACCTCCTTGACCATGTCGAGGTCGGTGATGGGCCGGTGGATCTCCGGGTCCATCACCTGGCCGAGGGCCGCCAGGACTTCGTCGCGCGAGACCATCTGAGGAGGTTCCCTTCTGAGCCGTGCCGGGCGAATCCGCCCGTCTTCCTGGAGTGTAGCGACCGCCGGGACGCCTCGCCGTGGCCGAGCGGAGTAGGCTCGGGGGGCGATGGCCGACTACGACGCGATCGTCTGCGGCGGCGGCTCCAACGGGCTCGCCGCCGCCATCCGCCTGGCCGAGGCGGGCTGGTCGGTGTGCCTGCTGGAGGCCAACCACGACCTGGGCGGGGCCGCCCGGACCCTGGAGAGCACTCTGCCGGGGTTCCGGCACGACTTCGGGGCCGCCTTCTTCCCGCTGGTCGGCCCGTCCCCGTCGATCATCGGGCGCGACCTCGCCCCCTACGGCCTGCGCTTCGTCCACGCCCCGGTGCCGGCCGCCCACCCCTTCCCCGGCAACCAGGCGATCGCGCTGGGCCGCTCGGCGGTCGAGACGGCCAGCTCGATCGACAAGGTCCACCTGGGCGACGGCGCGGCCTGGTTCGCCCTGGACGAGGCGTTCGGCGAGGTGATGAAGCCGTTCCTGCGGGCCCAGATGCAGCGCTGGCCGTTCGAGGAGCTGGCCAAGGTGGTGGGCAGGCTGCGGCTGTCGGGCGGGATCCGGTTCGCCCGCATGGTCGTCTCGGGGGTCAGCGCCGTCACCGACCGCTTCGAGTCCGAGCAGGCCAAGGCGTTCCTGACCGGCCCGGCGATGCACGCCGACCTCCAGCCCGAGGAGCCGGGCACCGGCATCTACGCCCTGCTGCTGACCATGCTCGGCCAGCGCTTCGGCATGCCGGTGGTCGCTGGCGGCACCGGCATGATCACCGCCGCCCTGGCCGCCAAGGCGCGGGAGGACGGGGTCGAGATCCTCACCGGCCGCCGGGTGGAGCGGATCGTGGTCGCCGGCGGCCGGGCGGTGGCGGTGGAGGCCGGCGGCGAGGCGTTCCGGGCCCGCCGGGCGGTGATCTGCGCCCTCGACGTCGGCGCCCTGGTGCGGCTGGCCGGGCCCGAGTCGTTCCCGCCCCGGGCACTGGCCGAGATCCGCCACTTCCGGCCCGGCCTCGGCACCTTCAAGGTCGACTGGGCGCTCGACGGTCAGGTCCCGTGGGCCGCCGAGGAGTGCCGCCGGGCCGCGGTGGTGCACGTCGGCGACAGCGTCACCGACATGAGCCGCTCGGCCTGGGAGGCCGCCCATGGCCTGCTGCCGGGCAAGCCGACCCTGATCCTGGGCCAGCAGTCGCTGGCCGACCCCTCCCGCGCCCCCGCCGGCCAGCACACCCTCTGGGGGTATGCCCACGTCCCGGCGCGGCCGGCCGGGGACGCGGCCCGGCCGCGGGCCAGCAGGGCCGGCTGGGACCGCTCGACCGAGCCGTTCCTGGAGCGGATGGAGGCGGCCATCGAGGCCCACGCCCCCGGCTTCCGCGAGCGGGTGCTGGCCAGGCGGGCCTGGAACCCCGCCGACCTTGAGGCGGGCGACGCCACCCTGGCCGGCGGCGACATCTCGGCCGGGTCGTTCGCCATCGACCAGCAGCTGCTGTTCCGGCCCGGCCCGTCCTGGTGGCGCTGGGGCACGCCGGTCAAGGGCCTGTACCTGGGCGGGGCCAGCGCGCCACCGGGGGCCGGGGTCCACGGCGCCTGCGGCGACCTGGCCGCCCGCCAGGCCCTGGCCGACCGCGACCGCCCCCGGCTGCTGGCCCTGACCGCCGCCGGCGCCGCCGCGGCCGTGCTGGCCGCCGGCCGCGGCCGCCGCCGGCGGCGGTCGGGGACCTAGGCGTCGCCGACCCGCTCGGCGTTCCCCTCCGCGCCCAGGTTCACGGTCACGGTGAGCTCGTCGGTGCCGCGGACCACCCGCAGGGCCAGGGTCTGGTCGTCGCCGACCTGGTCGAGCACCTCGTACAGCTCGTCGGCGTCGGTGACCGCGCGGCCGCCGGCCTCGACCAGCAGGTCGCCGGTGCGCAGGCCTGCCCGGTGGCCCGGGCCGCCGTCCTCGACCACCCGGACCAGCAGGCCGTCGCGCTCGGGCAGGCCGACGGCGCGGCGCAGCTGCCTGGCCACCCGGGCCGGGGCGATGCCGATGCCGAGGCGGGGCCGGGCCGTGGTCTCGCCCCGGCCCAGGGCGTCCAGGCGCTGGCGCAGCTCGGCGTCGCCCGGCAGGGCCAGGTAGAAGCCGTCGCCCAGCCGATTGGTGTCGATGCCGAGCAGCCGCCCGGCGGCGTCGACCACCGGGCCGCCCGAGGCGCCCCTGGGCAGGGGCGCGGTGTGCTCGATGCTGCCGGCGATCCGCCGGCCCCGCGGCCCCCGGAAGGCCCGGCCAACGGCCGAGACCAGCCCGAAGGTGACCCGCAGCTGCCCGCCCGGGTTGGCCAGGGCGAACACCGGCGCCCCGACCCGGGCCTCGGCGTCGGTGGCCCAGGCGATCGGCGGCGCCCCGCCGGTGTCGACGGCGATCACGGCCAGGTCGGCGTCGACGTCGACCCCGGCCACGCGCCCCACGGCGCTGCGGTCGCCGTCGAACACCACCGTGGTCTCCTCGCCGCGGAGGTTGTGGGCGTTGGTGGCCACCAGCCCGTCGGCCAGCACCACCCCGGAGCCGCGGCCCCGGCCGCGGCCGATCCCGACCACCGACGGCCCCACCCGGTCGGCCACCTCGCGGACGGCCTGCTCCAGCTCGTCGAGCACGCTCATGCGGCGCTCCTCTCCAGCTAGTAACTTGTTGATCGCAAGCTACTAGTGAACCGGAGGAGACGCAACCACGCCGCACCCGTACGATGGCCCCATGACCGAGCCCCCTTCCGCGTCCCCGCTGGACGAGGCGACCGCGAGGGTCGGGGACCGCTGGACCCTGCTGCTCATCGAGGCCCTCCTTGAGGGCCCGCGCCGCTTCAACGAGCTGGTCGACGCCCTCCCCGGCATCGCCCCCAACGTCCTCTCCAAGCGCCTCAAGCACCTGGAGCGCGAGGCCGTCCTGGTCGGCCAGCCCTACTCGCGCCGGCCGCTCCGGCTCGCCTACGAGCTGACCGCCTCGGGCCGCGAGCTGGCCGGCGCCCTGCGCCTGCTGGCCCAGTGGGGCGCCGACCGCGCCGGCTCGCCCGACCCCGAGGGCCTGCGCCACCTCACCTGCGGCACCCCCCTGGAGGCCCGTTGGTACTGCCCGACCTGCGCCCGGCCCGTCGTCGACGACGACGCCGGCGATCTCCGCTTCGCCTGAGCGGCCGGCTCAGGCCGGGTGCTCGACCAGGACGGGGCGCTGGGCGAGGATGGCGGCGACCTCGCTGCGGAGCTCGGCCTCGGCGAAGGGCTTGGGGATGAAGCCGGTGGCGCCGGCGGCGGCGGCCCGGTCGCGGGCGTGGCGGTCGTCGCTGGCCGACATGACCAGGACGGGCAGGTCGTCAACGGCCGACGCGCGCAGGCGGGCGACCAGCCGGGCCGGGTCGACGCCGGGGAGGTCGAGGTCGACCAGGACCAGGTCGGGATGCTCGGAACCGACCATGCGCAGGCCCTCCTCGGCCTGGCCGGCGGCGATCACCTCGTAGCCGTCGACCAGCACGGCGGCGGCGACCTCGGCGATCGAGTGGTCGTCGTCGACGACCAGCACCTTGGGCGGGGTCTTGACCGCCGGGGCGACCTGGGCCGGCGGCTCGGCGCCGGCGCGGCGGGCCGCCCGCCGGGCCAGGTCGGGGTCGGGCGGGGTGACCCGCAGGACCTCCTCAAGGGTGGTGTGGCCGGCCAGGGCCTTGGCCAGGCCGTCGGCCCGCATGCTGCGCATGCCGCCGGCGACCGCCTCCTCCTTGACCGCGACCTCGGTCGCCCTGGCCACGATCAGCTCTTGCATCTTCCTCGTCACCCGGACCACCTCGAACAAGCCGATGCGGCCCTGGTAGCCGGTCTGGGCGCAGAAGCCGCAGCCGGGGCCCGATCGCAGCCCGGCCTCGTCGATCAGGCTCGGGTCCAGGCCTAGCAGCTCCAGGGTCCGCGGGTCGGCTTCGACCGGCTCCGAGCACTTCGAGCAGGGCACCCGGGCCAGGCGCTGGCCGACCACCAGGGTGAGCGAGGAGGTGATCAGGAACGGCTCCACGCCCATGTCGATCAGCCGGCTGACCGCCGCCGGGGCGTCGTTGGTGTGCAGGGTGGAGAGCACCAGGTGCCCGGTCATGGATGCCTGCATGCTGATGGAGGCGGTCTCGGGGTCGCGGATCTCGCCGACCATCACGATGTCCGGGTCCTGGCGCAGGATGGTCCGCAGGCCGCTGGCGAAGGACAGCCCGACCCGCTCGTTGATCTGCACCTGGTTGACCCCGGCCATCTGGTACTCGACCGGGTCCTCGAGGGTGACCACGTTGATATCGGGGCGGATCACCGAGGCCAGCCCGGCGTACAGCGAGGAGGTCTTGCCCGACCCGGTGGGGCCGGTGATCAGGATCAGCCCCTGCGGCTCGGCCAGGGCCCGCTCGACCACCACCCGGTCGCGCTCGCCCAGCCCGACCTCGGCCAGCGTCTTGGCCTTCTCGGTCTCCTTGCGCAGCAGCCGGATGACGACCGTCTCGCCGTGCATGGTGGGCATGGACGAGACCCGGGTGTCGGCCTCCTGCCGGTCCAGCTTGATGCGGCCGCGACCGTCCTGGGGCTTGCGCCGCTCGGAGATGTCCATGCCCGACAGGATCTTGATCCGGGAGATCAGCGGCCCCTGGATCGGCTTGGGGACCACGGTGACCTCGCGCAGCAGCCCGTCGATGCGGTAGCGGACGCGCACGTCGCGCTCCTGGGGCTCGATGTGGATGTCGGAGGCGCGGCTGTGCAGGGCCTCGCCCATGATGGCGTTGACCAGCCGGACGACCGGGGCGTCGTCGACGTCGCCGACCTGGTCGAGCTCCTCCTCGCGCTCCTCGCCGGCCTCCAGGCCCTCGACGTCGGCCAGGGCGCCGAAGGTGTCGCCGGTCCCGCTGGAGCCGGTCCCGCCGTAGTAGCGGTTGACCGCCTCCTGCACGTCCGAGGCGGTCGCCACCGCGGTGCGCACCGAGGCCAGCTTGGTGGCCAGGCGGATGTCGTCGAGGGCGAGCACGTTGGTCGGGTCGGCCAGGGCGACGGTGAGCACGTCGTGGGCCAGGGTGACCGGGACCGCGCCGTGGCGCACGGCCACGTTGCGGGGGAGCACGGCCAGGGTCTCGTCGGGGATGGGCATGCTGCCCAGGTCCAGGAACGGCAGGCCGAGCTGGTCGGAGAGGGCGCGGGCGATCTGCACCTCGTCGGCCAGGCCGAGCGCGGTGATGACCTCCCCGAGCCGCCGCCGGCGGCCCTTGTCCTCGCGCTGGACGCGCAGGGCCTCCTCCAGCTGCGCCTCGCTGAGGACCCTCCCGGCGACCAGCACCTCGCCGAGCCGGCGACGCCCACCACCGGGCGTCCCGCCAGCGGCCCAGCCTGTGCCCATCTCGGCGGTTCTCCCCTCTCTCCTGGATGCATCTCGTCCTGGTTCTATCGGCAGGCCGGGGCCCCGCGTTGACGGCTGGCCGCCCGGCCCCGAGACTGGCCGCCATGAAGCTGGGCCTGGCCGTTCCCCACTACGACGTCTCGTTCCCCGACCGGCAACCCGCCACCTTCGAACGGATCGCCCGGTATGCCGAGCTTGCCGAGTCGCTCGGCTTCTCCCAGCTCTGGGTCTCGGACCACTTCTGGCTGGACCTGGAGCGCTACGGCGGCCCGGCCGGCCGCCAGGGCACCCCGGAGTGCTGGACCACCCTGTCCGCCCTGGCCGTGCGGACCAGCCGGATCCGGCTTGGCACCCTGGTCCTGGCGGCCGGCTTCCGGCCGCCGACGCTGCTGGCCAAGATGGCCGCCACCCTCGACCGGCTCAGCGGCGGGCGGCTCGACCTCGGGCTGGGGGCGGGCTGGAACCGGACCGAGTTCGTCGAGAACGGGCTGCCGTTCCCCCGTCCCGCCGAGCGGCTGGCCATGCTCGAGGAGGCCCTCGGGGTGCTGGACGCCCTGCTCGGCAGCGCCGGGACGCCGGCGTCGTTCCACGGCCGCTTCTTCTCCGCCGACCAGGCCCCGGTCGTCCCGGGGCCGCTGCAGCGGCCTCGCCCGCCGCTGTGGGTCGGGGGCAGCGGCGACCGGCTGCTCGGGGTGGTGGCGCGGGCCGCCGACGGCTGGAACCTCTGCTGGTCGGTGACGCCCGAGGCCTACCGTGAGCGGGTGGCGGTCCTGGAGGCCGCCTGCCGGCGAGCCGGCCGCCGGCCCCAGGAGGTGCGGCGCTCGCTGGGGCTGAACATGCTGGTCGGCCGGGACGCCGACGACCTGGTGGAGCGCTGGGGCAGGCTGCGGGCCCACACCCCGCCGGGGGTCGTCGACGGGGTGGAGCTGCGCGACTGGGCTGCCTCGCGGCTGGTCGGGACCCCGGGCGAGATCCTCGCCCAGCTCCGGGAGTGGCAGGCCCTCGGGGTCGAGCAGGTGGTGGCCAGCTTCTCCGGGCTGCCGTTCTCGGTGTTCGAGGACGAGCAGCTGGAGCTGGCCGCGGAGCTGGTCCTGCCGGAGATCGAGAGGTTAAGCGCGTGAGACGGGAGGATCGGACGGGGCCTCCCAAGGGCGGATCCCCAACCGCCCGATACCCGTCCCCCGTCCCGCCTCACGGCCCCCACCCCATTCCCCGGCCTCGGCGGCGGGAAACCTGGGCTCAGAACCGCACCGCGGTCAGGGTGAAGCTGTGGGCGGCCGGTCGGGGCTGGTCCAGGTCGGGATGGGCGGCCTCGACCTCGGCCCGCAGCCGGCGGGCGGCGGTGGCGAAGACCTCGTCGGGGAGCCGCCAGGTGTAGGAGTAGATGCGGCCCTCGACCGACGCCAGCGCCTGGCCGTAGGTCTCCTGGGCCTCCCAGACGACCGGCTCAAGGGTTCTGGCCGTGCCGCCGAGGGCGGTGAGCGCCTCGACCTTCTGGGCGTCGTCGCCGGTGCCGACCCGGCGCGGCCCGCCGCCCAGCTCCCTGGCCAGCTCGTCGAAGCGGGCCAGGGTCTCGAACCGCGGGCCGTCGCCGCCGCGGTGGCGGCCGCCCCGTCCGATCACCACCGCCCCGCCGGGGGCGAGCACCCGCCGGGCCTCGGCCAGCGCCCGCCGCCATTCGGGGACCAGGTGGAGCACGTGCACCTCGAGGACGGCGTCGAAGCCGGCGTCGGGGAAGGGCAGCCGGGTGGCGTCGGCCTGGAGCACCGGCGGCGGCGCCAGCCCCTCGGCGGCCGCCTTGGCCCGGTAGCGGTCCAGCATCGGCCGCGACAGGTCGACCCCGACGATCCGGCGGCCCCGGCGGTGCAGCGGCAGGGCGATCCGCCCGGTGCCGGCGCCGACCTCCAGCAGGCGCTCGGCCGGGCCGACGGCCGCCTCCAACTGGTCGGCGACCAGCTCCTCGACGGCCGCCGGCACGCCCCGGCTCTCGTCGTAGTACCCGGCGGCCCGGTCGAAGGCGATCGAATCCGGTTGCCGGGATCCGGGTCGCTCGCGGCCACCCCCCGCCGGCTGGGCCGTCGTCACAGCACCGCCCTGGCCACCACCTGGGCGGGGGCGGCGTCGGCGGGGGGCAGGGGGCGGCGGGCGACCAGGCGCTCGATCCGGCCGAGGCGGCGGGTGACGGCCAGGCGCCGCTCCCACAGCTCGACCGCGACCCCCTCGCCGCCGGCCTGGATGTCGACCCAGTTCACCGGGTAGGTGGGGACGAACACGGGCGGGAGCGCCAGCCAGGCCCGCACCGGGACCAGGCCACGGACCCAGCAGCCGGCGTCGGCCGCCACCCGGTCCCCGGGCAGGCGGATGATCCCGGGCTCGTGGGTGTGGCCGGTGACCAGGACGGCCGCGGCCGGGTCGCGCCGGGCCAGCAGCTCGGGCAGGTCGCCCTTGCGGGCCTGGGCCTCGTCGGCGGCCTCGTCGGGGGTGGGCAGGCCGTAGGCGGCCGCGGCCCGGCGGAAGCTGCGGCCCAGGAAGGTCGACAGCAGGGCGAGCAGGGCCAGGTTGGTGAGCACGAACGACGACACCCAGCGCACCGCCCGGGTGCCCAGGTAGGCGATCCGGCCCAGGTCGCCGACCAGCAGCCCGACGGCCAGGTTGAGGGCGATGGCCAGCAGCACCAGCGGCAGGGCGAAGTCGCGCAGGGCCCGCCCCATGAACTTGTAGAAGAAGTTGGAGACCAGCCACCAGGGGACCAGCAGCCCGGGGCGGACGTTGTCGACCTCGTCGAGGGCCAACTGCGGGTAGCGGCGGTCGGCCGCCTCCAGCCGGTTCACGAACTCGGCCACCACGTGGTCGCCGACGGGCACGTCCAGGGGGTCGAACGGGTCGGTGCGCCGGTTCCAGCGGTCGAGGGCGTCGCCGTGCTCGGCCACCACCCCGACCGGCTCCCCGCCGCCGGGCCGCTCGACCGCGACCCGGGCGTGGAGGGCGAACTCGGTCACCCCGAACCGGTCGGCGACCAGCTTGCGGGCCCTCCCGTCCCAGGCCAGGGTCGAGTCGTGGTTGCCGACCAGGTACAGCACGGTCGCCCCGGGCCGGGCGGCCAGGCGCCGCAGGACCTCGCCGATCGGCGCCGCCGCCGGGCCGTCGAGCACCCTGGCCACCCGCTCCTCGGCCGGGCCGTCGACCTGGAGCAGGTCGAGGACGTCGCCGCCGAGGGCCAGCAGCACCTGGCCGGGATGCCGTTGCAGGGAGCCGAGCAGCTCGCACAGCTCGGCGGTGGCCGCGAAGTCGTCGCTCGGCCCGGTGTCGGTCAGGTGCAGGTCGGAGACGAACACCAGGCGGCCACCGGGCTCGAGGCGCAGGTCCAGGTCGAGCGGGCACGGTTCGGGAACGACGGACGGGCTCATCGGCCCAAGTCTACGACCAGGCCGGGGGGGTCCGGGGGGACCGCCGGGGTGGTC
>Ga0307278_10001771_pt1 | contig 10681 bp, 9 predicted proteins | sample ER_DNA_117_FD_194482 | JGI IMG/M metagenome (GOLD analysis project Ga0307278, IMG submission 194482) | Bulk soil microbial communities from the East River watershed near Crested Butte, Colorado, United States - ER_DNA_117 | ecosystem: Environmental > Terrestrial > Soil > Floodplain | place: USA...
GGGTCGTCTCGACCGCGGTGAACATCCCGGCGATCAGCCCCGAGGACATGGACGTGCTCGGCCCGTTCATCCCGCTCACCGATCGGCTGGGCCGGCTCGCGATGACGCTCGCCGAGGGCTCGAGCGTCGAGCGCGTCGACGTCGAGTACTTCGGCCGGATCGCAGAGCGCGACACGCGCCTGCTCACGCTCGCCGTGCTCCAAGGTGTGCTCGCGGGCCACTGCGAGGAGGACGTCAATCTCGTCAACGCGCCGACGCTGGCCGAGGAGCGCGGGATCGGCGTGTCCGAGCGCAAGGAGACGGTCGCGCGCGACTTCACCGACCTGGTGCGCATCTCGATCGTCACCGGCGACGAGCGCTACCGCGTCGTCGGTACCACGCTCGGCCGCCAGAACCGACCGCACCTGCTCGAGGCCTGGGGCCAGCGCTTCAACCTCCAGCTCGACGAGGGCGCCCACCTCGCGCTGTTCCGCTACTACGACCTCCCGGGCATGATGGGCCGCGTCGGGACGGTGCTGGGCCAGCGCGGCGTGAACATCTCCTCCGCCGCGGTCGGCCGCCAGCCGCCGGGCGAGGACGGCCGCCGCAACGAGGTCGCCGTGATGGTCGTCACGACCGACTCGCCCGTGCCGCGCGGCGTGATCGACGAGATCGCGCGGTCCGAAGGCTTCCTCGCGGGCCGCGCGGTGTCCTTGTGACGCGTCGCCACCGGGACGTGGAGATCGTTCCGGTGCTCGACGTCCGGCTGAGCGTGTCGAGCCACGGGACCGCCTGCAGGGCAGCCTCCCGTCTGCGCTCCGGGAGTTACTGGGCCTGCGCCTGGGGCGTGGGGTAGCAGCGCTCCATCATCTCCCACAGCCCCGAGCGGCGCAGCTCGGCCTCGAAGAACCAGTCGGGCGCGTCGGCGGGGATGCGCTCGTGGTGCACCGGCCGCAGCGGCGCCTCCGTCGCCGGGTAGAGCTGGGCGAAGAGCCGGACGCGCAGGCCGACGAGCTCCTCCGGCGCTCGCTGGGCCCGGCGTAGGCGGGCGAGGTGCTGTTCGACGATTCTCCTCATCAGATGTGTCCAGACGTCCGTGTTGCGTGATGTGTTCCAGTGGTCAGCCGCCGGATCCCAGGCTGTGCACCGCCTCCCGTGCGGGCACCTCACCGGCGAACAGCTCGAACGTGAGGCGGATGGTGTTCGGTGCCTGCAGCGTCTCGGCGAGCACGAGCGCGACATCGTCGCGCGGCACCGCGCCGCGGCGGCCCAGCGTGGTGGAGACGTCGACGCGGCCGGTGCCGGGCCCGTTCTGCAGGCCACCCGGCCGCACGATCGTCCAGTCGAGCGTGCTCTCGGCCACCCGCGCGTCGGCCTCCGCCTTCGCGCGCAGGTAGGGCCGCATCGCCTCCGGTCCGGCGTCCGGGTTCTGCGCGCCGATCGAGGAGACGATCACGAAGCGTGCGACGCCGAGCGCCTCGGCGGCCTCCACGCACTTCACGGCCGCGCCGAGGTCGACGGTGCGCTTGCGCTCATCGCCGCTCCCGGGACCCGCGCCCGCCGCGAACACGATCGCATCCGCGCCGCCCACGTGCGGCCGCACGTCGTCGCGCTCCAGGTCGCACAACACGGGAACGCCGCCGTCCGCCTCGAGGTCGGCGGCGTGCTCCGGGTTGCGGATCAGGCCACGCGCGGTGTGCCCGTCGCCCGCCAGTCGGCGGATGAGGCGACGGGCGATCTGTCCATGGCCGCCCGCGATCAGCACGTCCATCGTGCGAGCCTACAGACGCTGGCGCAGCCATTGGTTGGCCTCGCGTCCAAACCTTCTCCGGAGTCGTTGTTGCGCGCGGACGAGGTTGGAGTGGCCGGTGCTCGGCGCGGACGAGGGGTAACTGCCGGCGCGCAGGCGGGAAGCTGCCCTGTGCCGCGATCTCGGGGCGAGACACGGTCAGCTGGACGCCGAGCACCGGCCACCCTGCTCAGCGCACGATGTGCAGGCCGAGCAGCCGAGGAAGAGCAGCTACGCCCGCCGACACCGCGTCGGGCGCGCGGCCCTCCTCCTCGGCGGCCTCCTTGCGGATCAGCGCGCGGCGGATGACCGCGGCGCCCGCGACTCGGAGCGGCTCCGGCGGCACGCGGCGCGGCGCCGGGTCGACGAACGGCAGCTGCGTCACCGGATCGCGGCGGTCCAGCGCGAGCGCCGCCAGCGTCCGCCCGAACAGGTGCGCCGGCGCGACGCCGTTGCCGGTGTACCCGAACGCCGCCCACGCGGGCAGCCCGCGCAGCCCGACGATCGCCGGTCGGTGCGTGGGGGAGACGTCGATCGGCCCGCCCCAGGCATGTGCGATCCGCCGCCCCGCGAGTTGCGGGAAGAAGCGCACGAGGTCCGCGCGGACCTGCGCGATCACGTCGTGGTCGACCTCCATCCGCCCGCCCGTCCGCGCGCCCGCCGCCATCCGGCCGCCGGCCCACCCGAACACGATCCGGTCGTCGCGCGTCGTGCGCATGTAGTGCAGCAGCGCGCGGCCGTCGGAGATCGACTCGCCGCCGCGCCAGCCGAGCGCGTCGAGCACGTCGGGCACCGGCTCGGTGCAGACGATGTGGCTGGAGGACACCGTGAGCCGGTTGCGCAGCGGCCCGAGCGTCCCGGTCGCCGCGTTGATGGCGAACACCGCCGTGCGCGCCCGCACCCGCCCGCCGGGAGTGTCCACCGCCACGCCCTCGGGCACCGGCCGGATCGCGGTCGCCCGGCTGCCCTCGTGGATCAGCGCGCCGCGCGCCAGCAGCCGCTCGCGCAGGCCGAACGCGAGCCGCGCCGGGTGCACCGTCGCGGCGGCGGGGACGAACACGCCGCCGCGGAACAGCGGCGACGCGCAGCGCGCACGCGCCGCCGCCGCGTCCAGCCCGAGCACGGTCGCGCCGTCGACGGCGTCGGCGCTCACGCCGTCCTGCGCCGGCGCCGTCGAGGCGCACAGCTCGCCGCCCTTGCGGTACCAGGCGTCGACGCCCTCCGCCTCGCACCAGGCGCCGATCGCGGCGACCGTCTCGCGCGCCGCCGCCACCCAGCCGGTGGCCGCCGCGTCGCCGTAGTCGGCCCGCAGCGACGGCAGGCTGAGGTCCAGGCTCGACACGAAGCCGCCGTTGCGCCCGCTCGGCCCGTGCCCGCAGCGGCCGGCCTCCAGGACCAGGACCCGCGCGTCAGGCGCCGCCGCCAGCACGTGCCAGGCGGTCCACAGCCCGGTGTAGCCGCCGCCGATCACGACCACGTCGGCGGTCGCCGCTCCCTCCAGCGCGGGCAGCACCGCGGGGCTGCCCGCGTCGGCGATCCAGAAGCCGTGGGCGTCGTGGAGCATCAGGACAGATGCGCCCGCTCGGCGGCGGCCACCGCCGCCCACTCGACGTCGCGCAGCGCCGCCGGGACGTCGACCCCGACGGGATCGTGCGCGAACGTGGGCGGCAGGCCGGCGAGGCCCTCGAGGATCGCGAGGTTGGCGAGCGGCAGGTGTAGGAGCGAGTAGCCGCCCTCGAGCGTCGCGACGAGTCGCCCGCCACACACCTCGCCGGCGAGCGCGACGGCGCGGTCCGCCAGCGCGCGGAACCCCGGCACGGTGATCGACATGCGCCCGAGCGGGTCGGTGGCGGAGGCGTCCTGCCCGGCGGCGATCAGCAGCAGCTCGGGCCGGAACGCCCGCACCACCGGCGCCACGACGCGGTCGAACGCGTGCGCATACCCGTCGTCGCCCGTGCCCGCCGGCAGCGGGACGTTGACGTTCGTCCCGCCCGCCCCGCGCGCGTCGAGCCTGCCCGTGTGCGCGGGGTAGAGCCCGTCCTGGTGCAGCGAGACCGTCAGCACCGACGGGTCGTCGAGGAAGATCTCCTCGGTCCCGTTGCCGTGATGCACGTCCCAGTCGACGATCGCCACGCGGGCGAGTCCGCCCTCCCGCTGCGCCCAGCGCGCCGCGACCGCGACGTTGTTGACGAGGCAGAAGCCCATCGCCGCGTCGTGCTCGGCATGGTGACCGGGCGGGCGCAGCACCGCGAACGCGTTGTCGAGCGAGCCCTCCAGCACCGCTTCCAGAGCGGCGAGCAGCCCGCCGGCGGCCAACAGCAGCGCGTCGTGCGTGCCCGGGCCCGACCACGCGTCGTCGCCGACCTCGACCAGCTGTCCGGTCGCCGCGGCGTCCAGCACGCGGCGCACGTGCGCCTCGGTGTGGGCGAGCCCCAGCTCCGCCTCGGTCGCGAAGCGAGGCGCGACCTCGATCACGGTGCCGAGCACGCCGCTGCCCTCGAGCGCGCGGCGCGTCAGCGTGAGGCGCTCCGGCCGTTCGAACGGCGGCACCGCGGCCCACGCGGGCAGGCCACCGGGCGGCACGCCGCCGGGCGGCTCGTGCGCGACGCAGCGCTCGTCGTAGACGAGCCCGGTCCGGCGCTCAGGCAAGCCCGAGCCCGGCTCCGTCGCCGCCCTCGGTGCGCGCTGCGCGGCGCAGGATCAGCGCGGCCGTGCCCAGCCCGAGCAACGTCACCGCGAGCATCATCGTCGCGGCGGCGTTGAGGTCCGGCCGCAGACCGAAGCGGATGCCCGACAGGATCCGCAGCGGCCAAGTGTCGTTGCCCGCGCCGGCCGTGAAGTTGGAGATCACGACGTCGTCGAACGAGAACGTGAACGACAGCATCGCGCCGGCCACGATCGCCGGCGCCAGGCGCGGCAGCGTGATCTGCCGGAACGTCGCCAGCGCGGACGCGCCGAGGTCGCGGCTCGCCTCCTCCAGCGACGTCCCCATCGAGACGAAGCGGGCGCGCACCACGAGCAGCACGAGCGACGCGTTGAACACGGTGTGGCCGATGAACATCGTCACGAGGCCGAGGTCGAAGCCGACGTTGACGAAGAAGATCAGCGACGACACCGCGATCACCAGCTCCGGCACCACGAGCGTGAGGAAGACGAGCACGTCGAACGGGTTGCGCACCCGCCGGCTGACGCGCGAGAGCGCCAGCGCCGCCGCCGTGCCGAACACCGTCGCGACCGCCGCCGAGGCGAACGCGATCTGCACCGAGCGGCCGATCGCCGACGTGATCGTGTCGTCCTCGAGCGCGCGCCCGAACCACTTCGTCGAGAACCCCGCGAACTCCGCCACGTTCGCGCCGGAGTTGAACGCGTAGATGACGACGACGAGGATCGGGAAGAACAGGAACGCGTAGACCAGCGCGCTGTAGCCGCCGAGCAGCGCGGGCACCGAGACGAGCCGCGGAACGATCGCGATCGCCGCCGCGCCGAGCACCAGCCCGATCGCGCCGCGCGCCGACACATCGCCGTTCCCCAGCGCGAGCAGGAACATGACGACGGCGATCAGGCCGAGCACGAGGCAGAGCGCGCCCGTGAAGGCGCCGACCTTGCGCAGCGCCTCAGGCACCGTACTCCTGCTCCGTGCGGGTCGAGAGATAGAGGTAGAGCGCGACGAAGAACGACAGCGCTCCCATCACGAGCAGCGAGAGCGCCGAGCCGAGCGCGTAGTCCTGCGCCTCGAGGAACAGGCGCTGGATCGTGTTGCCGATGAAGTCCACGCGGCCACCGCCGAGCACGAGCGGGATCACGTACTCGCCCATCATCGGGATGAACACGAGCAGCGTGCCGGTGATCAGGCCGGGCGCGGTCAGCCGCAGCGTGATCTGGCGGAACGCGGCCCACTGGCTCGCGCCGAGGTCGGTGGCAGCATCGATCAGCCGCCAGTCCATCCGCTCGAGCGTCGCGTAGAGCGGCAGCACGAACAGCGGCAGGTAGTTGTAGACGAGGCCGATCTGGATCGCCGTCGTCGTGTAGAGGATGTCGAGCGGCCCGTCGGTCAGCTTCAGCGACTGCAGCCAGTCCGAGAGGAAGAACTCCGGCGACAGCACGATCAGGAACGAGTACGTGCGGATCAGGAACGAGGTCCAGAACGGCACGATGATCAGCGCGAGGTAGAAGCCGCGCCGGCGCTCGGGCGCGTAGCGGGCGATCCAGTACGCCAGCGGATAGCCCACGAGGATGATCAGCAGCGTGCCCACCGCCGCCGTCCGCAGCGTGCGCAGGAACGTGTCGACGTAGAGCGGGTCCAGACCGGCCTCGAAGTTCCCCAGGTCGAAGCCGTACGCGACGCCGCCGAACCCGACCGGCGTGGCGACCGCGAACAGGACCAGGAACACCAGCGGCGTGAGGAAGAACGCGCAATAGAACGCGAGCGACGGGAGTGCGAGCTGGAACGGGTAGTCGACGTGCTCGGCCCGGTCGGCGCCCGTGGCGTGCCGGATCGCCACGCCGCCGACCAGGAACACCGGAACGGCGACGAGCAGGAGCACGACGCTCGGGGCCAGGCCGAGCCCCAGGTTGCCGATCTGCGTGTAGATCGCGACCGCGATCACGAGCAGCACCAGCCCGGCCAGGGCGCCCACGATGCGGCCGCGTGGGCGCGCGGCCGCGGGCACGGCGACGGACGTGGCGTCGGCCACCGCCATCGTCAGGCAGCCTTGAACTCCGTGTACGCCCGGTTGCGCTGCTGCAGGCCCCTGGCTGTCTCGATCTGGGACTCGTAGCCCTGGATCTTCTCGTCCCGGATGTTGATGACCGGATCGCTGGCGAGCTTCGGGTCGACGCCCTCGATCCCGACCACGGGCACGGGGTACTGGTGGTAGTTCATCTCCTTGCCCGCATTCACGGGATCCAGCACGAAGTCGATCCACTTGTGCGCCGCGACGGGGTGCTGGGCGTCGGCGGAGATGACCCAGTTGTCGACCCAGTACTCGGTCGGGCCCTCGGGCACGAGGAACACCATCTCGCGGTCCTTCTTGGCGAGAGCCACGATCGCGCGCCGGATGTCGCCGTTCCAGCCCATGCCGAAGTCGATCTCGCCCCGCGACGCACGCTCGATGAACGTCGAGTTGATCGTGTCGACGTTCGGCTTGACGTCGACCAGCAGCTGCTTGGCCTTGTCGATCTCGCCCTGGTCCTCGGTATTGATCGAGTAGCCCAGCCCCGCGAGCGCGATCGCCATCACCTGCGTCCCGCCCTCGAGGAAGTTGACCCGCATGTCCTTGAACTGTGGGCTCTTGAGCAGATCGAAGCACTCCGCGATCGTCTTCGGCTGCTCGGAGACCTTGTCGGTCAGCCAGTAGAAGCTTGTGATGCCGTAGTCCTTGGGGACCGAGTACTTGTTGCCCGGGTCGTAGTCGGTCTTGGTGAACGCGGGCGAGATGTTCTTCATGTTCGGGATCAGCTCGTGCGTGAGCGGCATGATCAGCCCGAGGTCGGCCATCGTCTTGACCGCATAGCCGGTGGGCGCGATCACGTCGTACTTCGAGCCGCCGGCGCGCAGCTTGGCCAGGATCTCGTCGTTGGCGCCATAGCCCGAGACCTTGATCTTGGGCCCGTACTCCTTGGTGTACGCCTTGTAGTTGGCGGGGTCGGAGTAGTCGACCCAGTTGGCCAGCAGCAGGTCGCCGTCCTCGACCTGGCCGTCGGCGGGCGTCGGCGGCTTGGTCTCGGACGTCTCCTCGGTCCCGCCTCCGCCGCCGGAGCCGCCGCCCCCGCCGCTGCTGCTGCCGGTGGACCCGCCGCAGCCGGCCAGGTACGCCGCCATCGCCGCGCCGCCGCCGGCGAGCAGGGCCTGGCGACGCGTGACCATGCGCTCCACCGCCCGGCGGCGGGATTCGGGAACCAGGATGTTCAGCTCGTCGGGTAGGTCCGGCATGTCAGTCGCTTCCTTTCGTTTGATCACGCCTGCAGTTCCAGGGGCTCGGCGACCGTCGCTGGCGCGCCGTCCGCAGGGCCGAGCAGCAGCGCGGCGGTGGGGCTCCAGCCGAGCCACAGCTTGTCGCCGGGCGAGATCTCGGTGAGGCGCTCGTCGCCCGCGCGGCGCTGGCGGGCGACGAGCTCCTCGCCGGTCTCCAGCACCGCGACGATCTGCAGATTGTGGCCGAGCACCATCGCGGTCAGGCACGTCGCCGGGGTGCCCTCGCCGCGGGTGTTGGCGTGCACCTCCTCGGGGCGCAGGCCCAGCCGGACGCGCTGGCCGACCTCGGCCTGCTCGACGACCCGACCGATCCCGAAGCGCGCCGCTCCGACGCTGGCCACGAGGTGCTCGGCGTCGCGCTCGAGCGTGCCCTCGAGGTGGTTCATGTCGCCGATGAAGTCGGCCACGAACGGCGTCGCGGGGCGGTCATAGATCGCGGAGGGAGCGGCGAGCTGGTCGATCCGCCCGGCGTCCATGACGGCGATGCGGTCGGCCATCGCCATCGCCTCCTCCTGGTCGTGCGTGACGACGATGAACGTGATGCCGACGTCGCGCTGGATGCGCTTGAGCTCGACCTGCATCGCCTTGCGCAGCTTCTGGTCCAGCGCGCCGAGCGGCTCGTCGAGCAGCAACACCTTCGGGTTCATGACGAGCGCGCGGGCGAGCGCGACGCGCTGCTGCATGCCGCCGGAGAGCTGCGCCGGCTTGGCCTGCTCGCGGCCGGTCAGGCGGACCAGCTCCAGCGCCTCCTGGGCCTGGCGGTATCGGTCCTCCTTGCGCACCTTGCGCTGCTTGAGACCGTAGGCGACGTTGTCGAGCACGGTCAGGTGCGGGAACAGCGCGTATGCCTGGAAGACCGTGTTGACGTCGCGCTTGTTGGGCGGGATGCCGACCGCGGAGCGGCCGCCGATCTCGATCTCGCCCTCGGTCGGCTCGTCGAAGCCCGCGATCATCCGCAGCGTCGTCGTCTTGCCACAGCCCGACGGCCCGAGCAGCGCAAGGAATTCGCCCGGATGCACCTCGAGGTCGATGTCATCGACCGCGACGAGATCCCCGAATCGCTTGGTGACGCCGTGCAGCACGACGTCCGGAGCAGCCCCCTTCTCCATGTGGCGCGCAACATACAGAACGCACATAAAGGCTGTCCAGTCCGGACAAAAGGTCTAGACCCTCTGGCCGAGCGGTCGATCGGCCGTTACTGTGCAGTGGCGATGGCATTGCGCCTGCACCTCGCCCTCCTTCTCCTCCTCCCCCCTCGGGGGGAATAGCGCGTGGCGGCCGCGAAGCCGCAAACCCAACTGGAGAAGGACCGAGGTGAAACCGAAAGGAGCAGTGCCATGGACCCCGACCGGGTCATCATCTTCGACACGACCCTGCGCGACGGCGAGCAGTCCCCCGGGATCTCGCTGAACGCGACCGAGAAGCTCGAGATCGCGCAGCAGCTGGCGCGGCTGGGCGTCGACGTGATCGAAGCCGGCTTCCCGATCGCCTCGCCGGGCGACTTCGCGGCGGTGCAGGCGATCGCCCGCGAGGTGCACGGCCCGGTGATCGCCGGGCTGGCGCGCGCTCAAGCACCCGACATCGAGCGTGCCGCCGAGGCGGTACGGGATGCAGAGCGACCTCGCATCCACACGTTCATCTCGACGTCGGACATCCACATCGAGCACCAGCTGCAGTCGACGCGCGAGGACGTCAAGGGCCAGGCGCGCGCGGCGGTCCAGCACGCCAAGTCGTTCGTCGACGACGTCGAGTTCTCGCCGATGGACGCCACGCGCGCCGATGCGGAGTTCACGGCCGAGGTGCTGCAGATCGCGATCGACGAGGGCGCGACGACGATCAACGTCCCCGACACCGTCGGCTACGCGACGCCGGACGAGTACGCCGCGTTCCTGGGGCGGCTGTACGACTTCGTCCCGGCCCTGCGCGACGTCGTCCTGTCCGTCCACTGCCACGACGACCTCGGCCTGGCCGTCGCGAACTCGCTGGCCGGTGTGCGAGCGGGCGCGCGCCAGGTCGAGTGCGCGATCAACGGCATCGGCGAGCGCGCCGGCAACGCTTCGCTGGAGGAGATCGTGATGCTCCTGCACACGCGCGCGGACCATCTGGGCTACACGACCGGGATCACGACGCGCGAGATCGCGCGCACCAGCCGGATGGTCTCGCGCCTGACCGGCTACCCGGTGCAGCCGAACAAGGCGATCGTGGGCCGCAACGCGTTCGCGCACGAGTCCGGGATCCACCAGGACGGCGTGCTGAAGGAGCGCACGACGTTCGAGATCATGGATGCGACGACGGTCGGGCTGGAGGGCAACGACCTGGTGCTGGGCAAGCACTCGGGTCGCCACGCGCTCAAGAGCGCGCTGCAGGAGCTGGGCTTCCAGGTGGACGGCCAGGCGCTGAACACCGCGTTCAAGCGCTTCAAGGAGATCGCCGACCGCAAGAAGACCGTGACGGCGATGGACCTGGAGGCACTCGTCACCGACGAGCTTCGCGACCAGCTCCGCTCCTACACGCTCGAGTGGTTCGATGTGGACGTCTCCAACCGCCGCCCGCCGCACGCGCGCGTCGCGGTGCGCACGCCGGACGGCGATGAGGTCGTCGGCGACTTCACCGGCGACGGGCCGGTCGACGCGATCTTCCGCGCGATCAACGCGGCGACCAAGCGCGAGGCGCGGCTGCGGGAGTTCCGGATCGACGCGGTCACCGGCGGCCAGGACGCGCTCGGCGAGGCGAGCGTGGTGCTCGAGCTGGCGGGCCAGTCCGCGGCGGGGCAGGGCGTCTCGACCGACATCATCGATGCGGCCGCCCAGGCCTACATCCGCGCGCTCTCGAACGCCGAGCGCAAGGTCCACGCGGCGACGGCCGAGCAGCCGGAGGCGGAGCTCACGCCGACGCCCTGAGCGCGGCGAGCACAGTTGGCGATCACCGGCCGGCGTCGT
>Ga0307278_10001772_pt1 | contig 10680 bp, 9 predicted proteins | sample ER_DNA_117_FD_194482 | JGI IMG/M metagenome (GOLD analysis project Ga0307278, IMG submission 194482) | Bulk soil microbial communities from the East River watershed near Crested Butte, Colorado, United States - ER_DNA_117 | ecosystem: Environmental > Terrestrial > Soil > Floodplain | place: USA...
TTTCTGTCTAGACATCCGCCTTGACCGTCTTCGTGTTTCGCCTGTCCGGGGGGGAAACATCTTCAGGCGGTCGGTGTATCTCCTTGTGAATGGGTGCAACCGATGCGCAGCTGATCACCCGTGCCCGCGAGGATCCCGAGGCGCTGGCGGAGCTCTACCTGCGCTACCGAGAAAGGCTCTACCGCTGGTTTCGACTGCGGCTTCCAGAGGCTGCGGCCTCCGAGTTGACCGCCGAGTTGTTCGCGCAGGTGGCGCTCGGCCTCAAGCGCTTCCGCGACGAGGCCAACGGCTCTGCCGCACCCTGGCTCTACGGGATCGCGAAAAACCTGCTGCGTCGCTACTACGCACGCGGCCGAATCGAAGAGAACGGGCGCCGCCGACTTGGGCTGCCGATCCGCTCATACGAGCAAGACTTCGAGGCCATCGAGGAGCGAATCCGGGCGAACCAGCTCCAAGGCGACCTCGAATCGGCGCTCGACTCGCTCCCCAAGACGCAACGAGAAGCCCTCACGCTGCGCATCGTCGGCGAGCTTCCGTACGAGGAGGTCGCTGCGACGCTTGGCTGCTCGGAGACTGCGGCACGAATACGCGTGATGCGCGCGCTGGGCAAGCTCGGCCGACTCCTCGGAGCTGCGCGGGCCCGTCCCGCAGACTGACGTGGCCGAGATCGCGCAGCTCTACGACCCGGCGACGCTCCCTACTGCTCGCTTATGAAGGAGCCCATACGCGCCAACGAATAGAAGACCAGGTAACTGACCAGCAGGAACGACGTGAACAGGATGGTCAGCGCCACAGGCCGCGGATGGCTGAGCGGATCAAGCGCGCCATTGGCGATCCTGCTCAAGAGGGGCCCCGGCCGCACGAAGACGTCCCACGAGTTCCAGCGGAGGACGCGGCCGAGATAGATGCCGAACGAGCTCAACGCGAGTGCCGCCACCACGAGGGCCCACGCGTTCACCGCTCCGACCATCCGCCGCGCCACGGCGTGCATCAGGAACAGCGACGTCAGGCCCAGCAGGAGTCCAGCCCACGCGGCGGCGGTCAGGAGCAGGAGGTCGTAGAGAACCGGGAGGCCGTCGCCGTGGCCGACGTACTTCAGGTCGGTGACGAGGTACGGGGCGTTCGGAAGGAACAGCAGCCAGAGCGCGCCGATCGCCCCCAGCGCCGGGGTGAAGGGGCCGGACCTCGTCCGCTCGTAGACGACGAGCGCCAGAGCGAACGGGATCCAGGCGAGAACCAGATTCCAGGCGATTCCACGGTGCTCCGAGCTTCCCGTGTACGAGATCCGAAAGGCGATCATCGCGACGACGAATATCGAGAGAACCGCCAGCGAGCCGATCACGGCCACCCGGCGGTCGCTGAACGAGCGGCGAAGATGAGCAAGCACGCTAGGAGCTTAGCCACACGGGTCGGCACGTCGCCCGTCCACCCTAAGAAGCACGAAAGGCACCGTTTCCGGCGCCTTTCGCAGTAGCGGGGGCAGCGCCCGTGCACATCGCCGGCTCGAGTCCGGCTAGCTCAATTTCGCTTCCCTGTCGGCGTCCGGAGCTTCGGGGTGGGCGGTCTAAAGCCGTGCACCGCCCGAGGCCGGTCGCAAAATCGAGCGCGCAGTGACCGGTCGCGGTGTTGCCGGACCCGGCGTAGAGGATGATGTCACTGTCCAGTGAGGTCGGATCAGCGGCCCGGGCATAGTAGATCTTGGTGCCGACCGTGACCGCCGCGACGTTCGAGGATGTGACCGTGCAGTAGCCCCCGATCTGGTGGGCTCCGCTCAACCGTCGAGTTCGTGTCGAGCTGGATGCACGACGCCCGCCGGATCGCGGAATCCACACCTCTTCGGCGTCGACCCGGCGGGTGTGCGCATGTAGCCCTGGGCCGCGACGACGAGCCGGCGCAGCGCCGGGAGCGAGATCGTCCGTACGCTCTGCAAGCTAGCCCACGAAGTCGGAGTGCGACCTTAGCGGCCGCTGAAACGTGCGAGGGCGGCGGTTCGGCTCTGAACGCCGAGCTTCCGGTAGATGTGCTCGAGGTGCTTGCGCACCGTGCCGTGCGCGATCCAGAGCTCGCGGGCGATCTGCGAATTCGTCTTCCCCTCGCGGACCAGCATGAGGACCTCTCGCTCGCGGTCGGTCAGCTCCCCGGCCACCACGCCGTCACCCCAGCCGTCCGCGAGATGCTTTCGCAGCATGGCGTTGCGATGCAGCTGAATCAGGTGCGGCTGGAGCGCGATGAGAACGCTCCGATCGCGCTCGTCGAAATCAGGCCTCGCCTTGCTCCGTCCGAATACCAGGGTCTTCGTGTGCCAGAGCGGCGACGGGATGCCGACCTCGAGTTCCTGCTCCGTCTCCCAGGGCCGGAACCACTCGGTGTAGATCTCGCGGCGGCGCAGCTCGCGGCTCGTGACGAAGTCCGAGATCTTCAGCGCCTCGAATCGGCCCGCCACGCTCTGCGCGCAGAGCGGGTGCTCATGGACGAGCCGCCAGAACGTCTCCATTCCCGGTCCGCGCTCGGGACCGTCTTTGCGATAGGCCACTCCGCGGATCACCTTCTTCCGAACCCGGTCGAGCTCGGTGTACGACAACTCGTCGCAGGCCACCAGGGACGAGAAGCTCTCGAGGACGGCCGGCGGGAAAGGCTCCTCGCTCGCTGCGGCGTACGCGAACTCGAGGAAGCCGAGAATCGTCTGCAGATCCGAGCGGGAGAGGCGCTCCACGTTCCTAAAATACGCCGAAGTGCGTATAGACACAATCGGCGACGCGGGCCATCTTCGAGGTACGGCGCACGACCGAAAGGAGTTTGCGATGTGGAAGTTTCGGCTGTCTGTCCTTCTTGCTCTCGTCGCGGCCGTGTTCGCAACAACAGGCGCTTCTGCCGACCCGGGCACGCACAGCGAGCTGACCGCGATCGCCGGACAGGGAGCCGGACGGGTCGAGCTCGCGCCCACGGCGCACGACGTTGTCGCCCCGGACACCTTCGACGTCCAGGGCACGGTCAACGTCCATCACGCCGCGGCCGGCACGACCTTTACCGTCCTACGCCGCGTCGACTTCAACCCGGACGGCGCCTGCACCGGCGGGACGTGGATGATGCTGCCGCCCCCCAATGCGCCGAGCTTCACGACCTCGAACGGCGGCGCTGGGGCACTGCATTTCGAGATCTCGCGCGGCGCCCCCCTCGTTGACGGGGTCAGCTTTGACGTGCAGTGGCGACTAGAGGGGAGCGATGGCTCCGTTGTGCAGAGCGACTGTTTCACCGTAACGGTGAAGTAGCCGCGCGGTGAGAAAAGCGAAAGGCGCCGTTTCCGGCGCCTTTCGCAGTAGCGGGGGCGGGATTTGAACCTGCGACCTCCGGGTTATGAGCCGCCTCGATCGTGTACACGCATGCCGCCGCGTTCCGCCGAAACGCCGGCTCCGGGCCAGTTTCCGGCCGCGATCGTGCACTTAGGCGGAACACGGTGACATCGCTACGGAAGCCCGATGCTTGCAGAACGCTTGCAGCGCTCTAGTCGGGCCTCAGGCGTCGGATTCCGCCGGCGCCACGATCGCTTCGAGCCGCTCGAGACTGGCGGCCGGCCACAAGGCTTTCATGTCGTAGTAGACCTCGAACGCTGGCACTGAGTCCGGGAGCGTGATCCAGCTCAGCTTGGACCGGGTGAAGATATGAACGTCGGGCGTGACTCCCGAGGGCTGATCGAGCGTACCGCCGCGGACGAACCGCACCTCGGGGCGTCCGTACTCGCTGAAGACTGCCACCTGGCAGGTCGGGCATCGGTAGATCCGTTGTTTGCTGCCGTCATCGCGAGGCACGTCGGTCGGCTGCGGGGCGCCCGCGAGCAGCTCCACGCGGTCGGCTTCGATCAGCAGGTTGATGACGAAGGCGCTTCCGGTCTGGCGCTGACAGTTCAGGCAATGACAGCAATGCGTGAAGAGCGGATCGGACGTAAGCCGGTAGCGAACCGCTCCGCAGGCGCAACCACCCACACGTGGGACGCTCATGGTCCCCTCCTCGAGGAGAAGGCGCTGGAGTGTGGACAGTACCCCCGTTTTCGCGGGCCTGTTTGGATCGCGCTAGCTCGGCTCGGATGTGCGCCCTGAGCCGACGGTGTCGTGAGCCGCTGAGGCAAGTAACGAGGGCTGACGAAGGTGCCCGCGTGGCACGATCCTTTTCGTGACTAGCGCGCACGTCCGTCCTGCCCGCCCCGCCGGCTGGTCCCCGAGGGAACGCTGACGAATGGCGCCGGGCCCCTCGCGTTACGACGCCATCGTGATCGGTGCCGGGCACAACGGGCTGGTGACCGCGTGCTACCTCGCGCGCGCCGGGCTGCGCGTGCTTGTCCTTGAGCGGCGCTACGTCGTCGGCGGCGCCTGCGTCACGGAGGAGACGTTCCCGGGCTTCAAGGTCTCCACCGCCGCCTACGTCAACAGCCTCTTCCACACGGCGATCGTCCGCGATCTGAAGCTGGCCGCCTACGGCTACGAGGTTCTCGCCCGAGAGCCCTCCTCGTTCACACCGCTCCCCGACGGGCGCTCGCTGCTGATGGGCCGAGACGCCGACCTGACCCGCAAGGAGATCGGCAAGTTCAGCGTGCGCGATGCCGAACGCTATTCGCGGTACGAGGCGATGCTCGAGCGGGTGGCGGCGGTGGTCGAGCCCACGCTCACGATGGCAGCACCCGATCTGCTAAGGCCAGGAATCGGCGATCTTCGGACACTGCTCTCGCTGGGACGCGCCTTCAGGCGGCTGGGCGACGGTACCGGCGAAGCGGTGGAGATCCTCACCGGTGCCGCTCGTCCGATCCTCGACCGCTGGTTCGAATCCGAGGAGCTCAAGGGGACGCTGGCAACCGACGCGATCATCGGCGCGATGGCGAGCCCGTCGATGCCGGGTACCGCCTACGTGCTCTTCCATCACGTCATGGGCGAGGGAGGCGGCGCGAGAGGCGTGTGGGGGTACATGCGCGGCGGCATGGGCGGGATCACGCAGGCGTTGGCCGCGGCCGCCCGCGACCTCGGCGCCGACATCCGCTGCGACAACGAGGTAGCACGCATCCTCATTCGCGACGGCCGGGCCGCCGGCGTCGCTCTGGCCGGCGGCGACGAGTTCTACGCGCCCGTCGTGGTCAGCAACGCCGACGCCCAAGTGACGTTCCTGACCCTGCTCGACCGAGACGTACTCCCCCAGGCATTCGTGGCCGACGTCGAGCGGATCAGCTATGCCAGCGCCTCGCTGAAGATCAACGTGGCCCTGGCCGAGCTACCGAGCTTCCGGGCAATGCCGGGCACGGAGCCCGGGCCCCAGCATCGCGGCACGATCCACATCTGTCCGGACCAGGACTACATCGAGCGCGCGTTTGACGACGCCAAGTACGGCCGCCCGTCCGCCGAGCCTGTGCTCGAGTGCACGATCCCCTCGGTGGTCGACCCGACGGTCGCGCCGCCCGGCCGGCATCTGATGTCGATGTTCGTGCAGTACGCACCGTACGAGCTTCGCGACGGCTCCTGGGACGACCAGCGCGAGACCTTCGCGGATCGCTGCTTCGATCTGTTGAACGAGTACGCACCCAACTTCAAGCGATCGGTGTTGGACCGCCAGGTCCTGACGCCCGTCGACCTCGAGCGCGTTTTCAACCTCACCGGCGGCAACATCTTCCAGGGAGCGATGACTCCCGGTCAGCTCTTCGCCTTCCGTCCGGTGCCCGGCTACGCTCGCTACCGGACGCCCGTCCGCGGTCTGTACCTATGCGGTGCTGCTGCCCACCCCGGCGGCGGCGTGATGGGCACGCCCGGCCTCAACGCCGCCCGCGAGATCTTGGGCCAGCGCCGCTTGCGTGCACTCGGCGGCAGCCGGCGCGCGAAGACCCGCAGATTGACTCCGCCAGCCGAAGACACCCGCGTGAGCGCGGATCGCCAAAGAGATGCCTGAGTTCGAATGGTGAGCTCTTGTCGAGGCGGCGGGGCATCTGACTCGCCAAATCGATCGCGTGCGGGCCGTCACGTTAACGGCGCACTTGCTCTGCCGAAGCGGTGTCGGCCTGATCGTCGCAGGCGACGTTGACGTAGCCGGAGCGGAACGGCATCGGCTCGCCAGACGCAGGGTCGTATGCATGCCGCCAGACGCAGCCGGTGTCGTTCGTCAGCAAGTGGATCGAAACAGACGGCCCGGCAGACGTCGTCCGCACCCGGTGGATGTCGTTGCGCGGAGGGATCAGGACGTAGAACTCGCCCGCGCCGAGGGAACGCCGTTCGACGAGTTCGAGCGCGCCCTTGCGGTGCGTGTAGATCTCCTCGTCCTGCGTGCCGCAGTAGAGGCCGACGAGGCCCCAAGCGAGGTGGTCGTGGATCGGCGTTTCCGAACCAGGCGGCACGACGAGCGAGAAGAGCGATAGCGATCCGTCCTCGGCGCGGTAGAGGAGCCACTGACCGATACCGCCGCCCATTCCGCTTTCCTCGGCAGCAGCTTGATACTCGACCGGGAGCCAGTCCGGGTCGCCGAGCAGCTCGGCGAAGCGGGGCTTGATCGCCTCGCAGGCCTCCTCCGGCGAGGAGGCGCCGACAATCGTCGACTGGATGCCGGCCACGAACGCCCGCACGACCGGCGTGTCGAGAACGAACTCGGCGCTCATCGTCTGCCCTTCGCTTCCTTTGCACCTGGTTGAGTGACGGCGCCAACGTAAGGCGGTTGCGAGATCCCGTCAAGCCGGGCCAGCCCGCACAAGTTCACCCTGCTAATCGAGGTTTCTTGGGGCATCACCAGAGCTGCGAAGGGATTCTGAGCCAGCTCATAACGGCCGTTGACCCGAGTCGAACCCGGCGCTAGTTTCGATATCTTGGAACTGGAGTGACGTGCCTCGGGCTCTGTTGGTCGAGTCCGTCGCAGGAGGACGGAGGGGACGGGCAATGGGCCACTTCGACGAGATGTACCGGCACTCGCTGGACGATCCGGAGAAGTTCTGGGCCGAGGCTGCCGCCGAGATCGATTGGGACGAGCCCTGGAAGCGAGTCCTCGACGAGTCTCAGGCGCCGTTCTACCGGTGGTTTGCCGGCGGGCGTCTGAACAGTTGCCACAACGCTCTCGACCGCCACATCGACGGGGGTCGGGCCGACCAGCTTGCCCTGATCTACGACTCCCCGGTGACGGGAACGACGGCGTCCTTCACCTACCGAGAATTGCGCGATGCGGTTGCGCGCTTCGCTGGTGCACTCGTGGCCGAGGGGGTCGGACGCGGCGACCGCGTCATCATCTACATGCCGATGGTGCCCGAGTCCGTGATCGCAATGCTCGCCTGTGCACGGATCGGGGCGGTTCACTCGGTCGTGTTCGGCGGCTTTGCCGCGCACGAGCTCGCGAGCCGAATCGAGGACGCGAAGCCGAAGGTCATTGTCTCGGCTTCCTGCGGAATCGAGCCGACAGGCGTCGTCCCCTACAAGCCTCTGCTCGACGCCGCGATCGCGATGGTCGAGTCGAAGCCGGAGCGCTGCATCATCCTCCAGCGATCGATGCTTGAGGGGGAGCTCGATCCCGAACGAGACCTCGACTGGGAAGAGGTCATCTCGCGGGCCGAGCCGGCTGCCTGCCTGCCGGTCGATGCGAACGATCCGCTGTACATCCTCTACACCTCGGGGACGACCGGGCAGCCGAAGGGGATCGTACGCGACAACGGCGGGCATGCCGTGGCGCTCGCTTGGACGATGAAGCAGATCTACGACGTCGAGCCCGGCGAGGTGTACTGGGCGGCCTCCGACGTGGGCTGGGTGGTTGGCCACTCCTACATCGTCTACGCCCCACTCTTCCACGGCTGTACCACGGTCCTCTACGAGGGGAAGCCGGTCGGGACGCCTGACGCGGGAGCCTTCTGGCGAGTGATCTCCGAGCATGGAGTTTCAACGCTATTCACCGCGCCTACCGCCTTCCGCGCGATCAGGCAGCAGGACCCCGGGGGCGGCCACATCGGCCGCTACCAGCTCTCGGGCTTTCGCGCGCTCTTCCTCGCTGGCGAGCGCTGCGACCCCGAGACGCTCGGCTGGGCGCAGGAGAAGCTAGGGGTGCCAGTGATCGACCACTGGTGGCAGACCGAGACTGGCTGGCCGATCGCCGCCAACTGCCTCGGCATCGAGCGGCTGCCCGTCGTCCCGGGCTCAGCGACCCGCGCCGTGCCCGGTTGGGACGTGCGCGTGGTGGACAGTGTTGGCGAGGAGCTTCCGAGCGGAGAGACCGGCGCGCTAGTGGTGAAGCTGCCGATGCCGCCCGGCTCCTCACCGACCCTCTGGAACGCGGACGAGCGGTTCCGCGAGGTCTACCTTTCCGCGTTTCCCGGCTACTACCAGACCGCCGACGCTGGGTATCTCGATGAGCAGGGTTACCTCTTCGTCATGTCCCGTACTGACGACATCATCAACGTCGCCGGCCATCGCCTGTCGACCGGCGCGATCGAGGAGGTCCTGGCATCGCACCCGGCCGTGGCGGAGACCGCGGTGATTGGAGTGGCGGACGAGCTGAAAGGGCAGTTGCCGGTTGGATTCCTCGTCCTGAAGTCAGGCGTGGAGACTGCGCATACCGAGATCGTGGCGGAGGTCGTGAAGTTGGTGCGCGAGCGGATCGGTCCTGTCGTGGCGTTCAAGTCTGCGGTCGTTGTCGAGCGCCTGCCCAAGACCCGATCCGGAAAAATCCTTCGTGGAACGATGCGCCGAATCGCAGACGGCGATGAGTATTCGATCCCGCCCACGATCGACGATCCGGCCACTCTTGGTGAGATGGAAGACGCGCTCCGCGGGATCGGCTACGCGCCAGCTCGAGCGGCGTCCATGCACGACGGCTAAACGCGTTCCATGTTCGCGCCTTCAGTAAGCGAAAGGCCCCGTTTCCGGGGCCTTTCGCAGTAGCGGGGGCAGGATTTGAACCTGCGACCTCCGGGTTATGAGACGGCTGTTGTCGGGTCAGCTAACGTCAGAAACCGCGTAACTCGGCAGCGCTCGATCACCTGAGATCGGCTCAGATCGGCTCAGACGGGCAAAAGTTTTGGCAAAAGTTTCGCCCACCGAGAGAACGTGGTTTATGCCCATTTTCGGTCGACCTTGTTGACCTCGCCCTCCAACGACGAGAGGATCGCCCGAAGATCTCTGCGACGTAGGAGGAATCGATGGCTTGGCACCTCGAAGGAACGTATTTCGAAAACTGCAGCTGCGACGTCCTGTGTCCGTGCGGAGCAAGCAGCCTCGTCCTGCCGGCCGATAAGGAACGGTGCCAGATCGTGCTCGCCTACCACGTGGAGCGCGGCGAGATCGACGGCGTCGACGTCGCCGATCGGACGGTCGTGCTCGTTGCCGATACACCAGCCCAGATGACTGACGGCAACTGGCGCGTCGGCGTGATCATGGACGATGGAACTTCGGAGGAGCAGACTCAGGCGCTCGGCTCCGTCTTCGGTGGAGAGAAGGGTGGACCGCCGGAGATGCTGGCGCCGCTGATCGGCGAGATGCTCGGCATCGAGCAGATGCCGGTCGAGTATGTGGATGAGGGCTTCCGCCACCGGCTGAGGGCCGGCGACGGAATCGAGATCGAGGTCGAAGACTTCGTTCCCGAGGGCGAGTCCGAGCCCTCCCGTCTGACCGGCATCCACCATCCCTCGAACTCGACCTTGACCGTCGCCCGAGCGACGCGCTCGCGTATCCAAGCCTTCGGGATGGAGTTCGACAACGAAGGCAAGAACGGTCACTCGGCGCCGTTCTCCTGGGCCGCGTAAACCCGCGCAGCGAAAGCTCCCTGAGCGACCTCCGGGTTATTACATCTGCGGTGATGTCACGTCAGCTGACGTCGGCAGGTTATGAGACGGCTGTTGCAAGGTCGGGCAACGAGGGATTCGGCATTGTTCCGTCAGCTCAGGTCACCTGAGATCGTCTCCGGTCAGATGAGGCGGGCAAAAGTTTGGGCAAAAGTTCTCGTCTGGTGAGAGAACGCTCGCCACGCGGGACTCCAACCCCTCGTCGTGACGCACAACTGCCGCCTCGCGGATCGACGCGGCGACGGTCGAGGCCGACGAGCTCGAACGGGAGATCCTTGCCCATGTACGCGCACTCGCCCCCGCGCTGCTCGACGAGCCAGGCGTCGGCCCGATCGTCGCCGCCCAGCTGCTCGTCGCCTGGTCACACCCCGGTCGTGTCCGCTCCGAAGCCGCCTTTGCGCGCCTCGCCGGCGTCGCCCCGCTCCCGGCCTCCAGCGGCCAGACGAGGCGGCACCGGCTGAGCCGCGGCGGCGACCGGCAACTAAACCGCGCACTGCACACCGTCGTCCTGCATCGCCGCCAGCACGACCCCGCCACTAGGGACTACATCGCGCGTCGCATCGCCGAGGGCAAGAGCCGCCGCGAGGCCACCCGCCTGCTCAAGCGCTACCTCGCTCGCCACCTCTATCGGCTACTCCAAAACCAGGAGCCGCTGATGGCTTGACAAGTCATAGGAGCTTCATTCCCGAACGCCGGCCCAGGCAAGTGCCATCTCTCCCGTGAAGTGTTGACATCGGCCTTCGGGTGTTGTTCTAACCGCTAGCTCGCGTGCCCGTTACGCCGATCTCAAACTGCGACCGTCACGCGCAGGAAGGTTGCGGGAATGGAGGTGGCATCCTCGCTCGAGCTTGCGTTCTGGCTGTTGAAGAGGGCCTCCAGCTCGGCCGCCAGATCGGCCTCGC
>Ga0307278_10001773_pt1 | contig 10676 bp, 9 predicted proteins | sample ER_DNA_117_FD_194482 | JGI IMG/M metagenome (GOLD analysis project Ga0307278, IMG submission 194482) | Bulk soil microbial communities from the East River watershed near Crested Butte, Colorado, United States - ER_DNA_117 | ecosystem: Environmental > Terrestrial > Soil > Floodplain | place: USA...
GCGTTTGAGGTTACTATCACCACAACGGCCACAATATCAGCTGGAAGAGTCAGCAGTGCCGCAGCCAGCATCGCTTTGTTGCTAAGGGTTATTCGTGCTTTCACTGTTGTATCTTTCTCACCACGTTAGTATGAGCTGCGGCTTATGGCTACTGTCTTCACGCGACGCGAGCTGAGCATTGGACCCGGAGACGGTGTACTTCAGCCCTAGGTTGGTGTCGCCAGTGGTGCTAATAGCGCTCGTCGGCAGACTGATCGTTATCCAGCTGCCGCTCGTTGGTTTGCTTCATTGAAATTGGAGTCCCAATAATCCTGACCATAGCATGTGGCGTTACATAGGGTCAAAAAAGAAAAGCTTTGCGGCCCATGTAAATGGAAGGACCCCCGGCACGAGGGCCGAGGGCCCTTCCCGCTAGGGGTCTCCGGGATATCGCTCCCGACTTAGCGTCCGACTATCGGATGAGCTTTGGATCAGCTCAGTTGCCGCCGCCGGTCACGCGATCTGGAGGTGGCCCCAGTTCGCCGACCCTTGCGTGTTGTAGTAGTAGTGCAGGCCGTTACTCGGCCCCTGCACCACCACGTCCGTCTCGCCGTTGGAGCGCTGCACCATGCCCGGCGCCGAGTACGTTGTACCGCCTCCTGCGGCTTGCAGGTTGCCCCATCCGGCCTGGCCCTGGACGTTGTAGTAGAACTGCAGGCTGTTACTCGGCCCCTGCACCACCACGTCGGTCTCGCCGTTCGACCGCTGCACGACGTCCGGCGCCGAGTATGCCTTGTTGGCACCGTCGATCTGGAGGTTCCCCCAGGTCCCCTGGCCCTGGACGTTGTAGTAGAACTGCAGGCTGTTGGTCGGCCCCTGCACCACCACGTCCGTCTCGCCGTTCGAGCGCTGCACCACCGCCGGCGCCGAGAAGGCCTTGTTCGAACCGGCGATCTCGAGGTGGCCCCAGCTCGACTGGCCCTGCGTGTTGTAGTAGAACTGCAGGCTGTTGTTGGGGCCGCGAACCACCACGTCGGTCTCGCCGTTCGCCCGCAGCACGATGGCCGGGGCCGAGTAGGCGGTATTGGCGCCGTCGATCTGCAGATGCCCCCAGCTCGACTGGCCTTGGACGTTGTAGTAGAACTGCAGGCTATTCGTTGGCCCCTGCACCGCGACGAGGGTCTCGCCGTTGGAGCGCTGGACCATGGCCGGCGCCGAGAACGCCTTGTTGGCGCCGTCGATCTCGAGCTGGCCCCAGTCCGCCGTCTGGTAGACGTTGTAGTAGAACTGCAGGCTGTTGCTCGGCCCCTGCACGGCAACGTCTGTCTCGCCGTTCGACCGCTGCACCACCGCCGGCGCCGAGTAGCTGGTACCGCCACCCGCGGCCTGCAAATGGCCCCAGTCGGCCGTGCCCTGCGTGTTGTAGTAGTACTGCAGGCTGTTGCTCGGCCCCTGCACGAGCACGTCGGTCTCGCCAGTGCTGGAGCGCTGCACCACCGCCGGCCACAAGGGGGCGACGTACGTGCCCTGCAGGTCGTTGAAGTGGATGAAGTGGTCCGGCCAGTCGCCACCGGTGGTGATGGTCCTCCACCTGAAGGGTCCCGAGGAGTAGTTGTCCTCCGAGACCGTGATCGAAGCGACGGACCCGTTGGCGTTGTAGGTGATGGATTCCACGTACGCAACGTGGCCCGAGGGGCGGTTGGGGTTGCTGATCTCCCACTGGGCAACCGAACCAATGCCCGGCGTGGTGTTGACCGAGCCGGACGGAGCGTTGTTGTCCCACTCGTAGGCGTTGCCGCTTGTCGACGTGGTCGCACCATTCACGGTCGTCTCGACGTACGCGACGTAGTTGGTGCAGTTGTGGCCCGCGAACATGTTCCAGTACTGGTGCGTGCTCCAGTCGCTCTGCGAGCCGTACCCATGGTCGGTGTAGTGGGCGTCGGTGCACGTGCTGTAGGGGTTGCCACTGCAGAGGGTGGTGTCGGCGAAGGCTGGCTCCGTGCCGATCACCACGGTGGACAGGGACGCGACCAGCACCGCTAGTGCGACAATGGCCGCAATGCGACGAGGCCGTCGGGGCCTGCCGCTAGGCGCGAGCGATGGTGCCCGCGCAGAGTGTCGAATCACCGACACTCACCTCCTTGTCGAGATGCGTGCAGGACTTATTACGATCCTCCTTTGTCGAGGTTCTTTACCCGCGGCCGATTTACCACGAGCAGATTAAACGTAATTGATATGCCGGTTTGTGTCCATTTTTTGCCTGTAATCCCCCTTCACGCCGATCTAGCGGTGCCCCCTAGAGCAAAATTATGGTAGCTTAGCAAGCATTGATGGGATTCATTAGGTCACATCGCCGCTCGATCGCTGCCATGCTGGCCCTACTCGTGTTCACGAGTGGGCTTTTCCTGTACACCGTCCACATAAGGAAGCCCTGGCGAGGGGTCCTCTCCGAAGAGCACCACCAGTGGGTCACCGGAAGTGCCCTTAAATTTACTCACAACTGGTACGCGGAAGACCCGGTATCCCTCAAGTTTGCCATGCTGGAGCTGCCGAAATCGGTAGAGTCGCCGACGATTGCTGAGCGGGACACGTATATGTCCTACCCGCCGGGCTTAGTCGTGCCAATCTATGTGTTGAGCGAGGTGACCGGCCACCCGCCGACCGCCTCCTTGGTGATGAAGTACAACTTGCTCAACCACTTCTTGATTGCCTTCGTGCTCGGCATGCTGGCCTACCTGATAGCGCGGACGCTCAAGGTGTCACGCATCACCTCGCTGATCTTTGCGGTCATCCCGGTACTCCTTGAGCTGCTGCTGCCTGGGCCGCTGTACTTCCATCAGAACATCTACTTCTCTGATACCGCCGTGATCCTGCCGGTGTGCCTGCTCATCTTGGTAGAGGTGCTCGAATGGCACCCTAGGCGGCCGCTTTCACCGCGGGCGCTCCAATGGGCACGAGCCGGATTGCTGTTCGTTGGTACGCTGATCGACTGGCAGTTCGTCTTCCTGGCGGTCGGCCTATATCTGTTCCGGCTAGCAGCGGGCCGCCTCGGTAAGGACCTTAAGACTATGGTGCAGCGGTCGCTTGGTTTTGGGGTCCCGGTGGCGGGCGCGCTGGCCTTGTTCTTGATGCAGGTAGCAGCGTTACATAGTTTCAACAAACTGCTGGAGAGGTATTTCTTACGTACGGGCAGCGAGTGCTATACGGCAGGCCCGGGCTTTTCGTTTGGCTTCACGTATTGGCAGCAATACTTCCCCTCAGCCTTTGGCGATCTCGCAACTGGTGTAATGTGGGCTTCTCTTGGACTATTTGTAGTGGGCAGTGGAGTGCTTGCGGTGCGTGCAGTCAGACGGAGAGCGGTTAGTAGCCCGATGGTGTACTTGTTTGGGCTGATGGGCCTGCTAGTGGCGGTGCCCTTCCTGCGGATCTATACCTTGAGATGTCACTCCCTCCTACACGACTTCACGACCATATTCTTCTCCCCTGCTATCGCTCTCGTGCCGTTCGTGGTCATTCCGTTGCTGCTCATCAACCTAGAAGCCGGCCGGCCAGACAGGGAGCACTTTCGTCGCCCATGGATTCCACTAGCGCTAGCAGCACTCGCTCTGATCTACGTACTGGCAGTGCATCCGGGCTATGAGGCGTTGTTCCCGCAACCGAACCGGCATTACGCAGCCGTCGGGAACTTCTTGCAGACCCACACTGGCTATCGGGACGTTGTATTCTCGCCCGATTACGAAATTGCATCCAAGCCGCCGCAGGGGCTTGCCTACTCACACAAGCGCGTATACCACATCAACGGCCTGGAAGACATCAGGCGCGCGAGGGTTAAGGGAGACTACCAGATCAAGGTCTTTGTCAACGACGTAAGCGCACCCCACGCTGAATATCTTGACGAGCTCAGAGCAATGGCGACGAATGCGACTCAACAAGACGGCATGTTGCTATTTGACGTGGACCAGAAGCGGCTAAGAAACCCCTAGTACCCCCGTAACCGCCCATGCTTGTGTACGGACTTTGTTCGCACTATGCTCCGCTTGGAGTGCGTATGATTAAGCCCGTCCATGAGCAAGTGAGCGTCATTTCGTCATACGACGCCGTGACTGGGCTTACTACCCCGCGGCGGATGCGTTGGCGCGGCCAGGTGTATGCCATTACCCGCGTGAGCTCGCGCTATTCACAGCGGAGCGGCCGCCGGACCTACCACTTCTTTGATGGCTACGCCGGACGCTTACGGCTCACGCTCAAGCACGATTCTGAGAGCCTGGGTTGGACGCTTGAGGAGATGGACGACGGCTGGCCTGCCCCCTCGTCCCCTACCCTGCCGGCCGAGCCAGGACCTCGCTACTGTTGATGCACCTGGCCGATCAGCTCAACCGACCGCTCAGGGCTTTTGACCTCCACTACTCGCCAAGCATCCGCTGCGCTGGAAAGAAGCAGTGCCCGGTCTCATTGGCAAAGCGCTTCTTGCGCCGCAGCAGGTCATCCAGGCGCACGCGCTGCTCGAGAACGCACATGAGATCCGCGCCATCCATCGCGAGGAACGGCGTTGAGTGAGCATAGAAGTTGAAGACCCCAGCCGTGAACCCGTTCACGCTCACGAAGAGGCCGAGGGCATTCTTGCCCTTGAACCGGACCTTACCCGCGAAGTTGTGCGCGTCGGCCGGCTCAGCAGCATCCTTGCGCCACCGCGCTTCAACGATGTAATCGTCGGTATCGAAGCTCAGCGACCCGTCGATCTGCTCGTGCGGGGGCGCGTAGGCGACACGAGGCTCCATGTCGAAGAGGATGAACAGCTTGTCGAGGAAGTCCTGGAAGGCATAGCCGCGTTGGTGGGGGTCGGTCATGGCGAACATCCCCATGAAGCGCTGCCGGAGCGCCTCGATCTCGTCGGCGAACTTGCGCGTAGCCTCGGCCTGCTGCATGGCCGCTGCCCGCTCGGCCGCGACACGCTCCTGCTCACTGATGGCACCTGCATACCGCTCGGTCCACCGCCGCAGCTCCGCCACAGCCTTGCGGGCCTCCGGGACGCGGGCCTCGGCGTCCTCCAGCTTCTCAAGATCCGGGAAGCGCTCCATGCTGGCGACCTCGATCATGAGCTGGAGGGTCACCTGCTGGTAGCGGCGTTCACGCTGCGCCAGCCGGTCGACCAGCTCGTCCGCCACGTAGCGCTTGACGTCTCTGAAGTTGAGGCCCACCAGGAGCTCGGGGTGGTCGCGCAGGGCCATGCGCAAGTAGCTCTCGAACGGCCGCTTGTAGAAGAACACGACCGGCAACGCCTCGCGGAGTGCCTGGTACGCACCCGGCGAGATGCGCTTGCTCGTGCTCTTCCCTGGCGCAGTCATCCCCTTGTCCTCCGGGCCTGAACCTCCAGCGACGGTTGTCCGCATAGCCTCCTGCGCCCGGATGATACCTGGCAACGTGAGTCCGCCCTGCGCCTGCTCATGAGGCGGCGGCCTCCCGTCGGCATAGCCACGTGAAGCACTTGGCCTTGCTCTGTCCGGGTTTGTCATGTTGCATCTCTTGAGCCATATCAGCCCAGCGCTCGACGTTCACCCCGCGCCAGACTTGCTGGTAGATGAAGCCCGTGGCGGCCGTCCTGAACTTCTTCGCTACTCGCTCGGCCAGCTCCTGGACTTTGCGGAGCTCGGCGAGGAACTTTAGTGTTCGCTCCCAATTGGCATTCTTGGCATAGCGGGAGAAGAAGTGGCTGGGCGCCTCCCGGAGCTTGCCTGCGGCCTCCATCGACCGTGTGTACCGGGCAAGCTGCAGGAGTTGCTCCTTGAAGCCCCTGCAAATCATGGCCCCGTACTTATTCCGGAAGCGCTTGTCGTCGACGAGGTCGTCGATCTCGGCCGGTATCAGCACCGTTTGATCGAAGGCTTTGACATACAGCTCTATAGAGCTAGTGCTTGTACTAGCATTAACCTCTATAGAATTAGTGTTGTTGCTTGTAAGTATTTGGGTTCGGGCGGCGAGCCGTTGCTCAAACTGGACGGCCAGCAGTTCACCTGCGCGGTTCATATAGCTTGCTCCTGAGTGTTAAGGCGCATCAAACTAGACCCTTTGAGGAGGCCAGGTTGCGCATATTTGCTTGCTGCTTACGGCTGTACCGCGCGGATTAGCCGGTAAGCTGGGGCCCAACGAAATGGACCCCTCTTTTGGGGGTCCCTGCGCTAGAACATGATTGTCGCTTAAGACAATTCTAACATACCACTTATGCTGGTCAACCCTTTTTGTGAGCCACCGTCACAAGACGCGAGGAACCCCGATTGTGTAACTAGCGCTAGGCAACGAGATAGCGACAAATCATGTCTAACACTAGTTGAGACCATCATAATGGTAATGGTTACAACAAGCAACGCTTATGCTTACCTACTGAAAACGGTGTGTACTAAATAGGGCTGCTGGATTATGGCTTGGCAGAGGAGAAAACTACTGTCGCTGGTCCTCCCCCTGCCGGCCGTAGCGCTTCTTGAAATACTCGTCGAGGGCGGCCTCGACGATGTCTTGAATGAGGATGTCCCGGTGATAGGCCTCGGCGCGTAGCTGGCGCTCCCGGTGGCTCTTCACGCGCATGGTCTTGGGAACGTAGATGTCATCGGGCGGGGGCGCCTGAGTGCGCGGATCGTCCACCTCCAGGCCTGCCGCCGGTGCGGGCTGACTCACGGGGGCTGGCTCGGCTGTCTCAAGTGTCGGGGGTTCCTCGATGATGGGCTGCGGAACCTCGGCGTCGCGGGCCGAGTCGCTGGTGGGCTGTTCTGGCGCCTGCGCCTCCGGCTGCGGCCGGATCACGACCTCGGCCGGGTCGGTTTGGGGGATGGCTCGCCGCGCCTTGCGCGCCTCCATCAGCTCCTTGATGTCTTTACTACTCAGCGCCATCCACGAGTCTCCTTGCAACGTTACGGTAGGCTTCAGCGGCTTTGTGCTTGGGTTCAAGGAGTACGCCCGGGATGCCGGCGGCGTTCCCCTTATCGAACACCGCGGCTTTCGGGATGGCGTGCGGGAAGACCGCGTCGGGGTAGTCGTCCTGGACACTCTTGAGCACCGCAGACGACATGAGCGTCCCCTGTTCCACGTTGGTGAAGAGGATGCCGGCCAAGGCCAGGGTGGGGTTGTAGGTCTTGCGGGCGGCCGTGATGCCCTCAACGGTCTGGGCCAGGCCTTCCTCGCTAAAGCCGCGTGTGGCCACGGGGATGAGCACCGCGTCCGCGGCGGCCAGCGCCGAGTAGGTCATGTAGCCCTCGTTCGGCGGGGTGTCGATCAAGACGACGTCGTAGTCCTCATCCAGGCGGCCGAGGATCTCCCTGAGGTTGAACATGTCGCCTGGGCTCATGTTCATGGCTGTCTTGGCGAGGCCGCGCGAGGCAGCCAGGACATGCAGGCCGAAGTCGGTCTCCACTACCGCTTCGCGCGGATGCAGCTCCGGGTCGGCGAACAGGTCGTTGACGGTGCGGGGGACCTCGCTCAGCTCGAAGCCGACGCCGGTGGTGGCATTCCCCTGCCGGTCGAGATCAACCAGCAACACGCGCTTGCCCATATCGACCAGCACGGCCCCGAGATTGGTGGCGGTCGTGCTCTTGCCCGAGCCGCCTTTGTACATCATTACTGCATACTTCTTAGCCATTGCGGTTATGTCCTGTAAATAGAGTTATCGGTAGTAAGATCTTGGCGAGCCTTCATAACCCTCGCCCTCCCAGACGTATCACCACCTTGGGTTAGCTTGATTCGCCCAGAACGGTGAGCTTCTAATATTTCCGCTACAGCGAAAGACACCTGACTCATCTGGTGGTCGGTAAGCCCGACAACCTCGAGGTCGGCAAGTATTTGTAGAAGGCGACCCATAAGAATCATGGCTCCGGCCAAGGATGGGTGACTGGCGTAGTAACTATCAAGGCTTCTGACCTGATAGTCCGTCACGGCGAAGATATGAGCTTTTAGTGTCTCCTCGTCAAACGAATAAGGACTATCAATCACAACTTCACCCCCTCAAAAGCACTGTAGAAGCGCGGCAGATCAGCCTGCTGTTTGCGTCGGTCGTCGTAGACCCGCAGCATCTCGAGCCCGCTATGGCGGGTGTACTGTCGGGCCTCGAGCAGGTCGCCCCTGTAGGCCGTGAGCAGCTTGGTAGTGAAGTAGTGGCGGAAGCCATGCGTCGTCTTGTCGATGCCGAGGCCGTCGAGGGCCTGGCGCACGAGCAGCCGCACTGCCCGCGGCGTTAGGCGGGTGTAGCGCGGATTGTGATGCCAGCTCGGAAACAGCGGGCCGTCTGCTACGCGAGCTGCCCTCAGGTAGTCCTTGAGCGCCCGGACGGTCTGCGGGTGAAGGTCGATCGCTTCCTTGTCGTCTCTCCCCTTCCCCCTTACCAGCGCTGTACTGGTCACGAGGTCAAGGTCCGCGACGTCGAGCCGGCACACCTCCACTTGCCTGAGGCCCTGGAGGGCGAGCAGGCAGATGATGGCCTTGAGACGCTGATTCGCCGGCGTGGGCTCGAGCTCGCGTAGCCAGGCCGTCAGCTCCCCCATCTCCTGGTCGTTCAGCCCGTCTTGCTTGTGTTTCTTGGATTGCTGGAAGAACCGCACGTTGAGCGTGATGTCCATCGGCAGGAGCCCCCGGCGGTTGAGCTCCTTGAGGAAGATCCGGGCGGCCACGAGGTATTTGTTCTTGGTGGAAACCGAAAGGTCTCCCCGCGCCTGCAAATAGCGCTTATACTCTAAATAGCTCTCGGTTGTGAGCGGTCCCCTTCCTAGGAAGGATACAAAGGCGCCAATGCGCCACTTATATTCCGCACGAGTACTCTCTGCCACGTCGAGATGATCGAAGATCGCGGCGGCCTGGTTAAGTGCTTCAGCTGTAGAAAGCGCGAGCGAGTTACTCATAGCGGCGGGAACTCTAAATACTTATGGTCACACTAGCAGATTGCTGTATGTCTGGCAATATGAGTGTCTGCGCATATTACAATATTACAAACAACGCATACGTATTGTAATATGCGCAGTCCCTGATTATGCTTGGGGTGGTTAAGCAGGAGCCTAAGCATGCGGGCACAGCCATCTTCACCATTGGCACTTGAAGCTCGAGCCCAGGTAGCTGAACGCCTCCATCTCGTCGATGGGGCAGGGGAGGGGATAGAGGATGCCGTCTACATCCGCATTGCCGGGGCACTGGTGCGACAGCCTCGAGCTCCCCGGCGCCGGTTGCGCGGACGGCTCAGCGATCCGCGCACTCCGACGGCGAGAGGATAGGGGTCGCAGCGTTCGGCGTCGGGGGCTTGGAGGGAACTTCCCGCTGTGATTCCGGCGGAATCGCCGCCGATCAGCCCCAGACCTCCTGGGCGGTCTCGACGATCAGGCGGAGCTTGGCGACCTCCTGCTCGTAGGTCACCAGGTTGCCCTCGACCGTGGAGGAGAAGCCGCACTGCGGCGACAGGCACAGCTGCTCCAGCGGCACGAACCGGCTGGCGTCCTCGATCCGCCGCTCGAGCAGGTCCTTGTCCTCCAGCTCGCCCCGCTTAGTCGTCACCAGGCCGAGCACCACCATCTTGCCGTCGGGGACGAACCGCAGCGGCTCGAAACCTCCCGAGCGCGCGTCGTCGTACTCGAGGAAGAACCCGTCGACCCCGAGCTCGCCGAACAGCGCCTCCGCGACGAAGTCGTAGCCGCCTTCGGCGGCCCAGGAGGAGCGGAAGTTGCCGCGGCACATGTGGGTGGTGACGGTCATGCCGGCCGGCTTGGCAGCGAGCGCCTGGTTGATCTGCCGGATGTAGCGCAGGTGCAGGTGGTCGGCGTCGTCGCCGCGCTTGGCAATCTGCTCCCGCTGGCGGGGGTCATTCAGATACGCGAGGCTAGTGTCATCGAACTGTAAGTAACGGCAGCCCAGCTCACCCAGGCGCCGGACCTCCTCGGCGTAGGCGGCGCTCAGGTCGTTCCAGAACTCGTCGATGTCGGCGTACACGTTGGGGTCGAGCGCGGCTGGGCCGCCGCGGTAGTGCACCATGCTCGGTGACGGGATGGTGAGCTTCGGGGTCACGCCTGTCTCGTCGGTCAGGGCTTTGAGGACCTGGAAGTGGTCTCCGAAGATCGTGTGCTCAAGCCGCACCTTGTCGTGGACCTTCAGGGCGGCGGAGGTGAACTCGAGCTCGCCCCGCTCGTTGTAGAACTTGACCGTCAGGTTCTCTTCGGCCTTGCCGATGCCCCCGAGCTGATAGATGTAGTCCATGTGCCAGGAGGTGCGGCGGAACTCGCCGTCGGTGGCCGATTGCAGTCCCACGTCCTGCTGCATCTGTACCACTTCACGGATCGCCTCGTCCTCGACCGCACGCAGCTCCTCGGCCGGGATGCGGCCGGCGGCGTAGTCCTCGCGCGCCTCAAGCAGCCGCGCTGGACGTAGCAGGCTGCCAACGTGATCGGCGCGAAACGGCGGCGTCGTGCGACTGGACATCGGTCTCCTCGATCTGTCGGCAACCCAGCGGCTCCACCAGACCCCGGCGATTCTACCTGGCACACCGGCGGGGCGGCGCTGGCCGCAGTTGGATGAGGATATGCTCCAGGGAGACGCCGATTAATAACTTATGGGTCTGATGGGGTAGTTGGGCCGTAGGATCTCGGCGTGACGACACAGACCGAGGTGGTGCTCGGGGAGGCGCTCGCCGCGCTGCTGCCCCATCTGGATGAGCGGCAGCGGCGCCTGGCGTTGGG
>Ga0307278_10001774_pt1 | contig 10671 bp, 8 predicted proteins | sample ER_DNA_117_FD_194482 | JGI IMG/M metagenome (GOLD analysis project Ga0307278, IMG submission 194482) | Bulk soil microbial communities from the East River watershed near Crested Butte, Colorado, United States - ER_DNA_117 | ecosystem: Environmental > Terrestrial > Soil > Floodplain | place: USA...
CCTGAACTACGGCAAGATCCTCTGACGCGAACTCTGGCGACGTCGCGGCACCTGGCCGCCTCAGCTGGTACTTCGGGGTGGGGCCCGGCCGAGCCGGCACTCGCGCGGCGTTACCGCGCGTCTCGGCCACAATCTCTTGGGGTCTGACCCCCAGATGCGCCCGACCCTCCAGCATCCCACGGAATCGCGCCGCGACCTGTGCCGAAAGCGTGACAAGTGTGCCGGCTAGTCGCGCGTCTCGGCGACCGCCCTTCGCGCCTCCAGCTCGTAGGGATTCTCCTCGTAGTCCTCCGTCGCCCAGGCCCACAGGACCTGCCAACGCTCGTGCTGCTGTTGCCAGATGTGGCAGAGCTCGTGAGTGATCAGGTCGTCTGATGTCTGGGCAACGGGGCTGCGGAGGAGGATCGTTCGCTTGAGCGCGTAGCCGTCGTAGCGGTTCAGTTTCGGGAGTCGAAAGAACGGGGGTACGACGCGGACACGGACGCGGTCGATCCGGACCGGCCGCGGGTAGAAGTCGAGCATGTCCAACCGGAGCTTGGCGCGCTCCAGTGACGCGACCGCTTCTCTTCTGGCAGCCGCGGTCTTTCGCCGCCGGGCCGGGCTTTGCTCGACCCGGCTCATTGACGCGCAGCTCGAGGCACGCCGCCGAAAGTCGTCATGGCACCGGCGAAGCCAAGCCGGTGCCGGATTCCAGGCGGGAAGTCGAGCCCAACCGTGGCACGCTTTAGCGCTGTCCCTGTCCGACTGGCCGCATGTCGCATATCTTCGCCGCAGAGTCGGGCGTTGCCCGACTCTGCTTCCCGCGGCTCGTCTCGAGAGGGACGCCGCCGAAAGTCGTCATGGCACCGGCGAAGCCGGGCCGGACTTTCGGCGGTTACGGACTTTCGGCGGCTACGGATTCTGCGTGGATGTGACCCGAGGCGGCTGCAATTGCATGAAGACGCCGCCGTCCTGGGCTTGCCCGAACGAGTACTGGAAGACGTTCGGGTCGGCATAGCGGCGGACCACATTCGTGTCGGAGGTTCCGATCGAGCTCGGCGTCAGCGGCCCGCGGGTCGGCAACGTGCTCGACAGGGGTGAGTCGAGCGCGGGTTCCAAGCCCTTCCTCGTGAAGAAGGCGGCGAAGCGGCTCGTCGTGTCGGTGCGCGGCGGCAGAAGCGCGACGACCGAGTCGATGCCGGAGACGTACTTGAACGTGTACAGCGCGAGCTCGAGTGCTTCGCGGCGGAGCAGCCGTCGGCGCTGGGGAGTGGGCTGGCTCGGCGCCATCGCGCAGCTCTCGCCGCCCCCGCAGAGGATGTAGGAGACCGTGTCATCGGCCGGCAGAGCGATCACGTTCTGACTGTTGGATCCCGACGACAGCACCATGTACTTCACGGGTAACTCCTGGATGGGTACCGTCGGCGGCCGCTCCACGGAGACCCCGACCAGCGGGCGGTTGCCGCCGATCCGGTACTCGCGGGAAACAAACGCAGCGATGTCCTGCGTCTGCTCGGCCGAGCTGCCGTTCGGCTCCCAGGCCGACCACCGCGGGCCGCCGCTCGATCCGGCGTGGCCCGAGAGCACGATCAGGCCTCCGACCGCGGCGCCGACGACGAGGGACAGCACGGCGTAGACGACCCGGAACCTGCCGACATGCACACCTACCCGCCGCGCGGACGGCGGCGGCGGCGTAGCGCGCTCCTCCTGCTGCGCGGGGGGCACGTCGGGTGAAGCCGCCGAGTCGGCGCCGGTGGGGCGTTGCGTCAGATCGTCGGCCACGTCGTCTCGTCCTTCAGGTCGACCGTCGGCACCTCGAGCTTCGCGTTGTCGAGGATCTCGATCAGCTCGTTCCCGTACAGCTCGCGCCGCTCGATCAACTGCTCGGCGATGCGCTCGACGGCGTCCTTGTTGTGGAGGACGAGGTGGTACGCGTCCAGGTAGGCCTGGCCCAGGAACTGGGTGACCATCCACCGCTTGTCGCGGTCGCCGAGCACGGCATTGATCTGATCGTCGTGCATCGGTCCGTGACCCGAGCGGAGCATGATCTGCGTGCCGATTGCGCGGAGCCGCTCCTCCACCTGGCGCTTGATCTCGGCATCGCCGGAGGATCCGTTCAGGTCCGGCGCTTCCGGCGCCATCGCGCACGAGCCGACCATCCAGGCGGCTCGCGAGGTCGCGCCCGCGATGTCGCCGCCGACGCCGGTGGAGTTCTCGCCGTAGAAGACGTGCTCGGCGGCCATCGCGCCGAGTGCCCAGATCAGCCGTGTCGTCTCGTCCTTCCGCCACGAGCTGAAGCGCTCCTCCTTCTCGAGGGCCTGGTGGTGGCCGAGCGCCCCGCCTCGCCGGCGAATTGAGATCCGGGTCGACTCGGCGCCCTTCATGTACACGTGCGCAGCCGCCGCATGGCCAGCCTCGTGGATGGCCACGGCGCGCGTCTCCTCGGGGATGTACTCGATGTTGATCGCCGTTCCCGATTCGACGGTCGTCATGGCCTCGAGCAGGTCCGCCCAGACGAAGCGTTCCCGGCCGTCGTGGTGGGCGTACGTCAGCGCCATAGAGCACACCTGCTCGATCATCGCCGGGGAGTACCCGTTCGTGATGCGCGCGATCTCGTCACGGCGCTCTGTGCGGTCGAGGTCGGCGTCGTGCGCGACCCTCGTGATGTAGAGGTCGAAGACGTCCAGTCGATCCTGCTTCGTCGGCGTCCGGAACCAGACGTGGCGCCCCATGCGGCCCGGTCGGGTCAGCGCCGGGTCGAGAACGTCGATCGGTACGTTCGTCGCGCCGATGAAGTAGATCTGGTCGCCGCGCGGGCGTGGCGTCGGCAGGCGCAGGGAGGCGGTCCCGACTCGGCGCGGTATCACGTAGCACGCGTCGAGGAACGTGTTGATCCGGTTTGTGACCAGCTTGCGGAAGAAGGGCGGGTTGTCGATGCCGTCCATTACGACGAGCAGCTGGTTGAGGGCGAGGCTGCCCCCGCCGCCCATCATCCCCGGCATCACGCCCTGGTTGACGATCCCGGCGAGGCGCGGGAACAGGCCCATCGGCGCCGGCGGTCGCTCTGCCCGCTGCGAGAACAAGCGCTCACGCCAGGCGCGCGTCTCGAGGATGAGGTCGCCGGACGGCGTCTGCGAGCCGAAGGGGCCGTAGAAGCAGTGATCCTCGAAGCTGTCGATGCCTGCGCGAGGCGTCATCATGCCGCCCGTTTCGCCGAGCGCCTGGCGTCGGCGGCCGACGGCGTCGATCTCGTCGATGAACACGATGCACTGGCCGCCCCACTTTCGCGCCATCCGCTTTGCCTTGTGGGCCATGTAGCGCACGATCACGACGTCCATGCCGATGAACGTCTGCGCGAACCCGGAGCCGGGCATCGACACGAACGGGCAGTTGAAGGAGGTGGCGATCGCCTTCGACAGCATCGTCTTGCCGGTCCCGGGTGCGCCGAGGAAGAGCAGGCCGCGCTCGCGCTTGCCGCCAGCCTCCTCGAAGGCCTCGCCCGACTGCCAGAGGTTGACGACCCGGCGGACTTCCTCCTTCGCCTCCACCTGACCGCGGACGTGCTCGAGCTTCACGCCCCAGTCGGCGTCGCCCGGCTCGAACGACTGCATCTGGGTAATGCCCATCAGCGCGAGCGGGCCGAAGAGAATGCCGAAGTTGACGATGAAGAGAATCGGCAGGAAGAGGAGCTGCTGGAGGATCACTGGCGAGAAGGCCTTGATCGACGTCCAGGCGTTGAAGTCGAAGAGGGCGTAGACCAGCCAGAGGACGAGGACGATGCTGCCGATGAAGATGCCGAGCCGGACCTTCTTCCTCCAGTACCAGGCTCGTCGCCGGTTGACGACATCCTCTTCCCTCGCCTGGGCATCCTCGACGCCGAACAGGCTCGGCCACGGGATCACGCGGCGCATGCCGACGTCGATGACGCCGCGGAACGCGATCACGAGCAGGAACGTCACCAGCAGCGACCAGCCGATGCCCCACCCGACGTAGCTGTGCAGCCAGACGAAGACCGCGGGACTCGTCAGGACGGCGACGAAGGTCGCGGCGCGAGTCAGCCGCCGCCACTGCTGTCCGAGGAGCTGTGCTTCCTCTGCGCTGGCGGCGAGGCCGGTCAAGGGCTGGTCGACCGCTGCCATTTTCGGAGTCTAGCCTTGGTAATTCGTCACACAGGATAGGACGCATGACGCGGAGCGTAGATAGGGCGTTTACAGCACTTAACGCAGGCTTCACAGAAGTGGATCTCGATCGATCACGCCGTTATCGGCGGCCGGGGTACGCCCTGGAGGCGACCGGCCTCTCCCTCGACCTGCTCGTGCTGGCGCTGGCAGCGTTCGGGCCACTCGGCGACGCGCTCTTCTCGCCGCTCGAGGGCCTGCCCTGGTGGGGCGCCGCGCTCGTCTACCCGGCACTCCTCGTCGTCGTGCTCGCGACGGTTGCCCTGCCGATCCGCGTCTGGACGGGGTGGGCGCGGGAACGGCGGTTCGGCCTCTCGACGCAGTCGCTCGCAGGCTGGTTCGGCGACCGCGCGAAGTCGCTCGCGGTCGAGATCGTGCTGACTGCCGCCGTGCTGGGCGGACTCGTGGCGCTGGCGCACAAGCTGCCTGACGCCTGGCCCGCGGTCGCCGCGCCGGCAGCTGCGGCGACCGTCGTCCTGCTCGCATTCGCCCCCCCGGTCGCGCTCGAGCCGATCTTCAACCGCTTCGAGCCGCTCGCCGACGAGCGGTTGGCCGGCGAGCTGCGCGCGCTCGCCGATCGGGCAGGTGTCCCGATCCGGGATGTGCTCGTCGCGGACGCGAGCCGCCGCACCCGGAAGCAGAACGCCTACGTTTCCGGCCTCGGGAGCACGCGGCGCGTGGTCGTTTTCGACACGCTCCTGGACGCCGTGGGCGCCCGGCAGCTGAAGCTCGTCGTCGCACACGAGCTCGGCCACCGCCGCGATGGCCACGTGGCCAAGCTGACGGCTGCCGGCGCGGTCGGTATGGCGGGGGCCGACGCGCCGGGCGACCCCCGGATCGTCCCGTTCGTCCTCGTCGCCGGTCTCGTCCTCCAGCTCGCGCTGCTCCCGCTCGCCTCGGCGGTCTCGCGACGCTTCGAGCGCGCGGCCGATCGCGCATCGCTCGACCTGACCCACGACCTCGAAGCCTTCGAGGAGGCGCACCGGGAGCTGGCGCGCACGAATATCTCGGACCTCGACCCTTCCCGTGCGGTCTACCTGACGATCTTCACGCACCCCACCTCGCCCGAGCGCATCGCCGCGGCCCGCGCCTGGGGCGAGGCCTAGAAAAGTGCCCAGGCGGGCAATAACCGTCCAGGAGTTCGCGGCGCATGCCGTACGACAACGACCTGCTCGTCATCGGCTCGGGCCCCGCCGGCCAGAAGGCCGCGATCCAGGCTGCGAAGCTCGGCCGGGACGTCGCGCTCGTCGAGCGTCGCAGACACCTCGGGGGCGTCTGTGTGAACACGGGAACGATCCCGTCCAAGACGATCCGCGAGGCCGTCCTCTACCTGACCGGCTTCACCCAGCGCGGCATCTACGGCCAGGACTACCGCGTCAAGGACGAGATCGGCGTCGCCGATCTCGCCGTGCGCACGCGGCAGGTCGTCGAGCGCGAACGGAGCGTCGTCCGCGACCAGCTGCTTCGGAACCACGTCGCGATCCTCGAGGGCGCGGCCCGGTTCCTGGATCCCAACACCGTCGCCGTGGTCGACCGCGCGGGTGCGGAGCGCAGGGCGACCGCCGAGCGGGTCGTCATCGCCACCGGCTCCGAGCCGGCGCATCCGCCGGGCGTCGAGTGCGACGGTAGCACCGCCTTCGACTCGGACGGGATCGTTCTCCAGCTGCAGCGGATCCCACGCACCCTGATCGTCGTCGGCGCGGGGGTGATCGGAGTGGAGTTCGCCTCGATGTTCGCCGCGCTCGGAACGAAGGTGACCGTCGTCGACGGACGGCCCGAGATGCTCGAGTTCTGCGACCGAGAGATCATTGAGGCGCTTCGCTACCACCTGCGCGACCTGGGGGTCGTCTTCCGCTTCGGCGAGATCGTCACGCGGGTCGAGGCGCGGAACGGGGGCGCGCTGACCACGCTCGAGAGCGGCAAGCAGATCGCGGCCGAGGTCGTCTTCTACTCCGCCGGCAGGCGGGGCGCGACGAGCGAGCTCGGGCTCGAGAATGCCGGCCTCGAGGCCGACGGCCGCGGGCGCATCGCGGTCGGGCCGGACTACCGGACTGCGGTCGACCACATCTACGCCGTCGGGGACGTGATCGGGTTCCCGAGCCTCGCCTCGACGTCGGCGGAGCAGGGTCGCCTCGCCTCCGCGCACGCATGCGGGATCGAGGCCCGGCCCGTGCACGACCTTCCCTTCGGCATCTACTCGATCCCCGAGATCGGTTTCGTCGGCAAGACCGAGCTCGAGCTGACGGAGGCGGCGATCCCCTACGAGGTCGGCGTCTCCTACTACCGCGAGCTCGCGCGTGGCCAGATCCTGGGCGATACGCACGGGCTCGTGAAGCTGCTCGTCTCCTCCGAGGACCGGCGCCTGCTCGGCGTACACGCGCTGGGTGCGAACGCGACCGACGTCGTCCATGTCGGCCAAGCGGTGATGGGCCTGGGAGGAACGGTCGACTTCCTCGTGGAGACCGTGTTCAACTACCCGACGCTGGCGGAGGCGTACAAGGTCGCTGCGCTCGACGCGCTCAACAAGCTGAGCGCCGTCACCACGCTCGTCGGGTAGGACTAGCGTTCGCGCTCGATTCGCCCCTGCGCGAAGGAGCGAACGCTCGGCGTGTCGTTCTCGGCGAGCCGGGCGAGCGCGTGGTAATGGGCCACGATTCCGAACCCGAGTCGAAATGCGTCCCCGGAGGCGAGGTCGGGCCGCACCCTGCCGACCCGATTCCCCTCGATCTCGCACTCCGAGTAGTCGCCGCAGAAGATCCCCACGCCGACCGCGTCCGAAACCTGGTTCCCCTCCGCCGAGCCCATCGACATCTCGGTGAGCGTGATCCCGCGCATGCTCGTGCCGCTGACGTCGTTGTCTTCGACGTGCACCATCGCGGAGTGGCTGACGATTCCCTCCTGGCCGCCGGTGATCGTGCAGCCCTTGACCTCGCTCGGCGGCCGGTCGATCGAGAACGAGATGTCGATGCCCTGGGCATACCGGCCGGTCAGCGGTCCGATGTGGCAGTCGTGGATTCGGACGGACGCTCGCCGCACGTTGATCGCGTCGAGAACCGGGCCGGCGATCGTGACGTCGTCGAGCAGGACCCGCTCGGCGTCGTCGACTGCGATCCCGTTCTCGCCGCCGAACACCGTCACGCCGCGGACGACGACGTCATCGGCGGTGATGCGGATGCCGCCGCGGACGACTGCTCCCGGCGCACCCACCAGGCGGACCGCGTGGTCGAGCACGATCGGGCCGCGGTGGACACCGGCCGCGAGGTGCACGGTGGGTGGCCGGGTCGCCCACGCGAGGCCGCCGGCGAAGGCGAACACGACGAGCGCGGCGGCCGCGACGGTCGGGCCCACCCGGCCGAGCTCGCCGCCGTCCTCGGCGTAGCTCAGCCGGAGGAGCGGGAGCCCCGCATGCACGAGTACCTGCGCAAGCAGCCAGGAAAGCGCGAAGAAGGCGAGCGCCGCCCCGAACGGAGCGCGCAGGTCGAGCGCGAGAGCGAGCCCCATGACGGCGCCCAGCTCGAGCAAACCGAGCGGCACGGACAGCCAGCCGGGTTGGTATGGCAGCAGCCGGTGGTAGGCGAACAGGTCGAACGCGACGCCGACGGCGATCATGACCGCGGCGAGCTTCAGCGGCCACCATTCGGCGTCCGCGGCGGCCAGCGCGCTGGCCGCGAGCAACGGCGCGAGCGCCGCCGCCAACCGCGTCTCCAGCCTTCCTCTCAGCGTGTACGACATGCCACCACCCTGCGGAGAAATCCGTGCGCGGCGTACTTCATGCCGACGAGCGTGTCGGCTGCGGGGAACGCCCACTGGCCCGGGACGCCGGCGAGGGCCAGCGTCCTAGTCCGGTCGGTCAGCGCTGGGACGGTCGCATCCGGATCGAGGACGATCCACGAGGCGCGGGTTTCCAGGTTGTGGTCGTCCACCAGCCGTGCCAGCAGTGGGCTCTCGCGGAAACCACGTCGGAAGCCGGTGGCGCAGATCACCTGCTCGACGCCGTTCAGCTCCGCCTCGACGCGGAAGCGGCCCCGGCGAGCTGCCCGGTCGAGCGGCTCGTCCCAGACCCGGCCGGGCGGGTACGACGGCGCCGACCAGTCGCGCAACAGCGCAGCGCGGCGCTCGGCCGGCTCGGCGTGGAACGCCGCGAGGCCGCGCCGCGTGAACAGCGGCCGTGGCACGTTCAGCGGCCGTCGCTCGGGCTCGCGGCGACGCACCGAGACCACGGACGAACCGGCGGCCAGCGCGTTGAGCCACTCGGTCGCGGCGGCCATCCCGGCGCCGACCACGGTGACCCGATCGGCGTAGTCGTGCGGCTCGTAGGCGTGGACGGCGCGCGGATCCTCCTCGAGCTCCCGAGGGAAAGCAAGGCCGGGGTGCCCAGGCGCGAGCAGGACGTGGCGGAACGGCCCGTGGCCGTCGAGCGCGAAGCCGCAGTCGGCCGCGTGCACTCGCCGGATCTTCGCCGCGCGGAAGCTCTCGTCCCAGCCGCTGCGCGAGCGCAGCTTGGCGACGTGGTCGAGAAAGTCCTCCACGGTCGGGTGGTACCGGTCACAGGCGCTGCGCACGAGCGGGAGGACCGACCGGCGGCGCAGCGCTTCGCGGACGGCCAGGCCCGGGAACGAGGTCGGGAGGCAGTGGCCGTCGCTCTCGGAGCGCATGAACCGCTGCCGGATCGCCGCCGCCCGAGGACGCCACACGCCGACCGGGTCGCGCGTCGGGCCGAGAACCGTGATCTCCTCGGCCGCGATCCCGCCGTGCCTGAGCGTGGCGTACGCTGCGAAGCCGGCGAGCCCCGCGCCGACGATGGCGACGCGACCCTCGCTCTCGTCCACGCGCCTTACTTTACGGAGCCGGCGAGCAGGCCCTGGACGAAGTAGCGCTGGAAGGCGAAGAAGACCGCCAGCGGGATGATCAGCGAGACGAACGTCGCAGGAGCGATCAGCTCGAGGTTGGAGCTGAAGGCCCGCAGCTGGGAGAAGATCGCCACGGTGATCGGCTGGGTGTCCCGCGCGAGCACCAACGCGACCAGCAGGTCGTTCCAGGTCCACAGGAACTGGAAGATGGCGAGCGACGCGATCGCGGGCAGGCCGAGCGGCAGGATGATCCGCAGGAAGATGTAGATCTCCGACGCGCCGTCGATCCGCGCCGCCTCCATCAGGTCCTTCGGGATGCCGATGAAGAAGTTCCGTAGCAGGAAGATCGCGAAGGGGAGCGCGAAGGCGGTGTGGAAGAGGATCAGGCCGAGGACGGTGTCGAAGATGCCGGTTGCGTCGTAGAGGCTGAAGATCGGGATCAGCGCCATCTGCAGCGGCACGACGAGGAGCGCGATCACGAGGATGAAGAGCCAGTCGCGACCCGGGAACTCGAGCCAGGCGAAGGCGTAGCCGGCGAGTGCCCCGACGAAGATCGGTATCAGCGTGCCACCGACGGCGATCTGAGCGGTCGTCCACAGTGACGAGGTGATCGTCTCGTTGTCGAAGATCGCCCGGTAGTTCTCGAAGGTCGCTCGGCTGGGCGTCGAGAAGATCTGCCACCAGCCCTCGGAGAGCAGGTTCTCGGGCGAGAGGAGCGACGTGAACATGAGCCCGATCGTCGGCACGAGCCAGGCCACGGCGATCAGGACCAGGACGATGTGGACCGGCGTCTTCGTGACGACCCGCAGGATCCTGGTCGCGAGGCTCTCCTGAATCACGGGCGCCCGTGCCGCAACCTCGGCGGTCGCCATCAGACCTCCCTCCGGAAGCGTCGGACGTTGAGCAGCAGCACCGGGATCACGAGCACGAAGATGAAGACCGCGATCGCCGAGCCGACCCCGAAATCGTTCACACCGGCGAACGACGTCCGCCACATCGCCAGCGCGAGGACGTTCGCGTCGTCCTGCACGGATCCCGGCGCAATCGCGATCACGATGTCGAAGACCTTCAGGACGTTGATGAGCATGGTGATGAACACGACCGTGAGCACGGGCGCGAGCAAGGGAACCGTCACGCGGCGGAAGACCTGCCACTCGGTGGCGCCGTCCGTCCGAGCCGCCTCGAGCACGTCGCGCGGGATCGCGGACAGTCCGGCCGCGATTACGACCATCGAGAAGCCCGCCCAGATCCAGAGGTAGGCGATGATGATCGAGGGAGTGATCAGCTTCTCGCCGAGCCAGGACACGCCCTCGAACGGCTTGGCGAACGTCTGCGACCCGATCCCGACCTGGTAGCTGCCCGAGCTCACGTCCTCGAACCGGAACGTTCCGTCCGGCTCGGTCGTGGCCGACTCGACGGTCTTGCCGTTCTGCTGCAGCTGAACGGTTACGCCCGGAAGGCCCAGCTCGCCCTGCTCGACCTGTCCCGGCGTGCCGCCGCCCGGCTTGAAGTCTCTCCAGACGACGCCGTCGATTCCGCCGGTCAGCGGCTCGGGCCTGACCGCTTGCACGGCATCGGACGGCACTTCGTCCGTGGAGATGCCCGTCAGGCCGAGCGCTGCCACCTTGCCGGGCTGCAACGGGGTCTGGAGCAGCATCCCGCCG
>Ga0307278_10001775_pt1 | contig 10660 bp, 10 predicted proteins | sample ER_DNA_117_FD_194482 | JGI IMG/M metagenome (GOLD analysis project Ga0307278, IMG submission 194482) | Bulk soil microbial communities from the East River watershed near Crested Butte, Colorado, United States - ER_DNA_117 | ecosystem: Environmental > Terrestrial > Soil > Floodplain | place...
AGGCGGACGAGGCGCATGATCGGCAGCACTACCAGCTCATTCACCACTCACGCGGCAACAGTGAAATCAACTACCGCCGATTCTTTGCCATCACCACGCTCGCCGGCGTACGCGTCGAGGATCCCGAGGTCTTCTCGGCCACGCATGCCCTCGTCCGAGACTGGTGCGCGGCTGGCGTGGCCGGACTGCGCATCGACCACCCGGACGGCCTGCGCGATCCACTTGGCTACCTGCACCGGCTACGATCGTTTGCCTCGGAACAGTGGATCACCGTAGAGAAGATCCTCGAGCCGAGCGAAGAGCTGCCGAATACCTGGCCGGTTGCCGGAACCACAGGCTACGACACGATTCGCGAGGTGAATGGGGTCTTCATCGACCACGATCATGAGCCAGAGTTCACGGCTCTCTATCAGCGGCTAACCGGAGACCAGCGCACGATCGTTGATCACATCGAGGCCGGCAAGCGGCTGGTAGTAAATACTCTGCTGCCGGCCGAGGTGCGACGGATGGCGGCATTGGCCCCGGAGATTCCCAAAGCGGGACCGGCACTTGCCGAGGTGGCGATTGCATTCGAGGTCTACCGCTCGTACCTACCGGAGGGTGTTGCTGATCTTGATCATGCTCTCCTCAAGGCGGCACGGCGGCGTCCCGAACTGGCCAGCACCATTGATCAACTCAGCCCTCGACTCCATGATCATGGTGATGATCTTGCGCTACGCATGCAGCAGTTGAGCAGCGCGGCGATGGCCAAGGGTGTCGAGGACACCGCGTACTACCGGTACTCGCGCTTTGTCGCGCTCAACGAGGTCGGCGGCAATCCCGATCAATTCGGCATTCCGCTCCAGGATTTCCACGCGCTCCAGGCATCCAGGCTGACTCGGCAGCCTGCCTCCATGACCGGACTGTCGACCCACGACACCAAGCGGGGCGAGGACGTACGAGCCCGGCTGGCGGCACTGTCGGAGATTCCCGAGACTTGGGCAGGCTTCGCGGAGCTGTTCTTGAGCATGACCAGCATCCCGAACCGTCGTTTCGGGTACTTCCTCGCGCAGACGCTAGCGGGCACCGGGCCGATCGAGCCGGCGCGCTTGCATGCGTACGCCGAGAAGGCGATGCGTGAGGCCAGCGATGACACAAGCTGGACCGCGCCAGACGAGTCGTACGAGGCCGCAGTTCATGAGGCTGTCGACGTCGCGTACGACGATCCGCGGCTGCGTGGGGCATGGGACCAGCTCGAGGTGCTCATCACAGCCCCCGGCTGGTCCAACTCGCTTGGCCAGAAGCTCGTTCAGCTGACGATGCCCGGCGTCCCGGATGTCTACCAGGGCACCGAACTCTGGGAGGACTCGCTGGTCGATCCAGACAACCGACGACCGGTCGATTTCGCTGAACGCCTTCGGCTGCTCGAATCGCTCAGCGACACTCCGCCCGGCATCGACGAAACCGGCGCGGCCAAACTCTGGATCACGCGGCAGACTCTGAGGCTGCGTCGAGACCGGCCCGATTGGTTCACTAGCTACCGGGCAGTCGCGGCCAGGGGCCCGGCACAAGATCACCTGATCGGGTTCGACCGTGGCGGTGCCATCACACTGGCCACTCGACTGCCCATCGGACTCGCTGCCACCGGAGGCTGGCGTCAAACCACCGTTGAAGTCTCGGCGCCACGCATCGACGTACTGACGGGCCGGCGATGGAGCGGAACCATTGCGGTCGACGATCTGCTGACCTCATACCCGGTTGCGCTACTAGCGGCCTCGTGAGCCAGATTGCGAGCGTCGGCAAATCGCGCGCCCCCTCGCTGGACGAGCGAGCGAGTCGACACGCTCTTTCGTCGGCGAGCGAGTGAGGAAAAGAGGGGATTGTCAGCGCGATTGCGCGAGCAATCACAAAATAAAGGGTCAGCTACTCGAGGACGAAGGTGACGAGCAAGTTGACACGGTAGGCGGTAATCGTCCCATTCGACACCTCGATCGACTGCTCCTTCACCCAGGCCGACGTGACGCCACGAAGCGTCGAGTTGGCTCGATCGAGGCCGACCTTTACGGCGTCTTCGAAGCTGCTGTCTGACCTGGCGCTGATCTCTGTGACGCGAGCAACGGTGCCTGGCACGATGACCTCCTAAGAGTCAAGACTGGACCGGACGATCACAGCTGTGACCATCTAAGCAGGGCGACCCCGGACTCCTACCGAAGTCCGGGGTCGCTCTCGATCAGCTCAGAAGCCGACCACTACTTGATGATCTTCGTCACCCGACCGGCGCCGACCGTACGACCGCCCTCGCGGATAGCAAACTTCAGCTCCTCCTCCATGGCGATCGGCTGGATGAGCTGCACAGACATGTCCGTGTTGTCACCTGGCATCACCATGTCGGTGCCCTCCGGAAGGTTCACCACACCGGTCACGTCAGTGGTACGGAAGTAGAACTGCGGACGGTAGTTGTTGAAGAACGGCGTGTGGCGGCCGCCCTCCTCCTTGGACAAAATGTAGACGCGGGCCTCGAAGTCGGTATGCGGAGTCGTGGTGCCCGGCTTGATCACGACCATGCCGCGCTCGACGTCCTCACGCTTGGTACCACGGAGCAGTAGGCCCACGTTCTCGCCCGCCTGACCCTCGTCGAGCAGCTTGCGAAACATCTCCACGCCGGTGACCGTGGTGGTCTGCTTGGTGTCGCGGATGCCGATGATGTCCACGGTCTCCATGACCTTGATCACGCCGCGCTCGATACGCCCGGTAACGACAGTGCCGCGGCCGGTGATGGTGAAGACATCCTCGACCGGCATCAGGAACGGCTTGTCGACCTCGCGGACGGGCTGCGGGATGTAATTGTCCACCGCATCCATCAGCTCCATGACGGAGTCGCTCCACTTTGCGTCACCATTTAGTGCCGGAAGCGCTGCAACCCTGACCACTGGAAGATCGTCGCCGGGGAACTCGTAGTCGGTGAGCAGCTCGCGAACCTCGAGCTCGACCAGCTCCAAGATCTCGTCGTCGTCAACCATGTCGCACTTGTTCAGCGCCACCACGATCGCCGGGACGCCGACCTGGCGGGCCAGCAGGACGTGCTCACGGGTCTGCGGCATAGGACCGTCAGTCGCGGCGACGACCAGAATGGCACCGTCCATCTGCGCCGCACCAGTGATCATGTTCTTGATGTAGTCAGCGTGACCGGGGCAGTCGACGTGCGCGTAGTGCCGCTTCTCGGTCTGGTACTCCACATGTGCGATGGAGATCGTGATTCCGCGCTGACGCTCCTCGGGCGCCTTGTCGATCTGCTCGAACGCCGACACTTGGTTGAGGGTCGGGAACTTGTCGTGCAGCACCTTGGTGATCGCCGCGGTCAGTGTGGTCTTTCCGTGGTCGATGTGCCCGATGGTGCCAATGTTGACGTGCGGCTTTGTCCGCTCGAACTTCGCCTTTGCCACTGAGGCTCCTCCTGGATGTTCCGCCACGCTGGTCGCGGGGCGTTTTTGCTTGGGTTACTGGCCCTTGGCCGATTTTGACCCGGGCTAAGTTTTGTGGACGATTCCGCTCAGGTCAAACGGGATCGTTGTGGTTGATGTCATTCCCCTCGTGCCTTCTGGATGATCTCATCAGCGATGCTCTTCGGGGTCTCGGCATAGGAGTGGAACTCCATCGAGTACGAGGCCTGACCGGAGGTCTTGGACCGTAGGTCGCCGACATAGCCGAACATCTCCGACAGCGGCACAAGTGCTTCGACCACCTTGTTGCCGTGCAGATCCTTCATGGCCTGAATATGGCCTCGCCGCGCGTTGAGGTCACCGATCACCGTGCCGAGGTAGGCCTCCGGAGTGGTCACCTCGACGGCCATCACCGGCTCCAGTAGGGCTGGATCCGCACGGCGTGCGGCCTCCTTGAACACCATCGAGCCGGCGATCCGGAAGGCGAGCTCAGATGAGTCGACATCGTGGTAGGAACCGTCGATCAGCGTGACCTTCACGTCGTCGACGGGATACCCGGCGAGCACGCCAAATTGCATGGCGTCCTGGATGCCCTCGTCGACGGCCGGGATGTACTCCCTGGGGATCCGACCACCGGTGATCTGGTTGACAAACTCATAGCCGGAGCCTGCGGGCTGCGGCTCCACGTTGATCAACACCTTGGCGTACTGGCCGGAGCCACCCGTCTGCTTCTTATGGATGTACTCGACTTTTTGGACCGGCCGGCGCAGCGTCTCGCGATAAGCCACCTGCGGCTTGCCAATGTTGGCTCCGACCCGGAACTCGCGCTTCATCCGATCGATCAAGATCTCCAGGTGCAGCTCGCCCATGCCTGCAATGATTGTCTGGCCGGTCTCGTCGTCGGTGTGGACGCGGAACGTCGGATCCTCTTCGGCCAGGCGCTGGATCGCCATTCCGAGCTTTTCCTGATCGGACTTGGTCTTCGGTTCGATGGCCTGCTCGATCACGGGCGCCGGGAAGTCCATGGACTCCAACACGATCGGATTCGCCATGTCGCACAGCGTCTCGCCTGTGGTGGTGTCCTTCAGGCCCATGACGGCAACGATCTGGCCGGCGCCGACGGAAGAGATCTCTTGCCGCTTGTTCGCGTGCATCTGATAGATCTTGCCGATCCGTTCCCGGCGTCCCTTGGTCGCGTTCAGGACTGTCGAGCCGGCCGCGAGCTTGCCTGAGTACAGCCGGATATAAGTCAGCCGACCTAGGTGCGGGTCAGCCGCGATCTTGTAGGCCAGAGCCGCGAAAGGATCCTCGTCGATGGGATGCCGCTCGATCGTGACGGATTCATCGCCCGGCTTGAACCCAATGATCGCGGGGACATCGAGCGGGGACGGCAGGTAGGCGATCACGGCATCCAGCAACGGCTGCACGCCCTTGTTCTTGAAGGCGCTGCCACAGAGTACGGCGGTGATCTTGGAGGCAAGCACGGCACGCCGGATCGAATCCTGCAGAAGTTCCGGAGTGATCGAGTCCTCGTCTGTCAGGAAGGCCTCCATCATGTGATCGTCATGATCGGCAACCAACTCGATCAGGGCATGGCGTGCTTCCTGCGCCTGATCAAAAAGTTCGGCGGGAATCTCCTCGACGGTGTAGTCCTCACCGATCCTTGTCTCGCCACGCCACGTGAGGGCGCGCATCTTGATCAGGTCGATGACGCCGATGAAGTTCGCTTCGGAGCCAATCGGCAGCTGCACCACAGCGGGTATGGCATTGAGCCGGTTCTTGATCGTCTCTACGCAGTGTTCGAAGCTCGCGCCCGTACGGTCCAGCTTGTTGACAAAGCAGATACGCGGCACACGGTAGCGGTCAGCCTGACGCCACACAGTCTGGCTCTGTGGCTCCACACCTGCCACTCCGTCGAAGACGGCCACGGCTCCATCGAGCACCCGCAGCGAACGTTCCACCTCGATGGTGAAGTCGACGTGTCCGGGAGTGTCGATGATGTTGATCTGGTGATCTTTCCAATGGCATGTCGTAGCGGCGGAGGTGATCGTAATCCCCCGCTCCTGCTCCTGCTCCATCCAGTCCATGGTGGCCGCACCCTCGTGCACCTCACCGATCTTGTAGTTGATTCCGGTGTAGAACAGGATGCGCTCGGTCGTCGTGGTCTTGCCCGCGTCGATGTGGGCCATGATCCCGATATTGCGGACCTTGGACAGGTCGGTCTTGATGTCGACAGCCATGTGGATCTCTCTAAGTTGTCAGAACCCAGGTCGGCTATGGCTCAACTGGGTACTGACAAGTCGCCTAATTACCAGCGGTAGTGGGCGAAGGCCTTGTTGGCCTCAGCCATCTTGTGGGTGTCCTCGCGGCGCTTCACCGCGGCGCCGAGGCCGTTCGAAGCGTCGAGGATCTCATTCATCAGCCGCTCGGCCATGGTCTTCTCGCGACGCTGCCGCGCGAAGCTCACCAGCCAGCGCATCGCCAACGTCGTCGCCCGGGCCGGCTTAACCTCGACCGGGACCTGGTACGTCGCACCGCCGACGCGGCGGCTCTTGACCTCCAGCGATGGCCGGACATTGTCCAGGGCGCGCTTCAGGGTCTGGACCGGGTCGATGCCCGTCTTGGTCCGCGTTCCGTCCATTGCGGTGTAGACAATGCTCTGAGCGACCGTCTTCTTACCATTCAGCAGGATCTTGCTCACAAGCTGACTGACCAGCGGCGACCCATAAACGGGGTCGGCGATCACCGGGCGCTTTGGGGCTGGGCCCTTACGAGGCATTACTTCTCCTTCTTCGCGCCGTAACGGCTACGTGCTTGCTTGCGGTTCTTCACACCCTGGGTGTCCAGCGAGCCACGAATGATCTTGTATCGAACACCCGGCAGATCCTTCACCCGCCCCCCGCGGACCAGCACCATCGAGTGCTCCTGCAAGTTGTGGCCAACACCAGGGATGTACGCGGTGACCTCGACCCCAGAGGACAGCCGCACGCGAGCGACCTTCCGCAGCGCGGAGTTCGGCTTCTTCGGGGTCGTCGTGTACACACGCGTGCACACGCCCCGACGCTGAGGCGAACCCTTGAGCGCAGGCGTCTTGGTCTTGCTCACCTTGTCCTCGCGGCCCTTGCGGACCAACTGCTGAATTGTGGGCACCGCGTTGTATCTCTTTCTTTCCTGTTGAGTGGCTGCAACCCTTGGGGGTCCCGGTGGGTCAGAGTGCGAACACCGCCGGTACTAGACATTCGGGCACGCACAAAGTGTCGGGCAAGCCCGAACACAACGATCAAGGCTATCCGCTGCCCCTGCCGGGGTCAAAACCTCGCGTTGCGACGACGTTGCCTCCGTTATCAGCATTGCAGAAGCCGGTTCTATTCCCCCGGCTGACCAGGCTGGAGACCGACGTCGTCGCAGCCGCTGCTAGTCCAGCAGGAAGACCTCACGCCTGCGCACCATCTCGATCGTTCCACGATCGAGGTAGGCCTCAGCAGCCAGCAGCCGCGGCAGCAGATCGCGCTCGGTCGTCGTCGCGCGGAAAACCAGCCCAATGCTGACGTCATGATCGGGCTGCTGGATAACCTCAATCGGATCGTCGGCCAGGATCGTGCCGGGGACGATCACGCTCAGGTAGGCGCCCGGCCGACCGGCCGCGGTGAAGGTCTTCGCCCAGCCCTTCTCTCCCATCCAACCGCGAAACGTTGAACAGGGGATCCGTGGCGCAGTCACCTGGAGAACGACCTCCTGCCCAATCCGCCAATGCTCACCGATCAGGGCGTCGTTGATCTCAAGGCCGACGGTCGTGAGGTTCTCACCAAAAAAGCCGTTTGGCAGCTCCCGCCCTAACCTGTCCTCCCACTCGTCGAGATCCTCGCGCTGGAAGGCGTAGACGGCCTGCTCGTCACCACCATGGTGCTTTCCGTCGCCGATGAAGTCCCCGACCAGGCCGCTGCCCAGACCGGTGGTTTTGGGCCCGGGCGCGCGCACCTCTATCGGTCCGACCGTCAGCTGCTTCCCGATACCGGTCCACCCGGTGTCCTTGTGGGGGTTGGGTCTCGGGTGGCCTAGGTTGACTGAGTCGAGTCTTGCCACCGTGTCAGGCTACTTCCGCTACGGAGGAAGGCAGTGACGTCCCGGAAGAACTCTGGGGCAGTGACGAGCGCGTGCCCACGGTTCGGATACATGATCAACTTTCCCCGAGGCAGCCGACACGCCGTCTCCGCGAACATCTCTGGGGTCCAGAAGTTGTCCTGAGCGCCACAGATTACGAGTGTCTCGGTCTGCACGTCGTCGAGCCGATCGCGAACGTTGAAGGCGTCCTCAGCGCGCAGCATGGCGATCGTGTCCGCCGGATTCTCAATAGTCACGCGCTTCGCAGCCACAATCGCGACAGGCGTCAGCAAGGTCCGAACGACGCGATTGCGGATCTTGCCACCCATCGCATCCAGGATGGACTCGGTCGAATAGCGACCGGTCGCCTCGATGGCACGCAACAGTTGCTGCTGCTCCTGCTTGGCAACCGGACCGAGCGTGTAGGCAGCGCACGCAACCACTGCCTTGCGCACCACATCAGGGCGGTCTGCGATCAGCTGTAGCGCCAAAGATCCGCCGGAGCTGGCGCCGAGCACGTCCACCGGCTCGCCAAAGTAGCTGCAAATTGCCTCGGCATGCCGTTCGGCTATCTCGGCGAAGGTGGTGTCGGCGGCCATTCCGGGCCAGCGGTTGGTGAAGTAGACCTCAAAACCGGCCTTAGCCAACGGGGTCAGCGTCCTCAGAGTGAGGGTTCGCTCCAGGCCAGGGCTCGGGTTTCGGTGATTCGTCGTGAATCCGCACAGATAGACCAGTGGCTCCCCGGAACCCAGCACGAGGTAGGGCAGTCCACCGCTGAATGTGCCTTCCCGTATCTCAGTCGACATCACGGATTCATTCTGCTCGCGACCTCAGATCAGCGGGCAATCGAACGCTGTGGATGTGCTGTGAGCATCTGTGCCTGGCGTATGAATGAAGCCAAGTTGGTGAGGCGCTGCCAGGTCGCGGCTCTAGCCTGGACCGGAGATCGCCAGCCAGCCAAGCGAATTCCACTAGAGGAACGAGTTGATCATGATGCGTGTCAACCATCGCGAAATCGATCTTGAGAACCATGATCGTGGCCTCGACTATGACCTGCCCCGGCTACTACACCGGCGTGGCATGCTCAAGCTGGTTGCCGGTGTTGGGCTGGCAAGTGCCGGTCTGATCACACTCGGGGCGTGTGGGAGCGATACCAGCACAGCCGACTCACCATCTGGCGGGCGGCCACCTGGAGGCGGGCCAGGTGGTGCTCCGGAGAGTACACGAACCATCGACGCCGCAAACGGCGAGCTTCCGGAGGAGACTGGCGGCCCCTTTCCGGGCGATGGTTCTAATGGCGCGAACGTGCTGAATCAGAGCGGCATCGTACGCCGCGACATCACCTCAAGCTTCGGATCCAACACCACCAAGGCCGAAGGCGTGCCGCTCGATATCACCATGACCATCAACGACTTTGCCAACAACAAATCGCCTCTGGCCGGGGCGCTGTTTACGCATGGCACTGCGACCGCGAAGGCAGATACTCCCTCTACTCCCAAGGTGTAACCGGCGAGAACTATTTGCGGGGAGTCCAGGAGGCTGACAGCCGCGGCCAAGTGAGGTTCACCACGATCTTTCCCGCCTGCTACTCGGGCCGCTGGCCGCACATCCACTTCGAGGTCTACCCCAGCCTGGCCCAGGCCACGAACGGTGCTAACAAGATCGCCACATCACAAATGGCGTTACCCGAGGCCACCTGCCAGGCTGTCTATGCGACAAGCGGTTATGAACAGAGCCGCAGCAGCCTGAGCCGCGTCAGCTTGGACACGGACAATGTCTTCCGTGATGGGTACGACCTGCAGGTCCCTACGGTGACCGGGGATCCGTCCAGCGGATATCAGCTAATGTTCAGCTGCGCCGTCTGAATCTCCCGGGACGGTGGTCACAAGTGTCAGTGCCCGCTGATGCGTCGGTAAGTTCCGCTCAGAAAGTCTTCCAGCTCGGTGGCTTGGCCTAGCCGCAAGCGAATCCGGTAACTGAGCTGCCCGTCGACGACCGCGAAACGATGCTCGGCGACTCCCCGTGGTGTGATCTTCTCCAAGATCAGTTCGTCATCGTGCCAGCCGCCGCGCGCCGGCCGCGGCGGGTCGCCCTCTGAGTCGAAGAACCACCAAAGGATCGGCATCTGCTGCGCTGGAGGCGTTTCGTCCGTCTTGTCGATCATGAACACGCCATGTCCGGAGAACTCTCCGCGATCAGCTCTCACCTGACGGTAGTCCTGCACTACGACTTGATCAACGACATCGAGCTTGAAGACGATCATCGCTCTCGCCGTAGTGGCCGGAGCCCAGGGTGAGGCGGCTTGCTGCTCGACACCTGTCCAGTTGCCCAGCATGGGAAAGAACAGTTCACGGAGACCCACGCAACCTATTCTTAGCTGCTCGCGCATCGCGCTTGGAACCCGCCTACTTCGTCCTCCGTCGCCGAGGGAAGAACGCCTCCGCGCTCGAAGAGCGGATGGGGGCGGTCGTACGCTGCGTACCTGGCTTCAGGGAGGAGCACAGCTTCGTGGATGTAATCCAGCTTCCGTCCAACTGTCCGCCGGACCGCTTCTACCGCGGTGGCCACAAGATCACGGAATTCCGGGGAGATCCGCCCGGCGGCGACCGCGAGCCTGAGGACTGGGTGGCATCTACCACGACGCTCGCCGGCGAGGAGTCCCTCGGCCTCAGCGTTCTCCCGAATGGTCAGTCTTTGAAGGCCACGATCGAACAGCAACCGCAAGCCTGGCTTGGGCATGCTCACATCGAACGCTTTGGTGCCGACACGCGGCTACTCGTCAAGCTCTTGGATGCCGGGCAGAGGCTACCTGTGCATGCCCATCCGGACCTCTCGTTCGCAGCTCAGCACTTGCACAAAGCACACGGCAAGGCCGAGGCCTGGTTCATCGTCGATGGGGGCGAGGTTTATCTGGGTCTGAAGCAGGACGTGACGATCGACGACCTCAAGCCGTTGATCCTGAGCCAAGACGTCGACACGATCCTCGGCCTGCTCCACCGGGTCGAAGTGAAACGGGGCGACATTGTCTACGTACCTCCGGGTGTGCTGCACTCGGTCGGTGAAGGTGTGTTCCTGGTGGAACTGCAGGAGCCCGAGGACCTGTCGATCCTCTTGGAGTGGCGAGGCTTCGAATTGGATGG
>Ga0307278_10001776_pt1 | contig 10658 bp, 14 predicted proteins | sample ER_DNA_117_FD_194482 | JGI IMG/M metagenome (GOLD analysis project Ga0307278, IMG submission 194482) | Bulk soil microbial communities from the East River watershed near Crested Butte, Colorado, United States - ER_DNA_117 | ecosystem: Environmental > Terrestrial > Soil > Floodplain | place...
CGGCCCAGGATGCTTACTCGTGGGCGGCGGTCGCCTACCGGCCTGACCGGGCAGCTTGACCGGACCGAGGCCGCAGCCGGCCTCGAACGGCGAGCAGCAACGGCACGGCGGCGAGCTGGACCGCGACCGACACGCCGACCAGCGCGGCCAGCGAGCGGTCGTAGAGGACGCCGAGCAGGACGCTGCCGGCAAACCAACACACCCCGTAGCCGGCGTTGAAGATCCCATAGGCGCTGGCGCGTCGGTCGGGCGGGGTCATCGCGGCGACCGCCGCGCGCATCACCGACTCCTGCGACGCCATGCCTAGGCCCCAGAGGACCAGTCCCACCACTGCGAGCGGCGCGCGGCCGTAGAAGACCAGCGGCGCGAAGGCGGCCGCCGCCAGCGCGGCGCCGATCACGGCGGCGATGCCGACCCGGTCGAACAGCCGGCCTAGAGCGAGTGCGGCCAGCGCGTCCGCTCCCATGGCGATGGCGTAGAAGAGCGGGACGGCGCCGCCGGTGACCACGCCGGCCTGCTGGAAGTGGAAGGCGATCAGCGGGAAGTCCGCGAACCCGGCCGCGACCAAGCCGCTCGCGGCCAGGTAGAGCCAGAACACCCGCGGCAGCCCAGTCCCGGTCGGCCCGTCTTGCTCGTCGGCCTCGAACGTCCGCGGATTGGGATACTGGGTGCGGGCGGCGGCCACCACGGCCAGAGCGAGCCCAGCCGGCACGGCAAGCAGCACGAACCCGGCCCGGTAGCCGTGGTGGGTGGCCACCACCAGGGCGACCAGCAGCGGCCCGAGCACCGCGCCGACCTGGTCGAGCGCCTCGTGGAGGCCGAAGCCCCAGCCGCGCCCCAGCTGCGCGGCGGCGTGCGACAGCATCGCGTCGCGCGGGGGGACCCGGACGCCCTTGCCGATCCGCTCCGCGATCATGAGCGTCGCCGCAGCGGGCCAGTTGCCCGCGAGCGCCAGCAGCGGCACAGCGAGCAGGTTGACCGCATACCCGGCGATGGTCAACAGCCAGGTACGTCCGGTCCGCTCGCTGAGCCGGCCGCTGCCGAGGCGCACGGCATAGCCGACCAGCTCGCCGAAGCCGGCAACGGCGCCGACCACGGCGCCGCTGGCGCCGAGCATGGCCAGGAACGGGCCGGTGATGCTCCGGGCGCCCTCGTACGTGGTGTCGGCGAGCAAGCTGAGCACCCCGAGCAACACCACGAACCGGACGGCGCTGCGCCGCAGGCCGGCAGCGGCCGGGGCGGGGCTCGTCGAGGCCATTGGAGTCCCCCTACGTCGAGCCGACAGGAGCCATCAGCCGGACGGCGGTTGCGGGAGCTCCATCCCTCGCGTCAGGCTACCCGCACGAATGGGGATCGGCACGTCGGACACGTTCGCCGCCGCGATCCAACCTGCCCCGGCCGACCATGTCGGTCGATCCGCTCCTCACTGGCTCCTGCCCGAGGCAGGAGGCGTTCGCCGACCGGGAGGGGTCATGAGTCCGCTCGACCGAGAGCGGGACGTGGTGTGAGCGGCGATCGGCACGGTAGTGGTTGCCTGCCGGTCTGGGTGTCATCTCAGCCACATCCTGCAAGATCGGCCCACTCCTCGGCCGAGTGCGGCTCGTAGGGTCTCGGCCCCACCGGGACGCTACTGCCCGCGACCGACTGCTCACTCGCTTGCGGGAAGGCCTGTCTGCTGCGCCGGAGCCTTGAGGCTGCGCTCGTCGTCGGCACCGAAGCTGGTTGCAGGTCCCATCCTGGGGGTGAAGAACCGCTGCGCGATCGCGGTGGGGACGATCGCGGTGAGCACGACTACGCTTACCAGCACCGAGAACTGCGCGCGGGTGATGATCCCGGCGTTCAGCCCGTAGGTCGCTGAGATCGTGCCGAAGGTGAGCCCGGTGCTCATCAGCAGGGTGAGGTAGGTGGCGTGGTCACGGGCGTGGCGGCGGGCAAGCGGGTACACGCCGAGGAAACTTCCCAGCGACCTTGACAGCCAGGAACAGGGCGAGCAGCCCAAGGTTGGCCCACACGGCGCCGAGCGAGACGTTCATGCCCGAGCGGATGAAGAAGAACGGCGTCAGCAGGGCGAAGGCGATGACACGGAAGCGCTGCTGCTCGGCGCGGTGGCGCTCGAAGCTGCGGGCCAGGCCGAGACCGAGCAGGAACGCGGGCAGGACCGCGTGGCTCTGGGCCCGCTCCCCGAGATACATGAGCAGGAACAAGGCGGCGAACGCGCCCTTGAGCTCGGGCTCGATCACGCGGTTGCCGTAGCGGTGAAAGAACCAGCCCTCCAGCCGCGGCATCAGCCAAACGAGCAGGACCGACACCAGCACGAACGGGATCGTCCAGAGGTTGGGCTTGAGGAACAGCACCGAGAGGGTGGCGAAGGAGTGGGCCGAGGACGCGACCGCCTACGCCCGAGCGCATGGCGTCGCGATGCAGACGGTGATCCGGGCCGGCTACCCGGCCCAGGAGATCGTCCGGGCAGCCGCCGAGCAGGAGGCCGACCTCATCGTTCTTGGCCACAGCGGCCATTCGGCTGTCTGGGGCCGCTTCCTCGGCACCACGGCCGAGAAGGTCAGCCGGCACGCGACCTGCTCGGTGCTGATCGTCCGCTGACGATCCGCCCGGCACGTCACGCCCGTGAGCGGCGAACCGGGACTAGCGGCAATGCCATCCGGTTAAGGGCCCTTCTGGCCTGATGTGACCACGCTGACCAGGGAGTTTGTGCTCGCAAATCCAGCTAACCGGATGGCTTTGGGACTAGCGGGGACTAGGAGCGTGGTGCCCATGGGCCTCAGCAGCCCGACGGGCGAACGCCTTGAGTGAAACTGGCTGCTTAGATGGCAGGTGGATTGTCACGCATAGTGAGATTTCTAAAAGAAACCACGCCCTAGCTAGCGGCCTCTTGCAAATCGATCGTGCCATACCTACAGGCGCCCTCCGGCCGGGAGGTCGGTAACTGCCCGGCCGGCGATCCGTAATGTCCGCCGGAGCAGGTCGCGGACTCCGACGAGGTCACCGGCGGCCTGCCCGAGCCCGGCCGGAGGAGGCCAGCGCCCGGCCGCGCCGCTGGCTGGCGGCTCGACCGTTTCCAGCGCGAGGCGGACGAGGTGCAGGTGCCGGTCCAGCAGCATGGCGAGGATCGCGCCGATGGGGTGGTCGACGTCAACGGAGCGGAGCCGCTCGCCGAGTGCCAGGTAGGCCTCGGCCACCCGTCGCCCCTCCTCGGTCATGGCGGTCGTCGGCGGCCGGTCGAGGCGGTAGAGCTGGATGGCCGTCTCGGCTGCGGGCTGCAGGGCGACCGCCCGCTCGGCGAGGTCAAGGACGGCGTCCCGCGCCGCGGGTTCGGCTTGTGCCCACTGGGCGACGGAACGTTCCGGCGTAGGGGTTCCTCCTTCGGCCTGGTCGGGCGCAGGGGCGCTGCGTTGCCATGGTATCGGCTGGCCGGTAGGGGTGAGCCGCTGTTGCCTGACCGCCAACGCGGGCCGGTCGGCCGCTGGCCAGCTCGCCGAGGTTCTGGAAGGCCGGGCGTTGGACGAGGCGTTCGAGCAGACCGGACCGATCTGCCTCGCTCACATCCCGCTCGTCCAGGCGCTGCCCCGCGGCCGCGACCGGCTGCTCGAGCGCAGCTTCGGTGCGCTGACCACCCTGGCCGGTGACCTCACGGACTACTTCAATCGGCAGTCCTACGACTACCACGGCGACACTGGCGACCGGGGCAGCCTGGCCAGGCTGGCCCCGCTCGTCCAGGGCAGCTACCCGGGCGCGACCGCCAACCAGTGCCGCGCCGCCAGCGCTCGGATTCCCTGGTACCGCAGGCTTGTGCGGTAGCTGGCGCGAGCGAGGGCAGACGGTAGACTGCCGCCTTGACGGCGTTGAGGAATGGGATCCGCCAGACGCCGACGACAACGCCCGCAAGCAGCCACAGGACGTCGCCGATCATCTCTGCCCTTCCGGAGTTGGCCCACTGGGTGCAGGAGCCATCAGCCCGGACAGAGGGCGGTCGCAGCGAGCTCCATCGCTGGGAGCACAACGGTCAGGATGAGCAGAGAGCCCTCGATCAAGAGGCCGGAGCGGCGGTCATGTCGGGGATGTCGAGCCGCCCGAGGCGACGCTGCAGGCGGAGGTAGCCGACCATCACCTGATGGCCCTGAGCGGCAAGACGACCGGTCCGTGGGCCACCCAAGCTACATCCTTTGCATGAATGCCTCGGCGTGGGATTGCAGCCGGGCTGAAGCGGCGCAGCGGTACGCCGCGAGTGGTTGAAGCTTTCATCGCAGCTTCGTGCACCGTCGTCCGTCACGGCGAGTCATCAGCCACCACGGGCGGCACGGGAGGCTCCATCCCCACAGCGGCTCTAAGGTCCGGTGCGTCACGGCTGCCCGCGCAAGCCTGCCCGGACCCGCGCGCCGGACCGCCGAGGAAGGCGTGGCCGTCCACCGCCGCGAACGCCCGCAGCCAGGCGTCGCCCTCCGGGCCTGACGGCTCGTGCCGTGTCGACCATCTCGACTTGCGATCCAGCTCGTCCAGCTCCCAGGTGAGGACGGCCAGGCGGGTCTGTGCCAGATCACGCGCCGGGCCTGCCAGCCCTCCTTCCAGGATTGCCGCGTGCCAGGCGCAGACGCCGTGCGAGCGGTCGTAGGCGGCACGCGTGCTCACGTCGCCGAGGCCGGCGCGCAGCAGCGCGGCCTGGCGGTCCTCGACCGTTCCGACCGCCCGGCAAGCCGTGCACGATGGCTGGTGCCGCAGCATGCCGCGGGCGTGCGCGACCGCCGCGGGGCGCGAGCGGAGCGCGTCACGCAGCGCGAGCGTGGCTCGGCGGCTCGCGCGGAGGCGGGGGGAGGATCGCGCGTGTGTCCGCCACGAGCGTGCGAGGTCCCGCAGCCGCCCGGTAGCGCCGGTCGTGGGGAGCCCCCGTCCAGTGCGGCGGCGAAGCGCTCCAGCTCGGCCTGCCACAGGGCTGCGTGCACGCGGGCCGTTGTAGCCCCCGCCTTGGCATCCACCTCGGCGAGGTCGCCGAGGTCACGCACGACGTTGACGGGGGCGGTGGACGCCAGCAGACGCCTGGTGTGGGCCGGGCACAGCCCGAGGGAGGCTCGCAGCTGCCCGGTGAGTTCTGGGAAGCTATATGACTCGGCCACGAACCAGAAGAACCAACGATCCTCGGCCTGCGCCAGCACGCCGCACAGCGGGCAGCCGTCGCGGGCGACCAGGCCCGCTAGCTCGCCCGCTGAACTCGCCACGCCCGCGCGCCGCCGCCGACGCCAGCTCACCGCGCCGATGCTCCCTCGATGACCATGGCGAGTTCGTCGGGATCACGACCGGGCTGCATCGGCATACCCTGCTCACTCGACGCCAGGTGGGACAGCAGGTAGAAGCCATCAGCGCACGTGGCGCGGTCCAGGCGAGCCTCATCGCCACGACCAGGATAGCGGCTGGCGCGTGGGCCGGGCAGGCCAGGGGAGGAATGCTGCTGCTCTGCTCGGTAATTCTGGGCCGTGTCTGGCGATCAGCATCCTTCCAGCCAGCTCATCAGGGAGGCTCCCCGCGAGGCTATCATTGAGGTGCGGTCGCACCGGCCGCCCGGCGCTGGCCCCCGCCGGGACCGCCAACCACGAGCGGTCCAACCGCCGACCGGCCGATGGGTCCTGCCCTTCACGCGGGTGGCAGGAGGCGGGGTCGTGACGGGGTCGTGCATCTCAGTCTCCTACCAGGATCGGGCCTGCGGGCGCCCAGGCTGGCTGCCGTCCGACGGACACGACGAGGGCGTTGGTGCGCTCGGGTCGGCGCCGACCCTGGACGTGGACGTCCGGATCAGCCAGCCGCTGCTCGGGGCTCGGCACCGCTCCGGGGTCCCCGTTCGCGCCGATCCCATCCCCGCGCTGCTTCCGGCGATCCTGCGCTCGGTCACCGGCCCGACCACTGACCGGCTCCGGGTGGCCTTTACAACCCCCGCCGCTGCCCAAGACTTACCGCGGACAGTGGTCCCGCGCCGGACCGTCGGGCCGACCGACGGGTCGACCGCACTCGGCCAGCCTGCGATCCGGTGGATTCCACGCCTGGGATGTTCCCGGTCCCACGACCACCACGGGGTTGACGATGGCTGAACCGGTGCTCCTGGTGGCGGCCGGCTCCCTCGCTGGCGGCGTCGGCATGCGTCTCTACGACCTGCGGCGGGAACGGAGCGTGCTGCGCCGCGAGCAGGCCCGTATAGAGCTGGAACGCGCGGAGAAGGCCCGGCAGGTCGCGGACGAGGACGAGCGACGGGCACTGCTCGCCGCCCATGACGGGCTCACCCGGCTCGCCCGCGCCAGCACCTTGTACCACTACGCTCGTCTTGCAGCCGCACGGCGCAGCGGGCAGCCGTACAGCAGCCCGTCGCTCGACGAGCTGGATCTGCGCCGGCAGCTCGACCTGTGCCAGCAGGAGGTCGACCGGCACGCATCACTGCTGATGCGGTCCGGGTTGCGCCGGACCCTCGGTCAGCTCCGTACCGCGTGCGAGCGCCCCGCCCGGTGCGAGGACCCGGCGAGGGCTGACCGACTGCACGCGAGCGCCATCACCGGGATCCACGTCGCCCAAGGGATGATCGGCGCCCGGCTGCGGGACCTCGAGGAAGGCTCGCCGGCCGTTGGCGACCGCACGTCGGCGCATGGCCCACCATGAACCGGCTCGGGGAAGGATCGTCAGGTCGCCTGCCGGGCGCCGAAGTTCCCACGCCGACGGGTGGCCGGATGCGTCGTTCCTCGGCTTGGCGGAGGTCTCCGCGATGACCGCATCGTTCCCGTCGCCGGCAGCGGCGCACTACGGAGACGGGCGGGCGGCATGGCTCCCGCCGTTCGGCCGTGGCAACGGGCTCGACGCTCCGGCCTGGGCACCGATCGCCGACGTCGACCCAGTGCTGGTGGATGACCTGCTCGCAGCGTTCCGGGACGCCCGCGTCCCGGCCTACGCCGCCCCTGCCGAGTGGCCGCCGCGGCGAGCTCCCGGTCGGCGCCGGCACGCTGCGACCTCTGACCGCCTGTGGGTGGCCGCGCTGCGGTACGCGACCGCAGAAGAGGTGCTCCGAACCGAGCTCTCCAGGCTGACCGCCGACCACGGATCAACCTCGGGTGGGCCGCATGCTGACTAGCCCCCTCGGGGACTGAGATCGACGCGGCCTGGGCGACTGGCGAGCCGGCCCTGGCGGACGGCGACCGGCTGACCTGAAGGGCCGTGCCGCCCGGATAGAGGTGAGGGACATGGGATCAGCCGAGGATCGGCTCCTGAGGCGTACAGCTTCCACCCCGTTCACCTTCGAGGTAGAAGCCATCAGTCCTGCTGGGCGACGAGCAAGGCGGCCGGGCCCGGGGCGGGCCTCATCGCCTTCCAGCCGCCACCGCAACGTACAGGACCGGGACGGATCGTCAACGCGCCCCGACCCGGCCACCTTCTACCGGGGCCCGGGGTTCGGCCCGGGGTTCGGGTTGGTGGCGGTCACCCATGGGGTCGGCGGTGTCGTGGGTGGCCGGGTCGGGAGCGGCGGTGCGCAGCCGGGCCAACAACACCACCGCGGCCACGCCGGGGACGGCCAGCACCGCAAAGCCCAGCCGATAGCCGGAGACGGCCACCATGACGGCGACCAGTAGTGAGCCGAGCAGCTGCCGACGGGGCCCTCACCGTGCGAGCGCATGCCCGAGGCCGCCCGTGGCCACCTCCTGCGGCACGCGCAGGTCGAGCACGAGCAGAGTGATCGCGATGGCGAAGACGCCGTCGCTGCACGCTTCCACCCGGGTCGTCTCCATCGAGTAGGCGAAGGCGGTAGCGTTCAATCCTGTTCGCCTACTCGTCGGACCCAGGGTACGCCGGCACGGCGGCGTGGCCGTCCCCACCAACCGGGCATACTGGCAGTTCCACGCTACCCCGAGGGGAGGACGACGTGATCTCCGGACCCTTCCCGCCGCCCGCGGCGCCTGGGCGTCGCATGGCCGCCGAGATTGCCGAGCAGCCCGAGGTGTGGGAGCGGCTGCTCCGCGGCGGCCAAGCCGACGTCCAGGCCGCGGTCAGGCGCATCCGGGAGCACCGCCCCCGCTTCGTGCTCTTTGTCGCCCGCGGCACCAGCGACAACGCGGCGCTCTACGCGAAGTACCTGGTCGAGATCCTGGTCGAGCTGCCGGCCGGCCTGGTGTCGCCGTCCACCATGACCACCTACGGCGCCCGCCCTGACCTGACCGGCGTGCTCATGGTCGGCGTGAGCCAGTCGGGCGGCTCGCCCGACCTGGTGCACTCCATGTCGCTGGCCCGGGAGCAGGGCGCGCTCACCCTGGCCGTGACCAACGCGCCCGGGTCGCCGCTGGCCCAGGCCGCCGAGCTCCACGTCGACGTGCTCGCCGGGCCCGAGCGGGCCGTGGCCGCCACCAAGTCCTACACCGCCCAGCTGCTCGCGCTCTACCTGGTGGTGGACGGGTGGCGTGGCGGCGCCTGCGAAGGGTGCGACCGGCTGCCCGGGCTGGGGCGGCGCGTGCTCGGCAACGGCGAGGTGGTCGCCGACCTGGCCGAGCGCTACCGGTTCGCCACCCGCCTGGTGACGACCGCCCGGGGATACTCCTACGCGACCGTATGCGAGGCGGCCCTCAAGCTCATGGAGACGTCCTACCTTTCCGCCCAGGCGTTCTCAGGTGCGGACCTGCTGCACGGGCCGCTGGCCATGATCGACCCGCAGGTGCCGGTGCTGGCGGTCATGGCCAGCGGGGTCGGCGGCGACGCCATGGGGCAGGTCCTCGCCAAGCTGCGCGAGGTGGGCGCCGACCTGTTCGTGGTCGGCAGCCCGGACGCGGTGGCCAAGGCCACGGTCGGGGTCGAGCTGCCCGCAGGTGTGCCCGAGGAGCTCTCGCCCCTGCTCGAGATCCTGCCGTTCCAGCAGCTCGCGCGGGACCTCGCGATCGCCCGGGGTGGCGATCCGGACGCCCCCCGGGGTCTCGAGAAGGTCACTGAGACGCTCTGATGTCCCGCGCCCGGCCGCCCGGCCCTGCTCGCCTCGCTGAGCTATCTGGCCTCGCTGAGCTATCTGGAAGGTGTCCGAATGGACATTCCGGCGGGGCGCAGTAGGCTGCACGGGCGGGAACGGATCCCGAACCCGAAGGGGAACGCATCCCGAAGGGGAACGCATCCCGAGAATGGATCCCGAAGGGAGTGAGGGCGTTGGCTGGCAGCACGGTGAGCAAGGTGGTCCGCACGGCGTCGGCGGTCGCGGCCGTGATGCTGCTGGCCGCCGGCTGTGCCACCACCGACAGCGGCTCGGGCGGCGGCGGAGGCGGTGGCGAGGGCGCCGGCAAGATCGCCCTGCTGCTGCCGGAGTCGAAGACCACTCGCTACGAGCAGCAGGACCGCCCGAACTTCGAGCGCAAGGTGAAGGAGCTCTGCTCAGGCTGCAGCGTGATCTACAACAACGCCAACCAGGATTCGGCCAAGCAGCAGCAGCAGGCCGAGGCGGCCATCACCAACGGCGCCAAGGTGATCGTGATCTCCGCCGTGGACGTGAAGTCCGCAGCCGGCATCGTGCAGCGCGCCAAGCAGTCCAAGGTTGCCGTGATCAGCTACGGCCGCCTGGTCAGCGACGCCGACCTCGACTACTACGTGTCGATCGACCCCTACAAGGTCGGCCAGCAGCAGGGCCAGTCCCTACTGGACGCGCTGAAGCAGGCCGGCAAGGCCAAACCGACGGTGGTGATGATCAACGGCGCCCCGACCGACAGCAACGCCGGGCCGTACAAGAAGGGCGCGCACAGCGTGCTCGACCCCGCCGGCGTCAAGGTCGCCAAGGAGTACGACACCCCCGACTGGAGCCCGGACAAGGCCCAGCGGCAGATGGAGCAGGCCATCACCAGCCTCGGCCCCGACGGGTTCGACGGCGTCTACGTGGCCAACGACGGCATGGCCGGCGGCGTGATCGCGGCGATGAAGGGCGCCCAGATCGACCCGGCCAAGCGGCCGGTCACCGGCCAGGACGCGGAGGTCGCGGCCATCCAGCGGATCCTCGTCAACCAGCAGCTCATGACCGTCTACCAGCCGATCAAGAAGATCGCGGAGACCTCCGCGGAGCTGGCGGTCGCGCTCGCCACGGGCAAGACGCCCCCAGACATCGCCAAGAGCAAGGTCAACAACGGCAGCGAGGAGGTGCCTTCGGCGCTGCTGGACACCGTCGTGGTGACCAAGGACAACATCAAGGACACAGTCGTCGCCGACGGCTTTCTCACCGCCGAGCAGATCTGCACCGGTGCCTACGCGCAGGCCTGCCTGGCCGCCAAGATCACCAGCTGACTCATCCGGCCGAGCGCTGCGCCCGGGCCGCGGAGGTGGTGCGCTGGATCGGGGTGGTGAGGCCCGGGTGGGGCTTGCGGGGGATGGCCACCCGCGAGGCCAGCGGCGGCGCCGCCTTCACGGCCCACGGCACGGCGTCGGGCAGCAGCACGTGGAACGCGGCCCCACCGCCGGGCCGCTCCCCCACCCAGGCCCGGCCGCCGTGGAGCTGGGCGAAGCGCGCGACGAGCGACAGCCCGATGCCGACCCCGGGGGCGACCCCGGGGTCGCCCCGCCGGAACGGCTCGAAGATGGTGCCGGCCAGCTCGGGCGGCACGCCCGGGCCGCAGTCCTCGACGACCAGCTCGAGGTCGGGACCGACGGCGGCGGCCCGG
>Ga0307278_10001777_pt1 | contig 10653 bp, 10 predicted proteins | sample ER_DNA_117_FD_194482 | JGI IMG/M metagenome (GOLD analysis project Ga0307278, IMG submission 194482) | Bulk soil microbial communities from the East River watershed near Crested Butte, Colorado, United States - ER_DNA_117 | ecosystem: Environmental > Terrestrial > Soil > Floodplain | place...
CTCGACGCCCTTCTGCTCGAAGACCACCTCCCCGGTCTTCCAGTTGGTCTGCACCACGTCGCGGCGTTCCCAGGCGACCTCGTCATATGGATGTACGCCTGATGTGAAGACCCGCTCGATGCTCAGGCCGTCGCGCTTCGGCGCTGAACTCTTGCTTTCCGATCGCCCATTCGCCGAACGGGTGGTTTCGGTCATTTCTGCCTTTCCTGTCAACTAGCGGCGTCAGCAGTGGCGCCGATGATCGAGAGACTGCTACGACGTTTGTCCGGCTCGAGCCCCCGGACTTCTCCGAGACTCAGGGCGGCGGTTCAGGACTGCTGCCGGTACGCTGCCGGGCTGGAGTCAGACGATGCGGAATGAAGTTGCTGACCTTGTTGTCTGCCGCGCCATCCGGGATCAGCGGCTCGATCCCGGTCGGTTCCTGCTCCACGCGAAGGAGCGCAATCTCGGCCTCGAAATCCTCCACCGACCGAAACTGGCGATAGACACTTGCGAAGCGGAGGTAGGCGACCTGGTCCAGCTCGCGCAGCGGGCCCAGTATTGCAACGCCAACCTCATCGGCCGGTATTTCGGGTTGACCCAACGTCCGCAGCGAATCCTCGACCAGCTGCCCCAGGCGGGCCAGCTGGTCCTCGCTGACTGGCCGTCCCTTGCAGGCCTTCCGAACGCCGTTGATGACTTTGTCGCGATTGAACGGCTCGACAACTCCACTGCGCTTCACTACGACGAGCTGCATCTGCTCGATGGTGGTGAACCGTCGCTCACACGATGGGCATTGACGCCGACGACGGATGCTCGCCCCATCCTCCGTCGTCCTCGAGTCGAGCACTTTGGAGTCGGTGTGTCGACAGTACGGGCAGTGCATTCCTCCGGCTCCTTTCTTGATGCTCGAATCGTCGCCAGTTCGTCTTGGGGACAGATCTGGGGATGACCCTGTGCGCTTCGGGGAAAATCCTGTGGACCTTCCTGTGGACTTATGTGAGTATCAAACCACAACTTGTGGATGAACCACATACTTGTAACTACTAGATATGGATACCGTACGTCCAAGAACCATTATTCGCAAGCGCACTGACACTTTGTCGCGGCGGACGTTTGGGCGTATGCGAGAACCCGGAATCTCGCCAGATGCGAGGGCGGCGAGTCAGAGCAGGTTCCGCGCAACGGTATAGACCGCCGCAGCGACCAGGCCAACCACTAACCACTGCATCGGGGTGATGCGCCGCAAGCGTTCGACGAGCGGTTGCGGCATGCGGACGGACGGCCCGCCCGCGGCCTCAACGGTCCATAAGGCACCAAGCACGCCCAAGATCACCACGCCTACGAACGCGAGGGGATTGAATCCGAAAGCGGCCTGAAAATCGCCGTGGAGCAGTGCCCCACCCATCCGCGTACCACCACAGAGCGGGCAGTCCCAACCAGTCAGAGCACGGAAGGGGCAGGGCAGCCCAAAGCCTGTGGTTGCGTAAAGGGCGCTGAGCGCCAGCCCGCCGGCAAAAAAAGCGCCGACGTATCCAGCTGCACGAGTGGGCCGGAATGGCCGGACGCCCGTCGAGACCGCCACCCTCCCATTGTGCCCGGCGCCAAGCGCACCACTCGCCTACACTCGCCACATCCACGTCACACCTGAGGCGAGCACATGACCGATCAACACCGCAGTGTGTGGCCAGATCGACCCGAATCACAGCCGGGCTATCCACCTCTTCCCGGATATCCTGTCCCAGCTCTGCGAAGCGACCATGCCAACTGGGGTCCGCGCGTGCGGGCAAGGCTGATCGACCAGGCTCCAACCTATGTCGGCTTGATCATCTTTTTAGCCGGCTATCTGGTCTGGGTGTTCGAGCTGGCTCAGTCCGGTGGATCGACTCCGCACTTCGAGGGCGCGGCCGTTGCGATGATCATTGGTCTTAGCGTGATGCTTGCCAGCCTGGCATGGGTCGCTTACAACCGTTGGATGATCGCAGGCAGGACTGGACAGTCGTTAGGCAAACGAGTGACCAAGATCAAGCTGATCGGCGAGGAGACCAAGGCGCCGATTGGCGCGCTGAATGCGTTTGTTCGTGATCTTGTTCATATCCTCGACGCGCTGACGGTTGTGGGCTATCTCTGGCCGCGGTGGGACGACAACAAGCAGACGTTCGGCGACAAGATTTCCAAGACCATCGTGATCAACGCCGCACCTCCGAACTAGCCGAAGCCTGAGCGCTTTCTGGCTCTCGACGAGGCGGTGACAGGGGGCGTAACGTCCCTTGGATACCCCACCGATCGAAAGGAGCAGGCGATGCCGCTGCTGCGAGGACGTCGCGACGAGGCACCCGTGACGAGGTACCGGATGCAGGAGAAGCTCGTCGCGATCGGAGACGACTTCTGGATCGAGAACGAGGCAGGGCAGCGCGCGTTCAAAGTGAACGGCAAGGCAATACGGGTTCGCGACACGCTGGTGCTCGAGACGGCCGACGGTGAAGAGCTGCTCTCGATCCAGACGAAGATGCTCCACGTTCGAGACACGATGAACATCGAACGCGGTGGTCGAAAGGTTGCCAGCGTGAAGAAGGCGCTGGTAAGCCCGCTCCGTGACCGCTTCTCGATTGACGTCGAGGACGGTGATGACATGGAGGCGAAGGGCAACATCGTCGACCACGAGTACAAGATCGAGCGCAACGGCAACCAGGTGGCCGAAGTCTCCCGTAAATGGTTCCGGGTGCGTGACAGCTACGGCGTCGAGCTCGCGCCGGGGCAAGACGACGCTCTGTTGCTCGCGGTCACGGTGTGCATCGACCAGATGACGCACGACATCGGCTGACACACGTTCAATGCTGGCCCTGCGGTGGCTCTTCGAAACCAGCTCGGTAGTCGGGGCCTGTGACCCTTACAGCAGTGAGGCCGATCACCACCAGCGCCGCGGTCAAGATCATCACTGCTACCACCATGGCGACGGCGATGCCCCGATCGGTCAACCGCCAATCGGCCTGAAGGCTGGGCGCGTGCGCGATCGGGCATGGCGGTGCGCTCATCCGAGCGGGCGGCGCCACCTGGTCAAATGATCTATCGGTCCTGCTGCGCCAACCCTCCGCTCGCGGGATTGAGACTGGCATAGCGCTCATCGTTTGCTCCTCTGGGGAAGGCATCGAACTAACGTTCGATAGAACGTACGTTTGATTTGTACCGCATCCTCGATTCCATGCCAAGCTCATTCGCACAGACATTCGAGGCGTGTCGCGAAAAGAGTGAATCAGCCATCTCTGACAATTCGGCTATCCGGGGTATTCCGGCCGAGCACTTGCAACACGCTCGAACAAATGTTTGAATCTGTCAGCGAAGTTCTCTATCGTCAGCTCTATGGCACAGAGCGACCCCACGTTCACAAAGCCGAGCAAGCGTCGCGGGCGTCCACGTGAGAGTGACGTAGCCGCTCAGCTCGGTGACAGCGCGTCTTTCAGCTCATTCCCGGACGGCCCGACCGATGCCAACGGGCTGACACTGCGGCAGCGCCGAATCTTGGAGGTCATCAAAGAGACCGTGGACAGACGCGGCTATCCACCCAGCATTCGAGAGATGGGCGACGCGGTTGGTCTCGCCTCGTCCTCGAGCGTCGCACATCAGCTCAAGATGCTGGAGGCAAAAGGGTTCTTGCGCCGGGACCCGAATCGTCCGCGTGCCCTCGAAGTCCTGCTACCCACCCAGGACCGGTCAGCGACCAGACAGCTCGCAATCTCCAGGCAGACCGGCGGTGGCGACGACACCGGCATTGGCGACGCGTTCCCGGAGCCAGTGAACGTGCCACTACTGGGACGTATTGCAGCCGGCGGACCGATCTTGGCGGAGGAAAGCGTCGAGGACGTGTTCGCGCTGCCACGACAGCTGGTCGGCGAGGGAACGATGTTCCTGCTCGCAGTGCGCGGAGACTCCATGATCGAAGCGGCGATCTGCGACGGCGACTGGGTTGTTGTTCGGCAGCAGCCGACAGCGAACAATGGCGACATCGTCGCTGCGCTGCTCGACAACGAGGCCACCGTCAAGACGTTCAAGAGGACCGGCAGCCAGGTGTGGTTAGTGCCGCATAACCCTGCTTATGACCCGATCGACGGGGATGACGCCACCATTTTGGGTAAAGTGGTGGCAGTACTACGCCGAGTCTGACCAGGCCCTACGGAGGAGCCGGCTACTAGAGCATGCTGGGTTCGCTGGTCGCCATCTCCACGGTAAAACGCGCAACTGCGCGAAGTTTGTTGGTGACGTCGAGCGCTGCCACCTTGTACGCCTCCGACAAGGTCGGGTAGTTCAAGACCGTATCGACCAGATAGTCCACAGTTCCACCGCAGCCCATGATCGCTTGGCCAATGTGCACCAGCTCTGTGGCGTTACTGCCGAAGACGTGTACACCGAGAATTTCCCGCGTGTCGGCATGGACGATCAGCTTCAACATGCCATAGGAATCCCCGATGATCTGACCACGCGCCAGTTCGCGATAGCGGGAAATGCCCACCTCGAAGGGAACCGACTCACGGGTCAGCTCTCCTTCGGTCTTACCGCAGAACGAAATCTCCGGAATCGTGTAGATGCCGATCGGCTGCAGACTCCGGAGCTCGTTGGCTGGCTCATTGAAAGCATGCGCCGCGGCAAGGCGGCCCTGATCCATCGAGGTAGAGGCGAGTGCAGGAAAACCGATCACATCGCCGACCGCGTAGATGTGCGGCACCTCGGTTTGATAGTTCGCGTTCACCACAAGCCGTCCGCGATGATCAGCCTTGAGCCCTGCAAGATCGATGTTCAGGCTGGCCGTATTGCCTTGCCGACCTGCTGAGTGCATGACCACCTCAGCAGCAATCTTCTTTCCGGACGCGAGCGTCGTGATCGTGCCGCGCCCTGAGCTCTCCACCGAGGAAACCTCCTCGCCGAAACGGAAAGACATGGTGTGGTCCCGCAAATGGAACTTCAAGGATTCGACGATCTCGGGATCGCAGAAGTCGAGCATCTTGTCACGCTTCTCGACCAACGTGACTCGGGTGCCGAGGGCGGCGAACATCGAGGCGTATTCCACACCGATCACGCCGGCACCGACCACGACCAGTGAGCCCGGCACGGTGTCCAATGTGAGGATCTGATCTGAGTCCAGTACACGCGTCGAGTCGAAATCGACGTTCGGCGGATGCGCCGGCACGGTACCGGTCGCGATGACGATGTAGCTTGCGGTCAGCGTGCGAAGCGCTCCAACACCCTCGATCTCGACCGTGAGTGTGTGCGGGTCAAGGAAGCTTGCAGATCCCGGCACCAGTTCGATGTGGTTACGCATCAGCTGCGAACGGATGACCTCCGTCTCGCGTCCGACCACGTGCTGCAGCCTGGCAAGCAGGTCGGAGATGGTGATCTCCTCTTTGACCCGGTAGCTGGCCCCGTACAGGTCGCGAAGCTGCATACCAGTCAGGTAAAGGACCGCCTCCCGCAAAGTCTTGGACGGGATCGTGCCAGTGTTGACGCAGACGCCCCCGACCATCGACTTTCTGTCGATGACGCACACCTTGTAGCCGAGTTTGGCCGCCATGATGGCAGCCTTCTGGCCGCCAGGACCCGAACCGATGACCGCCAGGTCGAAATCGTACGTGTGCTCCATAGCGCAAGCGTGCCAGAGGATCGACACGTCCGCCAGGTACCGGCGTACTGGCGCTTCGCTCGCGGACAGCGCGGTACTAGCTGATCATGACTGGCCAGAGAGGCGCCGCAGGGCTTGGATCGCAACGTGTCGATCAGTCGTCTGCCACATATCGGGCATGGATGCCTTGAGGAAGGCGCCATACCGCGCGGTGACGAGACGGGGGTCGAGCACAGCCACCACTCCCCTGTCGCTGAGCCGACGGATCAGCCGACCCGAACCCTGCGCCAGCAGTAGGGCTGCATGACTTGCGGCAATCTTCATGAAGCCATTCCCACCAGCCTCAGCGACGGCGCGCTGACGTGCCACGGTCAGCGGCTCATCGGGGCGAGGGAATGGGATTCGGTCGATGATCACAAGCTGGCAGGTGGCACCCGGTACGTCCACACCCTGCCACAGCGACAGCGTGCCAAACAGGCTGGCCTTCTCGTCCTGGATGAAGCGCCTCGTGAGGTCCGGCAACTGCGCATCGCCCTGGCACAAGATCGTCAGCGCCGGAAGCCGTTTCCGCGCGTAGACGGCTGCAATCTCAGCCGCCCGGCGCGAAGAAAAGAGTCCCAGCGCCCGACCGTCTGAGGCCTCCAGCAGCTCGGTGATCTCAGCCATCGAGGCGTCCGAGAGTCCGTCACGCCCTGGCGGAGGCAGCGAGCGGGCAATATACAAAATGCCCTGCCGGCGATACTCAAACGGCGAGCCAACATCAATGCCACGCCAGGGAACGGCGTCGGCATCAAGCTCACTGGTGTCCAGGCGCTCGTCGGTTTTCAACCCGACGGTGGTCGCAATTGGAGTGAAGTCGCCGCCTAGCTTGAGCGTCGCCGAGGTGAGCACCGTTGTGCGCTCACCGAAGACACGAGCCCGCATCAGCCCAGCCACGGACAGCGGGGATACTCGCGCCTCCCGCCCGAAGCGCTCGCGGTCGGCGACCCACACAACGTCATGCTTGTCGAGCGCTGCCATCCGCTCGGCGATATCGAAGATCTCCTTGACCGCTGCGGCCGTTTGCCGTCTGTCTGGCCCCTGGTTGTCCTCACCCGTCAGTGCACTCAGCGCGGATCGCGCAGCGTCGCGTATCGCGACACAGGCGACGGCGAATGGGCTGTCCGGGTCCTCGACACGTTCCAGGGCGGCACCGTCCAACGCGATACGCAGTGTCTTGGCAGACTCCAGCAAGTCCGAAGCACCCTCATCCTCGAGGTAGGTCAGCGCGCGACGGGACACACGCTCGACCATCTGCGGGCTCAGCTCCGCGGACGCGGCGCCGGTCACTCGGGAGCCCAGTTCGTGCGCTTCGTCGATGATCACAGCACTGTGCTCCGGAAGAGCGGTGCCGCCATGCATGGCGTTGATCGCGAGCAGTGCGTGATTGGTGACCACCAGGTCCGCGGCGCGAGCCGCGTCGCGCGAGCTTTCGACGAAGCATTCGTCACCGTACGGACAGCGCTGTGCACCCAAACATTCCCGGACCGGGATGGAGACTTGCCCCCAGGCTTTTTCGGTATGAGACGGTGCGTCGTCGCGGTCCGCCAGACCACCTTGTGTGGCCTGCTCCTCAGCCCACGCGCGAAGGGCTAGGACCTCCGCACCTAACGCAGAGTCGGGCGTACTCTGCGGCGATGATCTGAGCGTCTCGATCAAGTCATCTGCCGGTATTAGCGCCCCTTGATCTTGTGCAGTGCCCTCCCGCAGTCGCAGCAGACAGACGTAGTTGGTACGACCCTTGAGGATCGCGTGCCGTGGTCGACGGCCTGTTACCGACTCGACGGCATCGACGGCGGTCGGAATGTCGTTGTTGGCCAACTGGCTCTGCAGAGCCAAGGTCGCCGTAGCCACGACGATCCGCTTGCCGGGGTGCCGGACCAGCCACAGCAGCGCCGGAGCCAAATAACCGAGTGACTTGCCGATCCCCGTGCCGGCCTGAACCAACAGATGATGGTCCGATTCCAAGCACTCTGCAATCGCGTCCGCCATCTCGACCTGACCGGGTCTTTCAATGCCGCCAATAGCCTTGACTGCAGCCGCGAGCACATCGCGATGGCCCGCCTCTACACTGCTTGCGGTCTTGATCGCCCCGGTCACCGCAGCACTCTAATCACGTCAAGCGTCGGAGTCGCTGCTCACCAGCTCATACGGCGCCAGTTCCGCGGCGAGCGACGGGCTCACCCGAGCACGGAGCAGTGTGCCCGCGGCCAGATGTTCGGTGCTGAGGAACTCGCCAGTCTGATGAATCCGGTTGACCAAATCACCGCGCTCGTACGGGATCAGGGCGCGAATCTCGATCTCTGGCCGGGGCAGCAGCGTCTCAATGGTCGCGCGTAGCCGATCGATTCCCTCCCCGGTACGCGCGGAAACAAACACCGCGTCCGGGTACTTGGCCTGCAGCACGGTGAGTGCCTCGGCGTTGGCCCGGTCGACCTTGTTGATCACGATGAGCTCGGGAATTTCAGCCGCTCCGATGTCGGCTAAGACTGCACGCACGGCGTTGATCTGACCGACGGGGTCCGGATCGGAGCCATCGACCACATGGGCCAGCAGGTCGGCCTGGGTCGACTCTTCCAGTGTCGAGGCGAATGCCTCCACGAGGTCGTGCGGTAGGTGGCGAACAAAGCCCACAGTGTCGGTCAGCGTGTACAGCCGGCCGTCGGCAGCCGCGGCACGGCGAGTGGTTGGGTCAAGGGTTGCGAACAGTGCATCGTCGACGAGGACACCGGCACCAGTGAGCCGGTTGAGCACGCTGGATTTGCCGGCGTTCGTGTACCCGACAATCGCCACCGACGGGACCTCATGGCGGCGCCGTTCTGCGCGCTTCGTTTCCCGGGTGACGTCCATCTCACGCAGAGCCGTGCGCAGCTTGGCAATGCGGCTATTGATGCGCCGCCGATCCGTTTCCAGCTTGGTCTCGCCAGGCCCACGCCCACCGATGCCGATGCCGCCGCTCGCGCGACCGCCGACCTGCCTGGAGAGATTGCCGCCCCAGCCGCGTAGCCGCTGCTTCAGGTACTGCAGTTGTGCCATCTCGACCTGAGCCTTGCCCTCAGCGCTCTTGGCGTGCGCTGCGAAGATGTCGAGGATCAGTGCTGTTCGGTCGATGACTTTTACGCCGACCTGGTCTTCGAGATTGCGCAGCTGGGCGAGCGTTAACTCCCCGTCGCAGATCACTGTGTCTGCGCCGGTGGCAACGACGACGTCGCGAAGTTCGGCGACCTTGCCACGTCCGATATAGGTCGCCGGGTCTGGTCGGTCACGACGTTGGATCAGACCTTCAAGAACCTGCGATCCAGCCGTCTCGGCCAGCGCTTTGAGCTCGGCAATTGAGTTCTCAGCGGTTCCCTCGCTGCCGCTGGTCCAGACACTGACCAGGACCACGCGCTCGAGCAAGAGCTGGCGGTACTCGACCTCAGAGACGTCGGCCAGCTCAGTCGACAATCCCGCAACCCGGCGCAGCGAGAGCCGATCTGCCAGATCCTGCTGACTTCCGTCATAGTCCGACTCGGCTGCCGGCTGTGGTTCGAGCCGCTCGATGAGCAACTCGTCGTTGTCTGGTGTGGGTGGTACGTGTGGGTCTGGTTGAGGAGCTGTCATAACTCGACCAGAATCTCACGGCGGCACAAGTCTTAAGCTGCCGCGGCACTCAGAACAGGGTGTAACCGCCGTCCATCACGACCACCTCACCAGTCATGAACGACGACGCGTCTGAGGCCAGAAAGACCACACATGGCCCCAGCTCGGACGGCATGGCATAACGCCGCATCGGCGCGTCGTCGATCCAATAGCGCTTGAATTCTGGCTTGTCGACTTCGGCCATCTCGGTCTTGATATAGCCGGGTGCCAGCGCATTCACCCGAACACCGTGCGGCGCCCATTCAGCGGCTAGCGAGCGGGTCAGCTGGTGCACAGCGGCTTTCGATGCGTTGTACGCCGGCTGCCACTGGGGTCGATTGACAATCTTGGCCGAGATCGAGCCGATGTTGATGATCGCGCCGCTGTGCTGAGCCACCATCTGCCTGCCGAATTCCTGGGCGCAATTCCAGACGCCGTCGACATTTACATCCATCACGAACCGCCACTCTTCCTCGGTGACCTCGAGGGAAGGTCGATGGATACACGCGCCGGCATTGTTCACCAGCACGTCGACCTGGCCGAGTCGGTCCATCACTTCCCTTGTCGCGCGCCGCACCTGGTCCGGCTCGGTGACATCAGCGGCCACTGCAATCGCGGTGACCCCGAGGGCATCCAACTCCTTGAGGACCGCAGCCGATCCGCCGGTATCTCTGACGAGTAGCACGACGTCGCTACCGGCTTCCGCAAGAGCTGTCACCAGCGCTCGGCCGATGCCTCGATTGGCTCCGGTTACGACTGAGACTTTCCCAGAAAGCGAAAACGCATCGAGGACAGACATTCACCGCTCCTAGCTACTTGGGGTCTCGAGGACTGTGCGTTCCGGAAGGGTCAGCTCACCATGGGCCACTAGGACTGCGGACCCGGTCAGGTAGGCCTGGTGCTCGGTCAACTCGACCTCAACCGTGCCGCCGGGCACATCGACCCGATAGGTCACCGGCAGGGGCGTCAGATCCTGATCATGCACGCGAGCCGCCGCTGCGGCGGCGACTGTGCCGGTGCCACACGAGTGGGTCTCGCCGACGCCGCGTTCATAGACGCGCATGGCAATGTGCTGAGGGCCGAGTTCGCGTACGAACTCCAGGTTTACGCCCTCGGGAAACTCCTCAGCTGGATCCCATCGGGGAGGCGCAGACAGCGGCAGCAGGTCGAGATTGTCGGCGAAGCTCACCGCGTGGGGGTTGCCAACATCGGCCGTCAGGGCCTTGAAGTCGGCACCGTCAGCAGTCGTGACGACGACTGGTCGACTCCCGACCACGACAGGGCCCATCGTTACCCGGATCCTGCCGTCTGGAAGCGCTGTCGCCACCTTCAGCCCACTCCGCGTGGCGATCTCGACGACCGGGCCGCTGACCAGATCTTGATCGAGCAGGAAACGCGCGAAG
>Ga0307278_10001778_pt1 | contig 10651 bp, 12 predicted proteins | sample ER_DNA_117_FD_194482 | JGI IMG/M metagenome (GOLD analysis project Ga0307278, IMG submission 194482) | Bulk soil microbial communities from the East River watershed near Crested Butte, Colorado, United States - ER_DNA_117 | ecosystem: Environmental > Terrestrial > Soil > Floodplain | place...
TGACCCCGCTCGTCGCGGACACGCTCACGCCATACCGCTCGCCTCGATTCCCCCTTCAACCGTCCTCCCCAGGACGTTGTCCTTCCCCATTCTGGACCGGTTTGCCCGAAATGTGAATAGCCGGAGCCCGCGGCTACCATCGGAAGCGAGATGCTGCTCACCCCCCGAAAGCGCGAGATCCTGCGGCGTGTCATCGAGGAGCACGTCGCGACCGGCCAACCGGTGGGGTCGCGCGCGCTCGTCGAGCGCTCGGGCCTGGCCGTCTCCACTTCGACCGTGCGGAGCGAGCTCGCCGAGCTCGAGACGCTCGGGCTTCTGACGCATCCGCACACCTCCGCGGGCAGGACGCCGACGGAGAGCGGCTACCGCGTCTACGCCGAAGAGCTCGTCGACACGCTGGAGGGGCGGCCGGACGTCCTCGGCGTCGATCTCCGCACCATGCGCGACGAGATCGAGCGGGCGCTGCGGACGACGACCGAGATGCTGTCGGACGCGACGCGACTCCTCGCGCTCGTCTCGGCCCCGTCGCTGGAAACGGCCTCGATCCGCCACATCGAAGTGCTGAGGCTGCAGCCGTCGAGCGTCATGGTCGTCGTCATCACCTCCACGGGCGGCGTGACGAAGCGGATGTTCCGGCTCGAGGAGCCCGTCGACCCCGGCCTCGTGGCCTGGGCGGCCGAGTACCTGGAGGAGCAGCTCGTTGGCAAGCGCCTCGGCTCGAGCGCGGTCCGACGGCGTCTCGAAGCTCCCGAGCTGACGCCCCCGGAACGCGCATTCCTCGCGCTCATCGGGCAGACCCTGCTCGAGGTCGGCGCCGAGGTCGGTCCCGAGGTGTTCGTCGGCGGCACCGCTGGGCTCGTCGGCGGCGCGCGGACCGAAGAGCTCGAGGCGACGATACGGCTCGTCGAGCTCCTCGAGCGGCGTGCCGCGGTGCTCGAGCTCGTCAGCGACGCCCTCGAGCCGCAACGTCCCGTCGTCCACGTCGGACCGGAGGTGGGCGGTGCGGAGCTCCACGCGGTCTCGCTCGTCGGCGCGACCTACGGGATCCGGTCGACGCCGCTCGGGGCGGTCGGCCTCGTCGGACCGTTGCGCATGGACTACGAGAAGGCGATTCGAACGGTCCGAGCAGCGGCCGTCGAGCTCTCTCGTTTCGTCGAGGACGTCTACGAGGACGGTTGAGCCGGATGGCGACGACCGAGAGCGAGTACTACGACGTCCTGGGTGTCCCGCGCGCCGCGAGCGACGCGGAGATCAAGCGTGCGTTCCGCACGCTCGCGCGCGAGCTCCATCCCGACGTCTCGAGCGCGCCCGACGCGGACGTGCGCTTCCGCAACGTCGCCGAGGCGTACGAGGTGCTCTCCGACCCGGACCGTCGTGCGACGTACGACCGCTACGGGAAGGCGGGCCTTCGGCGGGGAGGGTTCGAGTCGGCCTTCTCGGACTTTGGCAACCTGTCGGACGTCTTCGCGGCCTTCTTCGGCGAGGACCCGCTCGGCGGCGCCGGGCAGCGCCAGCGCGCACAGCGCGGCAGCGACGTCCAGGCGGTCGTGGAGATCGAGCTCGAGGACGCGTTCACCGGGGTCCCGCTGACGGTGCCGGTCGACATCGCCCTTCCGTGCGAGCGATGCGACGCGACGGGAGCCGAGCCGGGCACCTCGACGCGGACCTGCCCCACCTGTCGCGGCGCCGGGGTCGTCCGCAGTGTCTCGCAGAACATCTTCGGCCAGTTCGTCCAGCAACGGGCCTGCCCGGACTGCGACGGAGCGGGCGAGACGCTCGAGCAGCCGTGCGCGGACTGCCACGGCGACGGGAGGATCGTCGCGCGAGGCTCGATCGAGGTCGAGGTGCCGCCCGGCATCCACGACGGGCAGCAGCTTCGCGTCCGCGGAGAGGGTCACGCCGGGTTCCGGAGCCGCGAGCGGGGCAACGCGTTCGTCGTCATCCGCGTCCGTCCCGACCCGCGCTTCGTCCGCGACGGCGACGACCTGCACACGGCGCTCCGCCTCACGATGACCGATGCAGCGCTCGGGACCAGGGCCTCGGTCGCGTCGCTCTCCGGCGACGTCGAGCTCGACGTGCCGCCCGGGACGCAGCCCGGCGACGTGCGCGTGCTGCCGGGCGAGGGGATGCCGTCGTTGCGAGGCTCGCGTCGCGGATCGCTCTACGTGCGGCTCGACGTCGCGGTCCCGACCGTGCTCGACGGCGAGCAGCGGCGACTCCTCGAGCAACTCGATGCGCAGCTCCCGCCCGACGCGTACGTCTCTCCGGACGACGAGGACGAGGGCTTCTTCCGTCGGCTGAAGAGCGCGCTTCGCTGAGCGCGCTCGTCCGCGTCGCGTTCTCAGTCCCTGCGATCGAGTCCGAGCCCGCGCGCGCGTGGCTCATCGATCGGTTCCCGGGCGGCTTCGAGGAGCGCGACGACCCGAGCGAAGGACGTGTCGAGCTTGCGGTCTACACGGACGAAGCGGACGCCGCCCACGTTCGCGCAGTCTTTCCTGCTGCTCGGGTGGAACGCGTGGAGCAGGGCTGGGAGGACCGGTGGAAGGAGTTCCATCGACCGGTCCGTGCGGGCGGGCTCTGGATCGGACCGCCCTGGGACCTGCCGCCGCCGGGCGAGCTCGCCGTCGTGGTCGACCCCGGGCGCGCCTTCGGGACGGGGGCGCACGCGACCACGCGGGCGTGCATCGAGCTCCTCGACGGGGTGGAGCGCGGGAGCCTCCTCGACGCCGGCTGCGGATCGGGGGTCGTCGCGGTCGCCGCCGCCAGGCTCGGCTTCGCTCCGGTCGTCGCGGTCGACTCGGACGCCGTTGCGGTCGAGGTCGCGGCGGAGACGGCGCGTACGAACGGTGTGGATCTCGACGTGCGTCGTCTCGACGTCCTGCGCGACCGGCTTCCCGTGACGGACGTCGCCGTCGCGAACATCGAGCTCGGCGTCGTCGAGCGCCTGCTCGAGCGCCTGCCGGTGCGGATCGCGGTCACGTCGGGCTACCTCGCGTCCGAGGCTCCGAGCGCCGCAGGCTGGCTGCGCGTCCGTCGCCTCGAGCTCGACGGCTGGGCGGCGGACGTGCTCGAGACGTCGTGACACCGTGTTACGAGGTCGCTCCGCGCGCGCACTAAGCTAGTGCGTTCGATGGCGAGCTTCTCCGTTCGTTTCCTGGGCTGCAAGGTCTCGTACGCGGACGCGCAGGCGGTGCGCGAGCGGCTGCTCGCCGACGGCCACGCCGAGAGGCGGATCGGCGCCGAGATCGCGGTTGTGAACACGTGCTGCGTGACGGGCGAGGCCGTCGCCAAGTCGCGACAGGCGGTCTCGCGTGCCGCACGCAGGCACGAGCGGGTGTACGTGACCGGATGCGCGGCGCACCTCGCCGGCGCGTTCGAGTCGATGCCCGAGAACGTGACCGTTGTTGCGCGACCGAGCGAGGAGACGCCTGCCGCCGTCGCCGGGGACGTCGGCGCCATCGGTTGCGTCCAGGCGCAAGGACGGCTCGAGCGGACGCGCGCCTTCGTGAAGATCCAGGACGGCTGCTCGTTCTCCTGCGCCTTCTGCGTGATCCCGCTCGTTCGCGGCGGGACGCGGAGCCGGCGCGCCGCGGCCGTTCTCGGCGAGATCGGCCGGCGCGTCGAGCAAGGGCACCGCGAGATCGTCCTCACGGGCGTCAACCTGGGCTGCTTCCGCGACCGTGAGGCCGGGCACACGCTGGCGACGCTCGTCGCGGCGGCCGGCTCGGTGCCCGGTGTCGAGCGGCTGCGGCTGTCGTCCCTCGAGCTGAACCACCTCTCGCGCGACCTCGTGACCGCGCTTCGCGAGACGCCCGCGGTGTCCCGCCACCTGCACGTCCCGCTGCAGTCCGGCGACGACACCGTGCTCCGCGCGATGGGACGGCGCTACTCGGCCTCGCAGTACGTCGCCAAGGTCGAGCCTCTCGCCGACTTCAACGTTACCACCGACGTGATCGTGGGATTCCCGGGCGAGGACGACGCAGCCTTCGCTCGCACCGTCGACCTCGTTGAGCGCGCGGGCATCACGCGGCTCCACGTCTTCCCGTACTCGCCGCGACCGGGCACCGCGACCGCCGCCGCCGACACCGTGCCCGCCGACGTGAAGAAGGAGAGGAGTGCTCGGCTGCGTGCGCTCTCGGACGAGCTCTCGCGCCGCCGCTGGACATCGAGGATCGGTACGACCGACCGCGTGCTCGTCGACCGGCCGGGGCGGGGCTACGCCGACGACTACACCCCGTGGCTCGTCGAGGCCGAGATCGGCCAACTGCTGCGCGCGCGAGCCGTCGGAGTCTCCGAGGAGGGAATCGTTGCCGTCGCAGCCTGACACCTGCCTGTTCTGCCGCCTCGTGGCCGACGGGGATCACGTGCACGCGGCCGACGGCTTCGTCGCGATTCGCGACATCAATCCGATGGCCGAGACGCACCTGCTCGTCATCCCCGAGCGCCACGTCGACACCTTCAAGGACGTCACGGAGTTCTCGGACGAGGAAGCGGGGCGCATGCTGCGCTTCGTCGCCGAGACGGCGAGGCTCGCCGGCCTCGACGGCTACCGGGTGCTCGTCAACGTCGGCCCGTCGGGCGGTCAGACGATCTTCCATCTCCACTGGCACGTCCTCGGCGGCCGTCCCGACACCGACCGGATCACCGCCGCGCTGCGGGAGGGAGGCGGATGAGCCTCATCGCCCGCATCGAGGCCGAGCTCAAGGCCGCGCGGCTCGCGCGCGACGAGGATCGTCGCGACGCGCTCAGCCTCGTCCTGAACTCGTTGCAGGCAGCTCAGAAGGAGCTGCAGCGCCCGCTCTCCGACGACGAGGAGCTCCAGGTCCTCCAGCGCGAGCGCAAGCGCCGGGTGGAGGCGGCCGAGGCGTTCCGCGCAGGCGGCCGCGAGGAGCAGGCCGACGACGAGGAGTTCGAGCTCGAGATTCTCGAGGAGTTCATGCCCGAGCCGATGTCGGAGGAGGAGATCGAGGAGATCATCGACGACGTCATCTCCGAGGTCGGGGCGACGAACATCCGCGACATGGGGCGCGTTATGGCCGGGGTCATGCACCAGGTCTCGGGTCGCGCCGACGGCTCCACCGTCTCCCAGCTCGTCAAGGAAAAGCTCGCCTAACGCGTCCCTACACTGCGCCTGATGCAGCAGGTGCTCGACGTCTCGAACGAGGTTGCCGCGGAGCTCGCGGGGGTGGAGGACGGCGTCCTCGACGCGCTGCGGGAGCGGCTCCACTGCACGATCGGCCTGCGCGGGAACCGGCTCACGCTCGGCGGCGCCGACTCGGACGTCGTCGCAGCGCGCGCCGTCGTCGACGAGCTCGTCGAGCTCGTCGAGGGCGGCCACCAGATCGGCCCGGACACCGTGGGGGCCGTGCTCGCCGCGCTCGACCAGGCGGAGGACGTGCGCGAGGTGTTCGACGACGTCGTGTGGCGTCACCGCGGCAAGAACATCACGCCGAAGACCGTGAACCAGAAGCGCTACGTGGACGCCATCCGCGGCGCGACGGTGACGTTCGGGATCGGGCCGGCGGGAACGGGGAAGACGTATCTCGCGATGGCCCTTGCGGTCTCGGCGCTGTCCGAGGGGGCCGTCGGGCGTGTGATCCTCACCCGGCCCGCGGTGGAGGCAGGCGAACGCCTCGGCTTCCTCCCCGGCGACATGCTCGCGAAGGTCGACCCGTACCTGCGCCCGCTGTACGACGCGCTGTACGACATGCTCGACCCCGAGCGTCTCGCCGGGTACATGGAGCGTGGGACGATCGAGGTCGCGCCGCTCGCGTTCATGCGCGGTCGCACGCTGAACGACTCGTTCATCGTGCTCGACGAGGCGCAGAACACGACGCCGGAGCAGATGCAGATGTTCCTGACGCGACTCGGGTTCGGCTCGAAGATGGTCGTCACGGGCGACGTCACGCAGATCGACCTTCCGCGCGAGCAGGCGTCCGGGCTCATCCAGGTGCGGCAGATCCTCGCCGGGATCGACGGGATCGGCTTCGTCGAGTTCGGGAACGAGGACGTCGTCCGGCACAAGCTCGTGCAGCGGATCGTCGAGGCGTACAAGCGCCATGCCGAGGAGACGGGCACGGCGCGTCGCCGGTGATCCTCGTCGAGACCGTGAACCGCAGCGGGCTCGAGGCGGAGGAGGACGCGGCCGCGGCGCTCGCGCGGGACGTGCTCGCCGCCGAGGGCGTCTCCGAGGGGGAGCTCGGCATCTCCTTCGTCGGCGCCGACGAGATGCGGGGGTTGAAGCGCGGCCATCTGGGCATCGACGAGGCGACGGACGTGCTCTCGTTCCCGCTCGACGGCACGAGCGAGCTCCCCGCAGGGGTCCCGCGCGCTCTCGGCGACGTCGTTCTCTGTCCCGAGATCCTCGGAGACGACTGGCGCGGCCCGCTCGTCCACGGTCTCCTGCACCTCCTCGGCTACGACCACGGGGACGCCATGGAGGCGCGCGAGCGGGCGTATTCGGCGCGATGAACCGGCAGCGGAGCCAGTCGCTCTTCCAGAGCTTCAACTTCGCCGCGGAGGGGGTCGTCCATGCGGTGCGCACGCAGCGCAACCTGTGGCTTCACTTCGCGGTGGCGGCGGCGGTTCTTGTCGCTGCGGTCGGCTTCGGCGCGACGAAGCTCGAGCTCGCGGTGCTCCTCCTCGCCATCACGTTCGTCCTCGTCGCCGAGCTCGTGAACACGGCCGTCGAAGCCGCGGTGGACGTCGCCTCGACGTCGTTCGACCCGATGGCGAAGATCGCGAAGGACATCGCGGCGGGCGCCGTCCTCGTCGCCGCGCTGAACGCTGTCGCCGTCGGCTATCTCGTGTTCTCGGGCGAGGTCGCGAACCGGAGCTCCCGCTTCCTGACGCGGCTCGCCGACGCCCCCGCCGAGCTGACGCTCGTCGCGCTCGTGGTGACGGTCATCATCGTGATCGCCGTGAAGGCGTACACCGGGCGCGGGACGCCGCTGCGCGGCGGGCTGCCGTCCGGCCATGCGGCGGTGGCGTTCGCCGGGTGGATGGCCGTGACGCTGATCGTCGAGGACACGCCGCACAGTTTCCTCGTCTCCTCCGTGACGTTCATCATGGCCTTGCTCGTGGCACAGACCCGCGTGGAGACCGGCGTGCACTCCCCGTCCGAGGTGGCGAGCGGCGGACTGCTGGGCGCGCTCGTCACGCTCTTCCTGTTCCAGGCGTTCGGATGACGGAGCCTGCCGTCTCGGACGCGGAGCTCCTCGCGAGAGCCGACGAAGTCGCCGCTCGGGCGTACGCGCCGTACTCGAGCTTCAATGTCGGGTGCGTCGTCCTGGCGCGCGACGGTCGCGTGATCGAGGGCGTCAACGTCGAGAACGCGTCCTACCCGCTGGGCGTGTGCGCCGAGCGCACCGCGCTCGCGCGTGCCGTCGCCGAGGGGTATCGGCCGGGCGACTTCGTCGTCGCGGCGATCACGGCGTCGCCGTGCGGCGGTTGCCGGCAGTGGCTGCACGAGATGCAGGTCGAACGCGTCGTGTTCCGCAACGGCGGCCGCGTCGTCGCGATGACGACCGACGAGCTCCTGCCGGAGTCGTTCGACAGCTCCAACCTTCGATGAGCGACCGTCGGACGAGAAGAGGGCGCCCGTGAAGACTGGCTTCGTCACCGTCGCAGGGAGGCCGAACGTCGGGAAGTCCACGCTCGTCAATGCGCTCTGCGGCCAGAAGATCGCCATCACCTCGACCGTGCCCAACACGACGCGCCGCCGCATCTTCGGCGTCGCCAACGGCCCGGATCACCAACTCGCGCTCGTCGATCTCCCCGGCTTCCAGCGCCCCATCGACTCGCTCACCGAGCGGATGCAACGGACCGTCGACGCGTCCTTCGACGACGTCGACGCGGTCCTGCTGGTCGTCGACGCCCGAGCACACATCGGCGCGGGCGACCGCTTCGTCGGCCGCCGTGTGTTCGGCCTCGAGAAGCCGGTCGTCATCGCGCTCAACAAGGTCGACCGGCTGAAGCCGTCGCACATCGCCTCCCAGATGAAGGCAGCGGCGGCTCTCGGCGACTTCCACGCCCTCCATCCCGTCAGCGCCAAGACGAAGGAAGGCGTGGGCGAGCTGCGCGACGATCTGGTCTCGCTGCTCCCCGAGGGGCCGCGGTACTTCGGGGCCGAGCAGGCGACCGACCTCTCCCTCGAGGAGAGAGTCGCCGAGGTCGTACGCGAGAAGGCGCTCCACCTCACGCGCGAGGAGGTCCCGCACGCCGTGACGGTCGAGGTCGAGGAGATCGAGGAGAGGCGGCTGCGGGCGGTGCTCTACGTCGAGACCGAGTCGCAGAAGGGGATCCTCGTCGGAAAGAAGGGCGCGATGGTGCGCGAGATCGGCACGCGCGCACGGCCCGAGGCCGAAGCGCTGGTCGGTCGCCCCCTCTTCCTGGAGCTGCAGGTGAAGGTGCGCCCGAAATGGCGCCGCGACCAGCACATGCTGGAACGGCTCGGTCTCTGAACCGCGCCGTCGACGCTGTCCCCGCCACCGGTCGCCCGCGCTCGCGGCACTACACTCGGTGCATGGCCAAGGCGCCTGCACTCGTCGGCGGGTTCGAGCTCCCGTCAGGCCCACGGCTCCCGCGCATCGGCTCCGTCGACGCTGTCGCGCTCGAGGAGCGCGCGGCGGCGCTTGCCAAGAGATCCATCAAGCGCGAGTCGAAGGTGCGAGCGCTCGAGCTCGCCGTACGGATGATGGACCTGACGACGCTCGAGGGACAGGACACGCCGGGAAAGATCGCCGCGCTCTGCTCGAAGGCTCTCCGGCCCGACCCCGTCGACCTCTCCATCCCGTCGGTCGCGGCGGTGTGCGTTTACCCGAGCCTTGTCGGCATCGCGAAGGAGCGTCTCGGAGGGAGCGGCGTGAAGGTCGCCTCCGTCGCGACGGCGTTCCCGTCGGGCCAGTCGCCGACGGAGATTAAGGTGGCCGAGACGCGCGCCGTCGTCGAGCTCGGGGCCGACGAGGTGGACATGGTGATCGACCGCGGTGCCTTCCTCTCCGGGCGCTACGCGAAGGTGTATGACGAGATCGTGCGCGTGAAGGAGGCGTGCGGCGACGCGCACCTCAAGGTCATCCTCGAGACGGGTGAGCTCGGCACGTACGACAACGTGCGGCGTGCCTCGCTGATCGCGATCGCAGCGGGTGCGGACTTCATCAAGACGTCGACGGGGAAGATCAGCCCGGCGGCGACGTTGCCGGTCACGCTCTGCATGATGGAGGTCGTCCGCGACGTCCACGTCGAGACGGGACACGTCGTCGGCATCAAGCCCGCAGGGGGCATCCGCGCCTCGAAGCAGGCCGTCCAGTACCTCGTGACGCTGTACGAGACGCTCGGGCCGCAGTGGATGACGCCCGACCTGTTCCGCTTCGGCGCGTCCTCGCTCCTGAACGACGTCCTCATGCAGCTCCGCAAGGAGCGCACCGGGCGCTACCAGTCCGGCGACTACTTCACCATCGACTGATGGCGCAGATCGAGAAGCGCGCGCCACAGGCCCCCGCCACGTTCGAGTGGGAGTACGCGCCCGCGCCCGAGGCGCGGGACATCGTCTCGATCCGCGAACGGTACGGGCTCTTCGTCGGTGGCGAGGAGGTGGATCCGAAGACCCGCGAATGGTTCGGCTCGATCTCTCCGGCGACGGAGGAACAGCTCTTCGAGGTCGCGCTCGCGGGCGAGGAGGACGTCGAGCTCGCGGTCGGCGCCGCGCGGAGCGCCTTCGAGGACGGCTGGTCGGCGCTCGCGCCGTCCGAGCGCGCGAAGTACCTCTTCCGCCTCGCACGGCTCATCCAGGAGCGCTCGCGCGAGCTCGCCGTGGCCGAGTCGCTCGACGGCGGGAAGCCGATCCGCGAGTCGCGAGACGTCGACATCCCGCTCGCCGCCGCGCACTTCTTCTACTACGCGGGCTGGGCCGACAAGCTCGAATACGCCTATCCCGGCAGGACTCCGCGCCCGGTCGGCGTCGCCGCACAGATCATCCCCTGGAACTTCCCGCTCCTGATGCTCTCGTGGAAGATCGCGCCGGCCCTTGCCTGCGGGAACACGGTCGTCCTGAAGCCGGCGGAGACGACGCCGCTGACGGCCATGATCTTCGCCGACATCTGCCGCCAGGCCGAGCTTCCTCCGGGCGTCGTCAACCTCGTCACCGGCGACGGCACGACGGGCGCGCACCTCGTGCGCAACGACGGCATCGACAAGGTCGCGTTCACGGGCTCGACCGAGGTCGGCAAGCTCATCATGCGCGAGCTCGCGGGGCGCGACGTGCGGCTGACGCTCGAGCTCGGCGGCAAGGCGGCCAACATCGTCTTCGACGACGCGGCGCTCGACCAGGCGGTCGAGGGCATCGTGAACGGCATCTACTTCAATCAAGGGCACGTCTGCTGCGCAGGCTCGCGGCTGCTCGTGCAGGAGTCGATCTACGAGCCGCTGCTCGAGAAGCTCAAGCGGCGCCTCACGACGCTGCGAGTGGGAGACCCGCTCGACAAGAACACCGACGTGGGTGCCATCAACTCCAAGGCGCAGCTCGACAAGATCCGCGAGCTCGTCGCGAGCGGGGAGGACGAGGGCGCGGAGATCTTCCAGCCCGAGTGCCGCCTGCCCGAGCGCGGCTACTGGTTCGTGCCGACCCTCTTCACCAACGTTGCGCAGAGCTACC
>Ga0307278_10001780_pt1 | contig 10640 bp, 10 predicted proteins | sample ER_DNA_117_FD_194482 | JGI IMG/M metagenome (GOLD analysis project Ga0307278, IMG submission 194482) | Bulk soil microbial communities from the East River watershed near Crested Butte, Colorado, United States - ER_DNA_117 | ecosystem: Environmental > Terrestrial > Soil > Floodplain | place...
GGCCAGTTCGTCAGCGTCTTCGGCATCGTGATTGGTCAGCAGGCCGTCGGCATAGAACGAGCGGAAGACCCGCTCGCCCACGATGCACTGCAGTTCCTCGGCAGTCATCCGGCGATTCAGGCCATTTGCACTGACCAGAGCAACATCGTCGACGCCGGCTGCCGCCGCTCGGGTCAGTACGGCCTCGATCACCTTTCCGCGTATGTCTGTTCGCCGCATCTTCGGCGTGGGGATGCCGATGTCATCGAAAACGATCGTGAGCCGCATCGCCGGTTCCAGCAACGCCGAGAGTGACTCCGACTGAAGCGGTGCATCAAGTGCAGCATTGATCGCCTCACCGAGGCCTGGGACTGGCGTCAGCGACTCGGCAGGATAGATCACCCGAGTGCCGAGCGGAAACTTCTCAAGGCGGAAACGATCTCCGTCGGGCACTAGCAGCGGCGGAGTGCGATCGTCGACCTCGAGGACGAAGCCGGGTCGGCCCATCTACCAATCTCCTTACGTCGGCAGCGCCCAGCGCGGCATGATCGGCTTGATCTTCCACTCCACCACCGACCACTGGTTGCGATGAGCAGCTCGCATCAGCGGGATGTCGGGGCTGACAGCCACCGCGTTGCCTACGGTTTCCAGCATCGGCAGATCAGAGTGGGAGTCGGCGTACGCGAAACTACGGTCGAGGTCGACCCCCTGCAGCGCCGCGTAGTGCTTGAGCCATGCTGCACGAGACTCCCCTACCAGAGGCGGCGCGGTGAGAAAGCCGGTGCAGCGGCCCTCCTCGTCGACTGCCAGCTCGGCGGCGACGATCTCGTCGAACAGCGGCTGGATTGGCCGGGTTAGCGGCCGCACCACGCCGGTGATCAGGATCGTGGTGTGTCCAGCGGCGCGATGTTCCCTAATCCTGCGTACGGCCTCAGGGGAGAGCCTGCTCAAGATATGAGGAGCTATCGAGGTGTCGACGAAGCGCTCCAGGGCGGCCAGATCCGCGCCCCGGTAGCGGCGGTAGACCGCCCGCAGAAAAGTGCCGCGGTCTCGCTGCTCGGCCCGCAGGTACGACGGAAGCCGCCGCATGACTTGGCCCACCTCGGCAAGTTGACCCGTGAGTGAGAGCTCTGGCAATCGGGCCCACAGGTATTGCTCGATCACGTTGGTGGACATGATCGTGCCGTCCAGGTCGAAGATCGCCAACGCCGCGGAGCCTGCAGTGTTCTTGTCCAGGTCCTTCATCGTGGTCGGCCGATTGCCGCCCTTGCTGCGGATTGCGTCCATCCGGCGTACCGGCGCAGTGATCGATGGACAGTGCACTTCCTGGATATAGGTCTTCCAGTCGAAGACCGAAGTATCAAAAGCGAAGGCAGCTTGATCATCAGGATGCAGCGCCAGGGTCAGAGCAAGAGTGTTGTCATCCACGAAGTGGAGCTCCGACTGGGCGTATTCCTTGTAGAGGGTGTGATAGCGCCGCAGGAAATCCAGGCGTACGCGGGTGCGATCCAGGTCCTTCGCGATCTTGCGCGTGCGATCCGAACGCGGCGCCTGGGCCAGTAAACGTTCGGCCAGCTTGTGGGCGCGCTCTGAGGTGGAGAGCAGCCGCTCGATTGACGAGGCACCGGGAAATGTCCACTGCGGTAACCGGGCCGCCCCGCGTGGACCGCCTTCGAAGGGGTGGGCCTGAAAGTAAGCGCGGATGTGGCTATAGGTGTCCTTGAAGGTCAAAGGATTCCGGGCGCCGGAGTTCACGTGGTAGTACTCCGGGTGCCCGATCTCGGGTTGGGTGGCGCACACCGCGAGGATGGCGTTCACCACATGATCACAGGGCACGATGTCCACGACCGCCTCCGGCGTCGCCGGAAACTCCGGGAGTTCGCCGCGCCCGTACGCCAAGATCAACGGCTCCGCCATCTTGAAGCCTTCGATCCAACCTGGATACGGATGCAACCAGGAGGACTCGACGATCGCCGGCCGAACCATCGAGACATGCACCTCCCGGCCAACATCGGCTACCACGCGCTCGCCGAGTGCCTTGGTGAAGGTGTAGACGTCGGTCCAGCCCAGCGAGCGGGCCCGCTCGGTACCGGCCTTGACCAGTTCCGCCTGAACCCACTCGATGCGGCGACGCTCGGTGGCGGCGGCGGTGGTCAGGAACCCGGCCTGCCGGTGCTCGCGCTCAGCCTCCTTGCGGAGCTTCGCAAGCTGGGCAGAGGTGCGCGACTCCTCCTCGATGAGATCCCGCATGGCAATGCCAGCGGCCGCCTCGGCGTCGTAGTCGATGTCATGAACGTGCGGCGCCTCGGGAATCGCACCGCGCCGGCGCCCGGCCGTGTAGGCGGTAGAGATGTGTACGTAGTGCGGGATCCGGCGCAGCTCCCCAGCGTCGCCGGTGACCGCCTCCAGCATGCGATCCAGCAACGCCTTGGTGCCGATCACGTTAGTAGTGAAGGCCTGGTCGATCGGCGGATCAAAGGAGACGTCTCCGGCGCAGTGCACCACGATGTCAAGATCGGTCGGCAGTCGCGGGACATTGGGCAGGTCGCCCTCGATGACCTCAACTCTGGCGTCGAGAAGCTCCGCTGCACCCCCGACCGCGTTCCGAAGATCGTTGAAGATCGGCTTTTTGACAAGGGCGATCATCCGGTCCTGGGCACTGGCCGAGCCCTTGCGCCGGACGAGTACCGACGGGCAAGTATCGGGAAGTTCGGTCAAGATCTTCCACAGCAACTGCTCGCCAATGAACCCTGTCACGCCGGTCATCACGATCTTTTTCCCGGCCAGCAGGTCCCGAAGCCGGCCATCGAGCCGCTGAACGGAGCGGACGGTGTCGGCGGTCGCGGCGGTCATGTGTCGTTGCTCCCTGTGGTGCTGTCCAGCTGCGCGGCCACCAAAGCCTCCTCAAGAGTGAAGCGGCCGATGTAGAGCGCGGTGCCAATGATCGCACCCTCCACCCCGATCCCCACCATGTCCCTGAGGGCCAGGATGTCTTCAATCGTCGAGATGCCGCCGCTGGCGATCACTGGCCTGTCAGTCTCATCACACACCCGGCGCAGCAGGTCGAGGTTCGGGCCGCCAAGCATGCCGTCGGCGGATACGTCAGTGACGACGAACCGGGCGCAACCAGCGCTGTCCAACCGATGCAGTGTCTCCAAGAGATCGCCGCCCTCCCGCGTCCACCCGCGGGCGGCAAGCTTGCGGCCCCTGACATCCAGTCCGATGGCGATCCGCTCCCCATAGCGGTCGATGATCTCCTCGCACCACTCAGGTCGCTCCAGCGCGGCGGTTCCGATGTTCACTCGAGCGCACCCGGTTGCCAGTGCCCGCTCCAGCGACTCGTCGTCCCGAATGCCCCCGGAGAGCTCGACATTCAGTCGCAGGTGGGAGGTGAGCTCAGCGATGATCTCGGCGTTGGTTCCCCGCCCGAACGCCGCGTCCAGATCGACGAGGTGGATCCACTCCGCACCCGCATCCTGCCAGCGTTGAGCCGCAGCCCGCGGATCGCCGAACCGCTTTTCAGATCCGGCGCGGCCCTGGACCAACTGCACGGCCTGTCCCCCGGCGAGGTCAACCGCTGGCAACAGCACGAGCCGGTCGGCCCGAGCGGCAGCAGGTAAGGGACTTGCCGAATGCACCAGACGACCCTATCGCCAGCGATTGCTTACGCCGGACGCTTGGACTTCGGCAGCTTCGCCACGATGAGGTCGTACGAAGCGTCGATCAAGTCCTGGATCTCGTCCGGCGGAATAGCTCCATCGACGGTGAAGGTGTTCCAGCCGTGCTTGCCGATGTAGGCCATCTTGCTGGCTGCACCTTGGTAGCGGTCAAGCAACAAGTCAGCGGTCTCGCGGTCACCGCACTTCAAGCCGATCGTCGCCTGGTTTTCGACAGGTCCGAGAAAGGCGAAGATCTTGTCGCCTACTTTGACGACCACATCACCTTCCCAGGGCTCGTCCCGCCACGCGCCCGGCTTGGCAAGGCAGTAGTCGAGCCAGCGCGTCCTGCTCACCATTCGATCAGCCCTTTCTCACCAGCTGCTCGCGCTCGCAGCATTTCACTTCACAGGGTTGCGACCCAGTTGGAGATTAGGCGAGCTCCGGCGTTTCCTGACTTTTCGGGGTGGAATTGGGTCGACCAGAGCGAGCCTTCCTCCACCGCCGCCACGAACCAGTCGCCGCTATGTTCGGCCCACGTGATGTGCCGCTGCGGAGCCGCGGGCAGCGCACGTACGCCGTAGCTGTGCACGAAGTAGAAGCGTTCGGATTCGATACCCGCGAAAAGCCGGCTGCCGGCGGCTGCTTGAATCGTGTTCCACCCGATGTGCGGCAGCCGAGCGGCGTGGAGCTGTTCCACCAGCCCGGGCCAGATGCCACATCCTTCGGTCCGCAGGCCGTGCTCGATTCCCGCTTCGAACATCACCTGGTGGCCGACGCAGATGGCAAGCGTGGGCCGACCGCTGGCACAACGCGCCGCGATGATGTTTGGGCCGCCAACGGCAACCAAACCTGACATGCATGCGGCAAACGCCCCCACGCCGGGCACCACCAGCCCATCGGCGTCTGCAGCGAGCCTCGCATCGGTGCTTACAGTGACGTCGGCGCCCGTCCGGGCGACTGCTCGCTCCGCCGAGCGAATATTGCCCGACCCATAATCGAGGACGACAACTGTCGTCACAGAGCGCCTTTCGTGCTCGGTATGCCGTCTATCCGCGGATCGAAGGCAATCGCGTCGCGGAGTGCGCGTGCCAGCGCCTTGAACTGACACTCGACAATGTGATGCGGGTCGCGACCGGAGATCACTGTCAGATGCAGGCAGATCTGAGCGTGGAAAGCAAGCGTCTCCATGACGTGCCGGGTCAGCGAGCCGGGGTACGGAATGCTCGCTGCCAAGCCAGTGACGCCCTGGGAACCGCCGATCAGCACATACTCCTGCCCGTCCGGCTCACCCGTGTGGACACAATAGGGTCGCCCGGACACGTCAACGACAGCCTGCGCGAGCGCCTCATCCAGCGGTACCAACGCGTCGCCGAAGCGCCGAATGCCACGCTTGTCGCCGAGAGCGGATCGGATCGCCTGGCCGAGCACGATCGCGGTGTCCTCGACAGTGTGGTGAGCATCGATATGCCAGTCGCCAGCGCACTCCACCTCGAGGTCGATCAGCGAGTGTGTGGCGAAAGCCGTCAGCATGTGGTCGAAGAATCCGACCCCGGTCGAGATCTGGGACCGGCCCCTGCCGTCGAGATCGAGACTGAGCCTGACCTTCGATTCCGAGGTTTCCCGTTCGATGCTTGCGGTACGGGGCTTGCTCATGGAGTCTCCTTGTCGATCTCGATTCCAGGCACGGCCGCCAGCGCGTTCTTGAAGGCCTGCATCTCGGTTGGGGTGCCCACCGACACGCGCAGCCAACCGTCAGGTCCGGTTTCTCGGATCAGCACCCCGCGGTCGAGCAAGGCCTGCCACACCGCGTGGCGGTCGGGGAACCGCCCGAAGAGTACGAAGTTGGCGTCTGATTCGGCAACCTGCAGCCCTCGAGCAGCTAGCCAACTGGCTAGGTCATCGCGGGCTTGCCGGAGTTGATCAACCTTCTCCAGCATCTCTGGCGCATGTGCTAGAGCGACCCTGGCCGCGGCTTGGGTGAGGGCCGAAAGGTGATACGGCAGCCGTACGATCCGGAGCGCTTCGATGAATGCGGGAGCCGCCGCTAGGTAGCCCAGCCGGCCGGCCGCGAAGGCGAAGGCCTTGGACATGGTCCGGCTGACCGCGAGCCGCGGGTAGTGCGGCAGCAGCTCGAGCGCGCTTGGAGTGCCGCTCCGCGCGAACTCGTAGTAGGCCTCGTCGATGACGACCACACCCGGTGCGACATCGCAGATGGCCTGAATCGTTGGCAGGCCAACGGCGGTACCAGTGGGGTTGTTTGGACTGGTGATCAGCACCACATCCGGCCGGGTTCCCAGCACCGCCGCCACTGCGGCGTCCGCGTCGATGGTGAAGTCATCACGGCGGGGTGCCGTACACCATTCGCTGTGGGTGTCGCGGGCGTATTCGGGATACATCGAGTACGTCGGCGCGAACGAAAGCACCCGCCGACCCGGCCCGGCAAACGCCATGAGCACGTGCAACATCACCTCGTTGCTGCCATTCGCCGCCCAGATCTGTTCTGCGCCCAGCCCGTACCCCAGGTAACCAGCGAGATCGCCTCGCAGGGCCAGCGCGTCACGCTCTGGGTAGCGGTTCATCGAGCGACCAGCCTCGGCAACGGCCACAGCAATCTCGCTGATCACCTGCTCGCCCGGCGGATACGGATTCTCGTTGACGTTCAGGCAAACAGGAACATCGAGCTGAGGTGCTCCGTACGGCGTCTCACCGACCAGCTCTGGTCGGAGGGGAAGCTCTTCGAGCGCCGGACTCGCGGTGGCCGCCGACATCACTGCGCGCGTGTGGACGGGAAGAACCTACGAGCGATTGCTGCGCCGTGTGCCGGTAGGTCTTCGGCGTCGGCGAAGACCTCCACCTTGCGGGCGACTTCGGCGAAGGCGGCCTGGCTGTAGCTGACGATGTGCATCATCTTCAGGAAACTCCGAACGTTCAGCCCCGAGGAGTGGCAGGCGCATCCGCCCGTCGGCAGGACGTGGGTGCTACCCGCGCAGTAGTCACCCAGTGAGACCGGCGACCAGGGCCCGACGAAGATCGCTCCCGCGTTGGTGATCATGGACACCACCTGCTCGGGGTCCGCGGTCTGGATCTCGAGGTGCTCGGCGGCGTAGCCGTTGGCCACCTCGATGCCTTGCTCGATGTCGTCCACCATCACGATCGCGGACTGGCGGCCCGCTAGTGACTGGACGATGCGCTCCACATGCTTAGTCGATGGCACCTGCGCCGACAACTCGGCCTGGGTACTCTCGGCAAGCTCGTCAGAGTCGGTGATCAATACGGTGGCCGCGAGCGGATCGTGCTCGGCCTGGGAGATGAGGTCGGCCGCCACATGGACTGGATCCGCCGTGGCATCTGCAAGCACCGCGATCTCGGTCGGTCCTGCCTCGGCATCGATGCTGACGCGGCCCCTGAGCAGCCGCTTCGCCGCGACAACGTAGATGTTGCCTGGTCCAGTGATCAAGTTGACCTGGCGACAAAGGCCGGGCACGCCATAGGCGAACATCGCGATGGCTTGTGCTCCGCCAACCGTGTAGACCTCGTCGACTCCGAGGATATGGCAGAGCGCGAGGATGTTCGGATGCGGCAGTCCGCCGAACTCGATTTGGGGCGGTGAGGCGAGCGCGATGGAGGGTACGCCGGCAACCTTCGCCGGGACGACATTCATGATCACGCTGGAAGCCAGGGGCGCCAGTCCGCCTGGGACGTACAAACCGACGCGGTCGATGGGAATCATGCGTCGGCGTACCACAGCGCCGGGTGCCACGCTGACCTCACCCCCGCTGTCACCAAGCTCGGTCTCGCTGACACGGCGGCGACGTTCGATTGCGGTCGCGAAGGCCTTGCGCAGGTCTGGCTGGAGCCGTGCAGCAGCGTGCTCAAGTGCTGTGGTCGGCACTCGGAAGGTAGCGGGAAGCACTCGATCGAAACGCATGGAGTAGTCAGTCAATGCAGCTACACCGCGACGCGCGACATCCTCGCAGATCGGCCGAACGATCTCGGTTGCGGCGGCCACATCGAAATCGGCTCGGGGCACAATGGCGGCGTAATCCAGTCGTTCGCCGGCCGCCCGGCGGCCGCGAAGATTGATCACCCGAAGCACGGACAGATTCTACGGATTGCCAGCCCGCCCGGCGGATTAGTATCTCATCCGTCGGAGCGCGGCCAACCGCTGAGGAGGTCCATGGAGGAGCCACTGCCAGACCGCGGCGCCATTCTTAGGGCCGCAATTGGCATTGGTCTTTACGCCGGGGCTTTTGGTGCCTCGTTCGGAGCAATCTCGGTGGGCTCGGGACTTACACTGGCCCAAACCATGGTGCTGAGCCTGGTGATGTTCACTGGGGCGTCGCAGTTCGCCTTTGTCGGGGTGGCAGCCGGCGGCGGCTCGCCCTTCGCAGCAGTAGCAGCGAGCCTGCTGCTCGCCGTACGCAACGCGTTCTACGGCGTGCCGCTTTCGGAGATCCTGCACCCACACGGACTAGCCAGGCTCTGGACCGCCCACTTCGTGATCGACGAGACAACCGCCATGGCGGTGAGTCAAGCCACTCCGCGCACCCGGCGTTATGCCTTCTGGGCCACAGGGCTGATCCTGTTCTGCCTCTGGCAGCTGGGCAGCCTGTCCGGTGCACTCATCGGCGGCGCGATCAATCCCAGCGATATTGGGCTGGATGCTGCCGCGCCTGCCGTTTTCCTGGCCTTGCTCTGGCCTTCGCTGCGGCGCCGGGAGGCGCGTTGGGTGGCACTGGGCGGCGCTGCTGTGGCCCTCGCCCTGGTACCTCTGACACCACCCGGTATCCCAGTAGTGGCCGCGGCCAGCGTGGCGCTGGTTGCCGGCATACGCCCGAGCCGCGAGAGCGTTGACATCGAAGATCGGCGCCCGCCGTGACTCCACTGTGGCTCGCACTCGTCATCGCGGCGATCGGCTCGTACCTGCTCAAGCTCGCAGGGATGTCGCTACCCGAGTCAATCTTGAACCATTCCAAGGTGCAACGGGTCGCTCAGTTTCTGCCTATAGCGATGCTGTCCGCCTTGGTGGCTGTGGAGCTCTTCGACGGCGGCGGCCGCTACGTTGTGGACTGGCGCACCTTGGCTGGCGTGGCAGCTGCGGTCGTCGCTCTGCTGCTGCGGCGGGGTTTCCTTGTCGTATTCCTGGTCGCGATCACTGTGACCGCCCTACTACGACTGGTTACGTGAACGTCGCCGGCGCAGAAGCGGTCGCGGCTCATCCTCATCGCGGCCGAGGGAGGAGCCCAAGAGCACAGGGATGATGGCGAAAAACGGCCACGTGAGCAGTGATGCGCGGGCCCGTAGGGTGAGCGGAATCGGCACCAGGTCTCCTGGCTGAGCCGCCGCCAGGCGAGCCGAGAAATCACCCGGTCCGAGCCGGTAACCGACCAGCCAACACGTCAGCGCCGCGGCCGTGGCGCACACCAGCACGACAAGCACCACGGTCCAGCCGAGATCTCGAAGCCAGCGCCAAGCCGCGAGGCCGATCAGCAGTCCTGCCACCAGCCCGATTGCGCAGAACCACGCGTCGCCGGAGATGAATTGGCTCAGGCCACGCTCGGTGGTTGTGGCTGAGCCGCCAGTCGTCAGCTCGTACGCGGGAGGCTTCACCACCAGCCACCAGATCACCCCGGCAGCGGCACCCAGTCCGAGCGAGGCAGCGGCGAAGCCGATGAGTCGACCAGCGAGCCGCTTGGTACGGCGGGTCGGGGTGGGAGCCGATTCGTTCAGGACGCCAGACACGACGGACCCAGCAAAGCCTTGAGATCGGCCATCAGCGGTGGCGATGGTGTCACCCTCAGCCGCTCGTCGAGCTTCATCACAGTTGTCTTGTCCGCGGAGCGGAGCCGCAGCCGCACCTCGGTCAGACCAGGATGCGCTGCCAGCACGTCGCGAAGCTGTTGCACCACCTGTGGGGTGCACCGCGCCGCCGACAACGAGATCACCACCGGCTCACTTCGTACGTCGGTGATGTCAGGAAGGCTGAGCTCGGACGCGTTCAACGACACAACATCGTCCTCCACCTTCACCCTGCCCTTGATCTTGACCACGGTGTCGGTGGCCAGCACCGTGGACACCATCTCGTACGCCTTCGGGAAGAGCAAAACCTCGATCGAGGCTTCTAGATCCTCGACAGTGATCACTGCCCAGATGTCTCCGCGGCGGGTGGTCTTGCGCGTGATGTTGGTGATCATGCCCGCTATAGTCGTCGTGCTCTCGCGGGGGCCGTCCTCCGCGAGCAGTTCGCCGATGCCGATGTCACGCTCTGCGGCAAGAATGTGTTCCAGCCCCTGCAGCGGATGATCACTGACATAGAGACCGAGCATCTCGCGCTCGAACGCCAGCTTGGTGCGCTTGTCCCAGTCGGGCAGATCGGGAACGCTTCCGGTCAGCACAGGATCTGTGTCAGCCAGCTCGCCGAACAGATCATCTTGACCGTTCGCCTCATTGCGCTTGAGGTCGAGCACTCCATCCACTGCCGCCTCGTAGACGGTCATCAAGGCGCGCCGCGAGTGCCCCATCGACTCGAAGGCGCCCGCCTTGATCAACGACTCGATCACGCGCTTGTTGCAGACGACCAAGGGCACCTGATCCAAGAAGCCGTGGAAGTTCACTGCCTTGCCATGCGCCTCGCGAGCCGCGACGATCCCGTCCACCACGTTGTGCCCGACATTGCGTACCGCGGTGAGGCCGAAGCGAATGTCGGCGCCGACCGGGGTGAAGTTGGCTGCGGATTCGTTCACGTCCGGCTGTAGCACTTGTATTCCCATGCGGCGGCACTCGTTGAGGTACAGCGCCATCTTGTCTTTGTCATCAGCCACCGAGGTGAGCAGCGCCGCCATGAACTCGGCTGGGAAGTTGGCCTTCAGATATGCCGTCCAGTACGAGACCATTCCGTACGCCGCGGTGTGCGCCTTGTTGAACGCGTAATCGGAGAACGGGACCAAGGTTTCCCAGAGGGCGGTGATCGCTGCATGGGAGTAGCCGTTCGCCTGCATGCCG
>Ga0307278_10001781_pt1 | contig 10640 bp, 9 predicted proteins | sample ER_DNA_117_FD_194482 | JGI IMG/M metagenome (GOLD analysis project Ga0307278, IMG submission 194482) | Bulk soil microbial communities from the East River watershed near Crested Butte, Colorado, United States - ER_DNA_117 | ecosystem: Environmental > Terrestrial > Soil > Floodplain | place: USA...
GACAGCGTCAGGCCGTGCAGCGCGGTGCTCGTCTCGGGCTCGGTGATCGCCACGCGGTGCTCGGCGCCCTCGAACGCATAGCGCCCGTCGCGCAGCCGGTTGGGCCACGGCATCAGCGGCTTGCCGGCGAACGCGCCGTCGCGCGTTCCCGACGCGAAGCTCGCCAGCAGCTCGCTGCCGTCGACCGTCCACGAGCGCGCGCCGCCTCCAACCTCGCTGACCACCAACCGCTGGCGCCCGCGCTCGAGCGCGTGCTCGGCGCCGGTCGGCGGATCGGTGACGGTGGCCATGCGTCACGCCTGGGCGAACTCGATGCCCGCCAGCTCGCAGAACGTTCGCCAGGCCTCCGCGGTGCGTCCGGGGTTGAGGACCTGGTGGTGGGGCCCGCCGAGGCGCAGCCAGGCGTCCATGCACGCGCGCACGCCGGTGTCGGGCCGGAAGTGGCCGTAGGGCATCTCGAGCGCGGGCAGCTCCTCGGTGTCGAGGATCTCGCCCTCGGCGACGACGAGGCGGAAGCGCTCGCCGCCGAGGGCGACCAGTGTGGCCAGCGTCGCCGGGCCGGTCGCGTACTGGAACAGGAAGGTCGGCGGATCGTCGAGGCCGCCGATGCCCAGCGGGCGCTTGATCAGCCGCACCGGCCGGTCCTCGCGAGCCAGGCGCCAGTTGCCCTCGCCCATGTGGCTCATCAGGATCGCGTCGCGGGGGAAGTCCATCGCGTACATCTCGGTGAACTGCGTGACGCCGAGCAGCGACTGCGCGGCCGACATCAGCGCAGCGGTCAGCGCGTCGCCCTCGGCACCGTAGCCGTAGCCGGCGGCCATCAGGCTCGAGGCGGCGGCCAGCGGCAGCCGCGCGAACCTGCCGTCCTCGGCGATGGCGCCGAAGTGCGTCGAGTAGGCGCCGTAGCCGCCGTCGCGCAGCACGCGCTCGATGCCCAGCTGCATCCGCGCGTGGTCCTCGCGCTCCTCGTCGCTCAGGCGCGGGTCGATCTCGAAGCGCGCGTCCTCGGCGGCGATCAGCTCGCGGACGTCGTCGTCGGCCACCTCGGTCGCGCGGTGTTGCAGCTCTCCGGTGGCGAGGAAGTCGACCTGCGGCCCGAGCGTGCGCATGAACGCGTGCTCGTCGAAGCGGATGTCGCCCATGGCGTTCATGGCGTAACCGAAAACGCCGACCTTCAGCGACCGCCAGCGCGTCAGCGCCGCGGCCGCGCGCGCCCAGGTGCCGATCGCGTCGCGGAAGGAGTCCGCATGCCAGTCGTCGGTGACGACGTGGAAGTGCCGCCCGGCGCGCACCATCGCGTTGGCGGTGTCCTGCGCGCCGTGGATCCCCTGGTTGTAGGTCAGGTCGCCCATGTCCCACTCGGGCGTCACGCCGGCGACGGGCTGGATGTTGGCCAGGCAGATCGGCAGCGGCGTCTCGGCCAGCAGGCGCGCGACGCGCATCGCCGGGCCGTAGGTGAGCATCACCACGAGCAGGCCGTCGAGGTCCTGGCCGTGGAGGTCGCGCATCGCGCGCTCGGCGTCCTCGCGCTCCTTCACCGGCGGCGCGACCTGCACCTCGGCGACGCCCTGCAGCGCCGCGGCGACCTCGGCCGCGTAGCCGGCCTGGCGCTCGGCGATGCCGGGCAGCATCTCGTCGTAGAGGCTCTGCATGACGCCGAGCAGGCCGATGCGCGGCAGGCTCTGCATCGCGTCAGCGCTGTCCGTAGACGTTCTGGTAGCGGTGGTGGAGGGCATCGATGTCCTCTGGAGCGAGAGGGATGGGGTCGCCGAGCGCGCGCGCCAGGTGCACGGTGCGCGCGACGTCCTCGCACATCACCGCCGACTTGATTGCGGCGCGCGGGTCCGAGCCGAGCGCGAAGACGCCGTGGTTGCGCAGCAGCACCGCGCTCGAGCGGTGCGAGGCGAGCGTCTCGACGACGGCGCGACCGATCTCCTCGTCGCCGATGCGGGCGAACGGGGCGATCGGGATCTCGCCGCCGAACTCGTCGGCCATCGCGGTGAGCACGCAGGGGATCGCCTCGCCGCGCGCGGCCCACGCGGTGGCGTAGGAGCTGTGGGTATGTGCGATGCCGCCGACCTCGTCGAGCTCGCGGTAGACGTAGCCGTGCGCGGCCGCGTCGCTGGAGGGCGCGAGCTCACCGTCGACCAGCGTGCCCTGGAGGTCGCAGACGACGATCGCCGCCGGCGTGAGGTCGTCGTACGGGATGCCGCTGGCCTTGATGACCATGAGCTCCTCGCCGGGGACGCGCGCGGAGAGGTTGCCGCTCGTCCACGCGACGAGCCCGTGGCGCGGGAGCTCGGCGTGCAGGGCGCAGACCTCGCGGCGCAGCGCCTCGATCTCGTCAGCCACGCGCCACCTCGCGCAGGCGGATGTGGCGCAGCGCGTGCATGACGTCGTCGCCGCCGCGCCCGAAGTGGTCGTGCAGCCGCGAGTAGTGCTCGTAGAGCGCGTCGTAGGCGTCGGCGCGTGCGTCGTCGGGCACGTAGACGTCGCGGCGGACCCGGCCCATCGCCGCCGACGCCGCGCCTATGTCCGGGTAGGCACCCGCGGCCACCGCAGCGTGCATCGCCGACCCGAGCGCGGGGCCCTGCTCGGACTCGGTCAGGTGCAGCGGGTAGCGGGTGACGTCGGCGTAGATCTGCATGATCACCGCGTTCTTCAGCAGGCCACCGGCGACGAACAGCTCGCGCACCGGCAGTCCCGACGCCCCGAAGGTCTCGATGATCTTGCGCGTGCCGAACGCGGTCGCCTCGATCAGCGCGCGGTAGATGTCCTCGGCGCGCGTGGCCAGCGTCAGCCCGAGGATCAGCCCGCTGAGATCGTGGTCGACGAGCACCGAGCGGTTGCCGTTGTTCCAGTCCAGCGCGATCAGCCCGTGCTGGCCGACCTCCTGCTCGCCGGCGAGCTCGGACAGGTGGCCGTGGACGTCGAGCCCGCGCTCGGCCGCCTCCTCGTGGTAGCGCGGCGGCACGGCGTTGTCGACGAACCAGGCGAAGATGTCGCCGACGCCGGTCTGGCCCGCCTCGTAGCCCCACAGGCCGGGGACGATGCCGCCGTCGACCACCCCGCACATCCCGGGCACCTCGGCGAGCTCGTCGCCGTTCATCACGTGGCACGTGCTGGTGCCCATGATCATCAGCATCTGGCCGGGCTCGACCGCGCGCGCCGCGGGCGCGGTCACGTGGGCGTCGACGTTGCCGACTGCGACCGCGATGCCCTCGGGCAGGCCGGTCCACTGCGCCGCCTGCGCCGTGAGGCCGCCGGCGCGCGCGCCGAGGTCGGCCAGCGGGCCGCCGATCTTCGCGGCGACGAAGTCGGCGAAGCGCTCGTCGAGCGCGCGCAGGTAGTCCTCGGACGGGTAGCCGCCGTCCTGGAAGATCGCCTTGTAGCCGGCGGTGCAGGTGTTGCGCGTCTCCGCGCCGCACAGCTGCCAGACGATCCAGTCGGCGCCCTCGACCCAGCGATCCATGCGCTCGTAGATCTCCGGGTCCTCCTCGAGGACCTGCAGCGCCTTGGCGAACTCCCACTCCGACGAGATCCGCCCGCCGTAGCGCGCCAGCCATCGCTCGCCGCGCTCGGCGGCCACCGCGTTGATGCGATCGGCCTGGGCCTGGGCGGCGTGGTGCTTCCACAGCTTCGGATAGGCGTGCGGGCGGGCGGCGAGGTCGGGCAGCCGGCACAGCGGCGTGCCGTCGGCGAGGACCGGGAGCGGGGTGGAGGCGGTGAAGTCGGTGGCGATCCCGATGACCTGCTCGGGCGCGATCCCGGCGGCGACGATCGCGGCGGGCACCGCGCGGCGCACGACGTCGAGCCAGTCCTCGGGCTCCTGCAGCGCCCACTGCGCCGGAAGCGGCGCGCCGGTCGCCGGCAGCTCGCGCTCGATCACCGCGTGCGCGTAGTCCTCGACCGCCGACCCGAGCTCCTCGCCGTCGGCGACGCGCACCACGACGGCGCGGCCCGAGAGCGTCCCGAAGTCGATACCGATGACGCAGGCGTCCCGCGCCGCACTCATCGTCCCTGGGCGCCCTGCGCGTTGGCCGCGGCGCGCGCCCGCCGGTACTCGTCCACGACGATCTCGGTCAGCTCCTCGACCGAGGTCTCGGACGTCGGCTTGTCGAGGGTGATCACGCCGTCCTGGATCAGGTTGACGCGATCGCAGGCGGTCAGCACGTGCACGTAGTTGTGCAGGACCATGATCATCGAGACCCGGCCCTCGCGCTTGATGCGCTCGATCAGGTCGAGGATGAGCGCGCCCTCCTTGGCACCCATGGCGGCCAGCGGCTCGTCGAGCAGCAGGATGTCGGCCTCCGAGTTCACCGTCCGGGCGACCGCGATGGCCTGGCGCTGCCCGCCGGACAGGCGCGCGACCGGGACGTTGAGCCGCGGGATGTTGACCCCGATGTCGTCGAGTGCCCGCCGCGCCTCGGTGCGCATCACGCGGTTGGCCAGGAACGGCAGCGGGCGGTGGATGCGCTCGCGCCGCAGGAACATGTTGTGGAAGACCGAGAGCTCGTCTACCAGGGCGAGGTCCTGGTAGACGGTGTCGATGCCGAGGGCACGCGCCTGGTCGACGCTGTGCGGCTCATAGGGCTCGCCGCGCAGGAACAGCCGGCCCTCGTCGGGCCGTTGGAAGCCACAGATGATCTTCATCAGCGTCGACTTCCCGGCCCCGTTGTCGCCCAGCAGGCCGAGCACCTCGCCCTTGCGCAGGTGCATGTTGATGTCGCGCAGCGCGGTGACGGGGCCGAAGCGCTTGGTGATGTGCTCGACGCGCAGGACGTCGTCGGCCGCCGCTGTCGGCGCGACGACGTGCTCGCCGGTGAAGCCGGCGTCAGCCAACGCCCGACCCCTTACGCACCCGTCCGACGTAGGTGTTGGCGGTCATCGCGATGATGATCGCGAGGCCCAGGTAGAAGCTCAGGTAGTCCGCGCTGACCCCCTTGATGATCAGGCCGTCGCGCAGGATCCCGAGGAACAGAGCACCGATCAGCGCGCCCACCACCGTTCCCGAGCCGCCGGCCAGCAGCGTGCCGCCGATGACCGCCGCCGAGATCCCGTCGAACAGCACGTCGTTGGCGCCCGCCGGGTCGGGCTGGACCGACTGCGTGCGCACCGCCTCGAGCACACCCACGAAGCCGGCGCAGAGGCTGCAAAGGACGAAGTTGCGGATGATGACCAGGCGCACACGGATGCCGGCCTCCGCTGCGCCGAGCCGGTTGCTGCCAACCGAGACGGTGTAGATGCCCCAGCGGGTGAGCGTCAGCACGATCTGCAGGACGACCACGACGCCGAGCGCCCACAGCAGCTCCGAGTAGGTCCCGCCGCCGAAGATCCTCGCGAACGTCGTCAGCTCGCCGGTGACCGAGGTGCCCGGCGTCTCCACCGGCTGGGCGTGCGAGATGATCAGCGTGAACCCCTCGAGCGCCAGCAGCATCCCCAACGTCGTGATGAACGAGTTGATCCCGATCACAGCCGTGAAGATGCCGTTGATGGCACCGACTGCCATGCACGCCAGCAGGGCGAGGATCAGCGCCGGCACGAGCGGGAAGCCGCCGCCCACGATCTCGTAGAACAGGAACGGCGAGAACAGGTAGACCGCCCCGATCGACAGGTCGATCTCCCCGTTGATCATCAGGAAGACCTCGCCCGCGCCCAGAATCGCGAACGGCGCGAAATAAGGCAGCAGCGTCTTGAAGTTGTCGCTGGTGGCGAACGCGTCGGTGTTGAGCGAGAAGTAGAGGGCGACGATGATCGTGATGACGACGACGCTGCCCTCGCGCAGCGTCAGGAAGCGCTTGAGAAGCACCCACGCGCCCGACGCGAGGGCCCGGCCACCTCCCGGTGCCGGGCCCTTCTGGCCTTCCTCGCGTCGAGGGGCCTCGCTGCCGGCTTCTACCGCCACGACCTACTGGCTGACGCCGGCGGACGAGGAGTTGCCCTCGTAGCGGGACTTCGTGCTGTTGAACGGCACGATGGTGTTCTTGTCGAGGAACTTCAGCCCCGTGTTGACGTCGGCGATGCCCGAGAGCGTGCCGGACGCCTTGTACATGAACAGCTGGAGCACGGGGAAGAAGCCCTGCAGGTAGGGCTGCTGGTCGATGGTGAAGTCGATCTGGCCGGCGGCCAGCAGCTGCTGGATCGCCGGCAGCAGATCGTAGCCTCCGCCCTTCACGCCCTTGTCGCGCAGGCTGTACTTCTTGATGACCTGCGCCAGGCCCTGGGTGCTCCCGGCGTCCACCGCGAACATGCCCTTGGTGTTCTTGTGACCGAGCCAGTAGGCGTCGATCGTCGAGAGCTCCTTCGGCACCGCGGCGCTGGTCGCGACGGTGTGCGGCGTGATCCCCTTGCCCGACTTCTTGATCGTGTCCAGGGCGCCGTCGATGCGCGGCTGGATGTTCAGCGCGCCCGGCGTGGCGATGAACAGCGCGACGTCGCCCGAGGGGACGAGATCGACGATGTGCTTGCCCATCTCCTGGCCTGACACGAACAGGTCCTGGCCGATGTAGGCCAGGCGGCTGTTGCTCGCCGCGTCGGCGTTGTAGCCGAGCACGGGGATGTTCGCCTTCAGCGCGTTGTCGGTCGGGGTGTTGAACGCCTTCAGATCGACGAGGCACACCGCGATGCCGTCAGCCTTCGCGCTGATCGCGCTGTTCATCGCGTTGACCATCTCCTTGACGTTGGCCGTCTCGGAGCCCGTCCACTGGAACGAACAGCCCAGGAGCTTGCACGCGTCCTCGGCGCCGTACTTGGTCGGCACGAAGAACGGGTTGGTCGTCACGTGGTTGACGAAGACGAACTTGAGCTTCTTCTGCGGGCCGAAGATGCCCGCAGCGGGTGTGCCGCTGCCCTGGGCAGCTGCGGTCCCCGTTCCCGTCGTGGTCGACTTCTTGCCGCCGCCGCACGCCTGCAGGATCAACGTGGCGAGGCCGGCCGCCCCGCCGGTCAGCGCCGTGCGCCGTGAGACGTCGTGCCAGCGCTTGTGCGGCGTGTCCTCCTGCGCGCCGTCGGCCCATTCGAGACGTTCGATGACGTCCTCGGCGGCGTCCAGGTTGCGCCGCCTCTCCGACTCGTGGTCAGACACTCCAGCTCCCTTCTCGAACGCGGGGCCAAGCCGCGCAGCGCAACGTGACCCTCCTCCCGGGACGGCCGCGACGCGGCCTTCCCGCTCCGCGGGCGCGACCACCTTCCGGTGCGCGCCCATTGCTCCTTCCGGAGTGCGATTGTTATCGGTCACATTTCGCGGTGTCAAGCACGAACGTGTTGCGAGCCGGCCGGCCACAGGAGGAGGATCCCCGGCCGACCGGCTCTAGAATGCGGAGGAAGGTAGATCGAAACGTCGCGCGCACGTCCACTTCGACCCACGTGCGACGCCGCTGGCCAGCGCATGATCTCTCCGCCGTTTGTGAACGCTAACAGAGCCTCGGGGACGAAACCAGGGGCCTTGACCGGCATACTGCGCACGGGGAAGGCCACGGTTTGAGCTCCTCGAGCGACAGCACGGACGCGTCTCACAGCGCCGCCGAAGCGGCGGCGAGCGCGGCTGCGAGCGGCGACGGTGCGGCGCCGTCGGCGAGCGCCGCTGCGCGCGGCGACGACGTGGCGCAGGCAGCGGCTCCGGAGTCGCGCCGACGCACTGCAGTCATGGCCGACGTCGCGCGGCTCGCCGGCGTCTCGCACCAGACCGTCTCGCGGGTCATCAACGACAGCGCGCACGTGCGCCCCGAGACGAGGGGGCGGGTGCTCGCCGCGATGCGCACGCTCGACTACCGCCCCAACCCTGCGGCGCGCGCCCTGGTCACCGGCCGGTCGCGGACGCTCGGCGTGGTGAGCTTCGACACCACGCTCTACGGCCCGGCGTCGACGCTGTTCGCGATCGAGCAGGCCGCGCACGCCGCCGGCTACTTCATCACCATCGTCAGCCTGCTCGCGATGGACCGCGCGTCTGTCCTCGGCGCCGTCGACCGGCTGCGGGTGCAGGGCGTCGACGGGATCCTGGTGATCACGCCGCAGGAGGGCGCGGCCGCCGCGGTCGCCAACCTGCCCGCCGCCGTCCCCGTCGTGGCGGTGGAGGCCGGTCGCCCGGGGTCGGTGCCGGTCGTGGCCGTCGACCAGTTCGCGGGCGCGGTCAGCGCGACGCAGCTGCTGCTTGACCTCGGCCACCGCACGGTCTGCCACATCGCCGGGCCACGCGACTTCCTCGAGGCCCAGCAGCGCGTCGAAGGCTGGAGGGCGACCCTGGACGCCGCCGGCGCGCAGGCGCCGCCGCTGCTCACCGGCGACTGGAGCCCGCGGTCGGGCTACGAGGTCGGGCGGCGCCTGGCCGAGGACCCGGAGGTCACGGCGGTCTTCGTGGCCAATGACCAGATGGCGCTCGGCGTGCTGCGCGCGCTGCACGAGCGCGGGCGCAGCATCCCGGGCGAGATCAGCATCGTCGGCTTCGACGACATCCCCGAGGCCCAGTACTTCACGCCGCCGCTGACCACCGTGCGCCAAGACTTCGGCGAGATGGGCCGCAGCAGCCTGCGCCTGCTGCTCGACCTGATGCAGAGCGGCCAGCCGCCGTCGCGACTGACGATCGCGCCGGAGCTCATCGTGCGCCGCAGCACGGCGCCGCCTCCGACCTAGCCGGGGATCGGCCCGCCCGCCACCGCGACGACCACGCCGGCCGCCGCCGCGGCGAGCAGCGTCGTGACCACGCTGCGTCGCAGCACGAGCAGCAGCACGGCGGCCACGCCGAGGATGACGAACTGCCAGGCCTCGCTGAGCGCCTCGGCCAGCGGGATCGCCGACCCGAGGATCGCGCCGATCGCGGCCGGGCCGGCGCCATCGAGGAACGCGCGCGCCCGGTGGTCGCTGCGCAGTCGATCAAAGCGGGCGGCGCCGAGCAGGATGAAGGCGAACGACGGCGCGAAGGCGACGGCGGCCGCGAGCAGCGCGCCGCCGACGCCCGCGGCGCCGTAGCCGACGACGGCGACCGTGTGGGTGACCGGTCCGGGGGTGATCTGCCCGAGCGCGACGGCGTCGAGGAACTGGCCGTCGGTCAGCCAGTGGTGGCGATCGACGGCGTCGGACTGCATGAGCGGGATGACCACGAAGCCGCCGCCGTAGGACAGCGCCCCGACCTTGAACGCCACCCAGGCGACCGAGAGCAGCTTGCCGCCGCCGACCAGGAGCGCCGCGAGCGGGGCGATCGCCGGGGCGCGCAGCTGCCCGGCCTGGACGGTCCGCGTAGCCAGCTCGCCCGCGCCGCAGCCGAGCAGCACGAGCACGACCCACGGGCCGACGGTCGCCGCCGCCGCGGTCCCGGCGGCCAGGTAGATCGCCCATCGGACCTTGGCGGCGGAGCGCCGCCAGCTGTTGGGCAGCAGGCCCGAGCCGGCCTGCAGGGCGACCGCGGCCACCGCCGCGCCGGCGCCCGCCCCGGCGCCCACGATCCAGTCCGGCGGCGAGGCGGCGAGGAAGACCGCGGCCAGCGCGATGATCACGATCAGGCCGGGGAGGATGAAGGCCAGGCCGCCGACCACCGCGCCGAGGCGCCCGCGCACGCACCAGGCGCAATAGATCGCCATCTGCGTGGAGGCGGGGCCGGGGAGGAGGTTGCAGGCGGCGAGCGCGTCCTCGAAGTCGCGGTCGGCGATCCAGCGCCTGCGCTCGACGCACAGCTGGCGCAGGAGCGCGATGTGCGCCGGCGGGCCGCCGAAGCCGACGCAGCCGATCCGTCCCCACTCGGCCAGCACGACGGCCAGCCCGGGGTTCGACAGCGCCGGCGTCGACGAGCGGGCTTCCATGCCCGGTGCTCAGCCGCGCGGCTGGAACAGCTCGATCGGGTTCCCCGACGGGTCGTCGAGCACCGTCTGCTGGCCGCCCGGGCCCTTGATCACCTCGTTGCGGAAGGTCACGCCGGCCGCGCGCAGGCGCTCGACCTCTGCGTCGATGTCGTCGACGATCAGGTGGATCCGGTTCCATCCGCCCGCGACGGGTTGGCGGCCGTCCGGCATCGGTCGTGCGGCCGAGCTCGCCGGGCCGCTGAGCAGCAGGCGCAGGTTGCCGCGCACGACGTCGGCGAACGCCGGCGCCGCGCTCGAGAGGACCGTGAAGCCGAAGTGCGTCGTGTAGAACGCGATCGAGTCCTCGACGTCGTCGACCAGGTAGCGGACGTTGACGAGATCGTCAGTCATGGTCAGCTGCGCTCCTCGTGGTGGATGAGTTCGAGCAGATAGGGGATCCGCTCCTCGAGCTCGCTCGCGGTGCGTTCGAAGGCGGGGTAGGTGGCCTGGTCGTCGCCGCCCTCGCTCGCGGGGTCGGCGATGCTCCAGTGGATGCGCGTCGGCGCGCCGCGGAACTCGGGACAGACCTCGCGGACGCGGTCGCAGAGCGTCACGACGTAGCCGAAGCGACGGTTCGGGAGCTCGCCGAGGTGCTTGGAGCGGCGACCGCTCAGGTCGATCCCGCGCTCGGCCATGACGCGGACGGCATTGGGGTGAAGCGGCTTGGGTCGACTGCCCGCGCTGAGCGCCTCGACAGCGCCGTCGCCGAGCCGTTCGGCGAGCGCTTCGGCCATCTGCGAGCGGGCGCTGTTGCCCGTGCAGAGGAAGAGGACCCGCGCGCGCCTGCGCGCGGACGCCCGCGTCGCCTGC
>Ga0307278_10001782_pt1 | contig 10637 bp, 12 predicted proteins | sample ER_DNA_117_FD_194482 | JGI IMG/M metagenome (GOLD analysis project Ga0307278, IMG submission 194482) | Bulk soil microbial communities from the East River watershed near Crested Butte, Colorado, United States - ER_DNA_117 | ecosystem: Environmental > Terrestrial > Soil > Floodplain | place...
CCCGTGCACGTAGCGGAAAGACGTGGCCCGGCTGGATGACGTCGTTGGGGCCCTTCGTCGAGTCGATGGCGACCTGGATCGTGACCGAGCGGTCCTGGGCGGAGATGCCCGTCGTTACGCCCTCACGCGCCTCGATCGAGACGGTGAAGGCGGTCTGGAGCGGCGTCTCGTTGTTCTCGGCCATCTGGCGCAGGCCGAGCTCGTCGCAGCGCTCCTCGGTCAGGCAGAGGCAGATGAGCCCCCGCGCGTGCGTGGCCATGAAGTTGATCGCCTCGGGGGTGGCGAACTGCGCGGCGATCGTGAGGTCGCCCTCGTTCTCGCGGTCGGCCGCATCGACGACGACGACGAACTTGCCCTGCCGGACGTCTTCGATCGCGTCCTCGATCGCGGCAAAGGGCGTCGTCTTTTCGGTCGCGGTCTGCGTCATGCTCGGGAAATCGTATCGGGGTCGAGGAGCTTCTCGACGTACTTGGCGAGGATGTCCACCTCCAGGTTGACCTCGACGCCGGGCTCGAGGCCGCCGAGAGTCGTCTGTTCGAGCGTGTGCGGGACGAGCGCGACCTCGAAGGCTCCGTCGCGCAGAGCCGTGATCGTGAGCGAGACGCCGTCGACTGCGATCGAGCCCTTTTCGACGCAATAGCGAAGCAGTTCGGGGGCGGCCTCGATCCTGACGCGCGCGCCCTCCTCCTCCGGCTCGACGGACACGACCGTGCCTACGCCGTCGACGTGCCCCTGCACGTAGTGGCCACCGAGGGGCTCCCCCGCGCGCGTCGCGGTCTCGAGATTCACCTCGTCGCCGGGCGCGAGCCTGGCCAGCGTCGTGCGGCTGAGCGATTCGGGAACGGCCGTGACCGAGAATCGTCCGTTGGAGACGGCCGTCGCGGTCAGGCAGCAACCGCCGATCGAGACCGAATCTCCGACGGCGAGCTGAGCCGCCGTCGCCGGCGCGTCGACGTCGAGGCGGCGCGCGTCCCCATCTCCTTCGACGGCCGCGATTCGGCCCCGTTCGCGAATGATCCCGGTGAACACGCTGGAAGGCTACTAGCGCTCTCTAGATCGACACACTTTCGGCGCAGTCCCGTCACACACATGTGAGAAGTTAGGGCCCAAGAGCTGCCCCGGGCAGTCGACGCGGCCTGACCTGACCTGCTGAGCTTCTGAGCTCTCGACGCTCTCGGAGACCACAACGAGCGGCTGCCGGAGCCGGGTTTTGCCCGGCGGGAGGCTCACGACGTTCCTCCGAAGCGCGATCGCCTAAGGCGGCTCCTGAAACGATCGCCAACCACGACCGCCCTGAAGGAGGGGCTCACGGGGGAACCAGCGGTTCCCCCGTGCTTTTCCGAGGCGGCGATGTCGCCTCAGGGCTCGTGGACATAAGCCGCCAGCAGAACGTCCTCGCCGACCGGCCGCGCCGTCAAATGCGTCAGCGTCACCGCCTGAGGCAAGGAGGCAACGAGCCCCGGCCCGTCTCCGGCGAGCTTCGGCGCGACGATTATCAGCACCCTGTCGACGAGGTCGGCGGCGAAGAACGAGCTCGCCAACGTGGAGCCCCCCTCGAGCAGAAGCGACTGCACGCCTTCCCCGGCCAGACGCGTCAGCTCTTCGTCCAGGGCTCCGCTCACAAGCTCGAGCTCGGAGCCCTCCGGCAGCGGGCCACGCCCGAAGGCAAGCCGGCGCGGCTGGCGGAGGACTTCCACCTCCCGCGCGTCGAGCCGCGGATTGTCGGCACGGACCGTGCCCATTCCGACCGCGACCGCGTCCGAGGCCGCCCGCAACCGGTGCACCAGCCTCCTGCTCTCCTCGCCGGAGACCCAACGCTCTCCGGGCACAGCCATCCGGCCGTCGAGGGTCACCGCGGCCTTGTAGGTCACGAACGGCCTGCCGAGACGCGCCCATGTCAGCCACGCCTCGTTCTGGACGCGCGCCTCCCAGAGGTCGAGCACTTCGACCTCGACACCGGCCGCTCGCAGGCGTGCGATTCCGTTGCGCGTCGGATCCCGGGCACCGACCACGACCTTCGTCACACCCGCCCGGGAGATGGCATCGGTACAAGGCGGTTGCGAGCCGTGGTGGTCGCACGGCTCGAGCGTCACGTAGAGAGTCGCGCCCCGCGACCGCTCGCCCGCGGCTTCGAGCGCGACCCTCTCGGCATGAGGACCTCCTTTGCGCTCGTGCCAGCCCTCGCCGACGACCTCGCCGTCATCGACGACGACGGCGCCGACAACCGGATTCGGATGCGTGGTGCCGCGCCCGCGCTCCGCGAGCTCGAGCGCCCGCTCCAGCATCAGCCGAGCGCCTGCACGAGTCGCCGGTAGGCCTGCGGCAAGTCCTCGTGGCCGAAGACACTCGTGCCGGCGACCAACAGTTCGGCGCCGGCCTCGCGAAGCTCGCTCACGTTATCCGGTCCGACTCCACCGTCGACCTGGACGTGCACCCCCTCGGGCAGGAGCTCCCGGAGCCGTCGCACGCGGGGAATCGCCTCGGGCATGAATTCCTGGCCCGAGTAACCGGGATGGATGCTCATACAGAGGACGACGTCGACGAGCTCGCCGGCAGCCGCGACGACGTCGTCGGGCTCCGTTTCCGGATTGAAGGCAACGCCGGCCCCGAGCTCGAGTTTGCGCGCCTGCGCGATGACGCCCGCGAGGTTCTCGCACGCTTCGTAATGGACGGTGACGCTGTCTCCGCCTGCGTCTGCGATCGCCCGGAAATGCTTCTGCGGGCTCTCGATCATCAGATGGCAGTCGAGGACGCCTCCGAGCCGATGGACGAGCGGCGAGATCGACTTGAGCACGACCGGCCCGATCGTGATCGGCTCGACGAAATGCCCGTCGCCGACGTCGAACTGGAAGATTCGGGCCCCTGCTGCCATGAGCGTCTCGATCTGCTCACCGAGCCGCGAGAAGTCCGCCGCATAGATCGAGGGCTCGATCTCCGCCCCCCGCACCCAGTCCTGCCAGCTCATGGGCACGATCTTCTCAATCACGCAGGCCGCGGAGGTACTCCTCGCCGCTCATGCGGCGACGGCCCTCCGGCTGCACCTCGAGCAACTCGAGCCCTCCGGCCATGAGGGCGGCGCCCGGTTCGGCCGGAGCTGCCCGCCACACGATGAGCATGCGACCGTCGACCAGGCCCTTCGCGCCGACATGAGGAGAGAGCGCCCGGATCCGGTTCAACAGCTCCGTCGGCGAACGGTTCCAATCGAGCTCGCGGTCGGCTGGGGTGAGCCGCTCCGCATACGAGGCACCGTCCTCGGGCTGGGGCCGGAACTCAAGCGTGCCGGACAGGACCCCGCCGAGCAGCTCGGCGGCGATGGCACCGGCTTTGACGTAGACCGCCCCGGCGTCGTCCTCGGGCCCGATCGGGAACGCGCGCTGGGCCGCGATCGGCCCCGCGTCGAGCTCGGGGGTCGTGCGGTGGATCGTCACGCCCGTCTCGTTGTCGCCGGCCATGATCGCCCGCTCGACGGGCGCCGCTCCGCGCCAGCGAGGAAGCAGCGATGGGTGGACATTCAGCCACAGGGTCTGCTCGAGCAGGCTCTCCGGGATCAGCGCGCCGTAGGCAGCCACGACCATCGCGTCGACGCCGCCGACATCGACCGACTCGTCCAGGCGCTCCGGCTGGCGCACGTCGATCCCGAGCCGTTCGGCCGCCTCCTTTGCCGGCGGTGCGCCGACCTTCCGGCCTCGCCCGCGCGGCCGGTCCGGGCGCGTGAGCAGGAACGCGATCTCATGCTCCTGCGCCAACCGTTCCAAAACGTCGGCGCCGAGCGGCGCCGACGCCGCGACACCGACTCTGGGCACTGGCACTAGCTCACCGCAGATTGTCGCAGCACCGCGAGCGCCTCGCGCCGGCCTTCAGGCGTCGTGCGATCGACGATGAGCACGCCGTCGAGGTGGTCGACCTCGTGCTGAGCGACTCGCGCAGCCAGGCCTTCGAGCTCGAGCTCGACCGGCTCTCCCTCGGCGTCGCGCGCCTCGAGCCGGATCCGCAGCGCCCGCTCGACTGGGACGAGCACGCCCTGCAGTGACAGGCACCCCTCGTCCTCGAGCTCCACCTCCTCGGAGCGCTCGACGATCGACGGGTTGACGAGCGCACGCGGCTCCGCGTCCTCGTCGGCCTGGAAGGTGAACACACGGCGGAGGATGCCCACCTGGTTGGCGGCGAGCCCGACCCCCCGCGCATCCTCCATCAGGCGCAGCATCCGCTCGACAAGCTGGGCGAGGTCGCCGTCGAAAGCCTCGACCTCCGGGGCCTGGAGCCGGAGCACTGGGTCGGGGTATTGGCGGATCTGGGCAAGCGCGAGCCGCCGCTTGGCCTCGGCCTGCGCATCGAGCTCCCCGGTCCTGACTTGTCCCTGTTCGGGCATTTCTTCGAGTGTAGTCAGAGGCTCTGGGGGTCGACGTCGACGACCGCCGAGAGGTCGGCGTTCCGCATTGCCGGGGCCGCCGCCGCGAGCAGGCGGGCCGCCTGCGAGGCAACTTCCCGAGGGCTCGACGTCTTGACGACGACCTGCGCCCGGTGCCGGCCACGCAGGCGGAAGAGCTCCGCTGGGCCGAGCAGATCGCCCGGTGTGCCCGCGAGGCCCTCGGCGAGCTCGGCCCCGACCCGCATCGCATCCTCCCGGACCGGGCCAGCGATGAGTACCCGAACGAGATGGCGAAAGGGTGGGTAGCCGAGCTCCCTGCGCCGGGCGAGCTCCCCTGCGAGGAAGCCGTCCACCTCGTGCCGCGCGGCCAAGGCGACCGCGCGCGACTCGGGCTGGAAGGTCTGCACGAGCACGCGGCCCGGAGCATCGCGTCCACTGCGCCCGGCGAGCTGGGTCACGAGCTGAAAAGTTCGCTCTTCGGCGCGAAAATCCGGCAGGGCCAGCCCCGTGTCCGCGTCGATCACCGCCGCAAGCGATACCCCGGCGAAGTGGTGCCCCTTTGCCACGATCTGCGTTCCCACCAACACTGCGCGGTCGGCAGCTGCGAACCGGCGCAGCGTCCGAGCGAGCTCTCCTCTCTTGGCGACAGAATCGGCGTCGAGGCGAAAGCGCTCGAGCTCCGGCACGTGGGCCTCGAGCTCGCGTTCGAGCCGCTGCGTCCCGGCTCCGATCCGGGCGACTTCGACCGAGCCGCATTCGGGGCACGCTTCAGGGGCCGGCTCCGCAAAGCCACAGTGATGGCAGTGCAAGAGGTCGTCACGATGGAGGACGAGGGCGACGTCGCAATTCGGACAGCGCCGCGTCTCGCCGCAGGCCCGGCAGTGGAGCGCCGGGGCGACCCCGCGCCGGTTCAGGAGCAGGATCGCCTTCCCTCCTCCCTCGGCGAGCTTCCCGAGCTCCGCGAGGAGCGGCGCGGAGAGCGGATAGCCGGCCTCGCCGCGGAGGTCGACGAGTCGAACCGAAGGACGAGGCGCGCCGACCCGTTCGCCGAGCTCGAGCCGCTCCATCCGCTCCCAGCTCTCCGGACGCGGTGTCGCGCTTCCGTACACGGCGACCGCTCCCTCGAGCGAGGCTCGCTTCGCGGCCACCGTCCGCGCGTCGTAGCGCGGGTCGGACTCCTGCTTGTAGGCGGCATCGTGCTCCTCGTCGACGCAGACGAGCCCGAGCCGCGGCAGCGGAGCGAAGATCGCGGAACGCGCCCCGATCACGATCGGCGCGGCGCCGGTGGAGATCCGCTCGCGCTCGTCTCGCCGCTCAGCCTCGGTCAGTGACGAGTGGAGGATCGCCACGCGCTCGCCGAACCGCGCCCGAAAGCGGCCGAGGGTCTGTGGCGCGAGCGCGATCTCCGGCACCAGAACGATGACGCCCAGCCCGCGCTCGAGCGCCGTGGCCGCAGCCTGGAGGTAGACCTCCGTCTTGCCGCTTCCGGTCGCCCCGTACAGGAGAAAGTGACCGCCACCGCTCTCGAGAGCCTCTCGCAGCCTGCCCACGGCGCGCTGCTGCGGAGCCGTGAGCGCGGCCGGCTCCGGCTCTCCGGACAGCGAGTCGCGCTCGGCTGCCGAGACCTGCTCCTTGCGGCGCTCCCGTTTCAGCGGAGCGATGAGCGCGAGCGCCCGCCCGGGGGTCGAGCCGTAGTACTCGGCGACCCACAGCGCGAGCTCCACGAGCTTGGAGGGCAACGTCTCCACCACGCGCTCGATCGGGGCAACCTCCACCCCGCTCGGGGGAGCCTCGTCCAGGCCGACGACGACGCCCCGCCTCCGTCCGCCGCCCAGGCGCACCATGACGACCGCGCCGCGCTCGACGTCGTCGGGAGCCTCGTATGTGAACGAACGAGCCAACGCGCGCGTCGTCACGAGCGGGTAGACGGAGGCGTAGCGGCTCATGCCGCCAGCCTACGTTTACGCGGAGACGGGCTTTTTCGCCGGACGGAGGTAGAAGTAGAGCGTCGGCGCCGCGAGCGCGAGGAACCCGGCTGCGAGCAACCCTTCGCTCTCGGGCAGGACACCGCCTTCGCCGAGTTCGTGCAGGCCCTGCGCGAGCAGCCACCCGGCGAACAGGAGCAGCAGCACGCTGGTCACGGTGAAGAAGCGCCTCAGGTTCAGGCGGCCCGCACCTCGATAGAAGAGGTAGCCGAGCATGACGGCGCCGGCGAGGCCGATCGTGGCGCTCGTACTGGCGACGAGCTTGTTCGAGCCCTCGATCGTCCCGAAGAGGAAAAGCGCAGTCTCGACGCCCTCACGCAGGACGCCGACGAAGGCGACAAGTGCCAGCGCAAAAGCCGATCCACGGGCGAGTGCGTGCTCGACCTGTTCCTCGAGCTCGCGCTTGAGCCCGCGAGCCTGACGCCGCATCCAGAAGATCATCCAGGTCAGGAGCGCGGCGGCGAACAGCATCGCGCCGCCCTCGAACGCAGCTTCCGCTTGCCCCTCCAGCTCAGCGCCGACGGCAAACAGGAGCGCTCCCACGGAGACGCTGATGATGAGCGCGGCAATCGTGCCCGCCCAGACCGCGGCGAAGCCTTGACGGCGCCCCGTGCGGTTCAGGAACGCCAGCACGATGCCGACGATCAGCGAGGCCTCGAAGCCTTCCCGCAACATCAGAACTCCCGCGCCCACCGGTCCTCCTTCAAATGGTTGTAAGGGTCACCTTACAGTGAGCCGCCTACTATATTCGAACCGATGGCGCAGCGTCACTCGATCGACGAGTACCTCGAGACGATCTACTTTCTCGCTTTCCCGATCGGCGAGTACAGCCCGCTTTCGGGCGGTTCACCCACGCTTGCTTCGCGCGTCGCCGAGATGCTCAGGGTCTCGCGCGCCTCGGCCGGCGAGATGTTGAAGCGACTCGAGAAGGAGGGCCTGATCCGCCGCGGCGAGCACAAGGAGGCGCTGCTCACCCCGGCAGGCCGCAAGCGGGCCGAGCGCGTCGTGCGCAAGCACCGGATCGTCGAGCGCCTGCTGACCGACTTCATGGGTTACACCGCCGCCGAGGCGCACGTGTACGCCGACGACATCGGCGAGACCTTCTCGGACGACATGGTCGAGCGGATGGAGGAGCGGCTCGGCCACCCCGACCGCTGTCCCCACGGCTGGCCGGTCGATCCCGCATTCGAGCAGGCCGAGAACGCGGAGCTCGCCTCCCTGGCCGAGCTCGAGCCTGGAAAGCGCGCGACGATCGTTCGCCTCGCCGAGCACGACGGCGAGCTGCTGCACTGGTTCTACGACGAGGGCTTCGTGCCCGGGACGAAGATCCAGCTGCGCGAGGCGCAGCCGGCGGCCGGGCAGTTCACTGTCAAGGTGAACGGCCGAGAGCAGGCAATCGGCGAGAAGGCCGCAGCCGGGCTCTTCGTCAAGCCCGCGTGAGCGAGTGTTAGCTCCGGTCCCGACTGGGTACTGCTTGAGAGATGGATCGCTCGGGCCTCACCGCGGAGGCCAGGCGCTTCCGTGACCGCGCGGAAGCGGGACGACTCCTTGCCGAGCGTTTGCGGGACTACGCGGGCCGGGACGACGTCGTTGTCCTCGGCCTGCCGCGCGGCGGCGTGCCCGTCGCGTACGAGCTGGCCAAGGCGCTCGACGCGCCGCTCGATGTCTTCGTGGTGCGCAAGCTCGGCCTTCCGGGACACGAGGAGCTCGCGATGGGAGCGATCGCTACCGGAGGCGTGCTCGTCCTCGACGAGAACCTCCTGCGGCGGCTCGGCGTCCAGGAGGAGCAGCTCGCGCGCACGGTTGCCGCCGAGGTCGAGGAGCTCCGGCGTCGCGAGGCTGCATACCGCGGAGATCGCCGGCCGCCCGACCTGACCGGGAAGACGGTCATCCTCGTCGACGACGGCCTCGCCACGGGCTCGACGATGCGGGCGGCGGCGGAGGCGGTTCGCCGGTACGACCCCGCCCGGATCGTGGTCGCCGTGCCGGTGGCCGCCGAGGAGACCTGCGACCAGTTCCGCGACCTGGTCGACGAGATCGAGTGCGCGGTCACGCCGCACCCGTTCCACGCGGTCGGGCTCTGGTACCAGGATTTCGCCCCCACGACCGACGAGGAGGTGCGCGAGCTGCTGGCTCGGGCGGCCGAACGGAAAGAGGCCCCGTGAGCGCGGGCCCTGTGACCGCGTCGACCTGCTGACGCCGGACGAGGAGGAGCTCGACCGGCTGACGGGAGAGCACCGCTTCGACATCGGCTTGCTTGCCGGCCGGGTGCTTCCTCTCTTTCCGTCTGGCTCTTCGGCGCGAGTACCGGAGCCGCCGCCGCGCTCGTCGCGGCCGCGGAGCGCGCCGACGACGTCGCTGCGATTGTCTCTCGCGGCGGGCGCACGGACCTCGCGGGGAGCGGGCTGCGGCGAGTGCGAGCGCCCACCCTGCTCATCGTCGGCGGAGCCGACCCACAGGTGCTCGAGCTCAACCGGCGTGCTCTCGCGCTCCTCCAGACCCACAAGGAACTCGTCGTCGTGCCGGGGGCGACGCACCTCTTCGAGGAGCCCGGGGCGCTCGAGGAAGTCGCAAGGCTGGCGGCCGAATGGTTTTCCCGCTACCTCACGGACGATGAGCGCGCTCGCTGAGGCCGTTCGCCCGCTGCAGGGGCCAAAGGACTACGACCCGCTCGTCGAGCGCGCGGGGACCCGCTTCGCGCTCTTCGGCGAGGCCTCGCACGGAACGCACGAGTTCTACCGGGAGCGGCCGAGCTCACGAAGCGCCGTCGAGAGCGGCTTCACCGCAGTCGCCGCCGAGGCGGACTGGCCCGACGCGTATCGTTTGAACCGCTTCGTGCGCGTCGAGAGCGACGACGAGAGCCCGGAGGAGGCGCTCGCCGACTTCCGCCGCTTCCCGGCCTGGCTGTGGCGGAACACCGACGTCGTCGATTTCCTCGGCTGGCTGCGGAAGTGGAACAGCGAGCTCTCGCCGAGGAAATCGATCCCGAGGCCCCGCAGCGCGCGCGGGCTCGCTACTCCTGCTTCGACCACTTCGGCCCCGATCCGCAGGAGTACTCGTACCAAGCCGGGGTCGCGGGCGCCGAGCCCTGTGAGCAGGAGGGGGTCGAGCAGCTCGTGGATCTGCAACGGCTGGCGGCTGAGCAGGCGGGCCGCGACCGGTTCGACGCGGAGCAGAACGCCCGACTAGTCGTCAACGCCGAGCGGTACTACCGAAGCGTTTTTCGCGGCAGCGTCGGGAGCTGGAACCGGCGCGACGGCACATGGCCGAGTCCCTCGAGGCGTTGACGGCCCATCTCGAGGAGACACAGGGCCCGACGAAAGTCGCGGTCTGGGCCCACAACTCCCACGTCGGCGATGCTCGCGCCACGCAGCCCGGGGACCGCGGCGAGCTCAATATGGGCCAGCTCGTGCGCGAGCGGCACGGCGAGGACACGCTGCTCGTCGGCTTCACGACCTACGAGGGCACCGTGACGGCGGCCTCGGACTGGGGCGGGCCGGCCGAGCGCAAGCGAGTGCGCCCCGCGCTCGCGGCCAGCTGGGAAGAGCTCTTCCACGAGGAGCTGAACGGCTCCGACTTCGTGATCGACACCGGCGGGCTTTCCGGCCGCGGGCTCGAGCGCGCGATCGGGGTCATCTACATGCCGCAGACGGAGCCCCAGTCACACTATTTCGAGGCGAGCATCTCCCGGCAGTTCGACGCCGTCATCCATCTCGACGAGACGCACGCCGTCGAGCCGCTCGAGCGCACGAGCAGCTGGGACGAGGGCGAGCTACTGGAGACCTACCCGTGGGCCGTCTAGCCGGGGTCAGACCCGGTTGAAAGTTGTTACACCCGGCCATGCGGCCGATCGTGTGACGAAACTGATCGGGGTCTGACCCCTAGACGCGAGCCGGCTCGTTCAGGCCGGCGGCTGCCCTCAGCGGCTCGGCCTTGTCCGTCCGCTCCCACGTGAAGTCGTGGTCGTCGCGGCCGAAGTGCCCGTAGGCGGCCGTCTTCGAGTAGATCGGGCGTTGCAGGTCGAGATCGCGGAGGATCGCCGCGGGCCGCAGGTCGAAGTGCTCCTCGACGAGTTCCTCGATCCGCGTGACCGGGATCCGCTCGGTGCCGAAGGTCTGCACCGCGATCGAGACCGGATGGGCAACTCCGATCGCGTAAGCGACGTTCACCTCGGCCCGGTCGGCGAGCTCGGCGGCGACGATGTTCTTCGCCACGTAGCGAGCCGCATAGGCGGCCGAGCGGTCGACCTTCGTCGGATCCTTGCCGGAGAACGCACCGCCGCC
>Ga0307278_10001783_pt1 | contig 10637 bp, 13 predicted proteins | sample ER_DNA_117_FD_194482 | JGI IMG/M metagenome (GOLD analysis project Ga0307278, IMG submission 194482) | Bulk soil microbial communities from the East River watershed near Crested Butte, Colorado, United States - ER_DNA_117 | ecosystem: Environmental > Terrestrial > Soil > Floodplain | place...
ACAATAGCGAGGGCTTGCTCAAGCAACCTGCCGACCGAACAAGCAGCCATATTTGGCCCAATCAGCCGTCACGCTTCACCGCGTGGCGGCTTTTTTGTTTGAAATCCGCTTCGCAAAGAAGAGCGCACTGGCAAATCAACCGAAAATTGCGCGGATAAAAACTGCACAATCGATCCCGAGCGCGCTATTTTCTGCCCTGCAGCCGCGGTCGCTGACCGCGGTAGTCCTGTGCGTGGCAAACTCTGAAAACGGCCGTCAGTCCCATCGGCTACAATGCCGCATCAACGAGAAATCGAAGATTTTCGCGAGCTTCGTCCCGCAATTTCCGGAGAAAATCAGTGATGGCAGCGACCCGAACTGACTTACTAAAACTGCCGCAAGCGCAACGAAACGCGCGCCATCTCGCGTGAGGACAGAGCATGCAGGGTCGTTGTCGTAGGCGATACGTGTGTCGGTGAAGACTTCATCGCGCCAAAATGGCCGGCCAATTCCACAATCAGACAAGGGCATCCAATGAGCTGAATTACGAGTGTCTAGTCGATGAACGCGGCAACGGTCGCAACTCGGCTCGTGTAATTCGTGACCCCGGTCCAAACACCTGCATGTACGGCTAAGGTCCAATATCCTCCGAGCTTCGATCCAACCTACAATCAGGAACAAAATAAGTATGAAATCACTAACAACTATCATCGCCATCACGTTATCTATGTTCTTGCCTGTAACATTTGTTCAGGCTCAAGGCACACCAAAGCCCGGTGGGACTGAGAAGATCGCCGGGGCTGGCAAACGGACCGACGTTTATCATGTCCATTTCACCAAGGCAGCTCTCGGAAAAGCGGCTCAATTGGGCGATTGGCTAAAGACGCCAAATCCCAATGAGCCAATGCCAGATCACTTCATTGTCCTTCGCCATCAGGATGGCGACGCTTGGGATTACGTGGTCATTACGCATCTGGGCCCAAAAGCGACTGTTGAAGCCGCTGGTACTTCTGTGCCTCCAGACAAACGTGACTTGAGCGCGTGGCACAACGATACTTTTGTGAACGGTCCCTCCTGGGAGGAGTTCACTCGCGCGATGGGTATTGACGGCGACTCAGCATCGAAGAGTTCGGGCTCGGTTTATTCTGTCTCTTACTATCGTCCTGCTCCCGGTCATCGCGAGCAATTAGAAAAGATGCTCAGCGAAGCGCCGAGCGGGCCAACTGACACAACTGCGGGCAACGTGTTGATGCAGCACTTGGAAGGCGGTCCCTGGACGTTCCTAGCGATCGCTCGCTACAATTCGTGGGAAGACTTTGCCACTGGTGAAAAAAATAGTGTGGCGCAGACCACCAAGAAGGATAGTCCTTGGTCCCGCTTGCGTGAGCACACCGATTATCATACTGACACGCTGACTGATCGTATTAAGCCCTAATCGCTGGCAGCTATCAGGTGCAAGAGGTGATCGGCGCGCCCAGCCGTTTCGACGAGCTCAAGGTCCCGAGCCTGTCGTGGGACGGTCGCGCCCTACCATTTCGGCCTATTTGCTGCCTGGTTTAACTGCCGGGATTTTGGCGAGGTCGGGTGGGAGATTGTCTGCGGGAAAGTTCTCAACAGTCATTTCGACCAGACTTACGAACGGGCAGCCGAAATTCGGTTTCGTTTCGCCGCTGCGATCAACAATCACGCCGACTGCGGAGACGATGCCGCCGTGACTGCGAACGATGTCGATTGTTTCCTGCACGCGTCCGCCGCGGGTCACCACGTCTTCGACAACGACGAATTTTTCGTCCGGAGAGATTTTGAAACCGCGGCGCAGGACGAGTTTTCCCTCTTCTTTTTCGACAAAGATGTGGCGTTTGCCTAACGAACGGCCGACTTCCTGGCCGACAATGATTCCGCCGAGGGCAGGGGATATCACCGTGTCACAATCGAATTCACCCAATTTATCCGCGAGCCCCCCACACACTTTCGCTGCGATCGCGGTGTCCTGAAGAAGCAACGCGCATTGGAAATACTCGCGGCTGTGCAAGCCGGAGCGCAAAATGAAGTGGCCGTCGAGTAGCGCACCCGTCTTGCGGAAAAGGGCGAGAATATCCTCGCTCATTTCACTGTAGGGCGTTTTTGCAACACGCCGTTCGACCCAGCGTCTGACACAGACGCCCTACAAACAATTGTCGCGATCATTGTCAGTCTTAACCGGAGGTGTCATATGCGGTCTCCTGTCCATCGTCGGCCATCGCAATCACTTCGATTTCCACGTTCGCGCCCTTGGGCAACGCGGCGACCTGGACAGTGGAACGGGCGGGCGGATCCTGTTTGAAATACGAGCCGTAAATTTCGTTAACGGTCTGGAAATCGCCAAGGTTGGTGAGGAAAATGGTTGTCTTAACGACATTATCGAAAGTGAGCCCCTCAGCCTTCAAAACGCCTGCGATGTTGTCGAGCACGCGCCGGGTCTGGGCGGCAATATCGCCAGGAACGATCTGACCGGTTTTTGGGTCGAGCGGAATTTGTCCACTGCAAAACAGGAAGTTTCCGTTGCGCACCGCTTGCGAGTAGGGGCCAATCGCCCCCGGGGCTTCGCTTGTGGAAATGATTTTCTTCATGCCCGCGATTCTAGCTGCAAAGCGAAATCCAACAATCAGAGATTCCTCGACCCATTCGACTTCGCTCAGGGCAAGACTTTCACTCGGAATGACAAACGACGCGGCGCAAAAGGCATGGGGTCATCCTGAGCCCTTCGGTTTCGCTCAGGACAGGCTCTGTGAAGGTCTAACAATGGACCGGGAATCACACGAGGGGTTCCAGCGTAATCGAGGGCCCAGTTGAGAGGTCCCCTACGTTGTTCGGGATGACAGATTGAGAATCTGACCGATATTAACGGCTCAAATGGTTGGTTGGATTTTAAAGAAAATTCTGGGATCGAAGAATCAGCGCGAGCTCAAGCGGCTGACGCCGATGGTCCGCCGAATCAACGAATTCGATGAGCAGTTCAAGAGCTTGTCCGACGATGAGTTGCGCGCCAAGACCGCAGCGTGGAAGGAAGAGCTCTCCAAAATTCCCGAGCTGGAAGAGCAATGGAAAAAGCTGGATGAGATTTTGCCCGAAGCGTTTGCCGTGGTCAAAAACGCGGCGCGCCGGCTGAAAGATCGACAACAAACTTTCACCGTGTGCGATCAGCCCGGGGTCTGGGACATGGTCCACTTCGACGTGCAATTACTTGGCGGAATTGTTTTGCACCGGGGCCGGATCGCGGAGATGGCCACCGGCGAAGGCAAAACTTTGGTCGCGACTTTGCCTCTTTACCTAAACGCGCTGAGTGGACGCGGCGCGCATCTGGTGACTGTAAACGATTATCTCGCGCGACGCGACGCGGAGTGGATGGGACAACTTTACAATTTTCTCGGCCTCACGGTCGGCTGCATTCAACACGATCAGGAACCGGATGAACGTCGCGAACAATACGCGATGGACATCACGTACGGAACAAACAGCGAGTTCGGTTTCGATTATCTGCGCGACAACGGCATGGCTACAACGCGCGAGCAACAGGTCCAGCGCGGTTATCATTACGCCATTGTCGATGAAGTTGATTCTATTTTAATCGATGAAGCGCGCACGCCGCTCATCATCAGCGGACCAGCGACCATTTCCACTCACCAGTACGACAAATGGAAACCGCTGATCGAGCAGTTGGTTCGGAAGCAAAACATGCTTTGCAACCGGCTTGCGAGCGAAGCGATTGAGAAATTCGAACAGGGCGATGTCGAGACCGGCGGGCGTCTCATGTTTAAGGTGAAACTTGGTCAACCGCGCAATAAACCGCTTTTGCGCATGATGGAAGATCCGGACAAGCGCCGCGCCGTCGATAAAGCCGAGCTGTCATTCTACGGGGACACACGCAAGGAGGAGTTGTTCCAACTTAAGGAGGAGCTCTTTTTCACGATCGATGAAAAATCGAACGAAGCCGATCTCTCGGAGCAGGGCCGCATTTTTCTGAATCCCGATGATCCGAACGCATTCGTGCTGCCGGATTTGATCAGCGAATTCACCGAGATCGATCTGGATCAGACACTCTCGCCCGAGGAGAAGGACAAGAGAAAAGCGGAGCGCCAGCAACATTGCGACGCACAGGCTGAGCGTATTCACAACATCTCGCAGCTATTGCGGGCCTACTGCTTATTCGAGAAGGATGTCCAGTACGTGATCGAGGAAAACAAGGTTGTAATCGTCGATGAATATACCGGCCGAAAAATGCCGGGCCGGCGGTGGAGCGATGGATTGCATCAGGCGGTCGAAGCCAAGGAAGGCGTGCAGATCGATCGTGAGACCCAGACGTTGGCGACGATCACGATTCAAAATTATTTCAGGCTTTATCAAAAGCTCGCGGGAATGACAGGTACGGCCGAGACCGAAGCCGCAGAGTTTCACGACATTTACAAACTGGACGTGAACATGATTCCGACCAATCAACCGGTGCGACGCACGGATAACAACGATCGCATTTACAAAACGCGTCGCGAAAAATACAACGCGGTCATCAAGGAGATCAGGGAAGCTCACGCGAAAACTCAACCGGTCCTGGTCGGCTCGGTAAGCGTAGAAGCCTCCGAGTTACTCAGCCGAATGCTTAAGCGCGAGAAAATCCCGCACAACGTGTTGAACGCGAAATTTCACATGCAGGAAGCCGAGATCGTGGCCCGGGCCGGTCAACCAGGCACGGTCACGATATCAACGAACATGGCCGGGCGCGGCACCGACATTAAGCTTGGTCCTGGGGTAACGGAGCTGGGCGGTTTGATGGTGATTGGGACCGAGCGCCACGAAGCGCGCAGAATCGATCGGCAGTTACGCGGACGTTGCGCGCGGCAGGGCGACCCGGGCGCATCGCGGTTTTATGTCAGTTTCGAAGATGACTTGATGCGCAACTTCGGCGCGGCCGATCGAATGACCAAGATTATGGAGCGCTTCGGGCTCGAGGAAGGCCAGGAACTCGAGCATCGATGGCTGAACAAATCGGTCGAGACCGCGCAAAAACGCGTAGAGCAGCGCAACTATCTCATTCGGAAACGTACGCTCGATTTCGACGACGTGATGAACATGCAGCGCGAAGTCGTTTATACCTATCGCAACGAAGTCATCGATTCTGAGGAGCCGCGGAAGCTGATTTTCGAAGTGATCGACGAAGCGGTGCCCGCAAAGGTGAAAGAATATCTCGATGTCGATGAACCCAACTACACCGGTCTCGTCCATTGGGTGAATACGACTTTTCCTCTCGGGTTGACCAAAGAGAAAGCGCAATTCGAAACGCGAAGCGTCGATGAAAACGCGCAGTTTTTGATGGAAAAGATCAAGGACGCGTACGAGCGGAAATCGAGTCACGAAGAGCCAACCGCGGTCAAAAGCCTGGAGCGTTACATTATTCTCAACGCGATCGATCGTCTGTGGCAGGAGCATCTCTACGCGATGGACGCATTGCGCGAGGGGGTTTATCTCCGCAGTTACGCGCAAAAAGATCCGCTCATCGAGTACAAGACCGAGGCATACGACATGTTTGTCGACCTAATGGCGAACATTAAGAACGAAGTGCTGAACAATTTGTTCCGCAGCACCTCGAACTTACAGGCGTTCGAGAATTTCCTGGCGACGTTGCCGCAGTTCCTGATGCGCGAACATGCGCCGAGCGCACCAACGGCGAGCGCCGACGCGCGCATGCGTCAGCCTGTTGGCGCGATGGCAGGGGTTGCTGGAGATGGCGATGGCGTCGGCGAGGTATCGATCGATCTTCCCATCCGGCGCTCAGTGCCAAAGGTTGGCCGCAACGATCCGTGCCCCTGTGGCAGCGGGAAGAAATATAAGAACTGCTGCGGGCGGGTGGCCTGAGTTGTAGCGGCCGCATCGTCTTACCCTGTCATTCCGAGCGAAGTCGAGGAATCTCTAAAGGCTTCGGAACAATTCGCGCTTCCGCATCGGTTGCCGGCAAGTTGAGCGCTTGCCCTACAAGATCGACATCTAATCGACGTCTAAAGCATGGCAACAGAGTTGTTGACGGCATCGCCCTGGTTAGACGTTGCGGGTATTATGGGTGGCGGCAAGATGGTGGTAAAAGATGGCCGCAAGAGTGAGGGAGACGAGCACAACGGGCGTAGAACCTACGATGAAGAGGCGTCCGGCCCAGCCGGCGTCCTCGCCGCGAGCCACGTGTAGGAGCTCCGGCACTAGGAATCTCGCGGCAGCTAGACAGACAAGCAATTGAGCAATGACGGACGCCTGAATGGCGCGCCGTGGGCTGCGCAACGCGAGGAATGAAAGGAGCAACATCGCTGGAGGAACAATGATTGCGAGTAGCTGAACAAAGTAATCTGCGATGGGCTGTGCCACTCCGAACTGCAGGTGACGGAGCAACGTTTGGGACACGTAAAAAATAAGCCCGAGCGCAAAAACCGCTTGCGCGGCAAGAGCGATCTTGAGCTTCGTTGAGAGTGACGGACCGCTCATTTCCGAAAGCGGGTAGCGGTCCAGTCAGACCGAAGTGCTATAAAGGCGTATTTTCTACGCTCACCCTTCGAGTTCATATGTTGTGATCTCGAGCGCGTGGCCGTCGGGATCACGGAAATAGATCGAATGCGAAATTTCGTGATCTTGAAATTCGAAAGCGATTCCGCGCGTTTCCAATTCGCGTTGTGCGGCGAGAAAATTTTCACGGTCCGCTCGAAAAGCGAGGTGAAGCATTCGAAGTTCGCGGTGGCTTGACGATGTCGGTCTTGCATCTGAACTAGCGGGAAACAACGCAATTCCGGTTTTCCCTTTGCCGATGAAAGTCGGGACACCGTCCCACATGCCTTCATGAAGTCGCTCAAACCCGAGAACGTTGATATACCATTTCACCGATCGCTCGATGTTGCGCACGCCGAGAGCTACGTGATCAATTCCTTCAAGTTGCATGAGAGGTCGACTTAGAATTTAGAGCGTACCTCACAAATAAGAAATCCTTGGTAGGGCGCGACTCCGAAAAGATTCGCGAGCAAGGCCGCCGGGCGCGCCGAATGAGGCTCAATGCGGATAATCCACTCGATCGTCCAACTTTCCGGTTCGCAATGCGTCGAGAAGTGCCGCGTAGTCTTTGAGTTGGTGTCCAACCGCGTGCCAAACCACCGTCGGTTTCGCGCCGTTCTTTGTGAGTTTCGCAACCAAAATGTGAAACGAGTGATCGATTCCGCCGCGCTCGTAATGCACGACGTAATAATTGCCGTCAACGGCTGCCCAAATTAGGCGCTTCCATGGGAGCGTTGGGTCCGTGATGGCATCAGTCGCGTTCCAATTGTGGCCCGGGTCCGCGAGCCTGCCTTTGTCGTCGACACAAAGGGCAACAATTGCGGGTGGCAAATCCTTGGCGGAATGAACTTCGTGGAAGCGCGAAGTATCGAGCAACGCCTTGCGATCTTCCGCGGGAAGCTTCGTGACATCTGCGTAGCACGAGCTATGAATCGCTGCGGTAAAGAGTAAGCAAAGGCTAAAATGTCTCATGCACATCGCTCTACGAGGCGAAATTCAGCAGCGGCTCTCTCTTGTGCAAACATTAATCAGTGACCGATCTCACTGTGTTCGCTTTCACTTCAACTCCGCCTTACTGAATGCTTCAAGCATTTGTTTCTCTGATGGCGGTTGCAGGACGTTATGAGCCGCAAAATCCTCAGCTTGCGGATAATTCGTTGCGCGAATGCGCTCGGTAGCTTTTGCGAGGTCGTAGGCTGTATGGCGAAGTTGAATGTCGGATCCAAGTAATAGCCAATAGGCGCCTGGCTCTCCAAACGGCATTCCCACACTACCAGCATTCACGACGCGAGTTCTTCCGATCGTTCGGTCGAACTGCATGTGCGTATGACCGCAAACGACCACCGGTGCGTTGAGTTCTTCAAAGATTGGTAAAAGGCGGTCTTCAGCCGTCAACCGGGTGAAGACCTCTGTTTCGTTGCGCGGTGTACTGTGGCAGAACAGCACTTGGCCAAGGCCGTCAATTTCAAGCCGGACCGTTTTAGGCCAACGCGCGAGCATCGGCTCGAGTTCTGGCTGCAGTTGTGCGGTAGTCCAGCGATAGATCTCGATGATACCTTCTGGGGGACGCGCTCCTGATGTCGTGCCCCAGTAGGTGATCGATCCGGTCCGCGCCCCGGCCATTTGGGCCAAAATGGCAAGTTCGCCATTGCCGTGAATGAAGTGCGTAGGCAAGTCCAGGTCCAACAAACGCCCAAGCGTTTCGCGCGGCATTGGGCCGGGAACGACATCGCCTCCTACCACAATCTGGTCCACGTCGGCTTCGCGAACGTCTTCGAGAACAGCCTCCAGCGCCGGCAGATTTCCGTGAATATCATATAGTGCAGCGACACGCATACCGAGCTTTCGGATTCAAAAGCGTTCCTGGTTTTCTAATTCTTACTTTTACGTTTCCTCCGCTGGCTGCAGAGCCCTGTTAGATGCTCGTGTGATAATCACTCGCGGTGTGGACCGATATGAAAATGCATGCCGGTCAGGTGAGCGTCAATATAGGTAAGAGGTCGATAAACATAATAGACGACGCTCGACCGGGGAAGGATCACATACTCCCGACCATCATGGTCCCACCGCTGGACATGTGACGCGCGCAGCCAGATGTAGGTTCCCACATAAACCGTGATAACAACTAGGATCGCGACAAAAACGCGCTTCATCGAGCATCGCTGTATCTAACACAGAGCCGCGCCGGGTACGGTGTGTCAGGAACACGCCCCCGTCTCACGGCATCGGCTCGAGCGCCTTGTTGGGCATGGCTACTCCAGTAGCTCATAAAATGACAACTGGTTCCCAAACGGATCGCGGAATTCAAAGTATCTAACGGCTTCTGGCACTGTTTCAATCTCGCCAACATCTGTGCCGAGGCTCGCAGCTAGCATCCGGCTTGCCTCAATGTCGTCAGACTCGAAGCGCACGACCGCCGGGTTTGAACCATTGATTTCACTCTTAAAGAGCTGCAACCAGCCCGAGGAAATGATCTGGAACTCCCAAACGCCAGGTGCTGGATTGATCTCCTCGACTTCTCCCAGCAGCCGGCGATACCACTCGACCGCACTGTTCAGGTCGGTAACTGGCAGGCCGACTGTAAAACTCTTGATCTTGGTCATGGTAATAGAGTTTCCTATATGCCTAACGAGAGAGAGCTCAGCCACCGCTGGCGGCGGCGAGCTTTGCTGCATCGTTTAATGTTGAGGTCATGTGAAAGCTACTCATCGGAACGGCCAGCGGTTGGCTGGAGCGTTTGGTTAGATGCGTTCGCTGAAAATCACTCAGTCCGATGAACTGCAATGGAGTCCGCCAAGGCCGATTACGAAGCGTGCATCGAAGAATGAAAGGATTGATTATCATGCCGGCGTCCTCATAGCATCATTAGCTTCTAATCTCGGTTGGACGCTGGAAAACACGTCGCAGAGGTTGAGTGCTGTCTCTATCGCTGACACAAGCTCAGGGGAACGAAAATCGTATTGGTCCGGAATGTGGAGACAGTGCACAGGCTTATCCGTCATGCGAGTAATCGCGTCGTGCTGCTCCTTGTCGGCGCAAACGATTTCGTCTGCCCATTGGAGCAGTTGAGGAGTCACGCGTATCAATGCGTAATCGCCCAACCCTACAGCCCTAGTGTTGCAACGGTAAGGCTCGTTACTCAATACCCAGGCAATGGTGGCACTGCGCAATATGCCAGCTGAGCAAACGCACAACACGCGCCTGAAGTTTCCTTCGGATTTGCTCTTCATGTAACTAGTAATACCCGACGCAAATTACTTTGAACAGCGTCCGTTTTTTGCCGTGTCAGCGTGCGCATGACAGTATCGGAGCGCCGACGGATAATCAAGTCTTGTTGAGCAGCACGGGGTCCTGGTTTCTGGAAAAGTAGTAAGATCGGGGCCTTGGTCGTATGCTTGCGTGAAATAGTTAACAAGGCGTTTCCGCCTGAACTGCTAGAAGGAAAACGATATCCAATCGCACCCGACGGACCGGCCACCAGTCTCCGGAGGAGCGTTAAGCAACACGAGACTAGCCTTAGCTTTGAATGATCTCCCGTTCAACCCGGCTTCAGATTGAAGCGCCGCATTAACTTTCTCCATGACTACCGGCTGGGTATCAAAGACAATCTGTATCTTTTCCCCAGGCGCGATTGTTATGACCTCCTCTTTTTGATAACGGACCGACGTACCCTGCGCAATTTGACGAACGTCGATTGGAGCTGGAAACGGAAGGTTCTTCTTATCTCCGCCAGCATTGAGTATCGCTTTCGGCAATCTCTCTGGAACAGTTATCAACTTATTTCCGACGGTAGCAAATCGCAGGAACAACGAGTCCAGAGGATCTGCAATTTTCACCTCCTGGTGACCAGTGTTTTCTAACATAAGAACGAACTCGATTACTAGATTGGGAGGCTGCCCCACCAGGCTTCCAGACAATTCGGCAGTGATCTGTCGCAAGGCCGCGGGCGGTTCTGAAATAGGTTTTACTCCCTTCCGCTCGTGAAACGCGACGGTGTTGGAATTCACAGTTTGTGCGTTAACGCATGTGCCGATGATCAACCAAGCGACGATGCTAGAGATTACGACAATGCGGCTTTGCAGAGGCTTTAGCATCTAAAG
>Ga0307278_10001784_pt1 | contig 10635 bp, 7 predicted proteins | sample ER_DNA_117_FD_194482 | JGI IMG/M metagenome (GOLD analysis project Ga0307278, IMG submission 194482) | Bulk soil microbial communities from the East River watershed near Crested Butte, Colorado, United States - ER_DNA_117 | ecosystem: Environmental > Terrestrial > Soil > Floodplain | place: USA...
CGGCGCCGAGCTGCTCGCGGCGCCCTTCCCAGCGTTCGGCGACCTCCTCGACGGCGTTGCGGGCGGCCTCGAACCGGTCCAGCTCGTCCGGGCCGGAGCCCCGGGCCGCCGGCCCCGGCCGGGCCGGGCCGCCGCGCGACCCGGCGCCCTTGGCCGGGCCGGGCTGGCGGGACCGGAGGTCCTCGATGTCCTGGTCGAGCTCGCGGCCGAGGCGGTGCAGCTCGAACAGGGCCTGGGTCAGCACCCGCTTGGCCGCGGCCAGCTCCCGCGGGCCGGGCGACCCCTCGGCGGGGAGCGCCTGGACCAGCGCCCGGCCGGCGGCCAGCTCCTGGCGCCGCAGCGCCTGCTCGTAGTCCCGCGCACTCCGCTTGCGCTGCGGCGCCACCACACCACTCCTCGGCTCGTCGGTCGGCTCCGGCGACAGCGTAGCCAGCCACGGCCGTTTCGAGTAGCCGGTTTCCTCCCGATCTCCCCGCTCGCTGGAACTGTCACCAACAGGACGGTCGGGCCTGCCCGATCGTCCATATACTCCAGGGCATGGCGACATGTCCGAACTGCGGCAACGGCCTGGTCGACCGGGCCAACTTCTGCCCCGAGTGTGGCCGGCCCGTTGGCCAGCGGGTCTCCTCCCAGGAGTTCCGCATCGTCACCGTGGTCTTCTGCGACGTGGTCAAGTCGACCGAGCTGGAACGCGAGCTCGACCCGCTGCCCATGCAGCGGCTGCTGGACCGCTACAGCGACGCGGTCCGCACCGCCCTCGGCGACCGCGGGGCCAGCGTCGGCAAGCGCCACGGCGACGGCTTCATGGCCGCCTTCGGCGTGGCCGAGCTGCACGAGGACGACGCCCTGCGGGCGGTCAGGGCGGCCGACGAGCTGCGCGGCGCGCTCGACGAGCTGGCCACCGAGGTGCTCCAGCGGCGCGGCCTGGAGTTCCACGTCCGGCTCGGCATCAACACCGGCAACGTGCTGGTCCGCGACGCCGGGACCCTCGAGGAGGAGCTGACCGGCACCCCCGTCAACCTGGCCAAGCGGTTCGAGGAGGCGGCCGGGGCCGGCGAGATCCTGCTCGGGGAGGAGACCTACCGGCTGGTGGCCGACGCGGTCAAGGCCGAGCCGGCCGGGCCGCTGGAGATCAAGGGGGCAGCCGAGCCCCAGAACGTCTGGCGGCTGCTGGAGGTCCTGCCCGACCGGCCCGGCCGGGCCCGCCGGCCGATCGCGCCGATGGTCGGGCGGGCCCGCGAGCAGGAGCTGCTGCTGCGGCTGCTCGAGCGGGCCGCCGCCGAGGGCACCTGCCACCTGGTCAGCGTGCTCGGCTCGGCCGGGGTGGGCAAGTCGCGGCTGGTCGACGAGTTCGTCGCCGGCCTGGGCGAGCAGGCCAGCGTCCTGCGCGGCCACTGCCCCGCCTTCGGCGACAGCGTGACCATGTGGCCGATGGTCGAGGTCGTCCGCCAGGCGGCCGGGATCGCCCCCGACGACTCGGCCGAGCAGGCCCGGGCCCGGCTCGGCGAGCTGCTCGGCGCCGAGGAGCGCGGCAAGCTGGTCACCGAGCGGGTCGCCCAGCTGCTCGGCTTCGGCCAGGACACCGGGCTGCCCGAGGACACCTACTGGGCGCTGCAGCGGCTGCTCGAGACCCTGGCCCGGCGCCGGCCGCTGGTGCTGGTCATCGACGACCTCCAGTGGGCCGACCCGATCCTGCTCGACGCCGTCGAGCACGTCGCCGAGTACGCCGAGGCCCCGCTGGTGCTGCTGTGCATGGCCCGCCCGGACGAGCTGTTCGCCCGCCGCGCCGCCTGGCCCGGCGGCAAGGCCAACGCGCTGTCGTTCCTGCTGTCGCCCCTGCCCGAGCGCGAGGGCGAGCAGCTGGTCGTGCACCTGCTCGGGGGCCGGGTCGACCAGGCCGTCCAGGCCCACATCAGCGAGTGGGCCCAGGGGTTCCCGCTGCTGGTCGAGGAGCTGGTCAGCTCGCTCCGGGAGGAGGGGCGGCTGCGGGCGGCCGACGGCCGCTGGACCCTGGCGGTGACGACCGGGGAGGCGGCCGAGCGGCGGGCCAGGGAGGTGCCGACCTCGATCCACGCCCTGCTGCTGGCCCGCCTCGACCGGCTCGGCGACCGGGGCCGGCGGCTGCTGGAGCCGGCGGCCGTGGTCGGCCAGCAGTTCCACCTTGGCGACGTCGAGGCCCTCCACCCCGGCGCGTCCACCGCCGAGCTGACCGCCGGGCTGCAGGAGCTGGTCCGCCTCGACCTGATCCGCCCCGACCACGGCCCGACCTCGGCCCCGCTGCCGCCCAACAGCGGCCCCGGCTACCGGTTCCGGCACGCCACCATCAAGACCGTCGCCTACGAGCGGCTCCCCGACGACCGCCGGGCCGAGCTGCACGAGCGCTACGCCGACTGGCTGGAGCGGGAGACCGACGACCGGCGCAGCCAGTTCGACGAGATCGTCGGCCACCACTTCTACGAGGCCTACCGGTACACGACCCGGCTCGACCCGGGCAGCGAGCGGGCCGCCGAGCTGGCCCGGCGGGCCGGCGAGCGCTACGCCGCGGCCGGCCAGCGCGCCGCCGTCCGCGGCGACACCCGCCTGGTCCAGGCCTGGCTGGGCCGGGCCGCCCGCCTGCTGCCGGCCGACCACCCGTTGCGGCTGGCCGCCCTGCCCCCCCTGGCCGAGGCCCAGCAGGCCAGCGGCAAGCTCACCGAGGCCACCCGGTCCTACCAGGAGCTGGCCCGGTCGGCCACGGCGGTCGGCAACGAGGGCCTGGCCCTGCACGCCACCATCGGCCGGCTCGGCATTACCGCCGTGCACGACCCGCGGCTGTTCCTGCGCGAGGGCCGCGACGAGGTCGAGATGGCCATCGCCGCCTTCGACCGCCTCGGCGACCGCCTGGGGCTGGCCAAGGCCTGGCACCTGCTGGCCTACCTGGACTGGACCCGGGGCCGCCTCACCCAGGCCGAGGCCGCGGCCGAGCGGGCCAGGACGCTGGCCAGGGAGGCCGGCGACCCGGGCTGGGAGGCGAACGCCATCGGCATGCACTGCCTGACCCTCTACTGGGGGCCGCTGCCGCTGGAGATCGTCGAGCGGCGCAGCCGCGAGGCCCTGGCCGAGGCCGAGCGCAGCGGCGTGGCCAGCCTGGCCGCCACCGCCTACCGGGTGCTGGCCAGGGTCGCCGCCCACCGCGGCGAGCTGGACGAGGCCAGGCGGTTCGTGGAGTCGGCCACCGCCATCACCCGGGAGGAGGGCTCGCTGCTGCCGCGGGCGGTGGACTGCATCTCCCGGGCGATGGTGGACATGCTGGCCGGCGACCTGGCCGACGCCGAGGAGGTCCTGCGGGGCGGCTACGCCCAGCTCGAGGAGATGGGCGGGACCGGGCCGCGGGTCAACGTGGCCACCCTGCTGGCCAGGGTCCGGCTGCTGCGGGGCCGCAACGACGACGCCGAGGAGATCACCCGCACCTGCGAGCGGCTGGCCGCCCCCGACCAGGCCGACGCCCAGGTCAAGTGGCGCTCCATCCGGGCCATCGCCGTCGCCCGCCGGGGCGAGCCCGGCGAGGCCGAACGCCTGGCCAGGGAGGCCGTCTACCTGGCCGACAAGACCGACCAGCTCGACTCCCGGGCCGAGGCCCACGTCGACCTGGCCGAGGTCCTGCTGCTCGGCGGCCGCGGCCGCGAGTCCGCCCACGAGCTGGAGCGGGCGATCTCGCTCTACCAGGAGAAGGGCAACGAGGTCGGCGAGCGCACCGCCAGGCGCCTGCTCAGCCGCACCCGCAGCTGACAAGGGCTTGGAGTCGGCCTTCGGCCGACGATGAACAGGCTCCGACCGGCCCGGTCGGGCCGGTCGGCTAGCGGGTCTCCCAGCAGGGGTTGGCCAGGGTGAGCAGGGCGTAGACCCGGACCGGGACCAGCAGGGCCATGTGCAGCGGCCCGTACAGCAGCAGGAACGGCACGCTGGCCCCGTGCACCAGCAGGAACGCGGCGGTGACGCAGAGCATGGCCAGGGCCAGGGTGAGGTCGGCGGCCAGCAGGCCCCAGCCGGCCAGCAGCCCCTCGAAGGCCAGCAGCACCAGCGCGGCGGCCAGCAGTAGCGGCAGCAGCGCCCGGGCCAGCACGTCCAGGGCCAGATACGGGTGGCGCGTGCGGATGCCGGCGAAGGTCCAGCGCAGCTCCCGGTAGAAGCTGCGGTTCCAGCGCAGCTGCTGGCGCAGGTACAGCCGCAGCGACCGGGGGACCCAGGTGCTGGCGATCGCCCGCGGCTCGAACAGCACCTGGCGGCCGGTGGCCAGGACCAGGTTGGTCAGGTGCAGGTCGTCGCCGTTGGTGCAGCGGACGCCGGCGAAGGTCTGGGTCAGGTAGCGGGGCCAGAGCTTGGCCAGCAGGCTTCGCCGGTACACCGCGAACGGCCCCGAGCAGCACAGCAGCGAGGTGAAGAACCCCTGGGCGGGCCGCTCGACCTGGAACCGGAGGCGGTAGCGGTGGTGGATCAGCCGGGTGAGGAGGTTGGTGGGGGCGTTCAGCACCCCGACGCTGCCCGACACCGCCCCGACCCGGTCGTCGGCGAAGCAGGCCGCGGCCTGGCGGACGGCGTCGGGGGCCAGCACCGTGTCGGAGTCCATCAGCACGACCAGCTCGCCGCCGCCCCGCCGCACGGCCTCGTCCTGGGCGGCCCGCTTGCCGGCGTTGTGATCGAGCAGCCGCACCTTCCAGCCCTCGGCCTCCCAGCGCTCGTAGACCCCGGCCAGCGCGTCCTGGTTGCGGGAGCCGTCGTCGACCAGCCAGACCCGCAGCGGCCCGGGGTAGTCCTGGGCGGCCACCGAGCGACAGCACGCCTCCAGCAGGGTCGGGTCCTCGTTGAAGATGGGGATGACCACGTCGACCGCCGGCCAGGCGGCCGGCGCCGGCGGCGGGTCGGGCCTGGCCCGGCGCTGGCGGCGGCTGCGCAGCGCGTAGGTGCGCTCCAGCGACGAGTGCAGCAGCACCAGGGTGATGTAGAGGACGAAGACGGCGCGCAGGGCCACGACGACCATCTGGTCCACCGTTAGCCTGCTCTTCCGTGCTGCGCCATCCACGAAGATAGTCCCTGGTTGCGACCTCTGGTTCAAGGCCGCCCCGGCGGCCGGCCCGCGACCGGAGTGTCAGGAAGCTGACAGCCGGCCGGTCCGATGGATGACGGTTCCGCCGGGCGGCGGGTGGGCATGCTGGAGGGGAAGCCCCGCGAGGGACGTCGCGGACCGGGAGGTGCCGATGCGACTGGGCCTCCGTGTGGTGCTCGGGCTGGGCCTGGCCGCCCTGGCTGTCGCCGTGCCGTCGAACCGCTGGCTGCTGGCGTATGCCGCGGTGGCGGTGGTGGCGCTGGCGCCCCGCGGGCCGCTACTCGTCCAGCCAGTTGTGCAGCGACAGCCCGCCGTCGACGGCGATGTTCTGGCCGGTGACATAGCTGGACCAGGCGTCGCTCAGCAGGAACAGGGCGACTCGGGCGACGTCGGCGGGGACCCCGGCCTGGCCGGCCGCGATCCGAGGCCGCAGCCGCTCGTACTTCGCCACCTGCTCGGGCGAGGTGGTGTCTTCGGCGGTCCTGATCCAGCCCGGTGAGATCGCGTTCACCCTGATCCGGTGCGGGCCGAGCTCCTTGGCCATGGCCTTGACCAGCATGGCCACGCCGGCCTTGCTGACGCTGTAAGGAGTCTCGCGGGCGACGAACTGGTCGTGCAGCGAGGAGATGAACAGGATCGAGCCGCGCGGCCGCGGGAGGCGGTCCTGGGTCTGCTCCTGGGCCGCGATCAGCGCCCTGGCCAGCCGGTTGGTGAACCGCCAGGGCCCGGTGAGGTTGGTGCCGAGCACCAGGGCGAGATCCGAGTCCTCGATCTCCAGGAACTTGTGGGTCCTGGCGATGCCGACGTTGTTCACCACCAGCTCGACCGGCGCCTTGGCGGTCAGCTCCTTGGCCAGCGCGTCGGTGTCCTCCCGGTACAGGTCGGCCTCGATCACCTGGCAGTGCTCGGTGCGGAACGCCTCCTTGAGGGTGTCCGCGTCCTTGTCGATCACGGTGACGTCGGCCCCGGCCATGATCAGCCACTTGGCGATCGCCTCACCGATGCCGCGGGCGGCGCCGGTGACCACGGCCCGCCGGTTCTGGAGGTCAAGGGGCAGGCAGAGCTCCGGCGGCACGCCGCTGGCCGGCGCCGGCGCCGGGTCGGCGGAACCGTTCGTTGGCACGCAGCTGACCTCCCCACCTGGACGGTGCCGTCTGGCAATCAAAAGGCCTTCCCGGCGCCGGCGCTGTCACGTAGCTGACACCGGTGAACTTCTACCGCTCGGCCAGGTGCTCCAACCGTCCGCGGTCCAGGATCTCGAAGCTGCGGCCGTCGGCCCGGATGTAGCCGCGCGCCTCCAGCGACCGCAGGGCCTGGTTCACGGTCTGCCTGGCCCCGCTGACCATGCTGGCCAGCTCGGCCTGGGTCACCTGGCGGGTCCGGGCGGCGCCGTTGCCGTCGTCTCCTGCCAGCACCAGCAGCTGGCGCGCCACCCGGCCCTGCAGGTCGAGGAAGACCAGGTCGCTGACCTGGCGGGTGGTGCGTCGGACGATGGTGCCGAGGGTGCGCAGCAGGGCCTCGGCCACCTGTTCCTCGGAGCGGAGCAGGGCCAGCAGCTCGGCCCGGGTCACCACCAGCAGCAGCGACCATTCGGTGGCCTCGGCCGAGGCCGAGCGGGGGCCGCCATCCAGCAGGGCGACCTCCCCGAAGGTGGCCGGCGGCCGGTGGCGGACCAGCTCGACGATGCCGCCGTCGCGGGAGGAGACGAACAGCTTCACCGCGCCCTCGGCGAGGACGTACATGCGGTCGCCGGGCTGGTCCTGGGTGAACACGCACTGGCCCCGTTCGACGACCCGTTCGACGACATGCTCGGCGATCCGTCGCTGGGTCGCCTCGTCGATCCCGCCGAACAGCTCGGTCCGTGCCAGGAGGCCGGCTCTGTGCTGGAGGTCCACGTCGGCCGGGATCTTACGACGCCGGCGGCAACGGAGCGCTCATGCGTCGCGGCGGAAACGTCAGCAACCCGACACCGTGGCTGTCAGTGCCGGGACTGCCGGCCCCGGCCGCCGTGCCCGACACTGCCGGAACACACACCGCTGCCGTGGCCGAGGGAAGGAGTGACCGACATGATCACCCGCATCGTCTCCCGCCTGATCCTGCTCCTGGTCGTCCTCGCCGCGGCCACCGCCCTGATGGTCGGGGGGCTGTCGGTGCTCGCCTCGACCGCTCCGGCCGGCGCGGCCCCGCTGCTGGAGCGCGACCAGGCCGCCGCGGTGGAGCGGGCCATCGAGACCCCGGCCGACGAGCCGGCCGGCGGCTCGCCAACTCCGGCCGTGGTGCTGGTGTTCGCCGGGATCGTCCTGATGGCCGCCCTGCCCCCGATCCACCGGGTCCACGTCTACCACCGCTCCTACCACCGACCCGACTGGTACTGACAACGGCCCAGCCGGCAGGGGGAACCGCCGGCAGGGTCGGCCGGGGTCGGGGCGTCCGCCGGGGTGACATGCCGCACCCCGGCGGACCGCTTCGTGGCCGGCCGGGCTACCCGCCGGCGAGGCGGCGCAGCTGGTCGCGGTCGAGGATCTCGAAGCTACGGCCGGCCGAGCGGATGTAGCCGCGGGACTCGAGCGAGCGCAGCGCCTGGTTCACCGTCTGGCGGGCCCCACCGACCATGGTGGCCAGCTCGACCTGGGTGATCCGGCGGGTGAGGGCCTCGCCCGGCGCCGCCAGGTCGAGCAGCTTGGCCGCCACCCGGCCCTGGAGGCTGAGGAAGGCCAGGTCGCTGATCTGGCGCGTGGTCCGGCGGACCATCGCCCCCAGGGTGCGCAGCAGCGCCTCGGCCACCTGCTCGTCGCTGCGCAGCAGCGCCAGCAGCTCCGGGCGGGTCACCACCAGCAGGGTGGAGCGGACGACCGCCTCGGCCGAGGCCGAGCGGGGGCCGCCGTCCAGCATGGCCAGCTCCCCGAAGATCGCCGGGGCGTCGTGGCGGTGGAGCTCGATCAGCTCCCCGTCCCGCGAGCAGACCACCAGCTTCACCGAGCCCTCCAGGAGCACGAACATGGCCTCGCCGGGGTCGTCCTGCCAGAACACCATCTGGCCCTTGTCGACCACCCGCCGGCTGGCATGCTCGACCATGGTCAGGCGGGCCCCCTCGTCCAGCCCCCGGAAGGGCTCGACCCTGCCGAGCAGCAGCGCGGCCGTGCTCGCGTCCAAGTTCTCACCACCTGACCGGAACGAGTGCCCTCGTCCCATCCTGGGGGATCACTGGTCCGATTGCCAGAGCAGGGCGCGTTGACACCGGGGAGGGGCTGCGCTCAACTTTCCCCGGCCTGCATCCGTTCTCGGGCAAAGGATCAGCGATGACCACCGAGTCGAACGTTCGGTCCGACCCTCGAGGCACGCCGCCGCGCTCCGGGCTGGACGCCTACTTCCACGTCTCCGAGCGCGGCTCCACCATCGAGCGGGAGATCCGCGGCGGCTTCGCCACCTTCTTCACCATGGCCTACATCGTGGTCCTGAACCCGCTGATCCTCGGCGGCGCCCAGGACGTCAACGGCCAGCGGCTCGACCTGGGCGCGCTCACCACCTCGACCGCCCTGGTCGCGGCGGCCATGACCCTGCTCATGGGCGTGTACGGCCGCTACCCGTTCGCGATCGCGGCCGGGCTGGGGCTGAACGCCGTGGTCGCCTTCCAGCTGGCCGCGGTGATGTCGTGGCCGGCGGCCATGGGCATCGTGGTGCTCGAAGGCCTGGTCATCACCCTGCTGGTCGTGACCGGCCTGCGCCAGTGGGTGATGGACGCCATCCCCCTCGCCCTCAAGCAGTCGATCAGCGTCGGCATCGGCCTGTTCATCGCCTTCATCGGCTTCGTCGACTCCGGCTTCGTGCGCCGCATCCCCGACGCGGCCAACACCACCGTCCCGGTGCAGCTCGGGGTGGGCAACCGCCTGATCGGCTGGCCCACGGTGGTGTTCGCCTTCGGCCTGCTGCTCACCATCGCCCTGGTGGTCCGCCGGGTGCGGGGGGCCATCCTGCTCGGCATCGTGGTCACGGCCATCTTCGCGATCATCCTCAACGCGATCGTGGACGTCGGGCCGCGGGTCGACGCCGCCGGCAACGTCAACCCCGCCGGCTGGGCCCTGACCGTCCCCTCGGTCCCCCACGGCATCGTCGGCTCGCCCGACTTCAGCCTGCTGGGCGCCTTCAGCCTCGGCGGCGGCTTCGCCCAGGCCGGGATCATCGTGGCCGTGCTGTTCGTCTTCACCCTCATGCTGAGCGACTTCTTCGACACCATGGGCACGGTCATCGGCGTCGCCAACGAGGGCGGCCTGCTCGACCGTGACGGCCAGCTGCCCGGGGTGGGCAGGGTCCTGCTGGTCGACAGCATCGCCGCGGCCGCCGGAGGGGCCGCCTCCGCCTCGTCCAACACCACCTATGTGGAATCGGCCGCCGGCGTGGGCGAGGGCGCCCGCACCGGGCTGGCCAGCGTGGTCACCGGCCTGCTGTTCCTGGTGGCGCTGTTCCTCACGCCGTTGGTCGAGGTCGTCCCCCAGGAGGCGGCCGCACCGGCCCTGGTGGTGGTCGGGTTCCTGCTGATGCGGCAGGTCGCCGACGTCGACTGGGCCGACCCGGAGATCGCCATCCCGGCCTTCCTCACCATCGTGCTGATGCCGTTCACCTTCTCCATCACCAACGGCATCGGGGCCGGGTTCCTCGCCTACGTGCTCATCAAGGCCTTCCGGGGCCGGTGGCGCGAGCCGGGCCTGCTGCTGTGGATCATCGCCTTCCTGTTCCTGATCTACTTCGCCATCGACCCGGTGCAGCGCCTGCTGGGCGTGTGAGGCCGCCGCCCGCCGGATCACCGACCCGCGGACGCTGAGCAATGGAGTTCCTGCAACCGCGAAGCCTGGACGAGGCGCTGGCCGCCAAGGCCGAGCGGCCCGAGGCCGTCCCGATCGCCGGCGGGACCGACGTGATGGTGGAGCTGAACTTCGACCGCCGCCGGCCCGAGGCCGTCCTCGACCTGAGCCGGGTCCCGGAGCTGGCCGGCTGGGACCGCGAGGACGGACGGCTGCGGGTCGGGGCCGGGGTCACCTACACCCGGGCGATCGCCGAGCTGGCCGGCGACCTGCCCGGCCTGGCCATCGCCGCCCGCACCGTCGGGTCGCCGCAGATCCGCAACCGGGGCACCATCGGCGGCAACCTCGGCTCGGCCTCGCCGGCCGGCGACTGCCACCCGCCCCTGCTGGCCGTGGGCGCCGAGGTCGAGGTCGCCTCGGCCGGCGGCTCCCGCCGCATCCCCGTCGACCGGTTCTTCACCGGGCCCAAGCAGAGCGCCCTTGCCGCCGGCGAGCTGATCTGCGCCGTCCACCTGCCGGCGGCCGCCGGCCCCCAGCAGTTCGCCAAGATCGGCACCCGCAACGCCATGGTGATCGCCGTCTGCTCGTTCGCCCTGGCCCTCGACCCCGCCAAGGGTCGGGTCGGCACCGGCATCGGGTCGGCCGGTCCGACCCCGCTGCGGGCCCGCGACGCCGAGCGGTTCCTGGAGGGCGTGCTCGACTCGGAGGGGCTGTGGGGCTCGGGCGGCCCGATCGCGGAGGCGGCCACGGCCC
>Ga0307278_10001785_pt1 | contig 10635 bp, 10 predicted proteins | sample ER_DNA_117_FD_194482 | JGI IMG/M metagenome (GOLD analysis project Ga0307278, IMG submission 194482) | Bulk soil microbial communities from the East River watershed near Crested Butte, Colorado, United States - ER_DNA_117 | ecosystem: Environmental > Terrestrial > Soil > Floodplain | place...
GCTGCCGGCGGCGGTTCGCGAGGCCCCACACGACGATCACCGCCCCTACGGGCATGATGATCAGCGCGATCGTCGCGAGGTAGTCGCCGATCAGCGTGGGCGCGTGAGCATCTCCGCCGCCGGTGCCCCCGCCGGGCCGGTGGGCGCGGCTCGCAATCGCGACGAACGCGAGCAGCGCGGTCAACGCGGCGCCGCTCAGCAGGAGCTTTCGAGCCCCGCTCACGGCTGAACCCTAGATGAGCACGGCGATCGCGTCGCGCTCGGCCTCGAAGACCGCCTCCTGCACGTCGCCCAGATCCTCGCCGTCGGCCTGGAGCGGGAGCGGCCGGTCGCACACGATCTCGATCCGGTCGAGGTCGTGGCCGTAGAGGACGTCCCGCGCCTCGGTCTGGCCACGGCCTGTGAGCACGTAGCCCAGGAGCCGCGGCAAGGCCAGCGGCCCGACCCGCGTCGGAGCAACCACATCCAGCCCGAGCTCGAACCGCGCTTCGGGCGCGACGTGCACCGCCAGCCGCCCCGCGTACGTGTAGGGATCGGCGTTCGCCACGAGCGCGAAGGGCGCACGGCCGAACCCACGCACCTCGAGCGCAGGCTCGAAGCGACCGCGCCGGCTCCCGACGAGCCGCGCGGCCGCGCCCAGGTAGGCAACGTCGCCCGGACGCCTGCCGTCGTCACGACGTCCGAGCGCGTCCACGCGGCGCACGAGCTCTGCGTCGAGGCCGATTCCCGAGGAGAAGCCGAAGCGGCGCCCGTTCACCCGGCCAAGCGAGATGCGCCGCTCACGCCCTTGCTCGAGCGCCTCCGCCACGCGGCGAGCCGCGGCAACCGGGTCGCGCGGGAGCCCGAGCGCCCTCGGCAGCACGCTCGTCCCGCCACCCGGGAGGAAGCCGAGCGGGATCCCTTCCGGCACGCCGTTCAGGACCTCGTTGAAGCCGCCGTCGCCCGAGAAGACCACCAGCGCGTCCACGCCGGCCACCTCGGCGGCCAGCTCCTCGCCGTGCGAGGGCCGCTCGGTGAAGACCGTTCGCACCGAGGCGACCCTGCCCAGCTCGCTTTGCACCGCACGCACTCGGTCCTCGGAAACCGCGCTCGCAAACGGGTTCACGATCAAAACGACTTCCATAAGCTGCCGCGAGCATGCCACGGCCCGCAGGGATAGCTCTCGCCGCGCTGACGGCTGTGCTGCTAGTCGGCTGCGGCGGGAACGGGAACCCGACGGTCGCAAAGGTCGGCGGCGAGTCGATCACGCAGAAGCAGCTCGACGCCGTCGTCGCGCACTTCCGCTCCGAGGCCCAGCGCGAGGGGAAGAGCTTCCCCGACGAGAAGAGTGCGGGCTTCAAGCAGCTGCGCAACCGCCTCCTGGGCCTGCTCGTCTACCGCACCGAGCTAAGCCAGGCCGCCGACCGGTTCGGGTTGACGGTTACGGACAGCGAGATCTCGAAGCGGCTCGTCACGCCCGGCGGCAGCGAGCAGGAGGGCAGCTCCGGCGACACCTTTCCGCGCGACTCGGTGGCCTCCCAGATCCTCTACGAGCGGATCTTCGACCGGGTCACCCGCGAGGTAAAGGCACCCACCCAGGCAGAGCTCAGCGCCCGCCGCAACACGGCGATGGCCGACTTCGTAGCGCGGCTCCAGCGCGAGACACAGGTGCACTACGAGCCCGGCTTTGCACCGGGCTCGTAGCACTCCTTCAACGCCCTAGCAGGCGGCGCCGCCCCCCGACGGGCCGCCCAGGGCGAAGTCGAACGCGTGCGTGGCGTCGACGTCCGCGTAGATATCCGTGTTGTCGTTGTTCCGCCCGAAGCTGAAGGCGGTGACGTTGTAGAGCGTCTTGCCGACGGGCAGCCCGATCCCGAAGCCACCGTTGACCGGCACGTCCACCGAGATCGTGTTCCCGCAGACCCGGCCCTGCGCGACCATCTTGCGCGGGTACTGGGTGATCTTGCAGTTCTGCGGGGTCGTGTCGGTGCAGGTCGTCGAGCCGGCGAAGAACTGCGGCTGGAGGCCGGCAGCGGACTCCGCGCCCACGTAGAAGATGCGGTAGGACTCCTCGCCGAAGTCGCCGACGGAGAGCGCCTGGAACCGGGTGAGCCAGACCGCGCTCGTCTTGCCGGGCGGAGGCTGCAGGCCCGCGAGGTTCGCGACGGTCATCTTCACCCGCAACGTGCTCGAGCTCGGCTGGCTCAGCGCCAGGTTCGTCAAGTCGAGCTGCGGCTGGTTCGCACCGGCGCCCGTGGGCGAGTAGTGCGGCCACTGAGCATCACCGGAGACGTCCTTCATCGGGCTCTTCGGAACGGCCTCCTTGACCGACTTGCCGTTGAAGGTCTTGCCCTGGAGCTGGCGCACCTCGTACAGGTGCGCGCCGTGGTGCTGGCTCGTCGTGTCGTTGTAGACGAACCGCAGCGCGCCGCTGGAGTCGAAGTTGACCGCGAAGTAGTCGGCCATGGTGCGGTCTCCGCCGGAGACCGTGCACCCGATGCCCTGGTTGCAGATCTCGCCGTAGTGCATCGGCTTCTCGGTGAACCGCTGCTGGGCGATCGTCGGGGAGAGCGAGGCGGCGTTCGTGATCAGGCCCGCGTAGCCCCACCACTTGACCGCGGTGGCGCCCTGCGGGTCGTCGGCCCAGTTCGGGAACGAGTCGGGCTGGCCGGGCGTGTCGGTCGCGTACCAGGCGAGCGCCAGCGTGCCGGGCGATCCAGCCTGCGCCCAGAGGAACTCGGCCGTGTTCGACGGCGCGCTGTTGACCCTCGCCGGCGTCGTCCAAGAGGTGCCCTGGTCGGTCGAGTACGAGTAGTAGACGTTGTTGTCGTTCGTGTCGATCCAGGCGGTGTAGACGGTTCCCGCCGAGTCGGTCGCGAGCGCCGGGAAGAGGTGCCCCGGGCCACCGCCGCCGGGCGAGTCCGGCACGGTCACGTTGTGGAACTGGATCCCCGTGCGCTGACCGGGCGCGACGTGGCCGACGGTCACGCGGACGTGAGTGCCCTCGTTGCAGGCGTAGTAGAGGTTCCGCGTCACCTTGTCGAAGCGGATCTGCGCACAGGTGGCGTCGGCCGCGAGTGGCCTTGGCGCCTCTGCGGAGGAGTTTTGCCAGACGAGCCCGCCAACCTGGTCGGTCGGGCCGGTCGAGCCCGGGCTCGAGTAGATGTACGTGCCGACGGCGGTCTCGTGGAACGCGAGAAAGACGGTGTTGTCCGCCGCGCTCGCAGTCGTCCCGTTGTCGACGGTGTACCACTGGCGGTCGACCGCGGCGTTCTGCACCGCGACGGGGTTCTTGCGCCAGTTGTTGCCGTTGTCGTTCGAGACCGAGGTGCCGAGGTTGACCAGCGCCTCGAGGTCGACGAAGTAGTGGTTGCCCTGATCGTCCACCGCGATGTCGGTGTCGCCGCCGCCCGGGAGCGCATCGGGCCGCAGGCCGACGGGGCTGTCGACATGGAACTCGAGCCCGTTGTCGGTCGAGCGGTGGATCCAGGACATCTGGGTGGTCGTCCCGAACGGGCCGCTCTCCCAGTACGTGTTGCTCTTCGGGTCGAGGAAGTTGAGCGGCTCACCCTCGGTCCGCTGCGGGTCGACCACGGTCGCGGGGCTGAAGACGAGCTTGCCGGCGACGTACGTCGGCGTCGGCGTGCCGCCCGGAGCGCCACCGCCAGAGCCAGGCGGCGTTACGTTAGCCACGGGCGCATTGCTCGTCGAGAAGGTGCCGTTGTAGCTGTAGGGCGCCGCGATCACGCCGCCCGAGAAGGGGCAAACCTGTACATGCCAGACTCCGGTCGCGAGGTTGTCGCTCTGGTAGACGACCGACTCGGGACTGGTCGCCGTGTCGCCGTGAGCCTTGAGGGCTCCGGACGGGTCGTACAGCTCGAGCGTGATGTCGTTGGCTGCCACGTCCATGTTGGCGGCGGCAGTGACCGTCGTCTCACCTGCGACGACGGTGATCGGGTGCATCGGGCCACACGCCGTCGGCGTGATGCTGCCGCTGAACGTGCCTGTGTCGGCGCTTGCGGTCCCCACCGCAAGCAGGCACGCCGCGACCAGCCCGAGAAAGGCGAGCAGTGTCAGGCGCATACCTGGGCTCCTCCTGAAGATTTCGTCATCGAAAAGGAAATACGACGGTTTTTCTAACCCTTTCTTTTCAAGTCCAAACCGGTTTAGTGATCCGGAATTGACTGACGAATCAATCGATAATTCAGAAGGAGGCGCGAGTGAGCTCGTAACCTCCGCTAAGGAGTCGCGTACCCGCGCATGCCGTCGACGAGGAGGTCATAGAAACGGTCGGCGAGCTCGTCGGTATCGCGGCCGGCCTGCAGCCAGGTGTACGCCCAGTTCGCGGCCGAGAGCGCGAGCAGCGCGGCGGTCGCCTCGTCGAGGTCGCTGCGCAGCTCGCCGAGGTCGCGGCCCTCTCGGAAGAGCGCGCGGATGCGCTCCTCGTAGCGCCGCCGCTCGGCCAGGATCTCTTCGCGACGCTCGCCTTCGAGGTAGCGCCATTCCTGCACGAAGACGGTGGCGACGTCGAGCTGCTCGCCGACCACGCGCAGGTGCGAGCGCAAGGCCAGCCGGATCTTCTCCGCCGGCCGGAGGTCGTCCGGGATCGCGTCGAGGCCGGCATGGAACGCGCGTGCCCCTTCGCGCATCGTCTCGTAGAGCAGGTCCTGCTTCGAGTCGATGTGCGCGTAGAGCGAGCCCTTCTGCACCCCGAGGGCTTCCGCGATCTCGCCGATCGAGGTGCCGTGGTAGCCCTTCTCCGCGAACAGCCTGGCGGCCTGGCGGGTCAGCTCGGCACGTCGCTCGGACACGCTTGGTAGCCTAACGACCGTTCGGTATGGAGACGCGCGAGCGAGAATTCCTCGAGTACGTCCAGTCCGGAGGCCAGGTCGAGACCGACGACTGGATGCCTGACGAGTACCGCGCGCGCCTGCGCAAGTTCATCGAGATGCACGGCAACTCGGAGCTGATGGGCGTCCTGCCCGAGCGCGAATGGATCCTGCGCGCGCCGACGCTGCAACGGAAGCTCGCCCTCACCGCGAAGGTCCAGGACGAGGTGGGCCACGCCCAACTGATCTACCGCGTAGTCGAGGACCTCGGGAAGCCCCGCGAGGAGTGCCTCGACGACCTGATCTCGGGCAAGTCGAAGTTCCACAACGTCTTCCACTACCCGACGAAGACCTGGGGCGACGTGGGCGTGATCGCGTGGCTCGTGGACGCGGCCGCGATCATCAGCCAGAAGGCGCTCCTCAAGTGCTCGTACGCGCCGTACGCGCGGATCATGAAGAAGATCTGCTGGGAGGAGTCGTTCCACATCCTCCATGGCCGCGACGTGATCCTCACGCTGATGAACGGCACCGACGACCAGCGCGAGCTGGTGCAGGAGGCCGTCACCCGCTGGTGGGGGCCGCTGATGCAGTTCCACGGCAACCCGATCCCGGGCGAGGAGGACCCGATGCTCGTCTGGCGGATCAAGAGCCAGGGCAACGACGAGGCCCGCCAGCAGTTCCTCGACGGCTATGTGCCGCAGATCTGGGAGCTCGGCCTGACCGTGCCCGATCCGGAGCTCCGTAAGGACGAAGAGACCGGGCGCTGGCACTACACCGAGCCCGACTGGGACGAGCTCAAGCACGTCGTCACCGGCCACGGGCCGAAGACCGAAGAGCGGCTCGACCTCAGGCGAATGGCGCGCGAGAACTCGGCCTGGGTTCGCGGCGTCATGCTCGCCGAAGCGGCGTGATCTACGAGGTTTTTCGGCAAGAGCGGAAGGGCCAGGCCTTCCAACACGCCGGCTCGGTCGAGGCGCCGGACGAGCCGTTCGCCGAGTGGTATGCCCGCGAGCAGTTCGGGCGCCGCGGCGAGTCGGAGGCGCTCTGGGTGGTCGCGCGCGAGGCGATCCTGCCGATCGAGGACTTCGTCGACGAGCTGAACCGGAACTACCACCGGGTGGACGGCTATCCGCTCAAGGAGAAGCTGAAGGAGGCACGTGAGCGAGCGGGCACAGCTGCTCATCGAGATCGCTGACGACGAGCTGATCCTCGGCTGGCGCGACTCCGAGTGGACCGGGATCGCGCCCTTCCTGGAGGAGGACGTCGCCTTCTCGTCGATCGCCCAGAACGAGATCGGACACGCCCGCGCCCTCTACGAGCTCGCGGCCCGCGAGCTCGGAACGACCGCCGACGAGCTTGCCTTCGACCGCGCTCCCGAGGAGTACCGCTGCGCCCGGCTCGTGGAGCTGCGGCTGCCGAGCTGGGAGCACACGATCGCCCGTCACTACCTGTACGAGGAGGCGGACGCGCTCCGGCTCGAGGAGCTGAAGGCCTCCGACGACGCCGAGCTCGCAGGCCTCGCCGCGAAGATCGACCGCGAGGAGGTCTACCACCGGATGCACGCGCAGATGTGGTTCGACCGCCTCGAGAACGAGCCGCGGTTCGTCGCCGCACTCGACGAGCTGCGGCCGCTCGTCGGCCTCCGCGACGGGCACATGCCGGAGCTGACGGAGCTCTGGGAGGAGATGACGATGGTGCGACGCTCGCAACCTGCGGGGACGACGTGGTGACAGCCGAGCAGGTCTGGGCGGCGCTCGCGGAGATCCCCGACCCCGAGATCCCGGTGATCTCCGTGGTCGACCTCGGTGTCGTGCGCGGGGTGCGCGTCGATGACGAGCGGGTCCACGTCGAGTTCACGCCGACCTTCCTGGGCTGCCCTGCGCTCGAGGTGATGCGCGACCAGATGGCCACGCGCATCGCGGAGCTCGGAGCCGAGCCCGAGGTCGAGGTCGTGCTCGACGACTCGTGGTCGACCGACAGGATCACCCCGGAGGGGCGCGAGAAGCTCCGAGCCGCAGGCCTCGCGCCGCCGGCCCCGCGCTCGGCCGCAGCCCCCGCGCTCGTCCAGCTCGAGGCGAACAGCTTCCGCTGTCCCTACTGCGGCTCGCGCGACACGGGCCTCGAGAACATCTTCGGGCCCACACCGTGCCGGTCGCTGCGCTATTGCCGGGCCTGCCGCCAGCCCTTCGAGCAGTTCAAGACGATCTGAGACACCCCCTCTTCCGGGCGGCCTGCTCTCCTCCGACGACCTTCCTTACCTCGCAGCCGGCACGGCAGGCGCTTGGTGGATCGGCTCGGGCTCGGTCGCGACAGCAACCCGCGGCAGCCATTCGAGCCAGCTGGGGAGGTACCAGTTCCAGTCGCCGAGCAGCTTCATGCTCGCGGGGAGCAAGACCCCCCGGATGATCGTCGCGTCGATCAAGACGGCGGCGGCCAAGCCGACGCCGAACTGTTTCAACAAGTCGAACGACAGCGTGATGAAGACCGAGAAGACGAGCACCATCACGATCGCGGCGCTTGTCACGACACCGGCGGTGGTCTTGATCCCGTGCTCGACTGCCTCGTCCGTCGACATGCCGTGGTCGACGCCCTCGCGGATGCGGCTGAGGATGAAGACGTGGTAGTCCATCGAGAGCCCGAACAGGATCACGAACAGGAACATCGGCATGAATGACTCGATCCCTCCTGACGAGGCGCCGACCAGGCCGCGCCCGATCCCGTCCTGGAAGACGAGCACGAGGATCCCGTAGGCCGCGGCGACCGAGAGCGCGTTGAGCGCGATCGCCTTCACCGCGATCACGATCGAACGGAAGGCGAGCAGCATCAGTACGAAGGTCAGCGCGAACACGAACGCGAAGACGTAGGGCGTCCTCTGCCGGAACTGGTGCTCGAAGTCGATTGACTGCGCCGTCGTTCCTCCGACTCCGGTGGTCGCGTCGGGAAGCCGGCCCATCGTCGCCGGCACGAGGTCGTCGCGGAGCGTCTGGACGGCGTGCTTCGAAGCCGAGTTGGTGCCGTTGCCGGCGATCGGGACCGAGATCAGGGCGACGGTGCCAGCCTGGTTGACATCGACCTCGATCGGTCGGAACATCTCTCCGCTCGCGAGCGCCCGTCGCCTAAGCTCCTCGATCGCACTCCGGGCTGCGCCCGAGCGGACATCGGGGGCCTCGACCAGAACCTGTGCAGCCAGGGCATCGCCGGGGAATGCCTTCTGGATCTTGTCGTAGGTCCCGATGACGGCGAGCGACCGCGGGTACGACTCAATGCTGTTCTGCGTCGTCTGGAGCCGAAGCGCCGGCACGGCGAGCGCGATCAGGACGCCGGCCGCTAGGAGCCCGAAGAGGAGCGGCCGCCGCAGGACCCGGTCGACGATCGCGCCCCAGAAGCGGCTCTCGCCCACGCGCTGATCGGGACTGCGCAGAAACGGCACGCGGCCCTTGTTCACGCGGTCCCCAAGCTTGGAGAGCAATGCCGGGAGCACCGTCAGTGAGCCGAGAACGGAAATGGCGACGACGAGCATCGTCGCCGCCGCGAAGCCCTCAAAGGTCTTGTCGCCACTGATGAACATCCCGGCCATCGCCACAATCACCGTGAAGCCCGAAATCAGGACGGACCGGCCCGACGTCGCGGCTGCAGCCTCGACCGAAGCGGACTCCGTCCGTCCGGCCGCGCGCTCCTCGCGTTCCCGCTTGAGATAGAACATCGAGTAGTCGACGCCGACCGCGAGTCCGATCAGCAGGACGACCGCGTTTACCGCGTCGTCCATCGGCAGCACCTTGCTCGGCAACGCCAGCAGGCCGATCGCCGCCAGCACCGACGTTAGGGCGAGCAGCAGCGGGATCCCTGCAGCGACGAGCGCCCCGAACGTCAGCAGCAGGATCCCCAGCGTCACCGGGAGCGAGATCGCGCCCGCCTTGAGCAGATCTTTGCCGAACTGGTCGTTGATCGCCTTGTTCGCGCTTCCACCGCCGAACTCCGCGATCGTGAACTGAGGACTCGCGCCCTGCGCGTCCGCGACCGCCGCCAGGATCGGCTCGACCTTGTCCTTGGCGTCTTCGGACTTGCCGCGGATGTCGAACTCGACCAGCGCCGAGTGCCCGTCGCTCGATACCCGGCCGGCACTGCCCGGCGCGAACGGCGACTCGATGTTCGTCGCGTTCGGCTGCGCCTCCAGCCGCCGGATCACGTCTCGCACGGCGGCCTGGAACTGGGCGCTCCGCGCCGTCAGCGAGGAGCTCTGAACGAGCACCAGCTCCTTGGCCGGCTGCTCGAACTTGTCGTTAAGGATCTGCTGGACTCGGCCTGATTCACCCGGCCCCGGTTCGGTCGCCGACAGCGAGTCCGTCCCCACCACATTTCCGAGCGCGAACGCCACGAGGACGAACCCGAGCCAGCCGAAAACGGCCGTCTTCCAGTGCCTCGCGCTCCAACGGCCCGCGCGCGCAGCGAGATTCTCCCTGTGGACGGAGCCTGCCAACGCTACCTCTGTTCCCTCGCGGTCCACGAACGACGTTACGCTCGGGTGGCCAATCGGTCAAGAGGTTCGGAGGTTTCCGGGCGAATCGTCCATATCAGGCCCGGGACCTCCAAGAGCCCTGTTTCCGGCTTGGGTCGAACTGACGAGAGCGTTCAGCTGGGCGGGGGCTCTTCAGTCGATCGGTCGGGAGGCTCGGGTGCCGGTGTACTTCCGGGTCCGCTGCCCGCGGTAGGAGGCGCCGGCGACGTAGGCGGTGGCCGGGGCGTCCGCGCGGCAAGGACGATCAACGCGGTGCTTCCTCCAACGACGAGCACGCCGCCGATGAGCAACCCGATCGCGACCCAAAGCAGGAACGACAGCTTGGCGCCGAGGTCGACGTCCGCACCGACGCCACGCGAGCCGTCGGCGTTCATAAGGACGACCGACCAGTCGCCGTCGCGCACCTTCCAGGTCAGCGTCTGCGTTCCAACCCCTGACGCCGAGGCCGCCCAGAAGGACTCCTCCGTCGGCGGCGCTTGCGGCGCGCCACCCGTGACCGGCAGATATGTGACGCGGAAGGGATCGAAGTCGAGGTCCTGGACGTTCGCGTGGGCGACGGATCCGAGGTACCTGGCGACCTCCCCCTGCGGCCCGATGCCGATGAAGAGCGTCTTCCCGGCGGGGCTCTCGCCGCGGATCCGGACCTTGCCGAACCAGCTCTCGTTCAAGACCCAACCCTCTCCGTTGGTGTCAAGCTCGAGCCGCGTGCGCGTCAGGGCGTAGGTCGGCGTCGCGAACCGCTCGCTCGGCGTCGTCAGGTAGCCGTCCTCGCGCTGCGTCCGGTCGGCCCAGAGCAGGAAGCCTCCCCCTGCCATCAGGGCCACCCCGAACAGGACCCCGATGCTGCCGAGGACGATGAGGATGACGCGACCAGCACTCAACGGACCCGAGGTTGACCGATGGGCTGCAAGACGTCAAGGGCGCTGGCCCGACGGCGCGCCAAAGCTGCCTCGGAAACAGAATCCTGCCCTTCATATGCCCTTTCCCCGTGTCGTTGAAGTGCCTAATGCTACGAGTAGCCGCCCCGCGCCCTTCGCCGCCCCAAAAAAGCGGAGCGAAGCGTAACCTTGTACCGGAATTGGTACCGGCCTCACCGCACCCAGATGTATCCAACTGGAGCGAAGCGCGGCCAAGGCGTCGCCTTCGTACGCAACCGGACCTAAACCGCCCGTTCAAGACGATTAATCGGCTTGCTGCTCAATCCGGCTTTTGAGCGCGGCATCCACCGCCTCAGGGCTGGGCATGGCGCCAAACGCGGTCGAGCCACACCCCGATCTTGGCTTCGCCTGCCGATCGGGATAGAGCAGCGGC
>Ga0307278_10001786_pt1 | contig 10634 bp, 13 predicted proteins | sample ER_DNA_117_FD_194482 | JGI IMG/M metagenome (GOLD analysis project Ga0307278, IMG submission 194482) | Bulk soil microbial communities from the East River watershed near Crested Butte, Colorado, United States - ER_DNA_117 | ecosystem: Environmental > Terrestrial > Soil > Floodplain | place...
CGTCGGGATGGTCGATGACATGGACGCAGACCGGCCAGCGCTCGCCCTCGACGAGCAACTCGGCCACCAGCAGCGGCGTGATCGTGGGCGGCGGCGGCACTCGCCCATCTTGCCACCGCCCGCGAACGGCCTACCCAGCCGATTGTTGCGCTCTGGCGTCATTCCGGAACGCTGGCGCAGGCGATTGCGCAGGGTGCTCCGAGCGCATGGATCGGAGCGGTAGATTCGCCATCAGCGCGCATCTGCTCGCCCAGAACAGACTGCGCGCCATCGCGGAGGACATCGACCTGCTCAACGCCTGGCGGCTCGCGCGCCATGCCGCCGTGCAATGCTGGCGAGGTGGTCGTCGAGCCGAGACACGACGCCTACGGGCAGCTGCTGCTCGCAGCGCTTGAAGGCCACAACGTCGTTGAGATCGTTGAGCGCGATGATGGTTTCATCAGCGCCAGCGCGATGGGGCCGAAGCTGTATGTCGCGCCGTTTCGCCGGTGGCCTTCGCATCACAGGCGCGCAATGCGCTACGCGAAAGGGCGTGTGCTCGATGTGGGAGCAGGAGCGGGTCGCGTCAGCCTCCACCTTCAGGAGCGCGGTCAGGACGTCGTCGCGATCGACAACTCTCCCGGGGCAATCGCTGTATGTCGCCGACGCGGCGTGCGAGAGGCGCGCGTGCTCGCCTTCGACGCGATCGACGAATCACTTGGCACGTTCAACACGATCGTTCTCTTCGGAAACAACTTTGGTCTGTTCGGCACCCCGACAAAGGCGAAACAATTGCTCCGCCGGCTGAACCGGATGACTAGCAACGACGCTCGCATCATCGTCGAATCACGCGACGTCGAGCGTCGCGGCGGCGCCGATGCACCGTGGCATAGGCGCTACCGAGAACGCAACGTCGCGCGCGGCCGGCTACCGGGTCAGATCCGGATACGCGTGCGTTTTCGTGACGTCATTGGCCCGTGGATGAACTACCCCATGGTGTCGCCGGATCAACTGCGCGGGATACTCGCCGGGACACGCTGGTATCTCGTGCACGTCTTCGACTCCGACGACACCTATGTTGCGATTATCGAGAAGACCGGCGGTTGAGGTAAGGCGAATTCGTTTCGGCCCGATCGACGGTCGGCGTTTGCTGTGGCGACGACCGGAACGATCACGGTGATGAGCCGAATGAACCCGAGATGCGCTCCTGCCTTCGGGGGACATTTACGAACACTGGCGCAAGCCACCTCGTCTTCCCTTGTCGCATCCGAACGGGTGTGATGAGTGTCGCTCAGCGAACGGTGATCGCGAGCTTGCCGCGGACGTGCTCGGTGGCGAGGGCCTGGAGCGCGTCGGTGGCGCTGTCGAGCTCGAAGGTGTCGTGGATATGTACCTGCAGCGTGCCGTCGTCGAGCAGTGCCGCTAGGCGGCGGAGATTGTCGTCGCTCGGCACCGCCATTACGTTGGTGCGGCCCGGCCCCTCTCCGGCTGCGCCGTTCGAAGAGGCGACGCGCGCACCGTCCCTGAGCGCGCCGTCGAACGCTCCCGGCGCATAGGAGACGAGATCGAGCAGTGCGTCGACGCCGTCAGGGTGGCCGTCGCGGACGGCGACGACGACGTCGCCGTCTCGGTCGAGGCGCTCGGTGACACCGAGTTCGCGCAGATACTCGCCATCCTCGGGGAGCGCCGGAGCGATGATCGTCGCACCGGCGCGGGCGGCGAGCTGCACGGCGAAGCTGCCGACGCCGCCGGTCGCGCCGACGATCAGGACGGTTTCTCCCTCGGAGAGCGCGAGCGCGTCGACGGCCGCGAGTGCGGCGATGCCAGCGAGCGGGGCGACGCCGGCCGCGGCGAGGTCGAGTGAGGCGGGTTTCGGCGCGACCTGCATCTCCGGGGTGAGTGCGATCAACTCGGCCCAGCTTCCCTCGTGGACGGTGGGATTCGCGTGCAAGAGGAAGCCGAAGACCGCGTCGCCCACCGCATAGCCATCGACGTCCGCGCCGATTGCTTCGACGCTGCCCGCGTAGTCACGGCCGAGGACGATCGGAAAGTCGTGGGCGACCATTTCCCGGAGCATCCCCGCCGCGATCGCGTTGTCTACGGGATTGACCGAGGACGCGCGCACGCGCACAACGAGCCCGCCGGCCGCGGCTGTCGGATCGGGCAGGTCGTCGCGCACGGCAGGAGTGGCGTCGAAGGCATCGAGGGTGACGGCTCTCATCAGGATCTCCTCAGTTGTTGGCGGCCAGAATACGCAGTCGCATTGAGGGCTGGCGCTCAGGCGTGATTGCCGCGCACTGGTCCACGGAACCGTCATCCCCTACGGCAACGCGAAGAGAAGAGGCGAGCTGGCTGCTCCGACTCGCCGTGAGATAGTGGCGGTGGCGGAGTCAATTCGACCACGAAAGGGAGCGAGCATGCCGACGGTCATCGCGTACCACGAGGTGAAGGACACCCAGCACTGGCTTGCCTCACCAAAGCGCGAGGAGGTATTTGGCCCCCTTGGCGTCACCAACATCCGGACATTCGTCGACCAGGAGAACCCCAAGCGCGTAGCTGTGCTCATGGACGTTGCCGACATGGACGCTGTCATGGCTGCGATGCAGACGTCCGAGATGGCCAGCGCGATGGACTACGACGGCGTCCTACCCGAGACGCTCGTAATCCTCACCGAAGCCTGACGCACGCGCCCGGGGAACACTCGTGAACGCTGGCACACCCAAGCGCCATCGGGCTTGGCGATACTCCCGACGTGTTCGAGTGGCACTTCCGGGAACGCCCCGATCAGATCATCGAGGCTGATCTCGGGCCGGCGTGGCCGGGCTTCACAGAAGCACTGAACGATGCCGTCTCGACAAGAGCGCCAAGGGGTCAGCCCGCCGGTATCTCAACCTATTGGATCGACCGAACGCTAACGGCACTCGAAACAGCAAACGCCCCGACCAAGGCGCTCGCCTCAGGCAACGCGACGTCGCTCGCGCTGGACGGCCCATTCGTGGTCGCTCAGTCCGACTACGAGATGTGGCCCGACGAGCGGATGTCGCGTGAGGATTTCGTCGAGGGAATGGAGTCGTGGCGGGCGGCAGCGCTCGCGCGTCTCGGGGGGCATTCGTGAACGCTGGCCCAGGCTAAGGCCCTGATCGCAGACGGCGGCACGGGCGTCCGCGACCTGGTCGGGGTAATCCTGCGCGAACGCTCTGCCATCGTCAGCACTCTCGAGCAGGCATGATCCTGCCGTGGATCCGGCGGCGAGGTAGCGGTTTGGCGCGGCGAGTAGCCGCGCGTTTCCGGCGCAGTGTTGCCGAGGCCCCTACTGCGGGCTCGGGCGGCTGCGCGTCCACCGCTACGACTCGGAGGTACGACGAATGAATCGTCAGAACCTCTTCTCCGACACATGGGACGGAGAAAACGAAGAAGCCGGGACTCGGCATCGAGTCTTCTGGCGGCCGGACGACGCCACGATGGGAGCAACGCTGTACGAACTGGCCCCCGACGCGCCCGAGATGCGGATACATATGCATTTCGGAGCCGAAGAGATGTTCTTCGTCCTGAGCGGTCGTCCCCTCTTCCGGAACCAACACGGCGAAGAGCAGTTGGCTCCGGGCGACTTCGTCTTCTGCCCCGAGGGACGTGCCGGACTACACACGTTCAGCAACCCCACCGAAGAACCCGCTCAGATCCTCGCGATCAGTGCCGGGAGCTTCCCGGACGTCGTCGCCTACCCCGAGCACGGATATGCGTGGGTGGCGACTCGCGATCCCGATCCCGAGCTACTCGCGAGAGGCGGCGACCCCGGCATCATCGCTCGCTTCGAGATCCCGATCGAGTAATCGCTCGGCCGTATCGACCATCGCCAGAGCCGAAGAGGCCGCGCAAGCGGCCTCTTCGCTTACTCGGCTCAGGGTGCATTCGTGAACGCTCGCCCAAGCGACCCCTCAGTCGCCTCAGTAGCCTCTCCCCCCGCACAACAGCAAGCAAGAAAGGACCGAAGAAGATGGCTGACAAGAGGGTTTGGCTCATCACTGGCGCCGGCCGCGGCATGGGCGTCGACATCGCGCAGGCCGCGCTCGCCGCCGGCCACGCAGTCGTCGCGACCGGCCGCAACACCGAAGCCGTGGCCGACGCCGTCGGCAAGGCTGACGACCTGCTCGTCGTCGAGCTCGACATCACGAGCCTGGCGTCGGCGGAGGCGGCGGTGCAGGCGGCGCTCGAGCGCTTCGGCCGCATCGACGTGCTGGTCAACAACGCCGGCAACTTCTACGCCGGCTACTTCGAGGAGCTGACGCCGGAGCAGATCGAACGGTCACTGACAACGAACCTTGTCGGGCCGATGAACGTCACGCGCGCGGTCCTGCCAGTGATGCGCAAGCAGCGGTCGGGGAACGTCGTGACGATCACGTCGACCGCCGCCATCGTGGGGCAGGAGTTCTGCTCGGCCTACGCCGCCGCGAAATTCGGGCTTGAGGGGTGGATGGAGTCGCTGCGGTTCGAGGTCGAGCCGCTCGGCATCCACACCACGATCGTGGAGCCGGGCTTCTTCCGCACCGAGCTGCTCGAAAAGGAATCAACGGCCTACGCCGAGCTCTCGATCGACGACTACGCCGAGCGCACCGCCCAGACCCGCCCCGCCTGGGAGGCGATAAGCGGCAAGCAGGGCGGCGACCCCGCGAAGCTCGCGAAGGCTCTGGTCACCGTCGTCGACGAGGAGCAGCCGCCGCTGCGCTGGGTAGCAGGCGCCGACGCTGTCGAGACCGTCGAGCAAAAGGCCAACGACCTGCTCGCGCAGGTCGATGCCTACCGCGACCTGTCGTCGTCGCTCGCGCTCGACGAGGCTCAAGCCGGACGTTGAGAGGTAGGTAGGCCGTCACACAACGCTCATGTGACGGTAAGACTGAACGCTGGCGCAGTGGAGTTCCGAAGCTGTGGAACTTTCGGAGCTCCGCTAGTCAGCCCACCAGTCACGCTGCCCTTCGACGTCTTCGCGCGGAGCGTCGCCGAGATTGGGCGCGCCGACGACGAGGATCTCGAGGCCCTTCGGCCCGGCCTCGTAGCCTCGCCACGTACCGGGCGGGACGCGCACCGCGTCCCATTCCTTGAGCTCGACGATCTCGTCGTCGACCTTCATCCGCCCGCTCCCGCGCAGGACCACGTACACCTCCTCTTGCGTCTTGTGCGTGTGGCCGTACGGAAAGCGATAGCTGGGTGGGACGCGCTGGTAGCTCAGGCCGGATTTCTCGAGCGCGAGCGCCTTGGTCGCCGCGCGGAACTCCAGGTCCGGCGCGCCGTCGAACCTGGAGCCGATGTCCTCCAGATCCTCCTTGATGTTCCTGAGCGTGAACGGCACGCCGCAATCCTATGGCGTCATTCCGGAACGCTGGCGCAGCCGAGCCGCGTGTCTCATGAGCCCGATCCGCTTGCTTCCGGGCTGGGGGTAAACAGCTTCCAGTGCCCCTCGGAGACGACTTCGACGTTGCCGTTGGTCACTTTTATGGCGGTCTGATCGTCAATCGCGTATGCCGGCACCGACATGCCGGCGGCCCACTTTTCTGCGTCGGCCATGGTGTTCTCCGGCAGGTCCTCGTGATCCAGGTGCGGAAACATCGAAAAGCCGACCACTCCCAGCGTTTCATCGCCACCGGTGGGCGGCTTCCACCTGACGAAGTCCTCGCCGATGTTGGGGGCCATCACCATGCTCCCGGCGCTCAGTCCCACGTAGACCATCTCGCGCAGCGACGGCAAGAGGCCCGCCAGTCCGGACTGCCGCATCCAGTAGCACAGATACAAGGGATCGCCGCCATTCACCAGCAGGACGTCCGTCTCCTCGACGATGGGGACCCAATGCTCTTCATCGATGCTGGGCAGCGCGGTGAGCTCGAGCACCCCCAATGACTTCCAACCCAACTCGCACATGGGTGTTCTGGGCTCTTGTCCGCTGATGAACCTCCATGCCAGTTCGGGTTGCCCGAGGGCGTGCGTCGCGGTCGGAATGCAGAGGGCGTTGGACTCGGCAATCGGTTTGCCCAGGAGGTCGACCAGCGCGTCGTGGATGCTCGTGTTCTTGATCCCAGCGGACGTGAGAAGAAACCTCATGGGTGCTCCTTCGCTCGCGGTGTAGGCGTGGTGCTTCCCTCAGAGAGACTCAGCAGAGGCGCACAAATCGTTCGCCGCAGCCGTCGGGGGACATTTCCCGAACACTGGCCCAGGCGACTGAGCCCTAGCCGAGCTAGGCCGAAGGGTCCGGTCTGATCGGTGCGTCGTGGCGGAGGCTGTCCAGTCGCCGGCGCACCTGGGCCGCGCGCGCGAGGTTCTTCTTCCGCTGGCAGCGCTCAAGCGCCTGCTCGAGCGCGGCTTCCGCCTCGTCAAAGAGACTGGGAGCATCGACGATCCAACGATCATCCGGCGAGTGCTATCGATCATGGAGGGCGGTCGCGACGCGTTCGAAAAGCGCAATCTCCGCTATGAACTCATTCCGGAGGCAGCGGAAGTCTCGACGGCCCCGGTGGCCTAGGCACCGGGATCGGCACTTCGCCAGGGCTGCGGTGGTCTCTCGCTAACTCCACCACTTGTGGTACATGTGGTTGTCCATCCCGCGGACGAAGCAATCGATCCGCTCTGGACCCCACGACACCGCGGCCGGCTCATCGTCGATGACGCCTCCGAGGCTGTGCCAGCCACTCCACGAGCCGGGGATCCCGTGTTCGACGGTGAAGTCGACCCACTTGTACCACGTGGCGTTGTCCGGCCCCTTTGAGAAGCAGTCGAGCCGGTTCGGCGCCCAAGAGGCCGCCGCGGGCCCGGCTGTGAGTGTCCCGCGCAGGTCCTCCCAGCCGCTCCAGCTCGAGCCGTTCCACCACTTGTGATACATGCGGTTGTTCGTCCCGGTCACGAAGCAGTCGATCCGGTTTGCCCCCCACGAGACTGCTGCCGGCGAGCCGATGATGACGCCTCCGAGATCCTCCCAGCCGCTCCAACTCGATCCGTTCCACCACTTGTGGTACATGTGGTTGTTCGTCCCGGTGGCGAAGCAGTCGAGCCGATTTGCTGCCCACGACGCGACTGCTGGGCCGGCGACTATGACGCCGCCGAGATCCTCCCAGCCGCTCCAACTCGATCCGTTCCACCACTTGTGGTACATGTGGTTGTTAAGTCCGCGGACGAAAGTATCGATTCTGTTCGGGCCCCACGAGACGGCGGCCGGCCGGTCGATGATTAGGCCGCCGAGATCCTCCCAGCCGCTCCAACTCGATCCGTTCCACCACTTGTGGTACATGCGCGCGTTCGTGCCGCGCGCGAAACAATCAAGGCGATTGACGTCCCACGACGCGACCGCGGGGCCGGACGTAATCACGCCACCGAGATCCTCCCAGCCGCTCCAGCGGCAGCGAAGATAGTCGTCGTAAATCTCGTCGACGAAACCGTGCCAGGGCCAGAAGATCGGCGCCGCCGACGCAGTGGCGAAATCCCCGAACGTTCCTCCGACGGCACCGTGGACACCGCCGTGCCATCCACTGACGTCGTCGCCAAGGGCGTCTGCGTCGCTGAAGCTGCAGACGGCCGGCGAGGCAAACCGCGCCGGCTTCGGCATGTTTGGGTTGAGATTCTGAAGCGGCGGTCGGGTACCGCCCCCGTCCGGCTGTCGGACAACGTTGAACTCCGGCGGGATCGGTGTCGCCGAATCCCATTGCGCAAGCGGCACGAATTGGTCTCCGCCGTGGGCGGCGAGCCAGTTCTCCAAGTCCGCGATGTACGTCCGGTGGTGCTTGAACAGGTGGTCACCGCTGTGGGTCAGCAGGGGGTGCTGGTTCACAACGGCGTCCGTCAGGTACGTGAGCATCAAGTTGACCAGCGTCATCCTCGCGGAGGGGGACAGGCTGTTGAGGTTCGGCCGGTGCGACATGCTTCACTCCTTCCAATTGGCCTGGGCGTGCCCGGGTGGTCAGCTGGATTGCTCGTCCAGGCTCGAATCTTCGTCCGGGGACGCATGCGTGCTCTCGCCCTCGGGCATCTCCTCCTGCTGCTCGTGGTTCATCTCGCCGGCAGGCAACTCCTCATGCGTCGCACTCTCGGCGCCCGGCGGCTTTGGCTGGCTCATCTCGCCTCCTCTTGCTCGTGGCGGGCTCGCCCGCTGGGGTTCGCGAGAGGCGGGAGCGTCTACTCGATGCCGCAGCGACTATGGATGGACCGTTCATTCGGCCTCCCGCGCTGGCGTTGACTCGAGACTACGATCTAGTGCGCGTCATGTCAACAGTCGGATTCGAGGCTGGGTTCGAACGAGGCCGAGGTGAGCTATCCGGGATGCGGAGGCGGCGCCTATGGCACCTCGAGGCCCGGAATGACCACGTGCACCAAGACTCCGAGGCAGCGGTCTGAAGCTCCGCAGCGGTGTGGCGGTTCTCTTGCCCGTTGCTGCACCCGCGACCGGTCTTGACCGACCAACCCGCGCGGACGAAGATGGTTGGACACGCTGATGGCTACGACCGGATGGGCGGAAAGAAGTGTGGGCACTGATTAAGAACAAGCCCCTCGACGCCCAGTGACGAGGTTGCAATTTTTGCCCGTTCTTTTGCCCGCTTGAGCTGATCTGAGCTGATCTCAACTCATGCGGCCCTGGGCAACCAAGCCCGCCCTGCGTCACCTAACCTGGCAACAGACGTCTCATAACCCGGAGGTCGCAGGTTCAAATCCTGCCCCCGCTACTGGAAGCCCGGAAACGGGCCTTTCCTCTACGAGCGCGGCGTGCCGTTGCCGCCTTGACGGCTACAACGTGCGTGCGGTCACGCGGCTGGCTGCCGAAAGTACTTCGTCGACGACCCTCCGTACGTCCTGTTCGGTCGTCCGGTGATTGGTGATGCAGGCACGCAGGCCGGCCGTGCCGCGAACGCTTGCGTTCGAGAGCCACACGCGACCCGCCTGATTTACGCTGCGGAGGACTGCGTCGTTCAGCTCGTTCAGCATGTCGCCGTCCCCGTCTGACCAGCGAAAGCAGACGGCGCTCAACTCGACCGGGGCGAGCAACTCGAGCGACGACGTCTCCTCGATCAGTTCGGCGAGCGAGTTCGCCTGCGCGAGGTTTTCGGCGATCGCGGCGCGGAAGGCCGCCAGACCGTGGTATCGGATGGAGAGCCACAGCTTCAGCGCCCGAAACCTGCGGGAGAGCTCGATCGTCTGGTCGAAAAACGCGAACCCCTCGATCGGGTCGTCGGTCGTCGTCTTCACGTACTCGGCGCTGTAGGCGAAGGTGCGTCGGGCGGCGTCGGCGTCTCGGTAGAGGAGGACGCTGCAGTCGAGTGGTTGGTAGAGCCACTTGTGCGCGTCGAGTGAGACCGAGTCGGCCTCCGACATCCCGATGAACTTTTCCGGCGCTGCGAGCGCCGCCGCCGCGCCTTAGGGGCGCCGTCGACGTGGAACCAGAGATCGTGCCGCCGCGCGATGTCCGCCAGGTCAGCAAGCGGATCGATCGCGCCGGTCATGATCGTGCCGGCCGAGCCGACGAGCGCGACTCCGCGCAGACCAGCTTCGCGGTCACGCGTGATCGCGGCCTCCAGTGCCGGAACGTCGATCCGCATGTTCTGGTCGACCGCGATCAGGCGCAGGTTCGCGCGTCCAATACCGAGCATCGCAACCGCCTTCGGAATCGACATGTGGACCTCTTCGGAGGCGTAGACCACGCCCGGCTGCGCACCATCTTCGTTCGCAGGAGCGCGCGACTCGCGCGCCATCGCGAGCGCCATCAGGTTCCCAGCGAGCCGCCACTCGTGAAGGTGCCGGCGAAGCCGCTACAGCCGATCGCCCCGGCGAGCCATCCGAGTACGCTCCGCTCGATCGCCACCGCAGCGGGTGCCGAGCGCCACGCCGTGACGTTCTGGTTCAGCACCGACGCGTAGAGGTCCCCCAACGCCCCGATCGGGTCGCCGGACCCCAGAACGTACGGGAGCCGGCGTCCTGTCGGCGCCCGCACGTGCTCAGCGATCGCCTCGAGATCCCGCAGGATCGCTTCGCCGATGCCCTTCTCGGGCAGGGGCAGGTCGAACGCAGCCGTATCGATCGCCGAAGTCGCTGAAACGGTCTGCCGGTCGTCAAGCCCGGCCAGGAAATCCGTTGCGAGCGCGCTGACACGTTCCGCAAGCGAACGGAACTCGTCGGCCGAGACTTGCAGTGGCGGCATCGAGTCAAGTCTCACCGATGCCACGCTACGGGACAACGGTACGAGCATCCTTGCCTCTCCTCGCTTGGGAGGGGGTCAACGCGTCAGAGCCAAGCGCGCGACCCGGTGCGACCTTTGTCGCCTGTTCGAGCAACTAACTCCCACAAGAAACCACCGGTCTCTGCAGCGGCTTCTTCAAGCCCTCTGATGGACTCGAACCGTCGACATCCTCTTACCATGAGGTGGTCCCACTGAACTCCTGCATCGGCTCGGGGCTGCAAGCGTTGTGCAAGCATCGGGCTTCCGCAGCGATGTCACCGTGTTCCGCCTAAATGCAGCGTGTGCGCGAGATTCTGGCTTGGAACTTGCGTTTTAGGCGGAATACGGCGGCACGCGTGTACCGAATCGAGGCGGCTCATAACCCGGAGGTCGCAGGTTCAAATCCTGCCCCCGCTACTGCAAAAGGCCCTGGAAACAGGGCTTTTTGTTTTCGACGGTGACAAGATGCGCG
>Ga0307278_10001787_pt1 | contig 10632 bp, 13 predicted proteins | sample ER_DNA_117_FD_194482 | JGI IMG/M metagenome (GOLD analysis project Ga0307278, IMG submission 194482) | Bulk soil microbial communities from the East River watershed near Crested Butte, Colorado, United States - ER_DNA_117 | ecosystem: Environmental > Terrestrial > Soil > Floodplain | place...
CCCGAGGCGCTCGCCATCGGCTCCATAGCCCCTGAGCGTCCAGGCTGCCGCCGCCACCACGGCGACGTAGGCGCCGCTTTCCGGCGTGATCCGAAGATCGCGCTCCTCCCCGCCCGCGGCGGTGACGGTCAAGCGCGCCGTGGTGACCGGGGCGATGCCGAAGAACCCGGTGAGGTACTCGTGGGTGCCGCCCTCCCGCAGCCCGTCGTTCGAGTGCCAGTTGACCCATGTCTCCTCGCCGTTCTCGGGCCGCCGCGGGCGCTCGAACGGGCGCGGGCTGGTCGTGTTGTCGTGCTCGGCGATCTCGACCCAACGACCGTTGCGCCCTCGGGCGTACATCAGCGCCTCGCACCACATCGCCCTCGCGATACGCGGATGCAGATCGAGGACCGCGAAGCTGATCGCACCGAGATCGCCGTGCAGGTCGAAGGCCAGCGGGTAGCGGACACGCGGCTCGAGCCGCCCCGCCGGCGGCGGCGGCACGACCTCGCCGTCGAGGATCTCGGATGCGCGCGCCCGCCAATCGTCGGAAGCACCCATGGCCGCGAGTATGGCGCCGCCACGAACGCGGTCGCCGCCGGCGCCCGACGCATTCGTCCAAGACGGCGCCGCGCGCGACGCGTAGCGTGCGCGCCATGCCCATGACGAAGGAGGTTCCGATGGCCGGTGAGCTCTCGTTCTTCGAGCTCGGCGTGGAGGACGCCGCGCGCGGTCGCGCGTTCTACGAGGGCCTCTTCGGCTGGCGCTTCGCGCCGGGGCCCTCGGGCGAGGGGTTCATGATCGAGACCCCCGGCGGACCCGGCGGGATCCACGGCAGCGACAGCGGCTCGGCGCCCTACGTCTTTTTCTCCGTGGACGACATCGAGGCGGCGACGGAGCGCGTGCGCGAGCTCGGCGGCGTGGTCGAGGAGATGGACGTCGAGGGCGACGAGGAGTCTCAGGCGCGCATCGGGCGCTTCAAGCTCTGCCGCGACGACCAGGGCTCGCCGTTCGGCCTGCATCAGCCGCCCGCGGCCTGACGGGGTCTAGCCGGGCAGATCCTCGGGCAGCGGCACCTCCTGCGGCGGCGCGCTGTCGGGACTGTCCCAGGCGGTCCACGCCTCGCCGTCGCGGCCGTTGTGCTCGCCGGTGCCGCCCAACGCCAGCAGCACGAGCCGCTCGGGCCCGCGGTTGACGAGCTGGCGGCGAACCGCGGGCCCGACGCGCACGAGCTCGCCGCGCTGCACGTCCTGCTCCTCGCCCTCGACGGACAGCGTCAGGGTCCCCGCGATCACGAGGTAGACCTCCTCCTGGCGCTGGTGGCGATGGATGCGCCCGCGCTGGCGCGGCTCGAGCACGATCTGGTTGATGCCGAAGCTGGTGACCCCGAGCTGACGGCGCAGCGGTACGAAGCGCTCGCCGGCGTCGGGGTCCAGCGCGGTGCGGGAGATGCCCTCGTCCATGGTCGCGATCCTACGACGGGCACGGCAGCGCGCGCAGCCGCGCCCGGTAGCGGACCATCGACGCGCGGACCCAGTCGCCGTGGGTCTGGTGGCGCAGCGCCGCCACGCGCTCGTGGTGGTAGGGCGACGTGAGCGACTCGTTGTGGCCGATGACGTCCTTCAGCGCGACGCCGAAGCGGCAGCGCAGCCAGCGCGTGAGGCGCAGCGAGGCGCGCAGCTGGCGCGCGTTGCCGAGCACGTCGGCGTCGCGGAAGCCGACGTGCTCGATGCCGATCGCCGTGTAGTTCAGTCCGACGGTGTGGCGGCACATGAGCGACAGGGGGACCATCTGCACGACGGTCCCGTCGCTGCCCACGACGTAGTGCGAGCACACGTTGGGCAGCTCGTGCAGCTCCACGTCGGGGACGTCGGGCGCGAAGGTGGCGAACACGGCGCTGGTCGAGCCGGCGACGGCGACGTGCTCGACGATCACCTTGGGGGCGCGCAGCCGGTAGTCGTCGATGCCGTAGTGCCGACGCGCGTAGGCGCGCATCTCGCGCTTGCGCCGTGCCGGGTAGGGGATGTAGTGGCGCACGATGGGCGGCGGCGGTGGGACTGCGGCTGGGAGCATCCGGGTGAGTTGTATCGTCCGGGGTCGTGAGCCAGCGCGAGCACAAGACGCGGTCGCGCGCCAACCCGGGCGGCATGGACGTGCTGAAGGTCCTCGGCGGCGAGGTGCGCCCGCTGCGCGAGCGCAAGCCGGCGTGGTTCAAGGTCCCGGCGCCCGGTAGCGCGCGCTACCGCGAGCTGCGCACGCGCATCGAGGCCGAGAACCTGCACACGGTCTGCCAGGAGGCCGCCTGCCCCAACATCGGCGAGTGCTGGGAGCGCGGCACGGCCACCTTCATGATCCTGGGCGACACGTGCACGCGCCGCTGCGGCTTCTGCAACGTCAAGACCGGCAAGCCCACCTGGCACGATCCGCTGGAACCCGCGCGCGTCGCGCGCAGCGTCGCGCGGATGGGGCTGCGCCACGCGGTGATCACGAGCGTCGACCGCGACGACCTGCCCGACTACGGCGCCGGCGCCTTCGTCGGCGTCATCCGCCAGATCCGCCACCAGGCGCCCAACTGCAAGATCGAGGTCCTGACCCCCGACTTCCGCGGCCAGGAGATGCCGCTGGCCAAGGTCATCGCCGAGCGCCCCGACGTCTTCAACCACAACGTCGAGGTCGTCCCGCGCCTGTACCCCGTCGCGCGCCGCGGCTCGCGCTGGGAGCGCTCGCTGCGCGTGCTGCGCAACGCCAAGGCGATGGGCGGCGACGAGGTCGTCACCAAGTCGGGCCTCATGGTCGGGCTCGGCGAGACCCACGACGAGATGGTCGAGGCCTTCGCGATGCTGCGCGAGCACGACGTCGGAGTCCTGACCGTCGGGCAGTACCTGCGCCCGACCGAGCAGCACCTGCCGGTCGTGCGCTACTGGCACCCCGACGAGTTCAAGGCGCTCGAGCAGGCCGCCTACGCGCTGGGCTTCGACCACATCGCCGCTGGGCCGCTCGTGCGCTCCAGCTACCACGCCGACACGCACATCGAGCAGGACCGGCCCGGCGTGGGCCCGCTGGCCGCCACGGCGTAGCGCTCGCGCGCCAAGAGCGCGCAATCCATCTGTCGTTCTCGGGGCGCCGCTCGCGACCCGTTTCGCACCGTACATCGCACAGGTTCAAGCGGGGTACCAGGACGCCGATACGTTCGCGCGCCTACCGGTCCAGACCCCTGTCGATTGGCCCGTCGCACGATCCCCCTGCTCGCCGCGCTGCTCAGCGCGGCCACCGTCGCCGCGGCGCCCGCGGCGGCTGCCGGCACGGGCGATTGCACTCCGGCGGCGAGCTGGCCCGCCGATCGCGCCGACCTGGCCGCCCAGGTCGTGGCGCTGGTCAACGCGCATCGCGCCCAGCTCGGCCTGGCGGCACTCGTCGTCTCCCCCACGCTGACCGCGACCGCGGAGTGGAAGGCGCGCAACATGGCCAACTACCGCTACATGGACCACGACGACCCGGCTCCCGACGCGCGCACGCCAGACGAGCGGGTCGCCGCCTGCGGCTACCAGTCGCCCGAGTGGGGCGAGAACATCGCCTCCGGCTACACGACCGCGCAGGCCGTGGTCGACGCCTGGCTGGCCTCGCCCGAGCACCGCGCGAACATCGAGCGCCCCGAGTTCCGCGCCACCGGCGTCGGCGCCGCCGGCGTTCCGACGTACTGGGCGCAGGCCTTCGGCGTGACGGTCGACGCGGGCAGCATCGTCCCGGCGCCGATCGCGCCGCCCGCCGCGCCGGCGACCGGCGCCGAGGCCCCCAGCACCCTGGGGGTCGCGGTGCACGCCGCGACCGGCGTGCGCGTGAGCTGCGCGCAGCGCGGCCGCGGCGTCGCGTGCCGCGTGCTCGGCGAGCGCGGGACGATGGTGCGAATCGCCCTCATGCGCCACGGACAGACGTTCGCCAGGGCCCGCACCCGCGCCGCCTCGGACGCCGTCCGCGTGAAGCTTCACCCCATGCGGCGGCTGCGCGCCGGGCGCTACGCGCTCGTCGTCCGCGCGGGCTCCGCGGCCCGCGAGCGCGAGCGCCGCATGAGCCTCGTCGTGCACTAGGGCGGGTAGCCTTCCCGAGCCCTGTTCCCGCTCAAGGACAACCTGCCGACCGACCGGACGCCGGTCGTCACGATCGCGCTGATCGTCATCAACGTCTTCGTCTACCTCTTCCTGCAGCCGAAGACGGGGATCGACTTCACCGGGAACTCGCTCAAGCAGGACGCGCTCTTCCACTACGGCGCGATCCCGTACGAGCTCACGAACCCCGGCCAGCACTGCGAGCTGGTCCAGCAGGGGGCGGCCGTCGCGTGCGACAAGAGCCTGCCGAGCGACATCCCGACGTGGGCGACGGTCTTCACGGGCATGTTCACCCACGCCGGCCTGCTGCACCTAGGCGGCAACATGCTCTTCCTGTGGATCTTCGGCAACAACGTCGAGGACGCGATGGGGCCGGTGCGCTTCATCGTCTTCTACCTGCTCGCGGGGCTCGCGGCGCTGGCCCTGCAGGTCGCCATCGGGCCCAACTCGGTCGTGCCGACGCTCGGGGCCTCGGGCGCCATCGCGGGCGTCCTGGGCGGCTACATCGTCCTCTATCCGCGCGCCCGCGTCCTCACGCTGATCTTCCTCATCATCTTCTTCACCTTCATCGAGATACCGGCCTACCTCTTCCTGTTCATCTGGTTCGCCCAGCAGGCGGTCTTCGGCGCCGTCGACCTCACCACCCCCTCCGGCGGCGGCGGCGGGGTGGCCTACTTCGCGCACGTGGGCGGGTTCGCGTTCGGGCTGCTCGCGGTCAGGCTGTTCGCGAAACGGCGCAGCGCGGCCTATGGCGACCCCGTCTACTGATGCGGGGGGCGATCCTCGTGGTGGCGCTGATCTTCGTCGGCGGCCTGCTCGCGCTGACCGTGCACGCGGCGATCCAGGGCGGGATCGACATCCTCACCGTGCTCTCGGGGCTCGTGCTCGCCCTGTTCGCGTTCGGCATCGTCGGGGCGCTGCTGCATCCTCCTGACCAATGAGGCGCGTGGGAGTCCTGATCGCGCTGCTCGCGCTCGCCGGCTGCGGCGGTGGGAGCTCGAGCCCCGGGCCGGCGCATGGCGCGCGCACGCAGGTGGTCGCGGGGCCGCTGCAGGTCTCCAACGGGCCGGCGCAGGCGGCCGATCCCGGCGACCGTCCGCTGCCGCTCGCGCTCACCGCGACCGCCGACCGGGTGATCGTGGACTTCAAGCGCCCACCGCGCAGCGGCCTGCTCTTCGACCTCGACACCGGCGAGGTCCTGTGGCGCCGCCTGCCCGACCGGGTGCTGCCGATCGCCAGCCTGACCAAGATGATGACCGCGCTCATCGTCGTCGATCGCGCCGCGCCCGACACCAAGGTCCGCGTGACCAAGGAGGCGCTCGCCTACAAGGGCTCGGCAGTCGGCGTCCTGCCCAAGGGCAAGCGCGTCAAGCTCGAGACGATGCTCAACGGGCTGCTGCTGCCCTCGGGCAACGACGCCGCCATCGCCCTCGCCCAACGCATGAGCGGCACGGTCGCGCGCTTCGTGGCGCGGATGAACGAGCGCGCGGGCGACCTCGGGCTGGCGTGCACGCGCTTCAGCTCGCCCGACGGCTTCGAGGACGCCGGCAACCACTCGTGCGCGATCGACCTCGCCGAGATGGCGCGCGCGGTCCTCGACCGCCCGCGCCTGGCGCGCATCGTCCGGCGCCGGCGTGCGGTGCTGCCGTTCCCGATCAAGGGCGGGCGCCTGTACCTCTTCAACAACAACCCGCTGCTGCGCACCGGCTACCCGGGCGCTCTCGGGATCAAGACGGGCTACACCGACGCCGCCGGGCGCTGCCTCGTCGCCGCCGCGCGCCGCCACGGGCGCCGCCTGGGCGTCGTGCTCCTGCACTCGCCCGATCCGGGCAAGCAGGCGACGCAGCTGCTCAACCGCGGCTTCGCCGCGGTGGCCTAAGCCGCGCGCTCGGCCACCAGCACCGCGAGGTCGCGCGCCTGCCAGCTCACCCGCGCGCGCAGGCCGGCGTCGCCCAGCCACGCCAGCAGGTCGGGCACGGTGTCGGGCAGGTCGAACCCCGCGTCGAGCGGCGTCACCACGTCGGCGGGGTCCTCGGGGACGATGACGTCGGCCATCACGAAGCGCCCGCCCGGGGCCAGCGCGGCGGCCACGCGCGCGAAGAGGTCGGCCTTGCCGGGGCCGTCGAGGTGGTGGATGGCCAGCGCCGAGAAGACGAGGTCGAACGGTCCTTCCGGCAGCCCCTCCCGGAGGTCCTGCAGGCGCAGGTCAGCGCCCGGCAGGTCGGCCACGGCGAGCATGTGCTCGCTGGAGTCGACGCCGATCAGCTCCGCGCTCGGATGGCGCTCGAGCACGCGCCTCGAGGTGACGCCGGTCCCGGTCCCGAGCTCGAGCACGCGGCGCGCCTGCACGCCCTCGGTCGCGCGCGCCAGCTCGTCCTGCACGCGGTCGTAGTCGGGCACCTCGTCACGGACGATCTTGACGTAGGTGTCCGGGTCCCAGTGGAACTGGCCCATGGCGCCACGTTAGCGAGCGCCAGGGATGATGTCGCAGCCATCTGCAAGCGATGAAAGCGAGCTGGTGCCGATGCAGCGCAACCAGGAGTTGACGGTGTGCATAGCGGGGGCCACCGGGTGGACCGGGCGGGCACTGGCGGGCGGTGTCCTGGCTGCGCCCGACCTCTCGTTGCGTTCAGCTGTCAGCCGGTCGGCTGCCGGCAGCGACCTCGGTGAGGCGCTTGGCGGCGAAGCCCTCGGGGTTCCGGTCTACGCGACCGTGCGTGAGGCGCTCGACGGCATCGACGTGCTCATCGACTACACCTCCGTCACGGCGGTCAAGGACAACGCCCTGGCGGCGATCGAGGCCGGCGTGTCGGTCGTCATCGGCACGTCGGGACTCACGGCTGCGGACTTCGCCGACCTCGATGCCGCCGCCCGCGAGCGTTCGGTCGGGGTCGTGGCTTCGGGCAACTTCTCGCTGACGGCCGCCATGTGCCAGGCCGCGGCGCTTCTGGCCGCGCGCCATCTGCCGCAATGGGAGGTCATCGACTACGCAAGTGCCACCAAGCCCGACGTTCCCAGCGGGACCGCTCGTGAGCTGGCCGAGCGACTCTCCGGGGTCCGCAAGCCCGAGCTTGGACACCCGATACAAGACCTCCACGGCCCTCAGGAGGCACGCGGCGCGAACGTCGCCGGCACGCAGGTCCATTCCGTACGCCTCCCGAGCTTCGTCGTGTCCACCGAAGTGGTCTTCGGCCTATCCGACGAGCGCCTGACCATCCGCCACGACGCGGGCGGAACTCCGCAGCCCTACGTCGCCGGAACCCTCATCGCGGCGCGGAAGGCACCGGGTCTCGTCGGCCTCACCCGCGGGCTCGACGCCATTCTGCTCGGCGAGCGCTAAGGCGCAGCCGGTTCGGCGTGTCAGAGCTGCTCGAGGATCCCCGGCAGCGAGTCGCGGAAGTTGTCCTCCACGAGCGCCGACGCGGCCTCGCGATCGCCGCGCTCCAGCGCCCGGATGATCTCCTCGTGCTGGTGGACCGAGCGGCTCACGAACTCCTCCGCCGACATGTAGGTGTACTCGTAGCGCAGCATGAGGCGCTTGAGCGGACGCAGGGTCGAGATGAGCTGGTCGTTCTTGCAGTGACGTACGAGCTCCTCGTGGAACTCCCAGTCGTGTGTGGCGGCCGCCATCGCGTCGCCGCGCTCGTCGGCCATCGTCGCGTTGATCTCGCGCAGTCTCGCGACGGCCTCGGGCGGGAAATCGGGGGTGCTGCGGACGGCCAGGCCCTCGAGGAGGATGACCACGGGGTAGCCCTCGCGCACCTCGATCTCGCTCAGCGGGGCGACCGCGAAGGCGCCGCTGTCCTCGGGACGGACGAAGCCGTCACGCTCGAGCCGGCACAGCGCCTCGCGTACGACCGGCGTGTCGACCTCGAGCTGGCCGGCCAGCTCGTCCTCGTCCAGGCGCGCCCCGGCGGCCATCTCGCCGCTCACGATCCGGCGCTCGATCTCTGTCCAAGTACGTTCTCGAGTGCCGTGCCCCATGGGGTCGAGGTTACCTAGTGGGGTGCCCGGTGACGTTCGCCAGGTCGGGTGCTCCACGAGTGCGCCCGTTCGACTCGCGGCCACCGCGCCCATCGAACGCGCGGCTACGTATATTCCCTGGGACCGACTGGCCAGTCAGCCAAAGGAGCACGTGTGGACCTCAACGACACGCCGGAGCAGGCCGAGTACCGCGACAAGGTGCGCGCCTGGCTGGAGGAGCACAGGGCGCAGGCGCCCGAGGCGCGCAGCACGCGGGCCGGCGCCGAGGACGACGCGTACGTCGACGCGCGCCGGCGCTGGCAGGGCCAGCTCGCCGAGGGCGGCCTGGCCGGCGTCACCTGGCCGGTCGACGTCGGCGGCCAGGGGCTCGGCCCGATCGAGCAGGTCATCGTCAGCCAGGAGATCGCCCGCGCGGGCGTGCCCGGCATCCTCGACGTCATCGGCGTCGGCATGCTCGGCCCGACGATCATCGCCCACGGGACCGAGGAGCAGAAGGCGCGCTACCCGGGACCGATGCTCCATGGCGACGAGGTGTGGTGCCAGCTCTTCTCCGAGCCCGCGGCAGGATCGGACCTCGCGGCGGTGCAGACGCGCGCGCGCCTCCAGGACGACGACACGTGGGTGCTCAACGGCCAGAAGGTGTGGACCACCAATGCGCAGTTCGCCGCCTTTGGCCTGCTGCTGGCCCGTACCGACCCCGAGCAGCACAAGCACAAGGGCCTGACGATGTTCGTGCTGCCGATGGACGCGGAGGGCGTGACGGTCCGCGGCCTGCGCCAGATCTCCGGCGAGGCCGAGTTCAACGAGGTCTTCCTCGACGACGTGCGCCTGCCGGCCGACGCCGTCGTCGGCCAGGTCAACGACGGCTGGCGCACGGCGCTCACGACGCTGATGTTCGAGCGCGTGACCATCGGCCTGGGCTCGGAGGGCATGGGCTACAAGGAGGATCGCTTCGCGCGCGCCATCGCCGCGGACCCCGACGCCCGCCGCGACCCCGAGGTGCGCAAGCGCCTGGGCGAGATCGCCGTCGACCTGCTGGCGATCAAGTTCACCGGCTACCGCACGCTGACCGCGCTGGCGAAGGGCCAGATCCCCGGCCCGGAGGCCGGCCTGGCCAAGGTCACGACGGTCAACGCCGCGATCGCCGCCGGCGAGCTCATCGCCGACGTGCTCGGTCCCGACGCGCTCGACGAAGACGACCAGTGGGCCTACATGATCTCGTTCCTGCCGGGCCTGAAGTCGGCGGGCGGGACCGAGGAGATCCTGCGCAACACGATCGGCGAGCGGGTGCTGGGCCTGCCGCCCGAGCCGCGGCTGGACAAGGGCGTGCCCTTCAGCGAGCTGCGCGCGAAGGAGAAGGAGGCCGCGGCCGTATGAACCTGGCGCTGTCGGACGAGCAGGAGTTCCTGCGCGAGGCCGCGCGCGGCGCCCTGTCGCGCGTGAAGACGATCGAGGGCGCCCGCGAGGCGCTCGAGGGCGGCGCGCTGCCCGACCTGTGGCCGACCGTGGTCGAGGCCGGCTGGCCGGGCCTGCTGGTCGACGAGGAGCACGGCGGCGCGGGCCTGGGCGCCTTCGACGCCATGCTCGTGGCGCAGGAGTGCGGCCGCGTGTTGGCCGCAGCGCCGCTGCTCGGCCTGTTGCCCGCGAGCGGGCTGCTGCAGGCCGCCGCGGACGAAGCGCTGGAGGCGGTGGCGGCAGGCGACGTGCGCCCGGTGTGGCTTCCCGCGCGCCCGCCCGGCGACCTCGTCGAGGGCTGGACCGTCGACGCGCGCACCGGCAAGCATCGCGCGCCCGCACCGCGCGCGACGATCGACGGCGACGGCGTGAGCTTCAGCGGCGAGGTCGCCTGGGTCCCCGACGCGCCCGGCGCCGACCTGCTCGTCGTCGTAGGCGTCGACGAGTCCGGCGCGCCCGTCGCGGGCGCCGTCGAGGCGAGCGCAGCGACCGTCGAGGCCGTCACGCGCTACGACGCCACCCGCTCGCTCGGGCACGTGACGCTCGACGGGGCCGCCGGCCGCCGGCTGGAGGTCAGCGAGGAGCAGCTCGCGCGCGCGTGGTACCTGTCCCAGGCGCTGCTGGCCGCCGAGTCGCTCGGGTCGGTCGAGACCGCCCTGGAGATGGCCGTGCAGTACGCCAAAGAGCGCTTCACCTTCGGCCGCGCCATCGGCTCCTACCAGGCGATCAAGCACGGCCTCACGGAGGTCCTGCGCCGCCAGGAGAACGCCCGCTCGCTGCTGTACTACGCGGGCTGGGCCTTCGACGACCGCCCCGAGCAGTTCGCTCTGGCGGCCAGTGCGGCGCGCTCGGCCGCCAGTTCGGCGCTCGACTTCGCCGCGCGCCAGAACATCGTCACCCACGGCGGGATCGGGGCGACGTGGGAGCACGACGCGCCGCTCTTCTTCCGTCGCGCCCAGCTGTCCCGGCGGCTGCTCGGCGGGGCGGGCGACGCGACGGACCGCGTGGCGGCGGAGCTGCTCGCGGCGGCCTGAAGCACGCCATGCCACGGCCGCCCGCCTCGCGGTGGACCTCGTTCGTCGCCGACCCCGACGAGGACAGGCCGCGTATC
>Ga0307278_10001788_pt1 | contig 10629 bp, 9 predicted proteins | sample ER_DNA_117_FD_194482 | JGI IMG/M metagenome (GOLD analysis project Ga0307278, IMG submission 194482) | Bulk soil microbial communities from the East River watershed near Crested Butte, Colorado, United States - ER_DNA_117 | ecosystem: Environmental > Terrestrial > Soil > Floodplain | place: USA...
ACGCCGGTCTTGCAGTAGAGCACCACCTGCCTGTCCTGCGGCAGATCCGCCAGGGCGGCTCCGGTCTGGAAGTCACCCTTGGGAATGAGAATTGAGCCAGGAATCCGGTTGATGTCCCGCTCGACCTTCTCGCGTACGTCGATCAGGACGAAGTCCTTCTTTCCAGACTCACGCTCGGTGAGCCACTCCTCCAGCTGATTGACACCGACGGTATGCCCTGCAACAGCCTCGGCCGCTTCGTCAGTGATCGCTCCGCAGAATTCGTCATAGTCGATCAATTCGGTGACCGTCGGGTTTTCACCGCAGACTGCGCATTGCGGGTCCTTGCGAACGCTCAGCTGACGCCAGCTCATCTCGAGTGCGTCGTAGATCTGTAGTCGTCCAATCAGCGGCTCGCCAATACCGGCCAGCAGCTTGATCGCCTCGGTCACCTGGGTCGCCCCAATGGACGCACAGAGCACTCCAAGAACGCCACCCTCAGCGCAGCTCGGCACCATGCCCGGCGGCGGAGGCTCTGGGTACAAGCAGCGATAACACGGACCCTGCTCGGCCCAGAAGACGCTGACCTGGCCATCGAATCGGTAGATCGAGCCCCACACATACGGCTTGCCGAGGAGCACCGCGGCATCGTTCACCATGTAGCGGGTCGCGAAATTGTCGGTGCCGTCGATGATCAGGTCGTATTGGCTGAAGATCTCCAGCACATTGTCGTTGTCCAGTCGAACGTTGTGCACCACGACGTTGACGTACGGATTCGTCTCTGCGATGGATTCCTTGGCCGACTGCGCCTTGGACTTTCCAATATCGGACTGGCCATGGATGATCTGGCGCTGCAGATTGGACTCGTCGACTGTGTCGAAATCGACGATGCCGAGCGTCCCGACGCCAGCCGCGGCGAGATACAGCAGCGCCGGGCTGCCCAGACCTCCGGCTCCGATCACCAGTACGCGTGCATTCTTCAGCCGCTTCTGGCCGTCCATCCCCACATCCGGGATGATCAAGTGACGGCTGTAACGGCGTACCTCGTCGATGCTCAGCTCATCGGCGGGCTCTACCAGCGGCTGCAAGGCCACGGTTCTCCTCCAGCTCAAGGACGCGGTGCGGTACCGCGGCAACAGGCTTTCTCGATCTTGAGCGTAACGCGCGGGCGCCGGATGCTATTCCGGATGATGGGATAGGGACATGGCGGGTGCCGCGGACATCATCACCCGAGTGGGTGACCGTACCCTGACGCTGACCAATCTGGACAAAGTGCTCTACCCAAGCGTCGGGTTCACCAAGGCGGAAGTGATCGACTACTACGTCCGAATCGCTCCCGTGATGCTGCCCCACATCCGCGACCGGGCGATGACCAGACTGCGGTTTCCGGACGGGGTCGGCGCAGACAGGTTCTCTTTCTATGAAAAGAACGCGCCCATGGGCACGCCCGACTGGGTACGCCGCGTGAATGTCAGCACCAGCGACGGAATCATCGACTACGTCGTTGCCGACGACGAGGCGACAATCGTGTGGCTGGCCAATCTTGCTGCGCTCGAGATGCACGTCCCGCAATGGACGGTGAGCAGCGCCACGCCTGCGGACGACACCATCAGCCTCCCCGAGTTGGAACCGCGGCCCGGGGAGCCGCTGGCAAACCGTGTCGTGGTTGACCTGGATCCCGGAGCCGGCATGACCATCGTCGAGAGCGCGCGCGCGGCACTGATCGTGGCAGCCAAGCTGGCGCAAGACGGCATGATTCCGGTCGCACAAACCTCGGGTAGCAAGGGGATACAGGTCTACGCGGCAATTGCTCCCACCCGCAGCAAGACCGCATGGAGCTACATCAAGCGGCTCAATGCCTCGCTGCACAAGGCTCAACCTGACTTCTTCATCTCGACTATGTCGGTCCAACAACGGGCCGGCAGGATCTATGTGGACTACAACCAGAACCTGGCCGCGCGTAACACCATCGCGCCCTACTCCATGCGAGGCCGGGAGTTCCCCGCAGTCGCCACCCCCGTGAGCTGGGAGGAACTCGGCACCATACGAGGGCCGGATGACCTTCGGTTTACCCCCGAAGAGGTCCTCGCCAGGGTCACGAACCATGGCGATCTCGCGGCAGACCTGCTCACGCCGGATGCGCCGGGATTGCCCCAGGAGGTCTGAGGGTACGCAGTGTCTATACGCGCTGGAAGGCGACACTGCGCGTACGCCGCAAGGTTAGGGTGAATTCGTGGCCACGAACCTCGAGAAGGAGGGAGCGAGCAGCCGTCCAACTCGACTGCCCCGGGATCAGCGGCGCGTCCAGCTTCTCGATGCGGCCAATGAGGTCTTCACTTCCAAGGGTTACCACGCGGCAGCCATGGACGACATCGCAGACGCGGCGGGGGTCTCCAAGCCCGTGCTGTATCAGCATTTTCCTTCAAAGCTGGACCTTTACCTGGCGCTCTTGGACCAAAGCTGCGATCGGCTCCTTGAGATCGTCGAGGAGGCATTGGCCTCAACTGAGGACAACGCGGATCGGGTGGTGGCCACCGTTGCAGCGTTCTATGAGTTCGTCTCCTCGGAGAGCGGCGAGTTCCGATTTGTTTTCGAATCCGACCTGACTGGTGATCGGGCGGTGCAGCAGCGACTCTCGCGCGTCAATGCCGAGATCTCCGAGGCCATCGCGGGGGTCATTGCCGAAGACACCTCGCTGCCCAGCGAGCAAGCCAAGTTACTTGCGGTCTCGCTCGTCGGTATCGCTCAGGTGAGCGCGCGTTATTGGATCTCAGGCGGTACCTCCACCGTCACGCTCGACGAAGCTAAGCAGCTAGTCAGCAGCCTGGCCTGGCGCGGGATTAGTGGCTTCCCACTTACCGAACACGACAAAGAGGTGCGTGGCAGCGGTACGGCCGCCCCTGAGCCCTCGATATCCGCGCCCTGAGAGTTCACGTGCGCTGAGAACATCTCACCCCTGGACCGAGGGAACAGGGGTGAGATGTTCGTACGTGCAGGCCCGATCAGCCCTTCTGTAGCGTTGTGGCTCCCGTCATGATGGCCACAGCCTCGGTCGGCGTATGCGACTTCGGCGTGATCACGCCCGCGCAGCCGCCGAGCCTGGCGATATGGATCCGGTCGGACACCTCGAACACGTTCGGCATGTTGTGGCTGATCAAGATCACGGGCAGGCCCTTGGCCTTGATCTGCTGGATGAGGTTGAGCACTTGGCCGGTCTCCTTCACCCCCAACGCCGCCGTGGGCTCGTCGAGGACAACGAACTTTGTGGCAAACGTCGCAGCCCTGGCTACGGCCACAGCTTGCCGCTGACCGCCAGAAAGTGTCTCAACGGCCTGACCCATGTTCTGCACAGTTGCGATGCCCAGGTTGGCCATGGAGGTGCCCGCAGCCTCCTTCATGCCCTTCTTGTCGAGCATCCGCAGCACCGAGCCCAGTGGCCCGGAGCGGCGTCGTTCCCGACCCAGGAACATGTTGGCCGCGATGTCCAGCGCTGGCGCAACCGCGAGGGTCTGGTAGACCGTCTCGATGCCGGCACTGCGGGCATCCTGTGGCGTCTTGAAGTGAACCTCATTGCCATCCAGGTAGACGTGCCCTGAGTCGGGCATCAAAGCTCCGGTGAGAGCCTTGATCAGCGTCGACTTACCGGCTCCATTGTCGCCGATGACCGCGAGAACCTCGCCCGGAAACAGGTCGACGTCGACACCATCGAGGCCTACGACTTTGCCGAAGGTCTTGATCAGTCCACGACCCGACAGCACTGTTTCGGACGTGTCGGCGAGCACCGGGGGGTTACCGAGCCCGACCTTGTCTTTCTCTTCCTCGGTCAAGTCACTCGTCGGAGGGATCGTAGTCATGCCTTCACCTTTCTGATCCACTGGTCGATGGACACTGCGAGGATGATCAGTACGCCAATCGCCAGTACACGCAGTTGGTCATCCACGCCAGCCAGGGCCAGCCCGGTGTTGAATGCATACACGATCAGTGCTCCTAGGATGGTGCCGATAATGCCGCCGCGACCGCCGAACAGGCTGGTGCCGCCGATCACGACCGCGGTGATGGTCTCCAGGTTGGCGCCCACGATCGCGTTTGGACTTGCGGTGCCGGCGCGGCCGATCAGCACCCAGGCGGTGAAGCCGTAGATCAGGCCCGCTACGGTGTAGACGCTGAGCAGCACCTTGTCGACCTGGATACCGACCAGCCGGGCGGCCTCGATGTCGTCGCCGACGGCGTAGAGGTGGCGGCCCCAGCTGGTCTGGCTGAGTATGAAGGCGACGATTGCCGCGAGTACGGCGACGACTATCACGCCGAGAGTCAGGCGGAATGGCCCGATCGCGAACCGGGTGCCCATCACGTTGAGGATGGGGGGCATGCTGTTCCTGCCTACGCTGGCACCCCCGGAGTACAGCAAACCAATCGCGGTATAGATGCTCAGCGTGCCGAGCGTAACGATGAACGGCGGCAGATTCAGCCTGGTGACTAGTAAGCCATTGAGGAACCCGCAGGCGGTGCCGACAGCGATGCCGATGAGCAGGGCAAGGCCTCCCGGTACGCCGTTGTTGGCGGCTAGGTTGGCCATCACAAGCATCGAGAGGATGGCAGTGGCGCCGACCGCCAGGTCAATGCCAGCTGTCAAGATGATCAAGGTTTGACCGATTGCCAGGGCTGCGATCACCGCAGTCTGCTGCAGGATGATGGAGATGGTCGCGGGCTGAGCGAACCGCGGGTTGATGATGGTGAAGGCGATGCATGCCACGATCAGCACCATCAGGGGGCTGATCGCGGGATGCGCGTGCAGCAGATGCTGGATGCGTTGGAGCGGCGACTGCTGCCGCAGCGCAAACTGTTCCGCAGCTGACGCTGGTGCTTGTGGTTCCACTGAGGTTGTCACGTGGGCTTCCTTGCCGTAGGAGTTACTCCGGTTTCGCGAGGAGGCGACTGTCGCCGCCGCCGTGATGGGCTGGCTTCGCCCTGCTGGCCGAGCCAGCCTTACAGTACGGGCGGAGCCAGCCCCCGTCCTTCAATTAAGGCTTACCCCAGCAGAGTTTCTCGCCCTCGGCGACTGTGATGCTCGGGATGCCCTCGACCGGCTTATCGGTCACGAGTGCCACGCCGGTGTCGTAGAAGTCCAGGCCGGACGTGACCTGTGGCTTCTCACCTGTTTGCTTGAATTTCGCGATCGCCTCGACACCCAACTGGGCCATCTTCACCGGGTACTGCTGCGAGGTAGCACCAATGGTGCCGTCTTTGACAAGCTTCAGACCGGGATCGCAGCCACCGTCAACCGAGACGACGAGGGCTTTCACCCCAGCAGCCTTCAGTGCATCGGCCCCACCACCGCCAGATGGCTCGTTGATGGAGTACACCAGGTTGATGTCCTTGGACTTGGCCAGGCAGGTCTCCATGGCCGTCTTGCCTCCGTCTGCGGCCCCCTGGGTCGGCTCGTTGCAGACGATCGTGTAGTCGCCACCCTTGCCACCGGTGTATTTGCCGGTCTTGGCCTCGTCGCCGTTCTTGGTCTTGTCGGCCACGTCTATGCCCATGCCTGTCAGGAAGCCCTGGTCACGGTTGTAGTCCACAGTGGCGACCTTGTCATTGAACAGGTCGAGCATGGCGATGTTCGCCGTCTGGCCGTTCATCTGGGCGGCTGCCCACTTGCCGATCAGCTCGCCAGCCTTGAAGTTGTCAGTGGCGAAGGTGATGTCGACGACATCAGGCGGGTTCGGCGGCGTGTCGAGCGCGATCACATACAGGCCGGCGTCCCGAGCTTCTTGGATGGCCGGGTTCACACCGTCGGTCGCTGGGGTGATGAGAATCCCTGCGTCCCCGCGAGCCACCGCAGCCTCGATCGCCTGAATTTGGGTCGCCTCGTCGCCGTCCTCTTTACCCGCGGCAGTGGTGATGCTGACGTTGTTCGCCTTCCCGGCCTCCTCAGCACCCTTCTGCATCGCGATGAAAAACGGGTTGGTGCTGGTCTTGGTGATCAACGTGACGGCGATCTCCTCGCCCCCCTGGCCACCGGGGCTTCCTTCTGAGCCAGCGCCGCCGGTGTCTCCGCCACCACAGGCGGCAAAGGTCAGCGAAGCCACTGCAGTCAACGCCAAGCCCACGGCGAGGCGCGAGCCTCTACGGTTCGGCGGTAGGTGTTTCATAGCAGATCCTTCCCTTAGAATTACGCACCGCCGATCATGACAACGGTGTCACGGTCATTCTTAAGTCCTTCTCAGCTTTGATGTCAAGCACAGTAGATTAACGATTCACATATGGGTACGCTGCTCCTCGGAGAGGGACATCGATGTCAACACCGACTACGGGATCGGCTGCCCGAGTGCGGGCGACCATCCGTGATGTTGCGGCATTGGCAGGCGTAGGAACCAAGACCGTGTCGCGCGTGATTAACGACGAGGCCAACGTATCGCCCCAGACCCGAGAGCGGGTCCAACGCGCCGTATTGGCGCTGAATTTCAAGCCGAACCAAGGGGCTGGCGCATTGCGCCGCGGCGATCGCAAGACGCTCACCCTTGGCCTCCTCCTTGACGCCGTAGACAACCCATTCTCAGCATTAATTAACCGAGCTGTCGAGACCGTGGCCTATCGCCGTGACACGGCAGTTCTAGCCGCGAGCTCCGACAACGATCCCGACCGCGAACGGGCGATGGTCGATGCGTTCACTCGCCGCCGGGTCGATGGACTGATCTTGACCACTGTCACCGAAGATCAGGGTTACCTTCATGTGGAACGCGAGCAGGGCACCCCGCTGGTATTTGTCGACCGACCGCCGACCGGACTGCTGGCCGATGCCGTCATCACCAACAACTACGAAGCAACAATCGAGGCGACGCGGCATCTGATCAGTTGCGGGCATCGACGGATCGCCCATCTTGGCAGCGAGCCTGCACGATCGACGATCCGGGGCTGGCAATTCGGATTCAGCCATGCAATGGCCGAAGCAGGGCTGGCCGACACTTCGTTTCAGCTAAGCGGCTTGCGATCTGAGCAGGAGAGCTTTGCCGCGGTACACGGCCTTATGCACCGCGACAATCCACCCACTGCATTGTTCACCTCGCAGTACCTCATAACTCTTGGCGCCATTCGCGCGCTCCACGATCTCCAGCTGGAGCATCGAGTCGCCCTGATCGGTTTCGATGACATCGTCCTGGCGGACTTGGTGCATCCTGCAATAACGGTCATGACACCAGATCCCACCCGGCTGGGCACGATCGCGGCCGAGCGTATCTTCGCGCGACTCGATGGCGACACCTCACATGTGCAGACCGTCGTCGTCGCGGCCAAGCTCATCCCCCGCGGTTCTGGAGAGATCCCGCCCTTTAGATAACAGCTGCGAGCGTCGGAAATCGCGCGCCGCCGCGCGGAGGAGAAGCGAGCGGAGGCGTTCTTCCTCTGCGAGTGACGACGACCGCGGCGGATTCCACGCGCGATGCGCGAGCAGCTCCAAAGGGGAGCTGCGAGCGTCGGAAATCGCGCGCCGCCGCGCGGAGGAGAAGCGAGCGGAGGCGTTCTTCTTCTTGAAATACACGCATTAGTGTCGACTGAACCGGGTAGCAGAAAGGGTGTCGGCCATGACGATCTCTGAGATGATCCCGCTCGGTACGCGCGAAGACTGGACAGTGGAACGCGCCATAGCAGCCGTTTCGACCAGCCTCACGGGAGTCCGGCGGTTGGGTGTTGCGTTCTCCGGTGGCGTCGATTCGTCTCTAGTACTGGCACTCGCGACGCAGATCCTTGGCGTCGACAGAGTTATCGCCGTGCTCGGGGTATCCCCGAGTCTCGCTGCCGCGGAGCGAAGTGCTGCCCATGAGGTCGCCCGCCAGGTCGGCGTACAGCTCGTAGAGGTGATGACGCACGAAGCTGAGCGTCCGGAGTATCAGGCCAACGGGCCCGATCGGTGCTTCCACTGCAAGGAGGAACTCTTCAGCCGGATCGATGATGGGATCGCCGAGCAGTACGAGCTGGATGCCATTGCGTACGGAGAGAACGCCGACGATGCCCGGCGACCGGACCGACCAGGTACGCGTGCCGCGATCAACCACAATGTCCTCCGGCCACTGGCAGATGCTGGTATGACCAAGCTGGCAGTGCGTACGGTGGCGCGCGCTCTGGGTCTGCAGGTGGCAGACAAGCCTGCTGCACCTTGCCTCGCGTCGCGGATTCCGCACCACCATGTGGTCACCCCGACCAAGCTCAGCCAGATCGACCGCGCCGAGTCGGCATTGCGGCAGCTCGGCTTCTCCGAGCTGAGGGTTCGACACCACGACGATATTGCGCGCATCGAGTTGCCTCCCCCAGATCTGATTCGAGCCGTCGCTGATCCGCTTCGTATGAAGGTGTTGGATGCCGTACGAGGCGCCGGCTTCAGATTTGTCGCGCTGGATATTGGCGGGATCCAGTCCGGCGCCTTCACCCTGCCGCTCGTCAGTCCTGATCATGAGTGAATCCGCAAGCATCGGGGTCCCCCTCGAGGCGTTTGCCAACCTCGATCACAACCGAACCACGCGACGTGGCTATCCAGAGGCGATCTATTGCGAAGGTAAGACGCCTGAACAGGTCGGCATGATCGCTGCCGCTATTCGTGATCAACCGCACGTCACCATGTTCACTCGAGCGAGCAAGCAGCACGCTGCGGCCATCCTCGCGGAGCTTCCCGGTGTCTTTCATGATCAAGAGGCAGGCCTGCTAGCGTGGCCGGCCGATCCGCCGGCCGCGAGCGGAGGCCTCGTTGTCGTGCTCGCCGCCGGAACATCGGATCTGCCCGTGGCCAAAGAGGCGCAGCTCACAGCCTGCTACCTGGGACGATCCACCGAACTGGTTGTCGACGTTGGTGTCGCTGGCCTCCATCGCGTCCTGGGCCAGCTCGACTTGCTGCGGCGGGCACAAGTGGTGGTCGTTGCTGCCGGGATGGATGGCGCTCTTCCCAGTGTTGTTGCGGGCCTGATTGAAGCGCCTGTGGTGGCATTGCCCACCTCAGTGGGATACGGGGCGGCCTTTGAAGGTTTGGCCGCCTTGTTGGCGATGCTCAACGCTTGCGCACCGGGCGTGGCGGTGGTGAATATCGACAACGGCTATGGCGCCGGTCACCTGGCGGCCCAGATCGCGGCGCCATGAGCAGCTCACGCCATGCCTGGATAGATGCCTCCGCTGGCGTCGCGGGCGACATGTTGTTGGGCGCGCTGATCGACGCCGGTGCGAATCTCGCTGTTGTCCAGCAGGCCGTCGACGCCGTGATCGCTGACTCTGTGAGGCTGGCCTCGACACCGGTGACCCGAGCCGGACAGCACGCGATCCAGATATCGGTTGAGGTGATCGCCCAGGACGTCCCCACGCGCGCATGGAGCGCGGTCAACGACCTCATCGCCGACGCAGATCTTGCCGCACCGATCCGCGAGCGTGCGCTGGCAACCTTTGGCGGACTTGCCGAGGCCGAGGGTCGAATCCACCACCAGCCCGCAGCGGAAGTGCATTTTCACGAGGTCGGCGCACTCGACTCCATCGCAGACATCGTAGGAGTCGCAGCCGCCCTGCACTCCCTCGAGATCGACAGCATCAGCGCGAGTGCCGTAGCGGTTGGATCCGGACGGAGCCGAGGCGCCCATGGTGGTCTGGGGGTTCCGGTGCCGGCAGTCGTCGAGCTGGCTGCAGGATGGAAGCTCTTCGCCGGCGGCTCAGGCGAACTCACGACCCCAACCGGCATGGCATTGGTGTCGGCCCTGGCCGAGCGCTGCGAAGACCTGCCGCTGCTCACCCTGCGGGCTTCCGGGGCTGGTGCCGGCAGCCGAGATACGCCAGGTCGGCCCAACCTCACGCGCGTACTCATCGGCGAACGAGCCACGCCCCCCGATGACGATCTGCCGGAGGCAGATGTGCTGATTGAGGCCAATGTCGACGATCTGGACCCTCGACTCTGGCCTGGGGTACTCACCAGCTTGATCAGAGCCGGAGCCGCCGACGCATGGCTCGTTCCGATCATCATGAAGAAAGGTCGACCTGCGCATACGGTCAGCGTTCTGGCGCGGCCCGATCAGGCAGCCGATCTTCGCCGCTTGCTTCTGGCCCTGACGAGCACCATCGGTGTGCGGGAGACCAGAGTGCGCAAGACTGCCCTGCCACGGGGATGGGTCGATTTGATCCTCTCCGGCAGCTGGATATCAATCAAGATCGCGCATCACCACGGCACGATCTGGCAAGTCACGCCTGAGTTCGATGATCTTGAGCGGGCCGCGGATGAGCAGGACCTCTCTCCTATCACCGTGCTCGAGCAGGCCATGGCAGCCGCCCTAGCCGCAGGTCTGGTGGCCGGAGCGCCGATACCGAACGGACTGCGCACGAGCCGGCGCTAGCTCTCCGGCGTACCTCTTCCATCACAGCCGTCGAAACGCGCACCCGCGGCGCCTCAGAAACGTGCGTTTCCCATCACAGGCGTCAAAATGCACACTTCCCGCGTCTGAGGAAGACTACGCCAATCGTGATCGTTTCCCTGAGCGCCAGCTGTAGCAACAGGTGTCGAGTAGGCTCGTCAAAGCCCAAATCGCGACCAACTTGCGATGGAAACGCAACGCGCCTGAGCTGCGCCCGAGAGGAAGTCGATGACCGAGCCAACGTCGTCCGCAGCCGCCCCTGCGCCGCTCACTCCCCCTG
>Ga0307278_10001789_pt1 | contig 10627 bp, 15 predicted proteins | sample ER_DNA_117_FD_194482 | JGI IMG/M metagenome (GOLD analysis project Ga0307278, IMG submission 194482) | Bulk soil microbial communities from the East River watershed near Crested Butte, Colorado, United States - ER_DNA_117 | ecosystem: Environmental > Terrestrial > Soil > Floodplain | place...
AGGCCCTCGACGCCGGTGAGCCCTAGAAACCGCGGCTATACTCGGAGGACTCGCGGATGTAGCTCAGTTGGTAGAGCGTCTGCTTGCCATGCAGAAGGTCGTGGGTTCGAGCCCCATCATCCGCTCTCGAAAAGCCCCGCTAGGCGGGGTTTTTTGTTGCCTCGGTAGGAACCGGCATCGTCTCGTCGGCCTCGCTAGTGCCCATTCGTGCCCATTCGAGCGCGCGATCGTAGGCCCGCCGGTGCGGTCCCGCGAGGCGATCCCGGCGCTTCGTCGCCTGCGCGTAAGCGCGCAGCGTGAAGCGGGGGTCCTCGTGGCCGATCTGAGCGGCGGTGTAGCGGACGTCGTCGCCACACGCGCAGCGGAGGCTCGCGAACGAGCGCCGCAACGAGTGGAAGGTGACGCCGTCGATCTCGGCGATGCCGTCCTTCACGAGCTCGACGTTCGCCGCCTCGACTGCCGGCGCTAGGACGTCGCGGCGCAGGTTCGAGGGGTTGTGCTTGCGGCCGCTCGCCGTCGTCAGCACGTAGTCGTCGCGCCCGGTGTAGCGCGACTCGGCCCGCCAGAGCGTGAGCTCCTCGCGGAGCGCCGGCGTCAGGTCGACGGAGCGGATGCCCGCGGCCGTCTTCGAGTCGGCGACGTGCAGCGTGCCCGTCGCGAGGTCGACGTGCCGCCAGCGAAGCGCGAGCGCCTCGCCGATCCGCAGGCCGGCACCTGCGAGCACTCCGAGCAGAACGCGGCCGACACCCGCCTTGTCGCCCTCGTCCTTCGCAGCGTCGAGGAGCGCCGGAAGCTGCTCCGGCTCGACCCAGGGGCGGCTCGGCCGTGTCGACTTCAAGCGCCGCCGCTTGCCGCTTGCCGGGTTCTGCGCGAGAAGCCCGTATTCGACGGCAGTCTCGAGCACCTGCGCGAGGTCGCTGAGCGTATGGTTGACGGAGTTGTTCGAGAGCCCGCGCTCGCGGACCTTTTCGCCGCGAGCTCGGGCCTCGTCGATCGCCTGGCGCTCCCGCGCCTTCGCGATCTTGTAGCGGTCGACCTCCTGCGGGGTGATCTCAGGGAGGCGGTGTCCGGCGAAGAACGGAAGCAGGTGATTCGTCAACGACCAGCGGAGGTCGGCGATCGTCTTCTCGGCGAGTCCCTCCTGCTCGCGTGCCGCGAGCCACTCCGACGCGAACGCGTGGAAGGTCGGCGCTGGCCCCGACTCCGCGACGACCGGGCCGGGGTCCGGCTCGCGCCAGATCCCGCGCCGGACGTCGGCGAGCACGTTCTCGAGCTCCTCCTCGGCCTTCGACGACGTCCAGCCCTCGTCGCGCGAGCCGAGCGTGACGAAGCGGCGTCGGCCATAGGCGCGGAAGCGGAGCGCGTAGGTCGTGCCCTGCTTGCCCCTCCGCTCGAGCACCTGCCCGGTTGCCGGTCTGCTCATCAGGATCGCCCCCCCTCGATGATCGAGAGCGATGGTGGTCGAGCCGGTCGGCTCGCGTCGCGAAGCTCCGCGACCGATCGCGCCAGCTTGTCGACCGCTGCCTCTACATGCTCGACGACGCTCGGCCGACCCGCGGCCTCAAGCGTCTCGATCATCAGGCCCCAGCTATCGACGAGCACGCGCCAGGCGGCGGCGGCCTCTTCGATCCGATCAGGATCGAGGTAGTCGGTTCCTGTCGTGAACCGCTCGAGCACCGCGACCGCGCCTTGCGGGCTCATGCGAGAAGTGCTGGCCATGATGGCCTCCTCTCGCGCTTGGCCCCCGAGCACGGCGATAGTGGCGCCGGCCCGGGGGCCGCGCGCATCGTTGCACGTCTCTCGAAAGCTGCCTGCCACTATCAGGCATGCTCTGATTCTCGCAGGTCTTGCGGCCGATGTCGACGGCGCCGGGTGTCGCGACGGTGTCATGACAGGACATGTCACTCCGGATCGCCCTCGATGATGAGCAGGAGCTCGGGGTCGTACCACTCGGTTCGCGGAGCGCCATAGGCGCGCTCGAGATCCGGGACGTGCTTGTCGAGCGGCAGCTGCCGGCCCCGCTCGAGATGCGAGAGCGTCCCGCGGTTGATTCCGGTCTCAGCCTCCAGCTCGCTGAGAGGCCGTTTCCCGCGAATCTCGCGCAGATGGCACCTGAGGATCACGGCGCGGGCCTCGACACGTCAGTCGGCGGTTGCAACTCCGCGCAATGGGTCGCGTTCCTCGGGCCTAGACTGCGGAGGTGGCGCTGACCGTCACCTTCGACTTCGGAGATACGACTCGATCTCTCCGCGACGACACGGCCGCGATCGTCGTCGAGCGGCTCTTCGTGCGAACGAGAGAGGCGAAGTCGGAGCTCGCGTACCAGGTCGCGATCAATATCCAGGCACGACTCGACAGGACGACCGACAGCCCGATCCCGATGACGAGGAAGGAGGAGCGTGACGAGCTCTGGGAGATCGTCAACCCTCTGCGGGCCGAGCGGCCGGGCGACCAGTGGCTCGACCTGCTTTGGCAGGCGCTCAAATCTGCACGCCTCCTCGACCATGATCCGATCGAACTGATCCGAGCCCAGCTCCGACGAATTGGCGCCGATCAGGACACGGTCGGCCCGCGCGACGCGATCGGAATCGAGGACCGCCGTGAGGGCGATGTCATGCTGAAGGGCTCGCCCCGACGGGACCCGGACTTCCACTGGTACGGCCAGGCGGAAGAGGTTCTCGGCCGCCTCTTGACCCTTCCCGACGGCGCCGGGCCAGAGGTTGTCCTCTCCGAGTTTCACCAGTAGGCCGCGCTGAGCGTCGCATTCCTGATCGGTGGCCGCGACTACGTCGTCGACGATGCAGGCGCCCAGTGGCTCGCCGAGCACCTTCGCCAATGGTCTGCCATCGACCCGATCACGCACGAGAACTGGCCAGCCGACGCCGAGGTCGCACTCATCGAGCGCGCTCAACTCCTGAGCGAGGCGATCCTCGAGGACGACGACGAGCCGCTGGAGCTCGGGATCCGCGACGTCGAGGCGATCTGCTTGGTGGTCCGGGACTACCACGTCGCCGGGAATGCCGGACTCGAGGCGCTCTACAACGGCGCCCGGCGGCTGCGTGGCGATCCCGAGTCTCGCTTCGGTCGCGGTCACAGCGGCGACCCGTAGGGCAGGAACTCGGCCTCGCTCTTAGCGCGGGCCCGGCGCCGAGCGAGCGGATCCTCCGCCCCGTCGTGCACGTAGGCGGCGTCCGAGCTCATGGATGCCCCGCCCTCGGCGAAGGCCATGAGGACGGCGTCGGCCCTGTCGGGGCTACGGCCGAGACGGCGCTTGGTCTGGTCCTTGGACTCGACGACGCGACGGCCCTGGGAGTCGAGCGTGTAGCGCGGAGCGACGAGGTCGGCCGCGAGCTGCTCGTCGGCGTCGAGGTCGAGCTCGGCCAGCTGCTCGGCGAAGGCGAACCAGGCCTCGGAGCGGCGATTCGGGTAGTCGCGCCGCTGACGGGCCGCCGTTCCCCCGTTGAAGGGCCGCACGTTGAACTCGCCGAGCTCGCGCAGGCGATCGACGACTCCGCCGCCCACGCCAGCATCGTCGACGACGAGCGTCGGGCGCCAGGTCGTGCCGGCCACGGCCTGCCGGGCGATGCGGATGATCTCGCCGGCGGTGCGCATCGTGTCGCGGCCGCCGTAGGCCTTCGCGATCCGCACCTTCGGCCCGCGGCGGAGAACGATCACGGTCTCGTCGGAGCCGAAGCGCGCGACGTCGCAAGCGACCACGATCGGCACGTCCGCCGCGCAGCGTCGCCCCTGCGCGGCCTCGACCTCGCCGAGCGGACAGACGATGTCGTCGGCGGCAGTCGGAAACTCGCCGAGCACGCGCACCTGCCAGAGCGGCGAGGCCTCGCCCCACTTCGAGCGGTGGAGCTCGACCCACTCCTTCGAGACGAGCCGGCGGGCGACCTGCTCGGGGACGCGCTCGCCGGTGAACGCCGGCGTGTCGAAGGCCGAGATCGTGATCGTGTTGTAGAAGGCCCGCGACCGATGAAAGGCCTCGTAGAACTCGCCTGAGGTGCGGGTCGGGTTGCCGATCAGCAGCAGCCGAGCGCCCGGGCTCGTGAGGAAGCCAGTCGCCGCCTCGAAGATCGACTCGTCGACGCCCGAGGCCTCGTCGACGACCAGGAGCAGGTGTTCGGCGTGGTGGCCCTGGAAGCGCTCGGGCCGGTCGGTCGAGAGCCCGACCGCGAACCAGTCGTCGGCGAGCTGGAGCTTCGTCTCGAAGATCTCTCCGTCGATGAAGCCGCCGGCGGCGTGGAAGGCGGCGCGGATCTCGCGCCAGAGCAGATCCTTGACCTGCGCCCAGGTCGGCGCCGTCGTCACGACCCGCGAGCCCGGATGCGCGGCCAGGAACCAGAGCGCAGCGCGCGCGGCGATCGCCGTCTTGCCCGGCCCGTGGCAGCTGCGCACGGCCGTGTGCGTGTGGTCGCGCACGCTCTCGAGCACGTCGCGCTGACGACTCCAGGGCTCGAAGCGCAGCACCTCGCGGCAGAACGAGACCGGGTCGGCACGGATGCGGTCGAACTGCTCGAGCGCGCTCGTCACGATCCGCCCTTCGCGCCGTCGTCCTCGATCGCCTCGGCTTCGAGCTCCGCCTGCTCGGCGAGCCCGGTCAGCGTCAGCGCGCGGCTCGTCATCGCGACGTCGAGCTTCAGGCGTGCCCGGGCCATCGGGCTCAGCCCGAGGTCGTCGAGGTAGCGACGCACCGTGTTCGCCCAGCCGCGCTCGTCCTGGCGGAGGCGGTGCAGCTCGGTCGCGTCCTTCATCTCGCCCTGCGCGTCGGCGCTGCGCTCGAGCCGGGTGAGGGCGAGGCAGAGCACGCGCAGCATCACCTCGTCGCCGGAGCGATAGGTCGGCACCGTCGGCCGGATCAGGTCGGCGAGCTCGTCGACGCGTGGGCCAAGGTTCACGGTCGCGTAGGCGCCGTGTCGTGTCGAGACTTCGTTCCCCGGCTCGAAGCCGCGGCAGCGCGTGCAGGGGCAGTTGGGACCGTGCTCGGCTTTCGGCTGACGCTCAGCCATCGCTCGCCCTTCGAGCCCCTCTTACGGGCAGAAGCGGAGCCTCAGTGCCCAATGGCCGCGCTCGCCGGCGGCGCTGCTTTGGCTTCGTCGTGCGGCTCGCGGGCTGCTCTGACTTGCTGCCAGCGAGGCAGGCGGTCGCCTGCTCAGCGGCGTCGAGATCGAAGCGCAGGCGCGCTCGCGGACCCTCGCCGAGCCTGCGCGCGCCGAGCTCGTCTGCGTGCTCGTAGACCCAGGAGCGATCGACGCCGAGATGGCTGGCGAGGGTCGCCGCATCGACCAGGCCGCCGGCGCCCACGAGCTGACGCTCCTCGAGCAGTTCGACGACGCGGAGAGCGCAGCGCTCGGCCAGCATGTCGAGGGTCTCCTGGTCGAGCATCACGAGCCCGACCTCGCGTGCGGCGTCTTCGAAGCACCCTGGTCGGCGGGCTCCCGGGCGGCGTGGCGGCCCGCTTGAGGCGATGGTGAGGTAGCCGCCGCGAGCGCGCCCAGCGCGGCCCGCGAGGGCGCGGCGGCGTCCTCTCGCCTCGTTGCCGGTTCCGCTTCCGGTTGGGTTCCGGTGAGCTTCCGGGCGGAAGGTGCCTCTTCTACGAAGTAGACGGCGCGGCCTGCTTCCGGTTCCGGTCGTGCTTCCGGCTCACTCGTCATCGAGCAAGCTCCCTTGTCCATCGTCGGGGTCGGCATCCTCGTCGTGCCAGTACTTCCTGACCGTGCGTTCGCTCACGTCGAGCTCGGCGGCGACCTGGGGCTGGGTCAGGCTCGGGTCGGCCTCGCGTAGCTCGCGCACCCGCTCTCGTATCGACGGCCCTGTGTCCTTCGGATCGCGGCGGAAGCCCTCTTCGCGATCGAAGAGCAAGCCCCAGCGCTCGCCGATCGGCAGATCACCGTCGCGATCCTTGAAGAAGTGCAACCGCCCGTAGCCGGCCCGCACGCGCTGCAGGCCGAGGACGACCTCGGCGCCGCGCTGGTAGGCCGACGAGCCGAAGAAGTCGTGGATCGTGAAGCGCGAGCCCTGGGGCGGCGGCTTGCGCAGGTGGACCTCGGTCAAAAGCCCGAAGCCGTGCAGCTCGCGCCAGCGATCGAAGCGACGCATAAGGTCGACCGCCGCTCGCTCCTCGTTCGAGTCGCCGCGGTGGAGCTTGTAGAGCGGGCCCGCGAAGACGAGCGCGTGATCCCCTGCAGCTAGGACGTCCTCGAGCTCGGCGGCATCGCGCTCGTTCGAGTCGAGCGCGAGGCCGTCCGGAACGCGCAGGTAGTCGAGCTGCTCGCACTCGTCGAGACCTGCCTCGCGCAGTCGCCGCTTGACGGTCTTCAAGCCCTGCTCCGCGTCGATGACTAGCGCACGCACGTCGCCAGACCCCTTCCAACCGAGGAAGTCCTCGCCGAGCAGGACGGCGCGCATGATCTGCAGGCCCATTGTCGATTTGCCCTCGCCGGTGTGGGCGCCGAGAGCAACTCTCTGGCCGCGGACGACGAGCGGCCCAAGCAGCTCGTCCGAGACCGGCGGATCTGGCAAGGCGCAGAGCTCTCGAGCAGTCAGGACGACGTGCAGCGGAGCGGCTTGTTCGACATCGGTCGCGATCGCCTCGGCGTGCTCGAGCTCCTCCACCCAGACGGCGGGAGCTCGGTCGGCCATCTCGAGCAGCAGCTGGCGCGCCTGCTCCCGCTCGGCCTCGGTCTGGGCCTTCGCGGTGAAGTCAGTGAGGTCGAAGCCATCCTCGCGGCTCGGATCGAGGTCGACGATGCGCGCCTGGATTCCGCAGGCGGTGAGATCCGCGGCAGCGCGCGCTGCGCTCGCACGCCCCGGCTCGTCGCAGTCGAAGCAGACGACTACCTTCCGGCCCGTGAAGCGCGGCGCCCACTCCGCGCGCCAGTTCTGCGCGCCGGGGACGGCGACCGCGGCCAAGCCGAGCGACCAGGCGCGGACGTTGTCGGGTTCGCCCTCGCCGAGCCAGCAGATGCCGTCGCCCTCGTCCTCGCCGATCATCTCCGGCGGCGGGAAGAGCTCGCGGGTCGTGCCGGCGTCGGCGATCATCTTCGGCACGCCGTTGCGTGCGCCGGGCAGATAGCGCACGTAGCCGACGAGCGCTCCGGAGGATTCGCGAACAGGAAAGACGATGCGCTCACCGTCGAAACCGAGCCCGAGTCGCTCGATCGCTTCGACGGTCCAGCCGCGCTCCGCCTCGAGCCGTTCGCGGAAGTCATCGGAGCCGAAGAGCAGGGCCTCCTGGAGGAAGATGAGCTCCTCGGCCTCGGCGTGGGCCTGACTCAGGTCGACGCCGCTCACGCCGCGCCGCTCGCCAGCTCGTGCGCCCTCAGCAGCAGGACGCCGGCGACGTCATCGAAGAAGAGACGCTCGTTCACGGCGTCGACGACGAGCGCCGCCGCCCGGCGAAGCTCGGGATCGGGCGAACAGCGACGGAGCCAGTCGAGGTAGCGCCGCTCGGTCTCATCGCCGAACGCAAGGTCCGCAAGGCAACGACCCCGGTAGCGCCCGCTGGCGAGGGTCGTCTCGAGAGCCGAGCCGAAGTCGCTCACGCGGCCAGCCTTCGTAGCCGCTCGAGCTCGACTGCGACGAGGTCGCCTATCGCATCCATCCCCGCCTCGGCGGCGACCGCGCGGATCCGCGGCGGGGCGCCTAGCGGGTCCGGGTCAGGGTCGTCTGAGGCGGTCTTTCGATCGCCTCGAGCGGCACGATGACGAGGCCGCGGCGAGCGGGCCCTGGGCGCCGGCGGCGGCATCGCTTGCGAGGGCTGCGAGACCTGCTCGACGAGCAGCCGCGAGAGCCGATTCGCGAGGCGCACCTGGCGCCTGAAGGTCTCGAGTGGGATCGGGTCGCGCTGGAAAGCCGTCACGCTGAACCGCTGGCGGCCGTCCGGATAGACGGTCAGGGCACGGCCGATCGTGACGCTAGGCTTCCGATCGGCATCGTGCTGAGGCGGGCTTTCCGGCCCGCTTCGCACGTTCATGGGGACCTCACAAGGCGACGGCGACGGCGCTGCCGGGCAACGAAGCGGTTCAGTTCAGCGACTTCGATGACTCGGCGCCCGACGACCTCTACCACGCTGATCTCGCCTCGCTGGACCAGGCGCGTGAGCGTTCGTCGCGAGACCCGCAGAGCCTGACTCGCCTCGTCGAGAGTGAGCAGTTCGGGAGCCGCTGAGCTTGTCGCTTCTAGACCCATCCTGGCCGAGTATCGGCAACGGTGGAATTCTTCGCCGGGAAGCCCTTCCGGCGAACTTTTGCGCCGACGCCGATACTCGGCCGTGGCGAGCATCGACGAGATCCCCGACACTGGCGAAGAGTGGGAGTGCCTTCGTAATGCCTGCGGCCTGACGCGAGCCGAGCTCGCGCGCCGCGTGTCGTGCGACGTACGCACGATCTACGCCCTCGAGCACGACGGGTTGGTCAGCGATCGAATTCGGCTTCTCGTCGCTAGCGCGTGCGGCCGGCGCGTCTTCCCGCCCGTCGAAGTGGGAGCGGCCGCGTGAACCCAGAGCTCGACACGATCGACCGCGACGACGTCGAGCTCCGCGAGCTCTTCGACCTTTCGCCCCGCGAGCCGCGCTGGGCGAATGTTGCCGGCGTCGTTTTCGTCTGGGCCGCGTTGCTCTTTGCGATCTCGATGATGGCGCTCGCGCTCCTGGCGACCGCGAGGTGGGCGCTCTAGTGCCCGACCTCGCGACAGTCGATCTGCCCGGCGTCGAGATCCTCGCCGCCGACGTCACGATCCACGGCATCGGCTCGCCGCCTGAAGGCGACTGCTACACGACCCAGGACCTGCGCGCGATGGCCGACGCGGCCGCCGAGCTCGGGAACGAGCTGCGCGCGCCGGTGAAGATCGGCCACGACCACGGCGGCCTGGCCACCGGCTGGCTCACGAACCAGCGCGTCGCGCCCGACGGGAAGAAGCTGCTCGCTGACCTGAAGAAGGTGCCGGCCAAGGTCGCAGCTCTCATCCGCAGCGGCGCCCTTCGCGGCCGTTCGGCCGAGATCAGCCGCGTCCGCAGCCAGGCGACCGGGCGTTCCTACGAAGCCGTCGTCAGCGCCGTCGCCCTCCTCGGCTCGAAGATGCCGGCCGCCCGCACGCTCGAGGACGTTGTGCGGCTCTACGAGTCGAATGGGACGTCGGTCGAGGTCCGAAGAGTCTTCAGCTTCGAAGATTCGGGCCCCTCGGGCAACGGAGGGTCCCTGGGGCTCGAGGATTCCGCCAGCGTCCGCCAGTACGTCGACTCGCTCGTGCTCGCTGGCCGGATTCCGCGTGAAGAGCGCGAGCCGTGGGCCCGGGCCTTCGCGACGAATCCGCAGCTCGCGGAGACGTGGCTCGCCGATGACCACCCAGATCCGTTTGCGGACCAGCCGGCCTGGACTGACGAAGACGTGCTCGCCGGTCGCTTCGGGCTCGACACGGAGGCGATGATCTAGGTGGCCGAAGTGTGGAAGCCTATGAACGATCCGTCGACGACGCGGCAGATCGAGAGCGTCATCGACAAAGCGATCGAGGCGGGCAAGCTCGCGGTCGGAGATCGAGCCAAGTGGGTGAAGGCTGGCGAGGTCGTCGGACTTTCCGGCCTTCGACACGCGCTCGACGCGCTCGAGCCGGACCCACTGGTCGCGAGCGACAACGCGCGAAGCCTGTCGGACGACGAGCGCGCCTACGAGGCAGAGGCCACGGCCCGGCTCGGCCTTCAACCCGAGGAGGTTCTCTGATGCCACGGCCCGGGAAGCTCTCGCGCCTGATCGACGAGACCAAGTCGCGGATCGGCGAAGAGGAGCAGCAGCAGCGTCAGTTCGCGGTCGCCCTCGAGCAGGCGACGGCACGTCTTCCCGAGGTCGCCGACGACCAGGCGGCCTACGCCGAGTGCGAGCAAACGATCGCCGGCTGCCGCTCCGAGCTCGGGCGCTTCGACCGTTTGCTCGAGCGCCGTCGCGGCGACCTCGCCGAGCTCGAGCGCCAGCTAGCGCACGCTCGTTTCGAGGACGCCTGCAGCGAGCGAGAGAAGGCCGCGCACGCCCAGGTCGCACAGGGCGGCGCCGTTGCGAAGCAGCTCAAGGACGCGCTCGCAGGAATGGGCAAGCTCGTCGAGCTGCGAGCCGCGACGGACGAGGCAACCGCATGCGCGGACGAGTTGCGCCCCGATGACGCCGAGCTGCCTGCGCTGGCCGACGAGCCCGACTGGCCGGACGGGGTCGGCGAGCTCGAAGCGTTCATCGCCGTCGGCCCGCGGCAACCAAAGGCCGAGGAGGTCGCCAACTCCGCCAAGCTCGAGGAGCACCAGCGGCAGCGGGACAGCGAGCAGATCCGCAACGCCGTGAACTCGGGACCGAGCATGATCGCGAAACTCCCGGAGCCCCTGCGCGTCGAAGCACAGCGCCGCTGGGATGCGCTCGCCACGGCCGCACGCGAGAAGCGCGATCGTGAGCGAGTAGCGGCCGGCATGCCGCCGATCGACACCCTCGAAGAGGACTAGCCCCGTGCCGCCCCCCGGCGCCCGACAGCGCAAGGAGGGCTAGATGTCGCCCGATTACACCGTTCGCTTCAAGGGCGACAATCGCTCGCTGCTCGGAGCCGCCCGCCAGAGCGAGGAGGCAACCGGGCGCCTCTCCAAGCGCGT
>Ga0307278_10001790_pt1 | contig 10624 bp, 10 predicted proteins | sample ER_DNA_117_FD_194482 | JGI IMG/M metagenome (GOLD analysis project Ga0307278, IMG submission 194482) | Bulk soil microbial communities from the East River watershed near Crested Butte, Colorado, United States - ER_DNA_117 | ecosystem: Environmental > Terrestrial > Soil > Floodplain | place...
TAGAGGGAGATCTCCTGCAGGAAGTGCGAGAGCGACGGCTCATCGGCGTTCTCCTGGTACTCGCGCGCGACGCCGACGAGCTCCTGCAGGTTCTCGAGCCGCCCCTGCGCTTCGATCGTGCGCTCCGCTTCGAGGGCTTCGCTGTAGCCGCTGCGCTCGAGCGTGCGCTCGACGAGCTCCGCCACCGGCAGCTCGAGCGCCCCGGACTGGAGCGACTGCATCAGCGTGTGGAACTGCTGCACCGCGCGGAGCGGTGCCGCGCCGACCCCGGCCTCTTCCGCGAACTCCATCGCCTCCCAGACCGAACGCCCCTGCGCGTCCGCCCACGACTGCAGGCGCGCGAGGCTCGTGTCGCCGATGCCGCGGCGGGGACGGTTCGCGATCCGCGTCAGCGAGACCGCGTCGTACGGGTTGTCGATCGCCTGCAGGTACGCGATCGCGTCCTTGATCTCGGCGCGCTCGTAGAAGCGCGGGCCGCCGATCACCTGGTACCCAACGCCCTGCCGCACGAGCACGTCCTCGAGCACGCGCGACTGCGCGTTCGTGCGGTAGAAGACCGCGACCTCGTCGCCTGAGAAACCTTCCTCGACGAGCGCGGCGATGCCGGCGGCGACGAAGCGCGCCTCGGCGTGCTCGTCCTCTACCTCCACGACGCGCACCGGTTCGCCGTCGCCGAGCTCGGACCAGAGCTCCTTCGGCTTGCGCTCGCGGTTGTTCGTGATCACGTGGTTCGCGGCGTCGAGGATCGAGTTCGTCGAGCGGTAGTTCTGCTCCAGCGCGATCGTGCGCGTGCCGGGGAAGTCACGCTCGAAGTCGAGGATGTTGTTGATGTCGGCTCCGCGGAAGGCATAGATGGACTGGTCCGGATCGCCCACCGCGCACACGTTGTTGTCCGGCGCGGCCAGGAGTTGCAGCAGGCGGTACTGCGCGTGATTCGTATCCTGGTACTCGTCCACGAGGATGTAGCGGAAGGCGCTCTGCCACTTCTCGCCGGCTTCGGGGAAGCGCGCGAGCACATCGACCGTCAGCATGAGCAGGTCGTCGAAGTCGACCGCGTTCGACGCGAAGAGCCGTCGTTGGTAGAGCTGGTACACATCCGCGACGGTCTGGTCGTAGAACGACTGGACCCGCTGCGAATACTCGTCCGGCTGCACGAGCTGGTTTTTCGCGTGCGAGATCTGGTTGTGGATCCCGCGCGGCGTGAATCGTTTCGGATCGCGCTCCAGCTCCTCGAGGCACTGCTTGACGAGCCGGATCTGGTCGGCTTGGTCGTAGATCGTGAAGTTCGAGCGGTACCCGAGCCGCTGTGCCTCCCGGCGGAGAATCCGGCCGCAGGCTGCATGGAAGGTGAGGATCCAGAGACCGCGGCCGCTGGCTCCGAGCAGGCGCTGCAGGCGCTCCCTCATCTCACCCGCCGCCTTGTTGGTGAAGGTGATCGCGAGGATCTCGTTCGGCTTGGCGCCGACGGCATTGATCAGGTGTGCGACGCGATAGGTGAGGACTCGGGTCTTGCCGGAGCCGGCGCCCGCGATCACCAGCAGCGGGCCTTCGGTGGCGAGAACGGCCTCCCGCTGAGGCGGATTGAGGTCGGCGAGATACTGCTCGGGCGACGCGACGGCCATGCCGTCGATGCTAGCTTCACCCGCCGTGCGCCTCGCACTGCTGATCGAGGGCCAGGAGGGCGTCACCTGGGACGACTGGGTCGCGCTCGCGTCCGCCTGCGAGGAACACGGCGTCGAGGCCCTGTTCCGCTCCGACCACTACGTCTCGAGCTTCGACGAGACCCGGACGGTGCTGGACGCCTGGGCGACCATTGCGGGGCTCGCCGCGCGCACCACGAAGCTCCAGCTCGGCACGCTCGTCTCGCCCGTGACGTTCCGGCACCCGGCGGTGCTCGCCCGATCGGCGGCGACGGCGGATGAGATCTCGGGCGGACGCGTCGTCCTCGGCCTCGGCGCGGGGTGGATGAAACGCGAGCACGAGGCGTACGGCTTCGAGTTCGCGACGAGCCGCGAACGCGTGGCGCGTTTCGGCGAGCAGCTCGAGATCGTCCACCGGCTGCTGCGCGAGGACGGCGTCGACTACAAGGGCACCTACTACGAGCTCAGCGGCGCGCCGGGACTCGCCCGTCCCGACCTGCCCATCCTCGTCGGGGGCAGCGCCAAGCCCGGCACCACCGAGCCGGCCGTTCGCTTCGCAGACGAGTACAACACGTTCTTCGCGACGATGGACCAGATTCGCGAGCGCAAGCAGACGCTCGACGACGCCTGCGAACGGGCCGGGCGGGATCCGGCGACGCTGCGGTACTCGCTGATGGCCCCGTGCATCGTCGGGCGCAGTGAGCGGGAGGTGCTCGAGTCCGCGCGCAGGTCCGGAGCGCGGTTCGGGCGCGACCCGCAGCAGGTGCTCGAGCGCTACGGCGAGTTCGGCCCCGTCGGAACCGTCGAGCAGGTCGTCGAGCGTCTGAAGCAGATCGAGGACGTCGGCTACGAGCGCGTCATGCTCCAGCACCTCGCACACCAGGATCTCGACACAGTCGCGCTGATCGGCCGTGAGCTCGCTCCGGCCGTCGCATAGCACGCGTGCGCGGTCCGATCGACAGGCTCTTCCCGAACCTGTCCCACGGCCGGCGCGTCGTCGTCGACTGGATCGTGACGATCGGGGTCGCCGTGCTGATCGTGCTCGGCGTGAAGGCGTGGGTCGTCAATCCGTACCGGATTCCGTCACCGTCGATGGAGCCCACGCTGCACTGTGCAAAGCCCGAGCCCGAATGCGAGGCCGATCGCTCGGACCGCGTGCTCGCGAACCGGTTCGTCTACCGCTACCGCGATCCGAAGCGCGGTGAGATCGTCGTCTTCCACGCGCCGAAGGCGGCGGCGGTCGCGTGCATCGGCGGCATCTTCGTCAAGCGCATCATCGGGTTGCCTGGTGACGCCTGGGAGGAGCGCAACGGCTACACGTACATCGACGGGCGGCGGCTCGCCGAGCCGTACATCAGGGCCGAGCGGCGCGACAGCGAGACCAAGACGCTGCTCGACATCCCACCCGCAGGCACCATGCGGCGGATTCCGAAGGACATGTACCTGATGGAGGGCGACAATCGCGCCCACTCGTGCGACTCGCGCGTCTGGGGGCTCGTTCCTCGCTCGAGCATCATCGGCAAGGTCTTCCTGACCTACTGGCCAATCGGTCGCATCGGCGTTCCCTAGACCCGAAAGGCTGGGGTCTGACCCCTAGGGGTCAGACCCCGGTGGTTCTAGTAGTCGTCGCGAACGACCGTCCGGCGGCCGCGAGGGCCGTCGGCCGGTGCGCCCCAGCCGCCCCAGCTCGACCAGAAGATGAGCGAGAGCAGCGCGCCGGCGGCGCCGACTGCGAGCAGGATCCAACCGATCGTGTGCAACTCGAGGCCGCTGACGGTGGCGTTGACCGCCCAGACCAGGATGGCTCCGGCAGCGACGAGCAGCAAACTGACTCCAATACCCATTGATTCGTCTCCTTTCGCTTTGACAGGCGGAGGGAAACTCTGCGTGTCTGCAGGGAAAACGCTCGAGGACGATGGTTGGATACGGGTCATGCAGGACCTGGAGGAGCGGCGCGCCCACCTCTGCCGCCTCACACCCGACCGGGCGCTCGAATCGCTCGGCGACGCCCACGACTTCCTCCACGACCGAGGCCTCCTGACGCGGACGCCGGACTCGTCGCTGCCGAGCCTCTTCGAGGCCTGCCACGAAGAGCCGTACAAGGCGGGCAGCCGGGGGTTCGGCTCCTGGCCGGCGACGAAGTACCCGTGGTACTTCGAGCTCGCGGCGAGAGCCGACGTACACGAGCTGAAGGTGCACAACGGCAAGTCGATCCTCTTCACGAACGAGACCCTCCCGCTCGTCGACTCGATCTGCCGCCGCGAGCTCGCGCGGATGGAGCAGGAAGACGAGTGGTCGCAACTCTTGCGCCACCTCGGCGAGGCCGGCCCGTCGACACCGGCCGACCTGCAAACCGAGCTCGAACTGAAGCCCAAGGAACTGAAGCGACTTCGACATCCGCTCGAACGCTGCGGAGCCGTCGTCAGCCGCAGTCTGCGGATTGACCTGCCGGACGGCGGCCACACGCACACGAGCGAGCTCCTGCGTTACGACCAGGCGTACCCCGAGCCCGCCGACAGCACGGGCGACGTCGACGACCTCGTGGTCGCAGCTGTGCACGCCGCCGTGCTCGCACCGGAGCGCGAGCTCGTGCGCAAGTGGTTCAGCTGGAGGTGGCTCTTCGCGGACGACCTGGTCGAACGCCTGGTCAGCGAGGGCCGGCTCGAGCGTCCGGCGCCCGGGTGGGTGACAGCTCCAGCGTCTGCGTAGCGCGGAAGCTCCGCAGAAACCGCCTGTCGTGTGTGATCAGCAACACGGTTCCGTCGAAGGCGTCGAGCGCACGCTCGAGCTCCTCGATCGCAGGGACGTCGAGATGGTTCGTCGGCTCGTCCAGGATCAAGCAGTTGACGCCGCGCGCCGCCAGGAGGGCGAGGAGCGTGCGCGTCCGTTCTCCCGGTGAGAGCGACGCGGCGTCCCGACGGACATGGTCGGCGCCGAGACCGAACTTCGCGAGGAGCGTGCGCGCGTCCTCCTCTTTCAGATCTGACGCATTGACGAACGCCGGCAGCAGCTCGCCTCGTGCAAGCTCGTCGCGCTGCTGCGTGAGCTCGCCGACCACGACGCCTGGACCGAGCCAGAGCTGGCCCGCCGAGAGCGGCAGGCGCCCGACCAGGACGTCGATCAACGTCGACTTGCCGCTGCCGTTCGGCCCCACGATCGCCAGGCGGTCCGCCCACCCGACCTCGAGCTCGAGTGGCCCGAGCGAGAACGAGCCCCGCTCCGCGACGGCCCCCTCCAGGCGGAGGACGACGTCTCCGCTCCGGTTGCGTGCAGACAGCGGAATGCGTAACTCCCACGGCTCGAACGGCTTGTCGACGTGTTCTAGACGCTCGATGCGACCGCCGAACCGTTTCTTCACGTCCTTCGTGCGCTTCTTCTTGCGTCCCTGGCCGTACCCCTGCTGCTCCCAACGCTGCATGCGGCGCAACTGCTCCTCGATGCGGGCCCTTTCACCCTCGTACTGCTCATACGTCTCGTGCTGACGGCGAAGCGCGTTCGCGCGCGTGCGCTCGTAGTCGCTCCAGCCGCCGGCGAACTCGGTCGCCCCGTGCGTCCACTCGTCGAGCTCGACGATCCTGTCGACGCTGCGGTCGAGGAAGTCGCGATCGTGTGAGACCAGCACGACGGCGCCCTCGAGCCGTACCAGCGCGCGCTCGAGCCAGTCGAGCCCGGCGAAGTCGAGATCGTTCGTCGGCTCGTCGAGCAAGAACACTCCGAGCGGCCGGCGTAGGAACTCGCCCAGACGGATACGCGCAGTCTCGCCGCCCGAGGCGCGCTGCGCTTCGGCCTCCTGCGGGAGATAGCCGACGACGAGGCCGGGCGGCGTCTTGCGGACGCTGCCTTCGTCCGGCTCCTCCTCTCCGGCCAGGATCCTGAGCAGCGTGGACTTGCCGACGCCGTTCCGGCCGACGAGGCCGATCCGGCTTCGCGACGGGACGACCAGGGTCACGTCGTGCAGGACGAGCTGCGCGGCGTGGTACTTCGTGATGTTTGCAGCGGTGAGCAACGAGGACCTCCGTGGAGGCGGAACAGAACGGGTGGTGTTCTCGCCTAGGCCCTCATAAGCGGCGCTTCGCGCCGCGTTGGATGTTAGTGCAGCGGCAGCGACTTTCGCAGCAGCGCCGGGAGCACCTGTGACGTGACCCACACCGGCGTCGCGACATAGCGCGCGTTGTAGCGGTAGCTTCCGTCTGCCCGTCGCAGGCGCGCGAGGTAGCTGAAGGCGCGTCCCGGTGGCTTCAGTCCCGCCGCGACGAACGCTTGGATCGCCACGGCGGTCGACTGCGCGTCCGACCCGCGGCCGTTCGCGAGCTCGAAACCGCCATCGCGGTTCTGGAACTTGCGCAGGAAAACGAGCGCGCGCGTGATGGGCCGTCCGCGCACGCCGCCGGCGCGCAGCGCTTCGATTGCGAAGGCCGTGTCGTTCGAGTCCGGGGCGACCCCGCGGCGCCAGCTAAAGCCACCGTTGCGCGTCTGGGACCGGAGGATGTAGTTCACGACGACTCTCGGCGCAGCTCGGCGCGCCTGGCGTCGCGCGAGGATCATCCAGACGGCCTCGTTGACGGCATGCGGTTCCGTCCCGAGCCGCGCCAGGAGCGCATCGGGATCGCGCCCGAGGGCGGCCTCGGCAACCGCGACGAGCGCAATCGACGTCGGAGTCGTCAACTCGTTCTCGTGGGCGACGAGATACGGGAGCGCAGCTCCGGTATCGGCCCCCCGCGCTCGCAGGCCCAGCACGGCCCACGCGGTCAGCTCCGGGAACGCGGCGGCGGCGGGCTCCGCGAACCCTCCGTCGGCCTGCTGGCGCGACGCGAGATAGGACGCCGGAGTCACAACGGGTGCGGCTAGGCCCACACGATCTCCGTTCGGAGCCGCTTCCCGTAGCGGTCGAGCAGCCTGCGCAGCTCGGGACCCGCGACGAGCACGATCAGCACGTTGCCGATGCCGTGTGCGAGATCAAAGGGCAGACCGCGCGCGTGCACCGCGACGAAGGTGCGCCAGGTGTGCTGGTCGTAGAACGCGAGCCAGTTCCACACGTCCATGAAGGCGCTGAACGCAAGCCCGAGCACGAAACAGAACGCCGCCAGCGCAAACCGTCGCCGAAGTAGCGGCGCCGCGAGCGCACCGGCGACGCCGCAGGCGCCCCACGCCAGCATCTGCCAGGGCGTCCAGACGCCTTGCCCGAGAAAGAAGTTCGACACGAACGCGGCGATTGCGCCAACCGCGAACCCGCTGCGCGCACCGAGGGCGATACCCGCCACGACGGTGATCACCGTGACCGGCTGCACGCCGGGGATCGCGGCGAAGAGCACGCGTCCGGCTGCCGCTGCGGCCGCCAGGGTCGCTATCAGTGCGAGCTCCTTCGCAGAGTCGGGCGCGCCGTTCAGCCAAGCGATGCCCGCAGCGAGCAGTGCGAAGGCGAGCAGGAGCAGGGAAAGCCCGTCGTGAGCTGGATCGAGCGACGCCCAGATCGCCGTCGCGAACGCCGCCGCCGCAGCGACTCCCGCGGCAGCCCTAGACACGGACCGCCTCGCGACCGAGCACGACAGAGCGATCGCCCACAGCCGCTGCGAACTCCTCGTCGTGTGTGACGACAAGCGTCGCGCGCCGCCCGGCTTCACTGCGAAGCAGCTCGGCGAGCTGAGCCTTGCGCGCCGGATCGACACCACGCGTCGGCTCGTCGACCACGAGCAAGTCGGGCTCCGTCACGAGCACCGAGGCGAGCGCCAGCCGCTCGCGCTCCCCGCTGGAGAGGTCTCGGGGATGGCGGCGTTCGTGCCCCGCAAGACCCACAACGGCCAGGGCCCGCCGCGCACGGGCACGATCACCGCAGACACCGAGCGCGACCTCTTCCTCTGCACGCTCACGCACCGCGTACCGCCCGGGATCTTGAAGAAGCATTGCCGCGCGGCCGGTCCGCACCACGCTGCCGCTGTCGGGCTTCAGCAACCCAGCCGCGAGCTTCGCGACGGTCGTCTTGCCCGTGCCGTTCAACCCGGCGAGCGTGACGATCTCGCCGCGGCGAAGGGCGAGGTCGAAGCCCGTCAGCACAGGCCGGCGCCGCGGGTAGGCGAAGTGGACGTCCTGAAGGCTGCAAACGACATCCCCCGGGACCGACCGGTCCTGCTCGGCGAGCTCCGGCCACTCGGGCTCTCCGTCGAAGAGTCGGCCGGCGTCGAGATGCACGATCCGGTCGGCGTGGCGCAGGACGCGGGCGGGCCGCTGTTCGACGATCAACGCCGCAACGCCGAGGCCGGCCACGAGCTCGAGGAACTCCGCTGCGCCGGCGGGGTCGAGCTGCGACGTCGGCTCGTCGAGGAGCAGCAGCGACGGCCTCAAGGCGAGGGCCGAGGCGAGACACACACGCTGCAGCTCCCCGCTCGAGAGCTCCACCGCGGAACGCTCGGCGAGATGCGCTGCGCCCACCGCGCCGAGCGCCTCGTACGCGCGGGGAAGGATCTGCCGGGGCGGCGTGCCGAGGTTCTCGAGGCCGAACGCAACCTCGCGGGCGACGTGCGTCAAGACGACCTGCTCTTCGGGATCTTGGAAGACGGTCGCCACGGTGCCGGCGAGCTCGGCCGGACGAGTGGTGCGAGTGTCACGGCCGGCGACCTCGACGCTCCCCTCGAAACGGCCGCCGTGGAAGTGCGGGACGAGCCCGGCGAACGCGCGCAGCAGCGTCGACTTGCCGGAGCCGGAGACACCGAAGACTCCGACGACCTCGCCCGCCTCGAGCTCGAGCGACACGTCTCGCAGTGCAGGCGCCTCCGCTTCCGGATACGTGAACGTCAGGTTGCGGGTGCGCGCTAGAGCCACAATGCTCCAGCGGCGACGACGGCAACGGCGAGCGCGACTGCTGCGACATCTCGCGCGCGCCACGGCGGGGCCGGCAGGCCCGAGCGTCCTGGGCGTCCGTACCCACGTGCCTCCATCGCCTCGGCCAGGTTGAGACCTCGTTCGAGCGAGCTCGCGAGCAGCGGCGAGAGCAGCTCGGCCCGGCCACGCACGCCGGTCACCTCGACGCCGCGCGCCCGGAGCGACTCGACGAAGCCGGCGGCGTCGCGCTCGAGAGTCGGCAAGAGACGCGTTGCCAGAGCAGCAGGCCGCGCGAAGCGAACGCTCTGCAGCAGCCGGTCATGGTCGACCAAGAGCGCGTAGGCGGCGAACGCGAGGCCGACCGCTGCCAGCCGGAGCGCGTTGAGGCCCGCACTCCAGAGCTCCTCCGAGGTGATGTCGATCTGGCCCAGCACCGGCACGATCGGGCCGGTCAAAAGGGGGTGCGAGCCGATCGTCTCGATGAACGGCGTCAAGACGAACACCGCCAGCGCCGACAGCAGCGTCCCCGCGATGTACAGCCGCGCCCTGCTACGTGGTGCACGAAGGCAGACGCCGAGCAGCAGGCAGGTGATCGCGCCCGCGACGACCACGTGCGCCGTGATCAGCGCCACCGTCGCCAGGGCGGCGAGGAGCGCGATCGCAGACGCCGGCCTCACGGCACCTCGTAGCGCAGATGTCCGAACGGCGGCTTCGCCAGCAGGAGAGTCGGATTGCCCGCGAACACGAAGACGACCGGGCTACCCGGCCTGGCGTTCGAGAACGACGCCTTGAGGGCCGTCCTGCCCGTTGTCGGGGCGAGCACGACAAGGTTCCAGTGCTTCGCTCTCGCCTCGCGAACGTTCGTCGTCGCCCGACCGTGCACGAGGCGCGCGACCCTCTCGGCGTCGGCACGCTGACCTGGGACGAAGTACACGACGCGCACGGGTCGGCGCTTGCCGTCGAAGCCGTGCACGAAGGGCTCCGGGAACGCGCCGACGACGACCGGCTCGCGCATCTTGCTTTTCCACGAGCGGAAGTCCCACCACTCGACGTCGCCGTCGTGCAGTCGGTACTCGGCAGCGCTGCGGTCGCTCTCGTAACCGTTGATGAAGTAGAACCAGTCGCGGCGCTGGGCGAGCGAGCCGGCGACGCCGTCGATCGACTGGACGTAGCGGCCGCCGTACCGCGTCTCGATGTCGGCGACTCGGTCGAGCGCCTGCATCGCAGTCAAGCCCGCCGGCACCTGGCGCGTCAGCACGAGCTGTGCGCCGCGGTCGTGTGTGATCCAGAGCGTTGCGCTTCCGTGCGCACTGCCGCCGCAGCCTGTGAGGGCTGCGGCGGCAAGAACGAGAACGATTCGGCTCACGCCGCGGCGTTCGAACGCACTGCGCCGGCGAGCGTCGCTCTCACGAGCAGCCCCCGGTGCGCACCGACGCATCCGACCGCGCCCTGCGTTGCACCTTGCGTCCGCACGTCGCGCTTGCCGACGTGCAGGACGGCGCCGAGCGCGGCGGAGCGAGCGCCGTTGTCGTCCTGCGCCTGAACGCGGTAGCAGTTCGACTTGCCGACGCGCGCGAGGACGAGCGTCTTCGGTCCGCCCGCGACTCCGAACTGCGCCCAGTACCAGAGGACGGTGTCACCGTCCTTGAGGACGGCCTTGTCGGCGCCCACGGGCGGCGAGGCGCCGTTGAGCTTGTAGACCCACCCCGTCTGGCCGAGGGCCGGAAAGAGCCCGACCTGGTCGACGTAGGGGCCGAACGCCGAGACGGTGACGTGGTAGTAGAACTCGCCCAACGCACTGGCGGACTGCAGGGCGTCGAGCGCATTCGCGTTGACATCGATGAGCGGTGCGGTCGGGCCGAAGATGTTGCGGGTCTTGCCTTCGACCCGGACGTGCACCCTGACGGCGAGCGCAGCGGGAACGACGAGCAGCGCGACCAAGGCGGCCGCACACAGAACAATCAGAGGCGCCCACTTGGGGGCGCCGCAGAGAGGCCGCACGGGCTTCGCCCGTGCGGCCGTCTTCATCCGCTCGTAGGAGCGACCAACGACCGAATCGCCGTGCCAGATCGAAAGAGATCGAGACACGAATCCTCCTTCCGCGAGGGGTTCGGGTTTGCCGGCGGCGGAGGTCTTCTGACTCGGGGCTCCCTCCCTCGCCGCCTTCC
>Ga0307278_10001791_pt1 | contig 10622 bp, 10 predicted proteins | sample ER_DNA_117_FD_194482 | JGI IMG/M metagenome (GOLD analysis project Ga0307278, IMG submission 194482) | Bulk soil microbial communities from the East River watershed near Crested Butte, Colorado, United States - ER_DNA_117 | ecosystem: Environmental > Terrestrial > Soil > Floodplain | place...
CGACCCGTTCTTCCCCCAGTTCCTGGCCGGGGTCGAGACGGCCCTGGCCGAGCGGGGCTCGGCCCTGGTCCTCCAGGTCGTCGCGGACGACGACGAGGCCGAGGCCTCCAGCTACCGCCGCCTGGCCAGGCAGGGCCGGGTCGACGGGGTGTTCCTCAACGACATGCTGGTCGACGACCACCGCTTCGGCCTGCTGACCGGGCTGGGCCTGCCCGCGGTGGCGGTCGGCCGGCCGGCCGGGCCCTGCCCGTTCCCGGTGGTGACCGTCGACGACCGCCAGGGGGTGGCGCGGACGGTCGAGCACCTGCTCGGGCTGGGCCACCGCCGCGTCGCCTTCGTGGGCGGGACCAAGGGCTACGTCCACTCCCGCTCGCGCCGCAGCGCCTGGCGCCAGGCCCTGGAGGCGGCCGGGGTCGCCCCCGGGCCCGACCTGGTGGCCGACTTCACCGGCCCCGGCGGGGCGGCCGCCACCCGGGCCCTGCTCGGGCTGGCCGACCCGCCCACCGCGATCGTGTACGCCAACGACGTCATGGCCATCGCCGGCATGGGCGTGGCCATCGGCCTCGGCCTCCAGGTGCCCGGCGACCTGTCGGTCACCGGCTTCGACGACGTGCCCCTGGCCGCCCACCTGGCCCCGCCGCTGACCACCGTCCGCCAGGACGCCCAGGCCTGGGGCCGGGCCGCGGCCGAGGTGCTGCTGGCGGTCGGCGAGGGACGGCCGGCCGGCGACGTCGAGCTGCCACCGGCCACCCCCGTGTTCCGAGCGTCCACCGGCCCGCCCCACCCGGAGTGAGCCGACCCTTCCCACAGGAGGTCCCGATGCCCAGCACCCGCATCCGGCTTTGGATCGCGGTCGTCGCCACCCTCGGCCTGGCCCTCGTCGGCTGCACCCGCGGCGGCGGCGGCGGCAACCAGACCGCCGACCAGGCCACCACGGCCACCGGCCCGATCAAGATCTGGTACTCCAACAACCAGGACGAGGTGAAGTGGGGCAAGGCGGTCGTGGCCGCCTGGAACCAGGCCCACAGCGACCAGCAGGTGACGGCCCAGGAGATCCCCGCCGGCAAGAGCTCCGAGGAGGTCATCGGCGCCTCGATCACCGCCGGCAACACCCCGTGCCTGATCTTCAACACCGCCCCGGCGGCCGTGCCCCAGTTCCAGAAGCAGGGCGGGCTGGTCGCCCTCGACAGCTTCCCCGACGGCGCCAGCTACATCAGCCAGCGGGTCGGGAGCCGAGCCGACCAGTACAAGTCGCCCGACGGCAAGTTCTACCAGATGCCCTGGAAGACCAACCCGGTGGAGATCTTCTACAACAAGAAGGTGTTCGCCAAGGCCGGCCTGAACGCCGACAAGCCGCCGCTCGCCACCTACCAGGACTTCCTGGCCACCGCCAAGACCCTGGTCGACAAGGGCGGCGTCAAGGCGGCCATCTGGCCGTCCCCCGCCAGCGACTTCTTCCAGTCCTGGTTCGACTTCTACCCGCTGTTCATCGCCGAGACCGGCAAGCAGCTGGTGGTCGACGGCCAGCCCCAGTTCAACAGCCCCGAGGGCGTCGCCGTGGGCGAGTTCTGGAAGCAGCTGTACAAGGACGGCCTGGCCCAGAAGGAAATGTTCAACGGCGACGCCTTCGCCGCCCAGAAGGCGGCCATGGCCATCGTCGGGCCGTGGGCGATCGCCGTCTACGGCGACAAGGTCGACTGGGGCGTGGCGCCGCTGCCCACCTCCGGCGGCAAGGACCCCTCCCAGATCCAGACCTTCTCCGACGAGAAGTCGATCGGCATGTACTCGAGCTGCCAGAACCGCGGCACCGCCTGGGAGTTCCTCAAGTTCGCGACCAGCCAGGAGCAGGACGGCAAGCTGCTCGACGTCACCGGCCAGATGCCGATGCGCGAGGACCTGCCCAGCCTGTACGCCGACTACTTCAAGGCCCACCCCGACTACACCACCTTCGCCGAGCAGGCCGCCCGCACCGTCGAGGTGCCCAACGTCCCCAACTCGGTGGAGATCTGGCAGACCTTCCGCGACGCCTACACCCAGTCGGTGATCTTCGGCCGCGGCGACGTCAAGCAGTCCTTCGACCAGGCCGCCGAGAAGGTCAAGACCCTGGCCGCGGGGAGCTGAGCCGGTGGCCGCCGGCGCCGCGACGACCTCGCGGCCTCCCCTCGTGCGCCGGCTGCTGGGCCGCCAGCCGGTGGGCTACCTGTTCGTGGCCCCGTACGTGCTGTTCCTGTTCGCCATCTTCGCCTACCCGCTCGGCTTCGCCGTCTACATGTCGTTCCACGACTACTTCTTCGCCGCCCCGGGGGCGGTCGTGGAGCGGCCCTTCGTCGGCCTGGACAACTTCACCACCGCCCTGGCCGACCCGGTCTTCCGGCGGGCCATGCTGAATGTGGTCATCTTCATCGCCATCAACGTGCCCCTGACGGTGCTCGTCGGCCTGGTCCTGGCCACCGCCCTGAACGCCGCCATCCCGTTCCGGACCTTCTTCCGGGCCAGCTACTTCGTGCCGTACGTGACCGCCAGCGTGGCCGTGATCGGGGTCTGGGCGTGGCTCTTCAACTCCGATGGGCTGGTCAACGCGATCCTCGGGCCGCTCGCCCCCGACCCGTCGTGGCTGGTCAACAGCTTCTGGGCGATGCCGATCATCGCCCTGTTCGCCACCTGGAAGCAGCTCGGCTTCTACGTGCTGCTGTACCTGGCCGCGCTCCAGAACATCCCCGAGGAGCTGTACGAGGCGGCCGAGGTCGACGGGGCCGGGCCGGTGCGGCGGTTCCGGGCCGTGACCGTGCCCGGGGTCCGGCCGACCACCACCCTGGTGGTGATCGCGGCCACCATCACCGGGGCCAACTTCTTCACCGAGCCGTACCTGCTCACCGGGCGCGGCGGCCCCGCCGGGGCGTCGGTCTCGCCGGTGCTGCTCATGTACACCCAGGGCATCGAGCAGGGCAAGGCCGGCTATGCGGCCGCCATCGGGGTGCTGCTGGCGATCGGCGTGATGGTCGTCTCGCTGGTCAACCGTTACCTGCTGGAGAGGAGCTGACCGTGGCCACCGTCACCCGACCCCAGCAGCCGGCCACCGCCGCCACCGAGCGGGCGGTGGCGATCGCGCCGCCGAGCCGGCGCTCCCGCCGGCGGCTGCTGCCGCTGGTCGGCCTGGCCGCCGGCGCGCTGGTGTTCCTGTTCCCCTTCTACTACATGGTGATCGGGGCGCTGCAGCGCGAGCCCAACCCGGACGTGTCGGGGGCGTTCCCCAACCCGGCCAACCTCACCCTGGACAACCTGCGCGACATCAACCGGGCCATCAACCTGCCCCGCACCCTGATCAACTCGGGCATCTTCACCGGCGGGGTGCTGCTCTGCACCCTGGTGCTCGGGCTCCTGGCCGGCTACGCGCTGGCCCGGCTGGAGTTCCGCGGCCGGGGCCTGGTCTTCAACGCCATGCTGCTGATCCTGATCGTGCCCTTCCAGCTGCTGATGATCCCGCTGTACGTGATGATCGTCCGCGGCTACCTGCTGGGCGACAACTACCTGGGCATGATCCTGCCGTTCGCGGTCAACGCCACCGCGGTCTTCATCTTCCGCCAGTTCTTCCTCCAGCTGCCGCGGGAGCTGTTCGAGTCGGCCCGCCTGGACGGGGCCAGCGAGCTCCAGATCCTGACCAGGATCGCCATCCCGCTGGCCAAGCCGGCCATCATGACCGCGGTGATCCTCACCTTCATCGGCCCCTGGAACGAGTTCCTGTGGCCGTTCCTGGTCACCAAGCGGCTCGCCCTGCAGCCGCTGGCCGTGGCCCTGGCCAGCTTCATCTCCAACGTGGCGGGCCGCCAGGCCAACCCGTTCGGGGCCATCCTGGCCGGCGCGGTGGTGCTGACGATCCCGGCGGTGGCGCTGTTCCTGGTGTTCCAGCGGCGCTTCCAGGCCACCAACCTCGGCTCGGGCGTCAAGGGATGACGGCGGACGCGTTCGCGGCGGCGGGCTGGACGGCCCGCCGCCTCGGCGTGGTCATGGAACCCGATCCGGCCGACCCGCGCGAGGCCGGCGGGGTGTGCAACCCCGGGTGCGCCCGCGGCCCCGACGGGGAGCTGTACCTGTTCCCGCGGCTGGTCGCCGAGGGCAACTACTCGCGGGTCGGGCTGGCCCGGGTCCGCTTCTCCGACGGCCTGCCGGCCGGGGTCGAGCGGCTCGGGGTGGCCCTGGAGCCGGAGGAGCTGTGGGAGCGGCACCGCGGCGGCGGCGGGGTCGAGGACCCGCGGGTCACCCCGGTGCCGGTCCTCGGGCGCCATGTGATGACCTACACCGCCTGGGGGCCGCTGGGGCCGCGGATCGCCCTGGCCAGCTCGGCCGACCTCGAGCGCTGGGAACGGCTGGGGCCGGTCGGCTTCGCCTTCGACCCGGCGCTGCGCACCGACCTCAACCTGTACCCGAACAAGGACGCGCTGCTGTTCCCCGAGCCGGTGCCCGGCCCCGACGGGGAGCCGGCGTTCGCGCTGCTGCACCGGCCGATGTGGGACCTGTCCTGGTCCAACCCGGCCGAGGGCGAGGCGCCGCCGCCCGGCCTGGCCGACCCGCGGCCCGGCATCTGGGTGTCGTTCGTCCCGGCCAAGGAAGTGCTGGCCGACCCCGTCAACCTGACCAGGCTGCGCGACCACCGGCTGGTGGCCCTGCCCGAGCGGCCCTGGGAACAGGCCAAGATGGGCGGCGGGACGCCGCCGCTGCGGGTCGACGGGGGCTGGCTGGTGCTGCACCACGGGGTGGCCGGGCGGCTGGAGCCGGGCCGGGTCGAGCACCAGCCGGCCGTCCGCTACACCGCCGGGGCGCTGCTGCTGGACCCCGAGGACGTCACCCGGGTGCTGGCCCGCTCGGCCGAGCCGCTGCTGGAGCCCGAGGAGCCCGGCGAGCGCCAGGGCGTGGTCCCCAACGTGGTCTTCCCCACCGCCATCGACCCCCGCGACGGCGGCCAGGCCGACGTCTACTACGGCATGGCCGACGCCCGCATCGGCGCCTTCCGCCTCACCATCGGCCAACCCCCCCGATCCGGGTGACCCGGCCGGGGTGGCCGACGCCCTGGCCGGCGGTCAACCTGGCGGTGGAGCGGCTGCTGGAGGGCGTCGGCGAGGCCCTCGGGGGTGGGCTGGTCGGGCTCTACCTGCACGGGTCGCTGGCCCTCGGCGGCTTCTACCCGCCGGCCAGCGACGTCGACTTCCACGCCGCCACCGCCGGCCCGCTGGCCGGGCCGGCCCTCGAGCGCCTCGGCGCCCTGCACGCCGGCTTCAAGGCCGAGGGCGGCTGGCCGGCCAGGTTGGAGGGCGTGTACCTGCCGCCGGGGCCGCTGCGCCGCCAGGACCCGGCCGAAGGCCGCCTGCCGGTGGTCGGGGTCGACTGGGACTTCCACCTGGGGCCGCCGGGGCCGACCTGGGTGCTGGACCGCTGGGTGACCCGCGAGCACGGGCTGGTCGTGGCCGGGCCCGAGCCGCGGGAGCTGATCGACCCGATCGGGCCGGACGAGCTGCGGGCCGCGGTGCGGGCCTCGCTGTCCGGGTACTGGGCCGAGCGGGCCGCCGAGGGCGCCGACCTGGCCTGGCTGCGGCCCCGCAACTACCAGGCGTTCGCGGTCCTGACCATGTGCCGGGACCTGTACGCCCTGGACCATGGGGTGCTGGTGGCCAAGCCGGTGGCCGCCGCCTGGGCGGCCCGGCGGCTCGGGCCGCCGTGGCCGGCCATGACCGCCCGGGCCCTGGCCTGGCGGGCCGACGAGCGGCCCGACGACCGCCACCTGCCCGAGACCCTGGCCCTGGTCGCGGCCGCGCTCGAGCTGGCCCGCCCGGCGGGCTGAGCCGCCCTGCGTGGTTCAGCCGCCATGGGGTCCGTCGGCCAGCCCCAGCAGCACGCCGTCGAGGATGTCGGTCTCGCTGGCGGTCACCTGCCGGATCTGGAACCTGGCGACCAGCTCGTCGAGCAGCAGCGCCCCGGCGGCGATCACGTCCTCCCGGCCCGGGGCCATCACCGGCAGCGCCGCCCGCTCGGCCACCGTCATGGCGGCCAGCTTCCCGGCGGTGGCGGCGATCTCGGCCGCGTCCAGGGTCGCCCGGTGGATGCGGGCCGGGTCGTAGCGGTCGAGGCCGAGCGCGATCGCGGTGACGGTGGTGACCGTGCCCGCGACCCCGACGACCCGCTCGGCCGCGGCCGGGTCGAGCACCCCGGCGACCCCGGCCAGGTGGGCGGCCACCTCGGCCCGGAGGGCGGCCACCTCGGCCCCGGCCGGCGGGTCGTGGTGCAGGTGCCGTTCGAACAGGCGCACGCAGCCGATGTCCAGCGACACGATGGCCCTGGCCCTGCCGCCGTGGCCCAGGATCAGCTCGGTCGACCCCCCGCCGATGTCGACCACCAGGGTGGCCTGGTCGCCGCCGAGGGTGGCGGTGGCCCCGCGGTAGGCGGCGGCGGCCTCGGCCTTGCCGGTGAGCACCTCGGCCTCGACGCCGAGCAGGTCGCGGACGCCGTCGAGGAACGCCTGGCGGTCGGCGGCGTCCCTGGTGGCGCTGGTCGCGACCAGCCGCCGGCGCGCCACCCCGAGGCGCCGGCAGGTCTCGGCGTAGCCGGCCAGCACCTCCAGGGTCCTGGCCAGGGCGGCCGGGTCGAAGCGGCCGCTGCGGTCGACCCCCTTGCCGAGGCGGGTGATGACCATCTCGCGGGCGTGCTCGGCCACGATCTCGCCGCCGTCGACGTCGGCCACCAGCAGCCGGGTCGAGTTGGTCCCGACGTCCAGGGCGGCCAGGCGCTCGGTCAAGGGCCGACGCAGGGGCCGGGGCAGTCGACCGGGTCGACGACCTGGCCGACGATGCGGCCGACCGGGTCGGCGCCGGTGGCGGCGTGATGGGCGTACAGGGCGTGGAGGCACTTGACCCGACCCGGCAGGCCGCCGACGCCGGGGTCGCCGGGAAGCGGGGCCATGGCGTCGCGCTGGGCCAGGTAGCCGGCGTGGGCGGCGGCGTGGGCGGCGGCCAGGTCGGGCTCGGCGGCGACCCGCTCGCTGAGCCTGGCGTTCCAGCCGGCCGCCTCCAGGCGGCCGACGGCCACCCTGGCCGCCGGGCAGGCCAGCCAGTACAGGGTCGGGAACGGGGTGCCGTCGGGCAGCAGGGGCGCGGTCCGGACCACCGCCGGCAGGCCGTAGCGGCAGCGGGCGGCCACCGCCACCGACCCGCGCACCGCCCGGCCGATCTGGGCCTCGATCAGCCGCCGGTCGGCCGCCGCGGCCTCGGGCAGCGCGGCCGCCCACCCGGCCTCTCCCCGCGGGTCCGGCGGGGCGCCCTCGGACGTGGTGGGAGGCCGCCAGGGGAGGCGGGCGGGGTCGGGGAGGGTGGTGGGGTCGGGCCGTGCCGGGGACCGGGCCGGGGTGCGGGGCACCCGGTTACCCGCGCCGGCCCTCGCGCTGGCGCTTGACGTCGACCAGCCGTTCCTCGCTGGAGCGCATGAACCGCTTGAGCTTCTGCTCGAACTCGGGGTCCTTGGCGGCGCGGCGGGGCCGGCTCGCCTCGGGCTGCCAGTCGGAGGCGGCCTGCTTGATCGACAGGTCGATCTTGCCGTCTTCCTTGACGCCGACGACCTTGACCGTGACGGCGTCGTCGATGCGCAGGTGCTCCTCGACCGAGCGGACGTAGTTGCGGTCGATCTCGGAGATGTGGACGAGACCTGTCTCGCCCGACTCGAGCTTGATGAAGGCTCCGTAGGGTGCGATCCGAACGACGGTGCCCGGGACGATCGCCCCGATCTCGGCACTCATGCTGGCGACCAGCGCTCCTTTCAGATGAACAACGGGGCCGAATCGGCTCGGCCCGCTTCCATCGTAGGGATGGCCCTCCGGGAGCGTCAACAATTTCACGAGCGGCGCGCTTGGACCGGCTCGTCCCACAAAGGCCCAGCCGGGAGGAATTGCCGTCCTGTGCCGATCCGGCGGGGTCGGGTCAGCTGAGCCAGCTCGTGAAGGCCTTCCAGGCGCGCTGGTACCACGGGCGGTCCGGCTGCTGGACCGCAGCTGCCGCCCGGTGGGCCGTTGGTGGGGCGCCGGTGACCACCCAGGCTTCCTCGCCGGGGACGACCAGGTGGTAGTCGCGCTTGGCCAGCTGCTGGACGTAGGCCGGGTCCTGGAGCCGCTTGCGCTCGGTCTCCAGGCGGGCGTTCTCGGCCGCCAGGGCCTGCTGCTTGGCCACCAGCCGCTCGATGCGGTCCTGCTGGGACACGTACTGGCGCAGCGGGTAGACGGCGGTGGCGGCCAGGGCGAACATCACCAGCAGCAGCACCGCCCCCCGCGGGGTGAGCCCCAGCGGCGGGCGCGGCTCGCCGGAGGCCGGCCGGAGCCTGCCCGGCCCGCCGGCGGCCAGCGGCCGGGCCTGGCTCACGCCGCGCCCGTGGGATAGGTGCGCGGGAACGCCTGGCGGCCCGGGTAGCGGGCGACGTCGCCGAGCTGCTCCTCGATGCGCAGCAGCTGGTTGTACTTGGCCACCCGGTCGGTGCGGCAGGGGGCGCCGGTCTTGATCTGGCCCGAGCCGACGGCCACGGCGATGTCGGCGATCGAGGTGTCCTCGGTCTCCCCCGAGCGGTGGCTGACCACCGTCGAGTAGTTGCTGCGGTGGGCCAGGTCGACGGCGTCGAAGGTCTCGGTGAGGGTGCCGATCTGGTTGACCTTGATGAGGACGGCGTTGGCGGCGCCCTCGTCGAGGCCGCGCTGGATGCGCTCGACGTTGGTCACGAACAGGTCGTCGCCGACCAGCTGGAGTTTGTCGTCCAGGGCCTCGGTGAGGGCGGTCCAGCCGGCCCAGTCGTCCTCGGCCAGGCCGTCCTCGACCGACACGATCGGGTAGCGGTCGGCCAGGGCACGCCACAGCTCGACCATGCCGTCCGAGTCGAGGGTGCGGCCGTCGCCGGCCAGCTCGTAGCGGCCCTCGCGGTACAGCTCGGTGCAGGCCGGGTCCATGGCCAGGGCGACCTCGGCCCCGGGCTCGAAGCCGGCCTTGGCGATCGCCTCGACCAGCAGCTCCAGGGCGGCCTCGTTGCCGGGCAGGTCGGGGGCGAAGCCGCCCTCGTCGCCGATGCCGGTGCCGATGCCGCGGTCCTTCAGCACGCCCTTGAGGGCCTGGTAGACCTCGGCCCCCATGCGCAGCCCCTCGGCGAACGACGGGGCCCCGACGGGCACGACCATGAACTCCTGGAAGTCGACGTCGTTGTCGGCGTGGGCGCCGCCGTTGAGCACGTTCATCATCGGCACCGGCAGCACGTACGCGCTGAGGCCGCCGAGGGAGCGATACAGGGGCACGCCCAGGGAGTCGGCGGCCGCCCTGGCCACCGCCATGGAGACGCCGAGGGTGGCGTTGGCGCCGAGCTTGGACTTGTTGGCGGTGCCGTCGGCGTCCAGCAGGACCCGGTCGACGGCCCGCTGGTCGTAGGCGTCGGGGGCCTCGTCGAGCAGCGCCTTGGCCAGGGACTCGTTGACGTTGCGGACGGCGTTGCGCACGCCCTTGCCGCCGTAGCGGTCGCCGCCGTCGCGCAGCTCGACGGCCTCGAACTGCCCGGTGGAGGCGCCGGAGGGAACGATCGCCCGGCCGAAGCCGCCGTCGTCGAGGTGGACGTCGCACTCGAGGGTGGGGTTGCCGCGGGAGTCGAGGACCTCCCGGGCGACGACGAGTTCGATGGTAGCCATGGGGAAGGCCTCCCTGCGCGGCTGGAGCGGACGGCGGCGCCCGCGAGCATACCATCGCCGCCGGCGTCTTCCAGGGAGGATGCGGAAAATCGGGCGTTCGGGCTCGCCGCCGCGACGCCGCTCGGATTACCGTTACGCGAACGCCAGCCCCGGCGACGCTGGAGGGAGCGACCATGACCGATCCGGCCCCGCGCCACCCCAGGACGGCCCGGTGGCGCGTGCTGGTGCTGCTGGCCGCGGCGGCCGCCCTGCTGGCCGGCTGCGAGCTGGCCACCGGCACGGTGCGGACCGCCACCGAGCTCCAGAAGGCCGGCATCGACAACCCGAACCTCGACTACCGCAACGGCGTCGCCCGGCTCGACTACGACTCCGACCCCAACCCGCTGGAGGCCCGGGCCGAGCAGGACCGGGCGGCCAGGGTCATCTGGCAGAACCTGCCCTTCCGCGTCGAGCGGATCACCGTCAACCCCAACGGGGGCGGGTTCCCGGGCCCGCGCGACTACCCGCGGGCGCTGCTGGAGCAGGAGCTGGGGCCGCGGCCGGCCAACCTGGACCGCTCGGTGTCCGACATCGCCCGCCGGGTCAGCCTGATCGCGGTGGCGGTCGCCCTGGTGGTGCTGGTGCTGATCATCGTCGTGATCGTCCTGGTCGTGCGCGCGGTCCGGCAGCGCCCGGCCCCCCAGCCGACCGGCGCCTGGCCCCAGGGCGGGGCGGGGCCGCAACCGTGGGGCCAGCCGGGCTGGGGCCAGCCGCCCCCGCCCGGCCAGCCCGGCCAGCAGCCCTGGCCCCAGCCCCCACCCCCCGCCCAGCAGCCCTGGGGCGGCCAGCCGCCGGCCCCGGACTGGCCGTCGGGGGCGCCGCGGCCCGGGGGCGAGGCGGCCCCGCCGCCGGCGCCACCGGCGCCGCCGGGGCCGCCGACCCGGGGCCCTGG
>Ga0307278_10001792_pt1 | contig 10622 bp, 10 predicted proteins | sample ER_DNA_117_FD_194482 | JGI IMG/M metagenome (GOLD analysis project Ga0307278, IMG submission 194482) | Bulk soil microbial communities from the East River watershed near Crested Butte, Colorado, United States - ER_DNA_117 | ecosystem: Environmental > Terrestrial > Soil > Floodplain | place...
CGAGATTTTTATTTCGCGCGGCGGTCACTTTGTCTTCGCCGGGTTTCTGCTCGGTTTTCGTCGCCATATTTAAGTAACTGTAATTACTTCCACGTCGGCAATTCGCCAAGCGGAAAAGAATCGAAAGAAAATCAAAAGGCCGCGAACGCGCGGTTCGCGGCCTTTCCTTCCCAGAGAACTGGAGGTTACGAAACAGCGATCTTGCGCGGTTTGACGTGCTCCGTCTTCGGCAGAGTCAAAGTCACAAGGCCTTGCTCGACCTTTGCGCTGATTTTGTCCGCGTCGATTGATGGATCGAGCTCGAATGTGCGCCGGAAATTTTCCGGGCGCGATTCATGATGAAGCAACGCTCCTTCCACCTTGCGAAGAGAACGCCGGCCGATAATCGTCAGCTCGTTGTTCTCGACCGAAATCTCGAGGCCTTCTTTATTCACCCCAGGCATCTCGACTTCGAGTGTGTAGCCATCGACGGCTTCGATCACGCTCGCGGAAGGCACGACAAACTGTTCGATTTGCGCGCGATCCCTGTCGCGATTTTCATCGACTAATGTGTTCATGTTTGATTTCCTTTCCTTGTTAGAGTTGCCGGTTGCACGTTATGATACGCACCGGCGGTTGATTAGCTGACCGGAATTTGCTTCGGCTTTGCTTCCTCAGCTTTTGGCAACGTCACAGTCAAGATTCCATCCCGATAGATCGCACTGACTTTATTTGCATCCACGCGGGTTGGAAGCGTGATGCTTCGACGGAATTTGCCGGTATAACGCTCGGTGCGTTCCGCTCTCTCTCCGTTAGAAGTCTCGCGCTTTCGCTCGCTGCTGATTGTCAATGTCCCGTCATGCAAGGAAATTTCGATATCCTCCATGCGCATTCCAGGCAGTTCTACCACGGCCACGACATTTTCGCTGTTCTGGTAGACATCAAGCGCGGGCGACCAGCCAGTAAAGAGCTGTCCCGGGCGTCCGAAGCCTGACCAGACGGGCGACTCAAAGAGCAAGTTGAGGTCCTCTCTGAGGCTCATCCATCGATCCAGCGAGGGCCATGACATCGGTTCTGGGTTTTGATAGCGTATTAAGCTCATAGTAAGTGGGTTCCTTTCTAGTTTTCTGCCGCCTACTAAGAAGCTGCCATTTGCCAGTCCATATACATTTTGGGCACATCGTTATAAGATCCAGTGTTTCAATGAGTTACCATCAAATCGTCCACTGATTTTCGCTGAGTAGACTGTGTTGATTTGACGCAATATCTTTTGCATTTTCGCGGAAAATCTGTGACATGTTTGCACAATTCTTAGGCCAAAAGGCGTTGCCGGAACCAGCGAGCACCATTATTCGTCTCTTCTGGTGACGACGGCACGACGAGACGAGCGGTTCATGCGCGCAGCGCTAAAAGAAGCGGAAAAGGCACAAGGACGCACAAGTCCAAATCCCACTGTTGGAGCTGTTCTGGTCGTTGACGATCGGATAGTAGCAAAAGGCCACCACCGGGGAGCTGGCCACGACCACGCTGAGATCGAATGCCTCCGCAATTTCGCCGCCGCCGTGCCTGCTCGCGCAACGTTGTACGTTACTCTGGAACCCTGTTCCACGGTCGGGCGCACTGCCCCTTGCACAGATGCAATCCTGAAGGCTGGAGTCAGAAACGTAGTCGTCGGCGCCATCGACGTGAATCCACGTCACTCCGGCAAAGGCATTGCGCGGCTGCGGGATGCGGGCGTCAGGCTGCGAGAGGGCATCTTGGCCGAGGAGTGCGCACTCCTTAACGAGGCGTTCAACAAATGGATTGTCGCCCGGCGCCCTTTTGTGATCGCGAAATGCGGGATGTCTCTGGATGGTCGATTGACGCGTCCTCCCGGTGAGCCTCGCTGGATCACAAGCCCTCCTGCCCGTCATCACGCACACCAGCTTCGCGCTCGCGTGGACGCAATTCTGGTTGGAGCGGAAACAGTCCGTGTCGATAACCCGCGATTAAACGTCCGTGGTGCGCGTTGTGCGCGACAACCGTGGCGCGTCGTGCTGACGCGCTCAGGTAATCTGCCGCCATCGGCGCGTCTGTTTTCTGATTGGCTGGCTTCAAGGACGCTGATTTATAAAAGGAAGTCTCTGGCTGCCGTCTTGCAAGATTTAGGAAAAAAAAATGTCACGAGCGTACTGATTGAGGGTGGTGGCGAAGTGCTTGGCGAAGCGCTCGATGCGCGGCTAATTGACAAGGTGCAGATTTATTTGGGTCCGATATTAGCTGGAGGACCGGTGCTTGCATTTTCGGGCCGCGGCGCGGAGAGCACTCTCAATGCGATGTGTTTCGATCGCATTTCTTATCAACGGATTGAACAAAATGTTTGCATTACAGGTTATCCCAGGGTCCCGCCGCTCGAATAAACAGGAAACTTTTCCTCGTACCTGCTGTTTAATGAGTGGGAGGTAAAATAATGAACTGGAAAAGACTTCTCTTAATTGCATTGGTGGCAGGGGGACTGGCTTTCGTTCCCGCACAGCGTTCTGACGCTGGCGTTTCGGTCGGAATTGGGTTCGGAGGTCCGGTAGGTTATTATGGATATTACCCATACGGATATTACCCGTACCGCTATTACCGACCGTATCCGTACTATGGCTACTACTATGGGCCTTCATACTACAGGTACGGCGGGGATCGTTATTACCGCCACCACCGTCATCATTACTACCGTCATCATCGGTAATAAGTTGACGTAGCATCTAGAAATCCACCGAGCTGGCTCGATATTGATGTCGAGCCAGCTTTTTTGAACCCCAAGACTGTCTGTGCGGAGCCCCCCGGCTATTTCCTTGATTTTGGCGATTCCGCCGGTTTCGCAACTGGGCTGCTGCTCGGCTGTTGACGTTGGAATTCGTTCTTTAATTGCTGAATCAACGTCGGTAATTGCTGCTGCCGTTCTGTTTCGATCTGCTGTCGGAGTAATTGCTCCATTTTTCGGCGCTCCTGCATGTAACGGGATTCAAACAAGGCGCGTTTCTCCTGATCTAAGCGAAGGCCGGAATCGTGCAGCGCTGCCTCGGTTTCACGCCTAATTCGTTCACGGCGCAAATTCTCTCGGTCGCGCATGATTTTGCGCTCCTCCGGACTCATCCGCAGCCAACGCTCGGCATTGCGACGGAAGTTTTGTTGGGCTGTCGGGGGAAGTGAAAGCAACCGTTGGCGCATGTTCGGTATCGGCGGGGGCCGACGAGGTGGACCCGACTGCGGCCCGTTGGACCGATGCGGTTGCGCTTGTACAGAAGCACAGACAGAAGCGAAGATCGACACCGCTGCGATTATCTTTACAAACTTGGCTTTTCGTCCCACAGGCTATTTTCATCCCAAGCAATCAATTCATCCAGATCGGCGACAACGTCATAATCTTGGGGATCGATTTTTGCCACCACATCTGGGGCACTCTCAGGCGATTTCTGCGGCGCTGGGTGACGCGTGGCGATTGCCATCCCTATCACCAGGATCACGACAGCAGATGCTGCGACGAGCCTCCGCAAGCTAAACCAGTTCCGCGTCCGTTCAAAGCGGGTCGCGCCTTGGCGGATCTTCCTCAGCACGTTCCGGGCGAAGAATGGCGAAAGCCTGGGTTCGGCGGTCCGGCCGAGGAAATCCCATAACTCCTGATCATCTTCACGTTCCATAGTCTCCGTTGAATTGAACTACCTGCACCGTTGGAAGTTGCGCTCGGATGAGGGCCAAACATTCGATATTTAAACTCCAGGAGCCTCAAGGAAACCTTCGAGCTGTCGAATACGGGTTGGATGCCTCATTTTGCGCAAAGCCTTTGCTTCGATCTGTCGAATGCGCTCCCGGGTCACTTGGAACTGCCGCCCTACTTCTTCGAGGGTTCGGCTGTAGCCATCGACCAGCCCGAATCGTTGCTCAAGAACCTGCCGCTCGCGATCTGTCAGTGTCTCCAGCACGTCCTTGATTTTCTCTTTCAACAAAACAATGGCAGTCATGTCGCTCGGATTTTCGGCGCCTCTGTCTTCGATAAAGTCGCCAAAATTAGTTTCTTCGCTTTCACCAACGGGCGACTGCAGCGAGATTGGCTGCTGCGCCATTTTCAAGACCGCGCGAACGCGATCCACCGGCAAAAGCACCTCTTCTGCCACCTCTTCCGGCGTAGGCTCGCGTCCGTATTCCTGCACGAGCTGTTTTTGCACGCGCATGAGCTTGTTAATCGTCTCAATCATGTGGACCGGAATGCGAATAGTGCGCGCCTGATCGGCGATCGATCGGGTGATGGCCTGACGGATCCACCACGTCGCATAAGTGGAGAACTTGTAGCCGCGTCGATATTCGAACTTCTCGACTGCCTTCATTAGGCCCATGTTTCCTTCCTGGATCAGATCGAGAAACGACAGACCGCGATTGGTGTATTTTTTTGCGATCGAGATAACGAGCCGCAGATTGGCTTCCACCATTTCGGTCTTAGCCCGCAATGCCTGACGGACCCAACCTTTCAGCGCCTGGTATTGCTCGGCATATTCGGAAAGCGAAAGCCACAGGCCTTTTTCCAGCTCGCGGATTTTATTCTGGAGCTGCAAACGTTTTTTTCGATCGCGAGGATGTTTCGCCAGCTCCGTCTGAAGATACAGCGACGTATGGTAGGCGTCGTCCGCCAGGTGAACAAATTCCTCGGTTACTTTCTGTTTGAGGTAAAATTGGGGGTAAACCCTTTGCAGCGAAATTATCGCGCGTTGCAGAGACTTGAGCTTCGATCGTTTTTTGGAAGAATTGTTCGAAAGCTGGCAGTATTGCTGGCTGATCGAGGCGCTCAAACGTTCGACCTGTTTGAATAGGTGTGGAAGCTTCTTCATATAGCGTTCCCGGCTCTCGATTTTTTTGTCGAGAACGACGCGATCGAAACGTTCCCCGCCCTCCGCAAGCTTCCTGGAAAGATCGAGATGGGCACACGCAATAAAGCCGAAGCGGTTGATGTGTTTCTGCACCATGTTCTCGGCTTCCTCAATCCGCTTGGAAATTTCCACTTCCTGTTCCCGGGTCAGAAGCGGAACCTGGCCCATCTGCCTGAGGTACATCCGCACCGGGTCGTCCAAAATATCGAGCTTGGCTTCGGCCTTCTCTTCCTCTTCTTCTTCCTCCCCTGCGTCTTTTTTTCCGTCCTTGTAGCGATCCACGTCAGACGCTTCAATAATGTCGATCTCCATGCGGCGCAGCCGGGTGAGAATGAGATCGAGTTCATCGGCGTCGGTGATCCCTTCGGGCAGCGCCTCGTTCAGATCGTCAAATGTGAGGTAGCCTTGTTCTTTCGCCAGCTTGATTAGTTCGCGAATACGACTCTGGACTTCAATCGCCAAATGCAGATGAGTCCCGCCAACGCGGGATTCCATCGGCGGCGTTGACAGCGATGCGCCGTTGCGCGGTCGGCCCCGAGTCGGCGGGATCCGTTTGGTTTTGAACCGGGCGATTTTCGGCTGTCTCTTCAAACTTCGCCGAAGAGCAGATGGTTTTATTGGTGAACCACGGCGAAGGCGGCTCCTTTTAAGCCGTCGCGGCGACGACTGCCGGTTGCCTCCCTTTCGTTTCGAATGCCTGGCCAAGATTGTGCGGTTAAGGATTTGACTAAGACCTTCGATCTACCGCTCGGTCGATCGACAGTTAACTGTCGGCCGCGCCGGCGGGCTGCGAAAGGTCGTGGAGCTGTTCTTGCAGGTCAAGGATTTGTTTCTGCAAATTCACTACGTCCCCAGTGCTGAGCTGGGGAAGTTTTATTCGGTTCTTTGCCACATCAAGCTGGCGGCGCAACACGGCCTGGCGAATACCGAGCCACCATTTTGCCACCATCGTTCCGGCACTGGGCGGCACTTTTTGCAGTAGCCACGAGGAAACCAGTCCCTCATCCGTCGAAGAGAGCGTGGCCATAAAGGCATTGAGCGAAGCCGGATCACTGGGGCGCAAGTCGCTTTCGAGAATGCGGACAAGAATTTCCGCGTCCGGCACTTGCGCGAGAATCTCTCGCCAATTTTGCTCGCGAAGAAAATCTCGCGCTTCCTCGTCTCGCAGCGCCAGGAGGCAAAGCATCGCCACATCGTGCCGCGGCGCTGGAGCAGTCCCGCCACTATGAAATTCGTCAGCACGCATCGCGCTACTGCGGGGCTGCTTTGGCAAGAGCGCCTGAAAATCCTGAGCGGGGACACCAAGCCGTGCGCTCACTCTGCTCACCACCTCCCCGCGCATGAGCGAATCGTGCACACGCGACACAGTCTCGGCCAGGCTTCGCGCCAACTGCATCTTTGCCCCTAACGAAGTAAGATCGACGCCGGTCGCCGCGCGCTCGATCCAGTAATCAAAAAAGTCACGCGCGCCTGCGACACGGCTTTCAAAGGCCTCTTTCCCTTCGCGCCGGACCAGCGAGTCCGGATCTTCGCCTGTCGGCATCTCGGACACGCGCACAATCAAGTCGTTCGCGAGCAGCGCATCGAGCGAATGTTCCGCGGCTTTCTGGCCGGCGGCGTCGGCATCAAAGCAAAGAACAACTTCATCTGCGAAACGCTTCAGAACCCGCGCCTGACTCTCCGTAAACGCCGTCCCCTGCGGGGCGACTACGTTTGTGATTCCCGCTTCGAACAAGCTGATTAAATCGAGCTGGCCTTCGCACACGATCGCGCAATTTGCCTCAATCAATGCGCGCTTTGTTTTGTCCAGACCAAAAAGCACGTTGCCCTTTCGGAAAAGCGGCGTCTCTGGCGAATTCAAGTACTTCGCCGCTCCCTTTTCGTCTTTCAGAAGCCGGCCGCTAAATCCGATCACTTCGCCGAGGTCGTTGCAGATCGGAAACATGATCCGTCCACGAAAGCGATCGTATGATCGTTGGCCCGGCGCCCCATCGGCATCCTCTTTGGTCTTAACCAGACCGCTCGTGATAAGAGTTTGCTGGTCATAGCCGCGTCCGCGCGCCCAACTGCCAAATGCATCCCACTCATCGGGCGCGTAACCGAGCCGCCATCGTTTCGCGATTTCTGCCGTGATTCCACGTTCTTTCAAATATTTGCGAGCAGGCTCAGCAAATTCCTTCCTGATCAAATTCTCATGAAACCATGCGGCGGCCTCCCCGTGCAGCTGCAGCAGAGTGCGGCGAGCTTCGTGCTGTCGATCTTCGGCGCCACTCGGACCCCGCTCTTCAATCAGAGTGATTCCAACACGCGCCGCCAGCTTGCGCACTGCGGAAGGAAAATCGACGTGCTCGTAATCCATCACAAAGCGGAACACGCTGCCGCCCACCCCACATCCAAAGCAGTGGAAGCTTTGCCGCTGCGGGCTCACATGGAACGACGCGGTTTTCTCCTGATGGAATGGGCAAAGCGCCTTGAAATTGGCCCCTGCGCGTTTAAGCGGGAAATAGGAACCGATCACTTCCACAATATCGTTCGCGGCGGCGATTTGCTCGATGGTTTGTGATGGAATTGCCACAGGCAGATGAGAAACTTATCCGCAGCGGAGGAATTGAAAACATGAAGATGTTGTTGTCGACCTTGGAGGGATGCGCTCGATCGCGTCCGACTAATTATGGGACGACACAGAGGTCGTCCCTCCAAGTCGCCCTAGCGGCGATCACAATTTTCGCCACGGCATTTTTCATCGCGCCAGCAACCGCGCGTGCCCGTCAGGTCATTCATAAGGGTGACGTAGTCGTAGTCCCGCTGAGTGGCGAAGTTTCCCCCTCTCTCCTGATGTTTCTGCGACGCGCCGAGAAGGCAGCCGAAGGCGGTGGCGCCTCGGCGATGATCTTTGAGATGGACACTTACGGCGGGCGACTCGACGCTGCGGCCGATATCGTGAACGCGCTCAATCACACCACCATCCCCACTTACACATTCATAAACTCAAACGCCGGCTCGGCCGGCGCGATCATCGCGCTCGCCACACAGCATATCTACATGGCGCCGGTGAGCGCGATCGGCGCCGCCGCGCCCATTCTGCCGACCGGCGAAGACCTTCCGCCGACCGCGCGCGAGAAAACGATCTCATATTGGTCCGCGCTCATTCGCAGCTCCGCGGTTCGCAACGGGCACAATCCCGATATTGGCGAAGCGTTCATGAACAAGGAGAAGGAAGTGAAGATCGGCGATCGCGTGATTCATCCCAAGGGAACGCTTCTCACCTTGAACGCGCAGGAAGCAACCCAGCGGATTAACGACAAACCTTTATTGGCGGATGGCATTGCTGATTCGATTGTCGATCTAGCGAAAAAAGCCGGACTCAAGGGCAACATCGCTTCATTTGTTCCGAGCGGCTTCGAGCAACTCGCCTTTTGGATCACGGCGCTTGCGCCGTTTCTGCTCCTGGTTGGAATTATCGGCGCGTATCTCGAATTCAAAATTCCCGGGGCAAGTTTGCCGGGAATTATTTCAGCGATTTGTTTTGCGCTCTTTTTTCTCGGCCATTATCTGGCGGGGCTCGCCGGCTGGGAAGTCGTCGCGCTCTTTGTCCTCGGGATATTACTTGTCCTGATCGAGATTCTGTTTTTCGCGCACTCCACGATCGTATTCGGCGTCCTCGGAGTTTTCCTCATGCTCGCCTCGCTGCTTTGGGCGATGATCGATCGCTACCCGGAGCAACCTTTTCTGCCCAGCGGCAAAATGCTCGCTCTTCCATTGCTTAATCTTTTCATCGCAATCGTTGGCTCGTTCATCGTTATCGCAATGCTCGCTCGCTATCTGCCGCGCACAAGCTTTTACCGCCGGTTTGCATTGATCGATTCAAATCCGCTTGGCCCATCTCTTGCCGGCGCGCCGCGCCACTTCGAGACATCGCTCCCGCTCACTCCGGGAATGCAGGGTACAGCAGTCACGATTTTGCGGCCGAGCGGAAAAGCGCGTTTCGCCGATCACGTTGTCGATGTTGTCACCGAGGGCGAGTTCATCACCCCGCAAACACCCGTCACCGTGATCCGAACCGACGGAATGCGAGTGGTGGTTAAGCGCGCAGCACAAGTCTGAATAGATTTAACCGCCAGCCACCACTCGAACAAATTCGATACGGTCGCCTTCGGCTAATGATCGCTTCGGCCATTCGTGTTGATGCACGGCAAGACCATTGTGCTCCACCAAAATAGATTGCGGCGGCAATTGATAACGGTCGATTAGCTCCGCGATCGTTTTGGCTTCGCGCGTATCGACGCTTTCGCCATTGAGTGAAATCGTCATCGCTGGACAGAACTAACTACGAATGAACACGAAGAAACACGAATTTGGTTCATGAGCAGATCTTGGAGAATCGAGGTCGGCGGTCATCGATCGCCGCTACAGCTGAAAATCGTCATCGATGGACACGATTGACTGCCCATGAAGACGCTTTGCCCTTCAGCGACAACATCGAACAGCGAACGTCCAACATCGAATCAATAACACTGCCAGCCCAGCGTTTGTGGGGCGGATCTTCGATGTTCGATGTTTTTGTCATACGCCGCAAAGGGCTTGGTCCCAATCTTTCCACACCGGTTCCAAGCCGCACTGTCGAAGGAGTGTAGCTATTTCGGCAGGCGAGCGCTCATCGCTGATCTCGAATTGCCCGGTCGCAAGCTGGTCTTCCCCGTTCTGGAATTCCGGGGCGACGATGCGACCGCGGACGGTGCGGTGCAGGTGGTGGCTGCCTTGTCGAGTATAGCCGCCGGGTTCGGTATGGCTTCCGGCACTCATCATCGTCACTCCTAACGACACCAGTGAATCCCGGAATGATGCCCGTTCGCGGGTGCTCAATACAATTCCGACCTGCGGGAAAGTGATGCGCAATGCGCAAACTAATTGCGCCAGTTCGCGGTCGCTTATCGGGAAAAGCGGCCGAAAACCGCCCGCCGCGGGCCGTAACCGAGGCAAACTCACACTAATCTGAGCTTGCCAGCAATGCTTGAGCAGATATTCCAGGTGAGCCGCTAGAGCGACTACTTCTTCCCGCCAGGCTGATAACCCAAAGAGCACCCCGATTCCAAGGCGGCGAAATCCAGCCCTGTAACCGCGCTCTGCACAATCGAGGCGAAAATTAAAATCGCGCTTCGGTCCAGCGGTATGCATTTCAGCATACACCGCGCGATTGTACGTTTCCTGGTAAACTACCAGGCCTTCCGCACCGGCCTCCACAATCGGCAGGTAATCGTCCGTCTCCATTGGAGCGACCTCGATCGAAATCGATGAGAAATCTGGCTGAAGAGCCTGAACGCATTTGGCCAGATAGTCCCGGCTCACGAATTTTGGATGCTCGCCAGCGACGAGAAGAATTTGACGAAAACCCTGGCGAGCGAGATGACGCGCTTCCGTCACCACCTCATCGACCTCGAGCGTGACACGAAGAATCGGGTTATCACGCGAGAAACCGCAATATCGACAATTGTTGACGCACTCGTTGGACAGGTAAAGCGGCGCGAAGAGCCGCATCGTCCGGCCAAAATTCTGCAACGTCAACGCCCGCGACATCTGCGCCATCGCTTCGAGTTCACGGTCGGACTTCGGGGCGATCAGATGCTCGACCCGATGGACGAGCTCCGATTTCCTGAGAGCCAGGTTGTCTAAAGTTCCGACAAACGACATCAGCATAGTTTCGTGCGCATGCGAGCGTTCGCAAACGCCAAGCCATGGATCAAAGAGCCCTTC